>Ga0134128_10010369_pt1 | contig 11165 bp, 4 predicted proteins | sample KB31754_FD_96462 | JGI IMG/M metagenome (GOLD analysis project Ga0134128, IMG submission 96462) | Terrestrial soil microbial communities with excess Nitrogen fertilizer from Kellogg Biological Station, Michigan, USA - KB3-175-4 | ecosystem: Environmental > Terrestrial > Soil > Unclassified ...
AACACAACCGCAACACTGACGCCGGCGAATTTCTCTATCGGCAACTTAGTTGCAGGTCAAAGTATTACAGTCACTAAAGCTACCGGAACCTACAACACCAAGGATGTCGCCACCGCGAGCAACGTAAGCACAACTCTCGTGAGCGGTGACTTCTCATCAGGAGCCGGCACCAACCTGAACAATTACAATCTGCCAACAAGCGCCAGCGGTGCGGGTCATATCACACGCAAAGCATTGGCAATCACGGCAGACAACAAGAGTTTCCTATTTGGAAGTCCACTGGCTACGCTCACTGCCTCTTTCAACGCATTCGCTTCCGGTGAGGGCGTTGGCAGTCTAACGGGGACGTTAACATTCACGCTCAAAGACGCGTTAAATAACACTGTTCCCTACAACGCAAGCACGCCCGCAGGTACTTACACAATCGTGCCCAGTGGCGTGACGAGCACGAATTACAACATCACATTTGGGAACGGAACGCTAACGATTGGAGCCTGGACTTTGATGGGCTTCTATCAGCCGGTTGACATGAGCAACCTGACAATCGTTTGGAATTCAATCAAGGGTGGGCAAACGGTGCCGCTGAAGTTCAACATCTTCGCCAATGGCGTTGAGAAGAAAGCGGTGACGGATGTTCAAGGATTCGCGGTTGCGGAAATACCTTGTTCGTCCTCCGGTGTCACTACTGAGGTTGACTTCACAACAACCGGAGGGACGAGCCTGCGTTACGATACGACCGGAGCGCAGTTTATCCAGAACTGGCAGACACCGAAGCCACCCGGTAAATGCTATCAGGTAAGGATGACTGCGCTGGATGGCTCTCATCTCGACGCTTACTTCAAATCCAAGTAAAGCCACAAAAGGCACATAACAAGAAAAGCACGAGCGATCCGGTTTTGGATCGCTCGTGCTTTTTTGTGCCTTTTGTGCTTTATGTGTCTTTTGTGGCTTTAGATAAACGCTCGCACCACGGCCCAGGCGATGAGGAGGCTCACGAAGCCACCCGAGAAAGTAAAGGCGCGTTCCGCAGGTTGACTGTCGCGCCGCAACAGCGCGCGCATGATCACCACACCACACTTCCAACCGTCGTGCTGATAGAGAGGGAGGATGTTGCCGGCTGCGAGGAGGAAATTCAACCAGCCGAAGGTCGTTCCATAAGTGAGGAGACCGGCAACAATATTGAAGATAACTCCACCGAGATGGACCAGGAGTTGAGCGCGTACTGACTTCTCTTTGAGGCTGGCGCCATCAAGCATCACAAACGATCCGACGGGTATCGCCCGCAGGTTGAAGCGAATACTGCCGAGACGAAATCCCGCGAGCCGAGGCCCCATCCCAAGTCCCAACTCTGATGCTGGAACTTTGCAGGAACGCGCCGCCAGCAGATGGCCCAATTCGTGGACTATCATGGCGAGAGCGGCGAATCCGATGACCGAAATAATTAATGACATGCGTCAAACCCGTGCACCAAAAAGCAGCACGGTAGACATCAGTCTCAAGACTCATGCCGAAATGAATTCCTGAGGAAAATGCGGACTTGTCGAGGTAGAGTGACGAAATTTGTGACTCATAAACAGCCACAAAAAGGCACTAAAACGATCTAGCCACAAAAAAGCACAAAAGGCACAAAATGAAATGAACTGATTTTCTGTTTTGTGCTTTTTGTGCCTTTTTGTGGCTAGATCGTTTTGTGGCGAAGGGCGCGACCGGGGCGTTGGCCCGTGGCAGCGTTGTCGATCCAGACTTCCTTGCCGTTTACGAGCACACGCTTAACACCTGTGGCAGTTAATTCCGGCTGTTGGAATGTGGCGCGATCGATGATCGTGTTGGCGTCAAACAGGACCAGGTCGGCTTTGAAGCCCGCACGAATCAGACCGCGGTCGCGCAGCTGAAAACGCTGCGCGGGTAGCGACGTCATTTTCCTGATCGCTTCGGGCAATCCGAGCCAGTGTTGCTCACGAACAAAGCGACCCAACACACGCGGATATGTTCCCGCACCTCGCGGGTGACGCGATCCAATGCCACCGTCGCTACTCACCATCACCCACGGCTGCCGGTAAAACGTGCTGATATCCGCCTCTTTCATCGAATGGCACACCACACCCGCGCCACCATCACGCACGATCTTCATATAAAGTGCGACCGGAGTTATCCCTTCACGCTTCGCAATTTCTTCCATGTTCTTGAACTCGTAATCCGTATGCGCCCTGCAACTGACAATCGTTACGTTCGCTGGTCCACCCACATCGGCGAGCCCACGCGCTACATCTACCGGATCATCATGACGCCCACTCGGAATCAACACTCTGATCGTCGAGCTCCATGCTTCATAGGGATAACAATCAGCCGTAACATCCTGACCCCGAGCACGCACCTTATTGATGAGCGCTACCGCCTCCTCTGCTCGACCCCAGACAGCAACACTTCCCAACTTGATGTGCGAAATCTGAACCGGAAGGCGCGCTTCCCTGCCGATGCGAATTGCTTCGTCCAAAGCTTCAAAGGTCTTATCAGCTTCATCGCGAATGTGGCTGATGTAAATCCCGCCGAAACCGCTCGCAACACGCGCCAGCGCAACTATCTCTTCGGTGGATGCCGGTTTGCCCGTTTCGTACTCGAGTCCGGTCGAGACGCCAACGGCGCCATCACGCATCGCCTGCTCGACCATCTGTTTCATCTTTTCAATCTCGGCGGAGGTGGCCCGACGGTTCGTGTCTTCTCCCATCACTGCGGATCGGACCGTAGCATGCCCGACAAACGTGAGCACATTTAGTGTGATCGGATCTCGATCGAGACCGGCGAGATATTGGGCCACCGGAAAAGGCGAGCCACCATCCTGTCCGATGACAACAGTCGTGATGCCCTGCGAAACTTGTGAAGCAGCAGATGGATCAGTTGCGAATCCACGGTCCGAGTGGTTATGAGCGTCGATGAAGCCCGGGGCCAGCACGAGGCCACGCCCGTCGATCACTCGAGCATCCGGCGGCACTTTCACCCGGCCGCGACGGCCCACGGCAACAATGGAATCGCCTCTAATAACTACGGCGGAGTTTCTGATGGGAGCGCGACCGGAACCATCGATCAGAGTCGCGCCGAGAATGACGACAGTCGTGATGAGCTGCAGCATTAGTTTTTAGGTTTGTTAGCCTCGATATAATCCTTCAATTTCTTCGCATCGTGGTAATCGGGTTTCTTCTTTAAAAACTGCTCGTACTCGTTTGCCGCTTTGTCTTTCATCCCCACCGCGTTGTAGAGCGTAGCCAGACGCAGGTGCGCGTCGGCTTTGCCAACCGGATCGAGCTTGATTGCCTGATTGAGGTAACCAACTGCCTTCGAGCCCCTTTTGATCTGGAGATAAGCTTCGCCGAGATAATAGTTCGCGTCCGCAGATGTGGCGTTAACGTTTACAGCCGCAGTGAAGGGCTCGATCGCGCCTTCGTAGTTCTTTTGCATCATCCGCAATCTACCCAGATTCATCAGCCCGAGGTAAAACTTCGGCCTGATGTCGATCGCAGTCGAATATGCCTTCTCGGCCTCAGGTAGTTTCTGTTCCAGGAGGTAAACCGTGCCCAGCTCTGTCCAGGCAAGAAAATCCTTCGCGTCGTTGGTCAGAAGCTCGTTGAATAGACCTTCTGCTTCCATGTACTTCTTCTTGTCAGTTGCCGCCTCGGCCTTTTCAAACAACTTCTGGTTTGCGGGTGTGCGCTGGTAATAATCCCCAACGGAAACTGAAGCCGGTTTTGTCGAGGAGCTTCCAGACCCGCGTAACTCGAGATTAATGTCCTGACGAAGATCAGTGGCGAGTGGAGAGACAAGTTCGACGCGGATGCGCGCAACCTCAGTATTCTCGAATTCAACGACGAGGTCGTATATCCCACTGTTTAGATTATTAAAGCGGTAGCGTCCGGTAGCGGTTACAGTTTGGCGGGCAATTACCGTTTGGTTCAAATTGTAGAGAATAACGTCGTAACTGAGCCGGGTAACACCTGTCGCCTTGCTCTCGTCGACTTTCATGTCACCATACAGAATGTGTCCGCCTCCCTGAGCGAAACTCGAGCCGCAAAGAGAGAGCACCAGCAAGAAGGAAAGGACCAGAAATTTCATCACTTCGCCCCCTAAGAAAAGAGAGCCTTAAGAATACAGCGTGGCCCAAGAAAACAGCGCCGAAGGCGCGAAATATGACAGCCAGGGGCAAGCGCGAAGCGCGGCGCCCCTGGATCAGCATACCCAAAGAGCGGTCGAGGCCTGAAAAGGCCGAAATAATGACGCGGTATTACGCCCTTTGAAAGGGTTTCTCACGCGGCGAACGATGGGTCATGATGGAAATGAACAAGTCAGGAAGAGGGGCTTGCCCCCGCTTCTACGTGAATTAGGTTCCGGCAGCGGGGGCAAGCCCCTCTTCCTGACTTGTTCTAATCAATCATCATTAATTTCCCGACAGACTCTTCAGGGCTGGGCCAGAGTTTTTATTGGTTACCAGGGGCGACGCGCTTCGCTTCGCTCGCGCTTGCCCCTGGCTCTTATATTCCGCGCCTTTGGCGCACAAAACAAAGCGGGCTGAAGCATTACCCCAGCCCGCTATTCTATTGTTTGAGCCCAAGCTCAGGCTAGAAGGAATAACGGATGCCGAACTGCATTACGCGCGGCGCTCCCTGAATGCTCACAAACCTCATCCAGTTCACTGGTATGTCGTCCAATTCGAAAGTGGAAGGATCGAGTCCGATACCGAACCCGGTACGGCTGCCAGTGTTCGGAGCGTTCATGCGTTGCGTGTTGGTAACATTGAACGCTTCGACTCTGAGCTGCAACTTCTGGTTTTCGCTCCACGGTAAGTTGAAGGACTTCGTTATTCCCATATCCAGATTGACGTAACCCGCCAACCTGAACACGTTTCGATCTCCAGTCTCGCCCGGGAACGCGTTGCGGAAGCTTCTGTAGGCCTCGAGCAAATTGCAGTCGAAGAGCCTGCCGCCTCTTGCCGGACAAGGTTGGATAGATCCATCAGTTCTCACCGAATTGCTCTGAGCGTTCCAGTTGGTTGCCCAGCGAGCATTGTCGAACGGCGTGCTGATGGGCAGACCGGAGTTCCAGCGGAAGATACCCGTCATCGACCATCCACCAATAAAGGCATCTGCTGTTTTATTGACGCCGCTGAAGTAATGCCGGCCGCGTCCAAATGGAAGCTCCCAGATAGCATTCGCGTTGATGTTGTGGCGGATGTCAAAGTCCGAATCCGAGTAGTTATCGTGTTGACGCAGCGGATTCAGGATGAACGCACCACCAAATTGATCGGCAGTTTGAAGTCCTGATGCGTCGTCGTGCGAATGCGAGAGCGTGTAGTTGAAATCAGCAGTAAAGCTTCGGCCCAATCTCTCACGAATACTGACTGTAGCAGCGTGATAGTTGGAGTGGCCAATGCTGCTGTGAGCTGACAGGGCGCCATATTGCGGATGGAAGAAAATGTTCCGATCCAGGCCCTGTTCAATGACGTCCTGCGTGTCAGTCCAATCGTTCCCGTAAAAATTCAATGCTACCGCATACACGGCCTGCGTCGGAGTCAGGTTGTATGTCGGGAACACGTCACAGCACTGCTCGAAGTAGTTGGTATCCATTAACAACGCGATGTTCGATGGCAGGAAGTGATTAAACCACGGGATATTCGGAATTTGACTGATTGGGGTACCTGCTGCGCGGAATGCCTCGAGCATTCCGGCGGCGGTGTACCAATCCATACCGGAACTCGGATCCTTAAGGTTGTTTAGCGCCATCACGTCGCGCGACGCAATGAGGTTACGGCTGATTCTGCCGATGTAAGAGGTCTGTAGAACCAGACCGTGCGGTAACTGACGCTCGTATGTGGCATTCCAAGCGTAGTTGATCGGAGCCACCAGTTTCGAATCCAACGTCGTTTCAATACGTCTATCCTGCGCGAAAAATGCCGGACTGGGCTCGAATGGTTGCGTGCGCGGGAAGGTGATATTTCCCGGATTGTTGATTCTGGGAAGTGACCGTATATCCTGGCCAAAGCCCGTAAATAGCGGCGCTATTCGGGTCGTCAGGTTAAATGTGTTAGCCGCAATGTCCTGACTGGACGAGAACCCTAACGTGTTATTGAGGTCAAAAGTAACTGCGAGCTGTTGACCATAATAGTCGTTGGTGATGCTGAACGCGCCGCGGAACACAGACTGATTGTTCCTGCCAAACACCTTTCCAAGGAAACCCTCCTTGAAGCTCGGCGACCAGGCTACTGCCACGCGGGGTTGGAAATTGTTCTTGTCATAGTCGTAAAGCGGGGACGCATTGTTAGCCTTGCCGGATAGTTCCAGGGTTATTGGGGTGTTGAGTGCTTCGCCTCTTGCGGAAGCGGCTATACGATCCTCAAAGAAATCGGAGAGAGGAACCGTTGTCTTAACTTCAAACCCATTCGCCTCGTGAACCGGAGTGCTGATGCCGTAGCGCAGACCGTAGGTGAGCGTAAGATTGGGTGTGACCTTCCAAGTGTCCTGGAAATAGAGATCATATTCTTCGGTGCGAAACTCGCGGGCCGCGGGCGTACCTGACGGCAACAGCTTGCCGTCATGGTCAAACGTGAATAGCGCCGAGTACTGAGAGTACCTGCCAATCAACGCAGTCACTGCGTTTTCGACGCCGGTTGTCGCTCCGGAAATCGGCGCGAAGGCATTGACAGGATCCGCAATCGTGGCGCCGCCACCCTGATAGAACGAAGGATTGGTGATGGCGTTATCGAACGCGTTGTCGAAAGAATCGCGTCGATTGCGAATCAGGCGAATGTTCCCGCCAAAACCGAATGTGTGGTTTGCCTTCACCCACGAGAGATCGTCCGTAAAGTTATTAACGGGAGTTATTCGAGTCAGGGTACGGGTAAAGGTAAGCGGTGAAAAGATGAAACGAAAGCTAATCTGGTTTGCAGATGAGTCTCCCTGTTGGCTAAAAGCCTCACGCGTAAAGCCATAACGGAAGTTATTCACCATACTGTTGTTGATGGTCCAAATATGTCCGGCGGCAATGCCGAACGGATGTGACCAAATCGTTGGCGAAGGTGTATCTGGAAATTGCCGCTCACGTGCGATCAAATCGTAAATCACGTTGGCCCGCACAAACGCTGTCTGCTTGTCCGTAAGATTGAAATCGAATTTGCCAACGTGAGAGTTTCTCTGCGCCGGCAAGGGAGTGTTGAATCTAAAGCCGGCGGAGTTCAGGCCGTCACCCGTGCTAAAGTCGTTAGCCGGATACTTGGCGGCAGCCTCCCTAAGAACCGCAACCGCCGCAGGATTAATCCCCACAGTCGGGAAAATGCTGTTTAGCTGAGCGGTGGTCAGAGTTTGCAGCGAAGGAGTGACTGTGTCGCCACAAGCATCAGGATCAGTACCCGGAGGGCAACCGATGTACTTCACCTCTCCGCGACCGAGGCTCGCCAGTGGGACGTTGCGTGCCACGACGGGCGCCGATCGTGTAATGCGATCTCCCTCAAAGCTATAAAAGAAGAACGCGCGGTCCTTAACTATTGGTCCACCCAGAGCGCCACCAAAGGTGTGACGAATGAGTGCCGGTTTCTCAATGCCCGACAGGTTGTTGAAAAAGTCATTCGCAGAAAACTTCTTGGTTCGGTAAAACTCAAAGAGCGCTCCGTGAAAGTCGTTGGTACCACCTTTGGTCACGAGGTTAACCTGCGCGCCTCCCGATCGGCCCTGGTTAGCGTTGGCGTTCGCGGTGGTTACGCGAAATTCTTCAACCGCCTCGGCGTTGAGCCGCAGTACGGTGTTACGGTCCGGAACGAGGTTCAGGGCGTTCGTACTGTCGGCCGGATCAGAATTTGGGTTTGTGGTCTGATTGGTCTCGGCCTCGTTGATGTCTACGCCATCAAGCGTAATGTTTGACTGGTCGGCACGAGCTCCAGCCACGAAGCCATCTCTGGTAGCACCCGGTTGCAACGACAAAAGGTTGGTAACGTTGCGACCTTCGAGCGGCAGCTCGGTGATTTGCTTACTTTGGAAGTGGTTTCCAAGAGTGCCGTCATCACGGTTCACTAACACTTCAGCCACTCCCGCAGTTACAGTTACGATCTCAGAGACATTACCAACTTCCAGCGCTACGTCGACGGTTTGAGATTTGGCGATCAACGCATGGATGTCAGTTACTGCCTTTTTCTTGAATCCGGTGGCTTCAACTTCGATTTTATAATCACCAACGGTAACAAAATCGAAAACATAAACTCCAGCGTCCGAAGTTGTAGTCGTGCGAGTGGCGTTAGTACCTGAGTTAGTTAGTGTCACCGAAGCGCCGGAGACCAGATTGCCATTCGGGTCTGAGACCGTACCGCGGATTATTGAAGTACCCTGCTGGGCAAAAACGGCGACCGCAAAGAACAACACCAGGACGAAAGTGCTACAGCCCTGCACAAAATCTCGTAGCAAGTTTTTACTTTTCATGAAGTCCTCCGAGAGTGTGACGGTTGACCTTGAATGCTGCGTTGCGAACAAGACCCGGCTTGAAACCTGGCAGCAATCCGGTCGTAAACTTGAATGTTTTGACTGCTGCTGCTGCTCGAACTATGTAGTGCCTGCAAAGATGAGAAACGGCCTAACTACCTTTTGAAGGTATCGCTTGCAGATACTATTCCGCGAAGGTGTTTTTGAAACAGCGGTGACAAACCCCTCGCGTTTTTTACATTTAGTCGGGTTAATGTTTCTGGGAGGTTCAGAGTATATCCAAATTTCTGGGCCGTCTATAGAAATTCGGAGCCTAACCACGAGAAATTTTGCTTGGACACGGTACCACCTCGTAGTAGCGGGGGGTACGCCGTAGGCCGCATCTTAAAGTGCTGCGCAGCACCCACCCGCTATCGCGAGGTGGTTCTGACTGTGTCCAGGAAGGTTTGTGATTTCAAAAGAAAAAAAGGAGCTGAGGATTGCCCCCCAGCTCCTTCGCAAAGGAAAACCTCAAATCCATTAGAAAACATAACGCAGTCCAAACTGCATCAGGCGTCCGGCTTTGGTCTCGCCTAGCGGCGCCTGCGTTCCAGTGAAGTTTCCGAATCCCAGCGGCGCGGATCCACCGGCAATAAATGGATCAACGGTGCTAATACCTGAGCCGTTGAAGCCGGTTAACCGCTGTGTATTCGTGACATTGAAGACTTCCCAGCGGAAGGTAAGTGCATGTCCTTCCCAGGGCATTCTGAATGTCTTATGCAGAGCAGCGTCGAGCGTGAAGTAACCCGGGTAGCGCAAAGTATTGCGGTCACCGCCCTCACCGGGCTTCGGATCGCGGTAGCTCTGGGCCACGGCGTTCGGATCGGCAAACAGGTTCGGTGCACCGTTGACATCTCCAAAGTGTTCTTCAATCGGTCTAACTGCAACCATGCCGGACGAGATCTGCCAGTTAGTGGCCCAACGCTGAAACGCGAAAGGACGCGTCGTAGCGGGCAAGCCGGAGTTCCAACGGAAAATTCCCGTGATGTCCCAGCCGCCCAAAATGCCGTTGGTAATCGTGCCGGCGTCGCTCAGAAACCTCTTGCCACGGCCGAACGGCAGACCCACCAACCAGTTCGCATTTATGTTGTGACGAATATCGAAATCAGAATTCGCGTAGTTCGACATGGGATCCAGCGGGTTGAAGATTAACGACGCAGTCGAGAAGTTACCGGCACTCTGAAGACCGGAAGCATCGTCCAGCGAATGCGACAATGTGTAGTTGAAGTCAAACGTAACATCTCTGGACAAACGCTGGCGAATACTTAACTGCGCCGAGTTGTAATTGGAAATAGCGAACGAGGACCACGTGTTCAGTGCCGCATATTGCGGGTTCACGAACGTGTTGTTGAAGATCGAAGCGGGCTTGTCGTCCCAGCGCGCTCCTGATTGCAGGAACGTGTAGTCAGTGACGTTCTGTCCACCAACGGAAGGCAAAGCAATGCGACGATAAGCAGCCTGCGTTGCCGTTAGTGTCCGGGGAACGCCAAGGATTGTGAACGTGCCGGCGATTCCGGGAAGCACATTCTCGAAGAATGGGATTGGGTTCACCGAGGTAATCGGCGCACCCGCGTAGCGCAAGTCGATCAGGGCTTGCATGGCTTCATAGAAAGTCTGCCCCGATTTGATATCACGCAGGTTGTTGAAGTGCATGATATCTCTTTGGCCCAGCAGGTTACGAGCAAAACGGCCGACATAACTCACTTCAAACGACAGTCCCCTATTCAATTCACGAGCATAGGAGAACGTGTAGCTGTAGTTGTATGGAGTTGTGATCGTGTCGTCGAGCGATGTTTCAATTCGCTCGGCGCCGTTTGCCGGCTGCGTTAACGGGAAAGAGATCGTGTTGTTGAAGTTTCCGGCTATGCCAGGCAACGTGCGTACGTCCGGTATCGTGCCGGTAAAGGCCGGCGCCAAATGGTTGCTGACGTTGTAAGTATTTACCGGAATGGTCAAAGCTGATGCGAAACCGAGCTGATTATTCAAATCGAAGTTGACCGCCAATGCGCTGCCGATGCGATCGTAAGTCGTGCGGAAGCCGGCGCGAAATACTGCTTTGCCCTCGCGTCCGATCAGTTTGCCCCAGAAGTTATCCGGGAGTTCAGGCTGCCATGCGACCGCAAGGACAGGAGCGAAGTTATTCCAATCCTGTTTATAGAAACCAGGCTTACCATTCGCTTTGCCCGAAAGATCGAGCGAGATCGGATCGTTGAATGGAACGCCATTAGAGGCGCTCGTTCTTCGCCTGTCGAAGTATCCGCCTAAACTCGTTGTCGGCTGAACCTGGAAACCGTTCACTTCATACACTGGAGTGGAAGTGCCCCAGCGCAGACCATAGGTCAAGGTCAGATTCGGACGCATGCGCCACTGATCCTGCCAGTAAACTTCATACTCCTGAGTGGCGAAAGTGCGATCGGCAGACGAGCCAGTCGGCAATATTTTGCCATCCTGGTCGTAGAGGAAGTTCGCAGTGTATTGGGAAAAACGACCGATAACTGCGGAAAGAATGTTGCGCAGCGGCGTCACTGAATTACCGGCAACATTCGGAAAGATTGCTGCGCCCGAACCATCCGCGCCTGCGGAAGTGAGCACAGCCGCCGAAGCCGCGTAGCCTGAAGGGTTCGTCGTCAAAAAGTCGAATGCACTTCCAAACGACTGCCTGGTGTTTTCTATCAA
>Ga0134128_10010370_pt1 | contig 11165 bp, 13 predicted proteins | sample KB31754_FD_96462 | JGI IMG/M metagenome (GOLD analysis project Ga0134128, IMG submission 96462) | Terrestrial soil microbial communities with excess Nitrogen fertilizer from Kellogg Biological Station, Michigan, USA - KB3-175-4 | ecosystem: Environmental > Terrestrial > Soil > Unclassified ...
AATGATCCGGCGAGTCTAAATATTCTATGTATATCCATTGTAACCATAGGATCGATTTTTACAGAAAGATCTTCTATGGTCTTTGCAACTTTTTGTTGAAAATCACAATTCCAAATAGTTTCTAATTTTTCTATTTGTTTGATAAAATTATTATCCGCATTTTTCCCAGAATAAAAATTAATTTTAAGGTTTTTAAGTATTCTTCCTCTCCAGCCGCAGTCTAAAAGTTGTTTATTTTTTAATAGGGGGATAAATTTTTTATCATTATTTATTTTTAATCCCAATGTTTCCAGTTTAAATCCTTTGCCCAAAAGATAACTTGAAATTTCTGCCCTCTCAACAGAAAGCAAAGGCAAATAATCTTTATCAGCAACGTGTAGATGAAATCCATTATTTCCAGAAAAATACACAGATATAGTTTTACTATCTATCCCAAAATCTTCCACTAATAAATTTATTAACTTCTTGACTTCTTTTTTTAAAAAAAATATACAATTTTTGCATGGAATTTCGATAACATTTAATCGAGAACCATTACAATTGCTACATTTATCTAAAACTCCAGCATTTATCAAATTACACCCGTGGCATCTTGTATAATTGTGTTTAAGAGCACATTCAAGATGCAAATCCTTTCCATCAATATCAAATATTAATTCCGAACCATACCACTCTTTTTTATCCATAGGTTCACTAGGATTTCTATAAAAAGAGGAGGAGCAATAAATATCGGAAGGGGAAAATTTTAAAACAAAAGCGTATATTTCACCAGGACTATTGAATGAAAAATGGCGATACATTTTCTCATCAAAATAACGAAAACCAAATTCATGCAAATTTATTTTTTCAGGTAAAGCAACATTTATAAAATATTTAAAATAATATTTTTTAAAAGTTTTTTTTAACCAAAGTTGGTTATTATTTGAAGGCTCCGAATTTTTAAAATCTATATTCAATGTAGGTTCATTTTCTTTTAGCATATCAGCAGCATTTTTTAGATCACTTTTACTGTTAGTTGAAAAGATCACTTTAATTTCTTAACCCTGTCCTTCTTCTTTTTCTATTTCATCTCTTCTCTTTCCCAATAGCTGGATAGGATTGATTATGCCTTTGCATACAAAAGTTTCATAACATAAATTTTGTAATTTTATTTTTTCACATGATGGAACAAAGTATTTCTTTGAACTACCCTTTTTACCCGATAAATGTTCTAATTGATACCTTGTTATTTGTTCATTATAATCGGGTAATTTTTTAAAAATCTCAATTATTTCTTCAATGTTTTTTTCCGAAAATAACAAAAAGGTTGCCAGCAATAACCTTGCTGAATGCGGTAAATTTTCGCCATTATTCAAAACTTTATAAATATGATCAATACACGGAGGAGTTGTACGTTTTTTATTCACATGATCCAAAACTTTGGATTTTTTATTTATTGAATCCCAATATATTTTTAAATTTTGAGATTTCTTTAATACCTTATCTGGAAATGTTACTAATTTCATATTTTTGATTTTATCAATGATTAACAAACTCAGTTCATTTCGGAACAAACGCACTATTTCATTAACATTAAGATAAACAAAACCATTTTTGACAGTACGGTTTATTAATTTCCATTCCTCTTCATGAAAAACTATAGAACGATGTATATAGTCAATAACCCTAATCTTGTAAAATTCATTAACAACGGTTTCAAAAAAAATATCTATTTTAAATATTTCATTGAAAATTTTTAATAAAATTAATCTTTTCTTTTCGTCTTTAAAAGAGTTTTTAAGATCTTCTACCAAATACTTCTCAAATCTCATTGATTCAAATAATGCAAATTTTTTTGTTATAATATCAATAGAAGCAGATTTTAATATCAATAATGAAGCTAAAAATGTTAAAATTTCTATCTCAAATTTTTCTAACTTGTAATTCGTTTCACCATTTTTTATGAAATTATCTATTTTGTTAAAAGATCTGTTTAATATAAATTCCATTTCAGTTCGGTCAAATTCTTGTAGATCAAAATGAGTTTCTTTAACGTATGTTGAAGCCTCATTTAAGAAAGGATATTTAGCGAGATCATTTGTACCCAGTTTAATTGACAATTGTCCTTTTACAACATCTATTTCATTTTAACCAATTAAAATTTTTCTTAATAAAACAAATAAATTTAGAGGTATTTCTATGGATTGTAGATAGATTTATGGATAAATTACAATTGTCAGAGTATTGTAAAAATTTAAAACATTCAGATTGCAAAGAATGCATGTGTAATTGTCATGTCCCCGGTACAATGGAAAATTTAGCAAGAAAGATTTCTTTACTGGACAAATCAAGTCCTGGAATAGGTGAAACCATATAACATAACTTCACCATTTACCACAATAATAATTAGAACCACAATTTACTACAATGTTTACAAAAAAATAACATGCAATTATGGTCAATTACCAATGTCCCCTTCATCATATTCTTCTTCTTCTTCTTCTTCTTCTTCTTTAATTAAATTTCCGGAATTATCATCGGTGATTGAAATTACTGTATCAGAACTCGACCAGAATTTTGGATATGTATTAGGCTTCATCACTATTCTTTTTATTTGAAAAGACATTCCCTTTTTTTGTTTAAAAAAGTCATCAAATGCTAACAACGAAATTCCTAGGCCAACAATTTCACCCTTTTGTGTATAAATACCGACTAGGTCATCCTTTTTTAAATTTTTAGGGATAGAAACAACTCCAGGCAATGCTAGCTGTGCACCATGACATAATGCATCGACGGCAGTATCTCGAATCACAACAGCGGGAATATGAGTCAAGGCAGATTCTATAGGAAGAATTAATTTTCGTAATTTTTCCTCTTCTTTTTTTTCAGTATAAAGAAAGAATGCATCAACTAAATCATGAAGTCTGACAAATTTTGATTCGTCATTGAAATCCCACACCTTAGTCCTCCGTAATTCAATCATGGATGCGCCTGCTTCGAGAATTTCACCTATGTCGTAGATCAATTTTCGGATATAAGTTCCGGATTCACATAGAACCCTCATTAAAATAAGTCGATCATATTGATCTAGCAAATCCATTTCGTAAATAGTTCTAATTCGGGTTTGACGCTTTACCGAAGATCTTTGTGGTGGTTTTTGAAAAATTTGCCCTGTAAATTCTTTTATTATTTTTGTCAGTTTTTCAACAGGAATTTGATTATGAATTCTAGCAAGTGCGACATATTCCTTTGGTCCCAATAATAAAACTGGAACTATCTTTGTACCTTCTTCTAGACCTATAGGTAATAATCCGGTAGTACCAGGATCGAGGGTACCACTATGCCCAGCTTTTTCTAATCCCAATATTTTTTTAACATATGAAACAACCTCATGACTTGTGTGGCCAGGAGGTTTATCCAATAAAATTAATCCATAATTAAGTAAATTTCTAATTGGTCGTTTATATGGATAGTAACCATAATTTTCATCTGTTCCACTATCATTTATTATTATTAAATTTTCCAGTTGTGGTAGGCTTTGATCCATATATTTTCTAAATTAATATGTCATAAATAAATCAAGAACTCAAAACATTTTCAATAATTTTTATACATAGATCAATCAGACAATCCAAAGACAATAAATCGGTATTTAAAGCAAAATCAAAAATATCTAGTTTTTCACCAAAATCAAAATTGTAAATCTTTTTATATATTAATTTATTTTCATTATCACGTCTTAATACAATTTCTTTTGCCTCATCAATCTCTATATTGTCCCTCATGGCCATTCGTTTAGCTCTATTACCAACAGAACCTTGTAACCAAAAGTTAATTGTGGCATCCGAAATCCAAGGGAGAGTATAACTAGTAATAACAACATTTCCATCTTTAACTAATCTAATCAATCTATTATCAACTTCTTTATCAAAATACGGATCATCGTTCCGTGTGTTCATAAAATTTTGGGCTTCATCAGTATCCCACCAATCATGATTTAAAGAGGAAGAATAACCTTGTTCATATGCCATCATCTTTAGAATATCACCACCATTCCATAGTTTTAGGTTGAATTTTTTTGCTATATTTTCTGCGATAGTAGTTTTCCCTACTGCTGGCCAGCCAGAGATTACAACACTTATATTTTTTTTATTATTATTTTTATTTTTATTTTTTAATTCCTTTTTAATACAATTTTTTTCATTTGACCCCATTTTTAACACTAAAACTAATTTTTCTCTTTGTCAATTCTAGAATATATAAAGTTATCAATAAAGTTAATTTTATTTATTTCATCAAATGTAAAAATAATCGAATTATATATAGACATACCTACTACAATGTAATAATTAGATCTTTTCAGTTTTTTCAAATTCAATTTCTATATATGCCTATTAGAATAATAATAAATGATATAAAATTTATTAAAGATCCCCTTAAATTTCCAATCAATCATCCCATAAACAAAAAGAGAAAAATAAAATATTATTATTTAATTATTTAATTTGTTCTTGATTCATAATTGTTTTGCAAATTTTACTAGTTGTCTCTTCTAGCTGACCATCATTATTAGAAATGATTGAAAAAGGACAGCCAGAGATTATAGAACTTGATGCAATCATTATTTTTGATATATCCAATTCATTAGATATATCATCTTTTGAAATTAAATCTCTTTGTCTTGCAATATCGGTTTTACGTCTTTCATAAACTTCATTAGAATTTGCAGTTAAAAGGATCAATTGAGAGGGATTTAAAATATTTAGTAATTTGTATGGTATTCCAGGATAATATCCTCCGGCAGTATTTATAAAAAGATGGGTATCGACAATAACTAGTTCGTTTTCAAGTGAAAATATATAATTTGCAGTCATTTCTTGTAATGATCTTTGTTGTTCGAGGGATAATTTTCGAAGTTCATCCCTATTTGATATTGATAAAAGTCTTGCCTGTTCAAACATTATTGTCCCAAACTCGGCCATTTTTATATCGATCCCCTGTTTAGAAAGAGTATTCAAAACATTTGTTATAACAGTAGATTTTCCAACTCCAGGAATTCCAACTATTATAACCCTTTTAGTCATACGATCTTTAATGAAAAAGAAGACCATTATTTTTATCTTTATAATTATCTATTGATATAGCGAAAATAAAAAAATAAAAAAATAAAAAAATAAAAAAATAAAAATTAGATACACATGTTATCTAATCTCTACCAAGCAAGGTTGCAAGTTTTGGCATATGAACATCTACCTGTTCTCTGACCAATAGGTTATAGTAATTTACAAGTATATCGACCATAAGCAACATCCCTATTCCAGATCCAAAAACATTAAACACATTCGAAACAGAAGCCAATAATCCAATAATTATTCCACCAATAATAGTAACAGATGGAATATATCGATTTAGTAAGGATTCAACAGAGCTTTCTGATCGTCGAAACCCCGGTACTTGCACGTCTGCATCAAGTAGATTTTTTGCAGCAGCTTTTGCAGATAAGCCACCGAGTTCAACCCAAAGTCTCCCAAAAACGGTTACAATAGCTGTAAGAAACAGCACATACACAATCGCATGAACTGGATCAGCCATTGTTCTGTCAAAGGATCCAGGCGCCGTAATATAATAAAATATGCCCCCCGTAGGATTGTTCGACTGCGGGCTATACTGAGCTATATAATTAAACACAGGATTATCATTACCAGGATTGTAATTCGCCCACAGCATATGACCAACAAACATTGCATTAGCTAGTAATGCAGAAGATAGAATTACAGGTATGTTGGATGTATAAAGAAGTTTTATTGGATATGTCGCGGTAAACCCCCGGTATCGAGTAGATACAATTGGAATATCAATATGGATGCCTTGTGTATATACCAGTAACGCCAGTATTCCTCCAGTGATACCAAATCCGAAAAGACTAGGTAAGTTGGCTACTGGTTCCGGTGGAACCGAACGCAATAATGCCTCACCAATATGCCCAGAAGCACCGCTAGTTATCAGAAATGGTATAAGTCCAGAGAACTCTTGGTAGTTAGGAATCGGTATGGGGTTAAAAATTGCCCAAAGAATCTGCTGAGCAACTCCAGCTGCGATGAATATACTTATTCCAGAACCAAGGCCCCACCCCTTTTGAACCAGTTCATCCAAATACATAACAATAACACTAGAACCTATCAATTGCGCTACAAGTATTGCCAAATGATAATGAGTTGGCGTTTGAGGCCCATAAACACTAATACCATAAAGTGATCCTTCTGCAATAATAACAATTATTGTAACAATTTTAGTTGCAGAAGTAAACAGCGAACGATCATCAGGGTCTTTAAAATTTAATTTTAATATATCTGATCCTTTTAGTAACTGCATTAATAATCCCGCAGTAACTATAGGTCCAATACCGAGTTCTAAAAGCGTTCTTTGCTGAGCTGCAAAAATTACCCTTGCAAAAGCTAATGGATCGGCGCCACCAGGATTTACATGAGTACCAAATAATGGAACTTGCCCCATTACAAAATATATTAATAAAGCAAGACCAGTCCAAATTAATTTATTTTTAAGTGTAATTTTCTTTTTTGGTTTTTCAATTTGAGGAATAACAGGTGAAACTTTCTTTACAACTGTTCTAAAAATACCACCACTAAGCAGTGAGCTCATTTGAAATTAACACCTCGCCTCCAGCCTGATTAATTTTATCTTTTGCAGATTTTGAAACTTTTTTAATTTTAATCGTTAAAGCTGCATCTACCTGCCCAACTCCCAAAAGTTTTCCATAACCCAACTCATCTAAATCCAAAATTATTTTTCCGTCTTCATTTGCTTTGGAATGTTTCATTAATTGGTTTAAATCTTTAATATTAAGCCATTTAGATACATCACTTTTACGCATAGCATGAAATTGTTCATGTCCAAAATGGTCAGGTTCCTCAATAACAGTTCGTATATAGAAATGTTTATGTTTTCCAGCACCACCAACTCCACCACGACTACCAGAAGCACGGTGTTGACCTATCTGGCCCCAGCCACAAAAACGAGTTCCCCGCTGTCTTCTACTTTTTCTTAAACGAGTAGCCATAATACATTATCCCCCATTCTATCCATTATTTCATTAAATTAATGAAATTAAATATTAAAGTTTTCAATGTCAAAAGATCCAAACTAGTATTCATTTTATTTCCCTACATCATCCTTTTTACTAAAGATATTAATTCTTTATTATCACCAAGAATACCATTTTGAGAGTATGAACGTTTAGATTTTTTCTTAAATCCACCTTTTGGAGGATTTAAAGCAAACCATGGTTTAATTCCAGAAATTTTTGATAAATAAGTCTGATTTTGAGATAACGTTGATACAACCTGGTTTATATCAGCATTATTTAATTCATTATTTTCACTATTGCGATTATTATCCAACTGCTCTTCTGCATCCAATGTTGTCGTTGTTATCAATCTAGATGCTGTCACCCGACCTTTTTTTTCTATAAATTCTTTTATAAAAGCATCATCCACACTTGTCCAGGAAACTAATTCCTTAATCTTTCTAAGCATTCCTAAAGTTTGTTCATTTTCTGGAATTATTGTGGCGCGAAATTTCTTATTTAAATGGAGACTTTCAAGGGTCAAATTTGCCCACCGTGGAACATTTACAGTTCCTTTCATTCTTACTACTAAATACACCATCACAATATCTATCCTGTTTGAAATGTATTTCTTAATGCACTAAAAATAGCTTTGGCAGTAGATGACATCGTACTAGTTGATCCATATGATCGAGTCCATGCATCCTTTAAACCGGCTAATTTTAATAGATTTTTAATATGCTCCCCTGCCACAATACCTAAACCCCTAGGACCAGGTATTAATTCTATAGTAACACTTCCGCCTCTACCCATTACTTTAAAAGGTACAGAGTGAGGCTGATTACATCTACACTCCCAGCTTCCACATCCAAGTTTTACTGGAATCACGTTCAGATAAGTGGCATTAGTTGCCTTGTCAATAGCGTTTCTCATTTGATGAGCCTTTCCTTTACCTAAACCAAACCATCCAGACTCATTGCCTAGAGCAACCAAAGCATTAAATCGAGTCAATTCTCCTGCATCTGTTTGTTTTTGTACTATATCTACACTAACTACCTGAGTCTTGACATCTGGCAACAGATGTTTTACAATTTCAGCCTCTTGTATTCTCAAGCCATTTTCAAATATTTCTTCCATAGTCTTTATTTTTCCACTTGCTACCATCATTCCCAAAGTAGTTCGGGGTTTCCATTCAATTTCTGATTCACCCTGTCTAGCCATCCTACTCATTTTTTTCACCCATATAGATAACTGAATATGATTTGATAATTTTTAAATTATTTATTTTAAGCAAACATACTACTACCTTATTAAAAATAGATTTTTTTTTATTTATTACTCTTTCGTTAATTAATTCAAATACCATTACCTTTAACCTCAATCAAAATCAATTGAAAGAATTTTATTCTTTATTTCTTCAAAGTGTTTTGGATAATCTTCTGGATCCAGATTGTTATTTAATAACTTTGAAAATCTTTTTTCATAGAGACCTTTTTCCTTTTTTAAAGCTGCGGCATATTGTGAAACATGGCTAGCATTTATTCTATTATCATCAGGCAATGAATCTTCAGATAAAGGGATCTCAACTCCAGCCGAAGACACTCCTTTTAAGCATGCCGCAACCTTGCTTGTAAATGTGGTTTTGCCGGTATACAATATGGCAGAATTATTATTTTTACCAAGCATTTTCCTACCCATTAATAAACCTACAAGAAAACTAGCAGATAGGTTATTCGAAGAACCCTTCCATCCATATTTTGCGAGTTCTTTACTATTTGAAAAATTAAGAACAGTATCCCCTCTCAAACCAGGTTTTATCAATTGGCAATGGATATGCTCATTACTGGTTTTTATGGTAATAAAATTACGTTTACCAATTAATACTGCTTTTCGTTTTCTGTAATTTGTTTTATTAGTTCTAATTCTTTTAAGTGTTCTAATATAAGACATTCATTTCACCCTCTCTCCCTCTTCTCTTCATCTAACAACCAACAAAAACCTTTTGAATCTCTTATAAACGTTTTAACTTTATAATATATATTTTATTTTTTTAATAATTTTTGAATATTGTTATTATTGTCGACCTTTGTTAGCTATTAAACTTGCAAATATACCAGCCCCTACACCATTATCAATATTTACAACCGCCAGTCCAAAAGCACAGCTTTGAAGCATTGAGGACAATGAACCCACTCCGTTCGAACCAAATCCATAACCAATTGAGGCAGGAACTCCAATTACAGGAATATTAACTAACGAAGTAACCACTGATGATAGAGCCCCCTCCATTCCTGCAACTACTACCAAAACATCAACATTATTAGATATCATCTCTTTGAGTGATAAAAGCAAACGATGAATTCCTGCTATACCAACGTCATAACCAAGGTGGGTTGAACACCCCATAGAAATGCAAGCTATTCGAACCTCTTCAGCAATTCCAATATCAGAGGTGCCTCCACAAATAATGCCAATTTTGCCACCTTTATTAGCAGGCAATGATCCTATTTTATCATATACTAAAATCGAAGTGCTTTTATAGCCTCTTTCGACAATATATCCTTTTTTTTTAAAATGTAAAATCAATTTTTTTATGATTACAGGCCTAATTTTACTAATTACCACATAACCTTTTTTTTCCATGATTTTATTAGAGATGGAAACTATTTCCACCATATTTTTATTTATTGCCAAAATTACTTCAGGAGTAAATTTTCTTAGATCTCTATTCACATCTATTTGTGCAATATTATTTTCAATGTATTCTATAGAAAAAAGTGATATATTTTTTATTACGTCATCTAGACTTTTCTTGTCATTATAATAATCTAGTAAAATATCCTTTAAATCCATTTTAATATTTTATTCAATTGGAAGGTTGGAGATGGCCTCTTTAACGCTATTTGCACCTTTCATAAATTCATTTTTTTCAAATTCATCTAACGATAATTCTATGATCCTCTCAATCCCGTTTTTCCCGACTATTGCAGGAACACCAAGACATACATCTTTAACTCCATATTGTCCTTCAAGGTAGGCAGAAAGCGGTATCAATTTCTTTTTATCTTTAACTATTGATTCAACCATAGTAGCAACAGCATTTCCAGGAGCATAGACTGTTGCACCTTTATATTTAATCACATCGGCGGCTATTTGTTTGGTTTTTTCATAAATATCACTAGCTTGGTTTTTGTCGATAAACTCTTGGAGAGGAATTCCAGAAATGGATGAAAATCGGATAAGAGGTAGCATATTTTCTCCATGTTCTCCTATGACCATAGCGGATATAGAATTTCTAGATATTTGAGTAAAATCATGGATAAAACTAGTAAACCTAGAAAGATCCAGCATACCGCCCATACCCATCACCCGATTTGATGCAAAACCAGTAGTTTTCAATGCTAAATATGTCATTGGATCGAGAGGATTTGTTACTACAATTAAAATACAGTTATTGATATCGACATTTTCGGCAATTTTTAATGACACATCCTTCACTATCGAAGCGTTGGTTTTGAGCAAATCCATCCTGGTCATGCCAGGTTTTCGACCGACACCTGCAACCAAAACAACAATATCAGAACCATTTAATTTTCCATAATCATTAGATCCTACTACATAGCTGTCTAACCCCTTTTCTGAAAGTTGATGATTGATATCCATTGCTTCGCCTTGTGGTAAACCTTCAACAATATCAAGCAAATTTATTTTAGGGTCCATTTCTCGTAGACCACAATTTAATGCAATTGATGCACCAACTTTTCCTGAACCAATAATAGATATAGTCATAATAAAGGTGACAATAATTTTTTATTTATAGTTTTAATTATTTTCATTAAAAAAAAGTATTAATAAATCATAATAAGAAATAAAGACCTAAATAAACTCATTAAAGAAAGATAAGATTATTACCAGGTATTTTGAATGAATAAAATAATAATCATTGATCCACAATTAACAGGTATTTCCGGCGATATGTTACTTTCAAGTTTAGTAGATAGCGGAGCAGATAAAAATAAAATTATAAATAATATCGATAAAATACAAAATTATTTTCCCGATACAAAAATCAACAAGATTGAATTTATTAAAACAGAATCAA
>Ga0134128_10010371_pt1 | contig 11164 bp, 6 predicted proteins | sample KB31754_FD_96462 | JGI IMG/M metagenome (GOLD analysis project Ga0134128, IMG submission 96462) | Terrestrial soil microbial communities with excess Nitrogen fertilizer from Kellogg Biological Station, Michigan, USA - KB3-175-4 | ecosystem: Environmental > Terrestrial > Soil > Unclassified ...
CGCATCTGCCGCAGGGCATAGCGAGTGTCCTGCCACATGCGCTCCCATACTGCCCAACCCCAGGCCTCGTGGGTTTGTTCCCGGATCAGTGTGCGGTTGCCGAACGCCCGAACGGCGGCATAGCGAGCTTGTTCCGGCGCCAGCCCGTTCTCGCGCTGCTCCTCTTCCTCAATCTCCAGGTCAGAGCGCAATTCGCGCTCAAGATCCTGGCTGCGTTTGCGAAATTGCCAGAAGTGCATTTCCGATCTCCCCGGCGTCGATCACACCGTCCCGCATCTCTTGTTCGTCATCTACTCGGCTCGCAGCGCATGCACCGGGTCAATGGAGGTTGCCGCAAGCGCCGGCGCAACCGAAGCCACGACGGCGGCGCCAAGCAGGACTCCGACAACGGCGAGAAGAACCCACGGGTCGCGTACATTGCCGCTTGTCCAATGCGCAAAGATCCGGCTTAAAGCAATACTGGCGGCAATCCCCATCCCACTCCCGATCGATGCGGCAATCAGGGAGAAGCGGGTCACCGAGCTAATGATGTGTTTTCGACGCGCACCGAGGGCAATGCGTACACCCAGTTCACGCTTCCTCTGCGCTACGAGATACGACTGAACGCTGTACAAGCCGCAGATGGCGAAGCCCAATCCAAGCAGAGCAAACGCAGTGAAGAGCCGAGCCGCGAATCGTTCCCGCCCCAGGATGTCTCCATTGAGGAGGTCGTCTGCCGTGACCAGATCGCCCACGGCCTGCCCGGCTTCGATGCGATGCACATCCAGTTGGATTGCATGCGACAGGCCGGCAGGATTGCTTCGCGTTCGTATCGCTACGTCGAAGCCGTCGAACGGCATCATGGAGTAGGGGATATACACTGCCGGATACGCCGATTCGCCCAGGCCCTGATTCGGTGTGTCCGCGACAACGCCGATGATCTGAAAATGCTGATCGTCGCCAGGGGCCACTAGTCTCCACACGTTTCCATTCGCCACCCCATGATTGAGAACAAGTGTCTGGCCTATGGCATCGGTGTGCGGCCAGTAGCGGCGTCGCATGGAGTCATTGATGATTGCAAGTCGGACCGCGTGCGCGGTTTCTCCCGAACTCCATAAGCGACCTTGCAACATTCGAATACCGAGAGTGGAGAAGTACTCGGGGCTTACCTGTTGCGCGATGACATTTCCGGAATTGAAGTTGGAGCCCGGCGCCGAGATGGGAGTGGAGTCAAGGATGAGCGGAGGCAGGTGACCGATGGCCGCCGAAATCACTTCGGGATCGCGGGCAATGGCGGCGCGAATTTGTTCATAAAACTGAGTTCGATCTGCCCAGGTGTTGTGTGCGCCTTCGGTTAGGACCAGGTTGACCGATGCCAGGTTTTGCGGTCGATAGCCCAGATTGGCATTCAGGAGTTGCTGCAGCTTTCGCGCAGTCGCTCCACAGCCCGCGAGAAGGAGAATGGTGAGCGCCACCTGGATGGCGAGCAGTGCCATGTGAATGTTGCGAGCGCTCCATTGTCCGGCAACATTGCGTGCGCCACCCTGCACCGCCTGCCGCAGTTCTACGCGCGCGAGTCGCAACGCCGGCCATACTCCGCACAAAAGCCCGGTCGATGAAGCAACGCCCACGCTGAAAAGCAGCACAGGCAGGTTCAATTCGATTGAGCTTTCCGGCGGAAACATGGTTGGAAGGGGCTGAATGAGCAGGTGCACGAGGCGGATGCCCGCAAAAGCGAGCAGAATCCCCAGGCCGGCCGCGATGAATGAGAGCAATGCGGCTTCTGCAAGCAATCCATGCAGGATACGGGCGGTAGATGCGCCCAGCGCCTTGCGCATCGCAATCTCTGCCTTGCGGGCCTCACCCCGAGCCAGCAGCAGAATGGCCACGTTGACACAGGCGAGGGCCAGGAGCGCGGTAACGGAGACAAAGAGAACGATGAGAAATCCTCTAAAGCGCCCGATGGCTACCTCGTTGATGTGCACAAGATGCACCTTGAATTGCTGAGGGAAGTTCGCCGGCGTCTCCCGCGCAAATGTGTTCAGCAGCGGCGTGAGCGCCTGCTCGGCTTGCGCGTCGGTGAATCCGGCGCGCGTGCGGGCATAGACATTTGCGGGACGTCGGGGATCCTGCGAATCGGGCAGAGGGACATAGACATCGCTGCCCGTCCACGCAAAGCGCTGCGGCAAGATGCCAATCACCTCGAATTGCTGCCCATTGAGTTGAAGGGAACGGCCAATCGCGTCAGGGCGGCCGGTGAAGTGCGATTTCCAAAAGTGGTAGCTGACCACCGCGACGTGCTCGCCATCCGAGCGGCCAAATTCTCTCCCCAAAAGAGCTGGTACGCCAAAGTAATCGAATGCATTGGGCGACAGCCGGCCGACTTGAAGCTGCTGGGGCAATTCACTGCCGGTGAGCGCCATCGTGTAGACGTCCTCCGCTATGGCTCCATCCAACACCGGGGACTTTGCAAATTGAGTGAACTGCGTACTGTCGAGCGCCAGATCGTAAGGTGCAGGATCTTTGTCGTAGAGATGGATATGGACCATGCGCATTGCGCCGCGATAGGGATAAGGGTCAATGAGCACGGCATGAATCACGCTGTAGATCGTCACTTCAGCGCCAATCCCCAGTGCGAGAGTAAGGATGCAAACCGCGGAAAAGCGCTTGCTGCCGGCCATCTGCCGCAGGGCATAGCGAGTGTCCTGCCACATGCGCTCCCATACTGCCCAACCCCAGGCCTCGTGGGTTTGTTCCCGGATCAGTGTGCGGTTGCCGAACGCTCGAAGGGCGGCATAGCGAGCTTGTTCCGCCGGCAGCCCGCGTTCCCGCTGCTCTTCCTCTTCCATGTCCAGATCCGAACGCAGTTCGCGCTCCAGCTCTGCATCTCGCCTTCTGATCTGCCACCATTTCATTTCAGCTCTCCTCGGCCGCGGGCCACATGACCCGCGCAACCGCATCGGCCATCTGTTTCCAATGCGACTCCTCCACTGTCAATTGTTTGCGGCCCTTTTCCGTGAGGCGGTAGTACTTGAATTCGCGATTTCGGTCCGGAGCGGTCTCCCACTTGGAATGGATCCAACCGCGCTTTTCCAGCCGGTGCAGCGCGGGATAGAGAGACCCGTGCTGCATCTGCAGAAAGTCATTGGTTGTGCGCTGGATATGCTTGCCGATCTGATGTCCGTGCGCAGGCCCGTAAAGAAGCGTGCGCAAAATGAGCATGTCGAGCGTGCCCTGAAGCAGATTCGTGCGCTGCTGTACTGTTTTTGTCATAGAAGACTGTCTACCACCAATGAGACGTGATGGTAGACAACCGACTATCGGTTGTCAAGGGGACAAGGAGGAGGGAAGGCGGGTCTGCTTGCCTGTCTCTTGCAGGCCGAGATCAGAGTAAACCGATTTATTCCGCTTGTATCCTGCCCGGAGTGCTCGATAGTATTGGGGACGCCCGGAGAGGCGGTTCAACAGCACGCAAGAAGCTCCCGCCTCTCGACAACAATGATGCTTTCTTCCCAAACCCCTGAAGGAAACTGACCATGTCGACACCGAACACCCAGGACCGCCTTCTCCTTAGTCGCCGCGACGCACTGAAAGTCTCGGCGACTGCCGCCGTTGCCGCAGCGCTTTCCAGTCCGGCTCATGCCTCCGACAGCATCAAAACGGGAGTCCACCAGCAGCAGCCTCCCTTCTGCTCCACGCCCGCCTCAGCCGTGGCCAAAACCAAATACGGGAAAGTGCGCGGCTTTGTCTCTGGCGATGTCTTCACCTTCAAGGGCGTTCCCTACGCCGAGAACACAGGCGGCGCAAATCGTTGGCTGCCCGCCAAGCCTCCCGTGCCCTGGGAGGGGGAATTCCCGGCGCTCACTTACGGAGCTAACTGCCCGCAGCGCCTGCATGACTGGCATAGTCAGGAGCAGGTCTTCCTGCAGGACTGGGACGATGGCTGGCAGAGCGAGGACATGCTCAAGCTGAATATCTGGACGCCGTCGCTCACGGGCAGCCGCGCCGTTATGTTCTACATCCACGGGGGAGGATTTGAATTCGGATCTTCCTACGAGCTGCCCTCGCACGAAGGCGCGAACATGGCGCGCTACCACGATGTGGTTCAGGTCTCAGTCAACCATCGCCTCAACGCACTCGGATTCCTCGATGTCTCCGAGATCGGCGGCGCCGGATACGAGGATTCCTCGAACGTGGGCATGACAGACCTGGTGGCCGCGTTGAAGTGGGTTCAGGAGAACATCGCGAACTTCGGCGGCGACCCTAATCGCGTGATGATTTACGGTCAGTCCGGCGGAGGCGGCAAGGTGGCGACGCTGATGGGCATGCCGTCGGCGCAGGGGCTCTTCCACTGCGCCGCCATCCAGTCGGGCGGCGGCTTCTCAGGTTCCGCGGATGAAGCCAAACAACTCACGCGGCAAATGGTCAAAGACCTCGGCCTTGCTCCCAACGACATCGCAGCCCTGCAGAAGATGGATTGGAAAGATTTGATGGCCGCCGCCGATGCAGCGCAGGGAAAGCTGCCGCCGAATCCCCACATGCCTTTCCGGATGCATGGACCGCCGCGGCGTTTCTGGGTTCCCATTCTCGATGGCCGCGTCATCAATATGAGTTCCTTTCAAGATGCCGCGCCCGAGATCTCGAAGAACATCCCGCTGATGGTCGGCTCGGTAAGCGAGGAAGGGAACTCCATGGCTTCGCGTCCCAGCGAAGAAGAATGGCGCGCCAACCTCATCAAAGCCTTTGGCGAGCAAAAAGGGAAATCCCTTGCCGACGCAATGCGAACGGCGTATCCGCAAAAGAGCGTTCGCACGCTTTCCTACATGTGCGGAGGCGGAGGATTCCTCAACGGACTCTCCATGCGCAACGGCGTAGTCAAGATGGCGAAGCTGAAGCACGATTTGCACGCGGCCCCGGTTTACACCTATTACTTCACCTGGCAAACGAAGATGCTCGACGGAGTTCCGGGAGCCTGGCACACCGCCGACCTTCAATTTTGCTTTGACAACACGCTGCGCTGCGAGCAAGGCACCGGCAACACTCCGGAAGCGCAGGCACTGGCGAAAAAGATGGCGACCGCATGGGCGAATTTTGCCCGCACCGGCAATCCAAGCCAACCGGGCCTTACCTGGGAACCGACGGACCCCGAGACCAACAAGACCATGGTCTGGGATAACAAATCGCGCATGGTCGACGATCCTGACGGCAATTTGCGCAAGATCATCCTTTAACTCGCCCCGTCTTCAACGGTTGCGGCAGATGCCGTCGCGGCGGCTGATGGCAGATTGTTCCTGGTAAGTCAATCCTGTTGTCTCTGCTTCTGTCACTCGTCTCTCAGCGCGTGCATCGGATCGATGGAAGCAGCGCGGCGCGCCGGCAAAAATCCGGCCGCCGCGGCGCTGATTGCGAGCGCTCCAATTGCGCCAAGGTACACGAGCGAATTCGTACTCCTGATGCCGTAAAGCAAGCTTGCGCTCAGGTGACCCACATACAGGGCCGCGGGGATTCCCAAACCGATGCCGGCCAGAATGGGCCAGAGAGTACCGCGCATGATCAATAAAACGATGCCGCGGCGTGACGAGCCCATCGCCATGCGGATTCCGATCTCAGTGGTACGCCGGGTTGCAAAGAACGAGATGACCCCGTAGAGGCCCACCGACGCGAGTGCGAGGGCGAGAATCCCAAACAGCGCGGTGAGGCGCGCGATCAGACGATCCTGATTGAAGTTCATGGCGACCTGAGCATCGTAGGACGAGAAATAGAAGATGGTCAGATCGGGATCGACCTCTGCCATCGCCTGGCGGATGACATTTTCCGCGTCGCTTTGAGAACGAGAGAACTCGAGGATGATGGAATTGACGAACATGGAGTTCTGTTCGGAGGAGATAGCCTCAGGCTCAGTATAGCCAAGGTATTGCTGCGTCAAGGGGCGCAGAAAGAGCGGCTCGACCTGCTTACGGGGATCGTTCATCTTGAAGTCGGCGAAGACCCCGGCGATTTCAAAAGCGCCGGAGTCTTTGGGAGACATCACACCGAAGTGCTTGCCGATGGGGTTCTGGTGGGGAAAGAATTGTCGCGCGAAGGATTCATTGACGAGCACCACGGGAGTTGAGTTCTGCGTGTCCTGCGCGGAGAAGCCGCGCCCGCGAACGATGGGGACTCCGATGGTGTGGAGAAAGTGCTCGCTGACGCGAACCCACGATGAGAAACATTTGTCCTGTGGACCGGGCGCGGGATGGCCCTGCTGAATGATGCATGTTCCCCATCCGTTGCCGTCGAGCGGTGTATAACGCGCGAAGCTTACATATTTAGCCGAGGGCAACTGGGAGAGGCGATCTTCAATTCGGCGGTACAGCGCGGGGAGACGCTGAAGGGAGTAGCCCGCGCCTTTTGGATCGATGCGAAGGACATAGCGATTGGCTGTGGCAATGCCCAAATTCTGATTCTGAAGATTGGCGAGAGAACGCGTCATCAGAAATGCTCCGGAGAGCAAGACGATCGACAGGGCTACCTGAATCGCCACGAGCGTTTTTTGCGCGACAGAGGAGCGGTCCCCGGCGCTTCGAGCGGCGGTGCGAAAAGCTTCCGCGGCTTTCGCCTGAGAGGAATACCATGCCGGCACTGTGCCGAATAAAATGCCGGTGAGCAGAGAGACGAGGAATGCGAATACGAGGACAAGGGGCGATGGACTGGCGTGCACCGGCATGTTTCGCGCGTCCGGGAAGGCCAGCAGGAGAATCATCTCAGATAACGCGTACGCGACCGTCAACCCGGCTGCGCCGCCGATGAGACTGAGAAGCACGCTTTGTGTGACGACCTGGCGCATGATCCGCATGCGCGCCGCGCCCAGTGCCATGCGCACGGATAGCTCTGCGCGCCTTGCGGCGCCGCGCGCCAGCAGCAGGTTCGCGAAGATGGCGCACGCGATCAGCAGGACGATGCTCGACAGGACCATCAGCAATCGCAAGCCCTTGCCTGTTTGCTTTTGCAATTTCTGGATGCCGCCTCCTCCGGGCGCCACCACGACGTGCTGGCGCGGAATCAGGGCCGCTCCACCATGCTCCGTGTATTGCACATGGGCATACATCCACTGGCGCAGGCTCGCGGAGAGCTTCGCCTGGAGCGCCGGGATGCTGGTTTGCGGGCGGACTCGGCCCAGCAGATAAAACCATGCCGTGTCGTCATCGCCTTTAGGCCAGAGGTCCGATCCTCGACCCTCGAGGATTGGCTCATCGGAGACGGGCATCCAGAAATCGGGTGGGCGGTCAATAATGCGGTCGCCGAAGAAGCCTGGCGGCGCAATGCGGGCGACGGTGAACGGATGCGTTTGCACGTATACCGTGGACCCGACGATGGCTGGATCGCCTGCAAAGTTCGACTTCCAGGCTGCATAGCTGAGGACGAGTACGGGCGGAGCGCCGGACTTGTCGTCGTTCCGGGTGAGCGGGCGTCCCGCATACGCGCCCACGCCGAGTGTGGCAAAGTAGTTGGCGGCGACGTATTCCGAGCGTAGCGGCAGAGACGGAAACGAGCCCCAGCGGACCGGCTGTGTCGCCCCGCCTGCTTCCACCGCGGCAAGTTCTTCAAACTCCGGCGTAGATTGCTTGAGGTGGACGTAGAGATCGTAGGGGAAGAGATCGAATTCGCCGTCGTCGCTTTCAAAGCCAGAGTAATAGCAGCAGGTGGACTTGTCGCCGATGCGATAGAGGCTGGCTGGATCGGCCACCGGAAGAGAGCGCTCGAGCAGACCCTGTACGAGCGTGAAGATGGCCGTGGTTGCGCCGATACCGAGCGCCAGCGTGATGACTGCTGTCAGCGTGAACCCGGGAGACTTACGGAGCTGACGAAGCCCGTAGCGGACATCCTGTACGATCGACTCGATCCACATGGTGCCGCGGCTCTCGCGGCAGTCTTCCTTGATCTGATCCATGCCCCCAAACTCGATGCGGGCAAGCCGGCGCGCTTCGCTCTCGGGAACGTGGGAGCGAACCTTGTCGGCGACCTGGGCCTCGATGTGGAAGCGCAGTTCCTTATCGAGCTCGCGCTCCAGCCGGTTGCGGAAGAACAGCCTGTGGATCCAACTCATGACAGTCCCTCCAGGGTTCCCTTCAGAATGAGGCCGACGACATCGGTGAGCCGTTCCCAGTTCTCGCTTTCCGCTTTGAGATAGATGCGGCCCTTGGCAGTGAGTTCGTAAAACTTGGCCTCGCGGCCGGTCTCAGTGGACTGCCACCTGGCGCTCAGCAGCTTCTTGTACTGAAGACGATGAAGCGCGGGATACAGCGATCCCTGCTGCACCTGAAGGGCTTCGCGTGACATTTGCTGGATTCTCTGCGCAATGGCGTAGCCGTGAATGGAGCCAAGCGCCACGACCCGCAGGATGAGCAGATCGAGGGTGCCTTGCGGAAGATCGAATTTGCTCTCTGTCTTCATACCTATAGCTTCTACATATACATCGGAACGTGTAGAAGGTCAAGGCATCTGCAACGGAGGCGGAATTTTACGTGTCGCCTACCTGGGCAAATCGAGCCCGCGTTGTCGGCAACATTTCAAGAGCGCTCATTGAAAACTTCCTGGTCCCTCAGCCAGTCTTGTATGTTGATCCTATGAGGCCCTACCCGCTGGTCGCCTGCTTCTTCGCAACCGCCTTCTTCGCTTCGGCCGCCCTCGCGCAAACCGTCACCATCCGCGTCCATGCTGACCAGCCCACCGGCCCATACGCCCCCATCTTCAACTATTACGGCGCGGACGAACCCAACTACACCTACGCGCCCAACGGCCGCAAACTCCTCAGCGAACTTTCCGACCTCAGCCCCGTGCCCGTCTACTTCCGCACTCACAACCTCTTCACTACCGGCAACGGCGACAGCTCGCTCAAGTGGGGCTCTACCAATGTCTATACCGAGAAGCCTGACGGCATGCCGGTCTACGACTTCACCATTACCGACCGCATCTTCGACACGCTGATCGCCGCGCACGTCCGCCCTCTCGTCGAAATCGGCTTCATGCCGGAGGCGCTCTCTACCCACCCCGAGCCCTACCGCCACACTTTCCCAAAGGGCGATATCTTCACCGGATGGACCTATCCCCCCAAAAACGAAGCCAAGTGGTCCAAACTCGTCCAGGCGTACGCCGCTCACCTGCGCGACCGTTATGGCGCGCAGGTGCATGACTGGCTCTGGGAAGTCTGGAACGAGCCTGACATCCCTTACTGGCACGGCACATGGGATCAATACGACCGCCTCTACGACCTCAGCGCCGCTGCTATCCGCAACGCAATCCCCGACGCGAGGATCGGCGGCCCTGAAGCCACCGGCATCAGCGACCACTCAGAGCCGTTTCTGCGGCAGTTTCTCGATCACTGCGCCCACGGAAAGAACGCGGCGACTGGCGGCAGCGGCGCTCCGCTGGACTTCATCAGCTACCACCCCAAGGGCAATCCGAAATTCGCAGACGGCCACGCCACTATGAGCATCGCCACGCAACTGCGCGCGGCCGATCGTGGCATGAAGCTCATCGCGGCCGACCCGCGCTGGCGCAACACTCCCATCATCCTCGGCGAGTTCGATCCTGAAGGCTGCGCCGCATGCAAAGGCCCGCAGAACGCCTACCGCAACGGCCCGCTCTACGGCGTCAGCGTGGCCGAAGCCGAAATGCGTCTGTATGAACTCGCCCGCCGCAATGGCGTGCACCTTCAGGGAGCCGTCACCTGGGCCTTCGAGTTTGAAGACCAGCCCGCTTTCTCCGGATTCCGCTCGCTCGCTACCAACGGCATCGACAAGCCCGTGCTCAACGTCTTCCGCCTGCTCGGCATGCTCGGTGGCCAGCGCACGCATTCGGCCGCAGCGCGTCTGTCAAACGCCAAGTGGCTCGCGGTCTCCAGCGACGGCGCACTGCCGCTCGATTCCATCCTCACCCAAAGCGTCACCGGCTCGCCTGACGTCAACGCCGTCGCCACCCGCAACGGCAACGAAGTAGACATCCTCATCTGGAACTACCACGATGCCGACGTCGACGCCCCGCCCGCCACCATCCAGCTCACAGTCGATGGCCTGAAAGGCGCCCTCGCCGAATCCGAGTACCTCGTCGATCGCACCCACAGCAACGCCTACGCCGCGTGGCAAAAGATGGGCAGCCCCGCGCATCCTGACAGCGTTCAAAAAGCGGCACTCGAAAAGGCCGCCCAGCTCGAAGAAATCATCCACGACCAGCCGCTCCCCTCCAGGCGCGCCGGCGCCGGCTCATCCCTCGTCACCCTCACGCTCGAACGCCAGGCCGTAGCCTTCATCCGTCTCCACCGCCGTAGCGGGACGGAGTAGCCTGGACCGTGTCCCCTGCATCCTGTCCCTGCACTGCACACGTGCAGCTTGCATCTCGGCTAAAGTAAATCCATGTCCGCGAGGTGAGCTTGAACGCTCTGGAAATCATCAGTGTGCTCGCCGCTACCGCCGCTCTGTTCGGCTGGTTGAGCGTACGTGTGCTGCGCGTGCCCATCACCATCGGCACCATGCTGCTTACGGTGATCTTTTCGCTGCTGCTCACCAACCTGGGAGCAGCCGCACCCCAGGTGCATGCCTGGGCAGAAGGTCTCGCCCACCGCATCGATTTTGAAGCTCTCATTCTTCACGGCATGCTGCCGCTGCTGCTGTTCGCAGGAGCCTTCCTGCTCGACCTCGATCATCTCGCCCAGGAAAAGCTTCCTGTCGCTCTGCTGGCCGTGATTGGCACCGTCATTTCCTTCTTCGCCGTGAGCGCCCTCATGAAGCTCTTCACAGGCGCGCATGCCACGTGGATCCAGTGCCTGCTCTTCGGCGCGCTCATCTCGCCCACCGATCCAATCGCGGTTCTTGAAATGCTCCGCCGCGTGGGCATTAACAAGTCCATCGAAGCACAGCTTGCGGGTGAGTCGCTCTTCAACGACGGCGTCGGCGCCGTGCTCTTCCTCACCGTGCTGCAGGTGGCGCAGGGGAATCACCCCACCCTGGGACATATCGCGTGGTTCCTGCTGCTGCAGGCCGGAGGCGCCATTCTCCTCGGCATCGCCGCCGCCTGGCTTACCTCTCAACTCATGTGCCGCGTGCTCTCCTACCAGATCGACATTCTGCTTACGCTCATGCTCGCCCTCGGCGGATATGTGCTGGCCGGCCTGTGGCATCTCTCCGGTCCGCTCGAAGCAGTCGTCGCC
>Ga0134128_10010372_pt1 | contig 11163 bp, 10 predicted proteins | sample KB31754_FD_96462 | JGI IMG/M metagenome (GOLD analysis project Ga0134128, IMG submission 96462) | Terrestrial soil microbial communities with excess Nitrogen fertilizer from Kellogg Biological Station, Michigan, USA - KB3-175-4 | ecosystem: Environmental > Terrestrial > Soil > Unclassified ...
TGGGACGGCCCACCGTGCCGCGGCTGCTGCGGGTCCTGGGGCCGGCGGCTGAACTCGATCTGCTGCTCAGTGCGCCGTCGATGAATACCGCTCTGCTGCATGAGCGTTGGAACTACACCCCAGCCTGGACCGGACGCGAATGTCTCGACGACACCGCGCTGGCGGTGCGCGGCCGGGTCAGCATCGGCTCGTGGACGACGTCGCTGCCCTGGCGCCTGACCCACGTGCAGGACATCCCCGCGGTCGACATCCCGGCCGCCGACGGGTCCAAGACCGTGCCGGCCGGCCCTGAGGGTGGCAACGGCGAATTCGACACTCCGATCGATCCGCGCTTTCCGACGTTTCTGGCCACCAACTTGTCGGAGGCACTGCCCGGACCGTTCTCGCCGTCGTCGGCGTCGGTGACGGTCAAGGGATTACGCGCGTCCGGGGCGGTGATCGCCGGGCGTCTGCGACCGGGCGGGTTGATCCAGCGCGAGATGGCTACCCGCACTGTCGGCGTGTTCGCGCATCGCCTCTACGGCGCCATCACGACCGCGCACTACATGGCCGAGGTCGTGCCGTTCGTCAAGCCCGCCACCGTGGTGCGGCAGAGCCAGTACTTCGGTCCCAGCGTCGCATCGATGCCGATCCATGGCGACGAGCTGCCCCGCGAATCAAGCCGCGCCACAGGACCATTGCGCACGATCCGCAATTTGGGCGTGTTCGGCGTCAACCTGGTCGGACTGATCGTCGGCGCGGGGCACGACACCAGCGCCTTCGTCGACGACATCGAACGCCTGGAAGAGGTTGCGAACGGCGACCTTACGACGCTGACCGATCAGCGACTGCAGAGCTTGATCCTGCTGGCCCGCGACTCCGCCGTCGACGGCTGGGTGCTGGCATCCGGGTCCTTCATGTCGTTCGCGGCGCTGAGCGTGATCCTGCGCGGCCTCAACGGCCGCGACATGATCCTCCCGGTCGGCCAGGAACTGGCGAGCGCCGGGCCGCTGAAAGTGGTGTATCGCCTGGCGGATGCGGCCAGGCGCGACCCCAACGTGGCACGCATTCTCGCCGAACCCGGCGACCATCTTGCCGAACTGGCGGCCAACGCTCCAGAGTTCCACCGAACCCTGCTCGCCGAGCTCAACGCCTTCGGACACCGCGGGCCCGCTGAGTTGGAGATGCGGTCGTCCAGCTACGCCGACGACCCGGAATTGCTGCTGCGCATGGTGGCGAAAGCCGTTGACCCGCGGGACCGCTCGGAGGCCAGCCAACAGGTTGTTCCGCTGCGGTCCCGGCCGGTGGCGCGTATCGCCGCCCGTCAGGTCCGTGACCGGGAAGTGCGTCGCGACCGACTGGTGCGCGCAGTGTGGTTGCTGCGCAACCTCCTTCGTGAGCTCGGGCGTCGGCTCACCGAGTCGGGTGCGCTCGAATCCGCCGACGATGTCTACTACCTGCTGGTCGACGAACTCGACGCGCTGCCCGTCGACACCGCCGCCCTGGTGAAGCGTCGTCGCGCAGAGCAGCAGAGGCTGGCCGGCGTGACGCCGCCCGCGATCTTCAGCGGCGGCTGGGAACCCACCGATGTCGCGGCATCGATGCTCACGCCCGGCCACACGCTGACCGGCGCGGGTGTGAGCGCGGGCAAGGTCCGCGGGCGGGTCCGGATCGTGCGGCCGGAGACGATCGATGACCTGCAGGCCGGCGAGATCCTCGTCGCCGAGGTCACCGACGTCGGCTACACGGCCGCGTTCTCCTACGCCGGCGCCGTGGTCACCGAACTCGGCGGACCGATGTCGCATGCCGCGGTGGTAGCTCGTGAATTCGGCATCCCGTGCGTCGTCGACGTCCATGACGCTACGCGACGCCTGACGCCGGGAGCGCTCATCGAGGTCGACGGCGCGGCCGGGACGATCACGGTCCTCGAACCGGACCTGCCGAGCGTCCCCACCTGACGTTCGCTACCGTCGGAAGATGCACCAACACACCGTCCGCGTGACGACTGCCGCGGGCACCGTCGAAGGTTTCACCCGCGACGGCGTTCACCGTTGGCGATCCATCCCGTACGCCCGTCCGCCGGTGGGTGCACTTCGGTTCCGGGCGCCTGAGCCGGCTCAGCCCTGGCGCGGTGTGCGGTACTGCCACGGCTTCACCAAATGCGCACCGCAGGAGCATCGCTACACCGTTCTCGGTGTCGGCAAATACCAGCCGATGGGGGAGGACTGCCTGAGCCTCAACGTGATCGCGCCGGAAGTGCCGTCGGCCGAGCCGTTGCCGGTGATGGTGTTCATCCACGGCGGCGGATACATCATGGGAAGTTCGGCCACGCCGATCTACGACGGGGTGGCGCTGGCCAAGCGTGGCTGCATCTACGTCTCGGTCAACTATCGGCTCGGCGCGCTGGGCTGCCTGGACCTGTCGTCGCTGTCGACGCCCGACGTCGCCATCGACAGCAACCTGTTTCTGCGCGACCTGATCCTGTCGCTGCGCTGGGTGCACGACAACATCGCCGCGTTCGGCGGCGACCCGGCCAACGTGACGGTGTTCGGTGAGAGCGCCGGCGCGCATGCCGTCGCGGCACTGCTGGCCGCGCCGGACGCCGAAGGCCTATTCGCTCAGGCGATTTCGGAAAGTCCGGCCAGCGGCATGACGCGGTCAACCGACGTCGCCGCGGAGTTCGCGGCGCGGTTCGCCGCGATACTCGGTGCACCCAAGGACGACGCGACCGATGTGCTGATGAAGGCGACCCCCGCCGAACTGGTGGCGGCGCAGAATCGTCTGATCGACGACGGTGTGCGAGACATGTTGGGCGCATTCCCCATTGGGCCCGTCTTCGGCGACGACATGCTGCCGCTGGACCCGGTCGACGCGATGCAGCAGGGCAAGGCGCACCGGGTCCCGCTCATCGTCGGAACCAACGCAGACGAGGGGCGACTGTTCACCCGCTTCCTGCCGCTGTTGCCGACCAACGAGCCGATGGTCGAAGCGCTGCTGGCCGAGGTCGAACCGGCCGAACGGGCACGCATCACCGATGCTTACCCCGACTACCCCGAGCGGTCGGCGTGCATTCGGCTCGGCGGCGACTTCGCGTTCGGCTCGGCGGCGTGGGGGATGGCCGAAGCCCACGGCAGGCACGCCCCGACCTACCTGTACCGGTACGACTACGCACCGAAGGTGCTGCGCTGGTCGGGGCTGGGGGCAACCCACGCCACCGAACTGCTCGCGGTGTTCGGCACCTACCGCACGAAGCTCGGCGCGCTGCTGACGGCGCCCGTTGATCGGCGGTCGGCGATGCGGGTGACCCGCGAAGTACAAAGGCGCTGGCGGTCATTCAGCCGCACCGGCAACCCGGGCGACGATTGGCCGGCCTACACAGACACCGACCGTGCGGTGATGGTGTTCGACCGTAAGTCCCATCTCGAGTTCGATCCACATCCCGAACGGCGCAGAGCGTGGGAGGGCTTTTCCCTGGCGCGATGACGGCCGATGTGATTACGTGGACGAGCCATGACACCGCACACCGACACCGTCGTCGAACGCCCGGCTGACCTGACCGCTGCCTGGCTGACCGCAGCCGTAGCCGCCGGCACCGTCGACGATTTCACCGCCGAGCGCATCGGCACCGGCCAGATGAGCGAGTGCTACCGGGTGCGGCTCAGTTACGCCGACGCGGGCTCCGATCGGCCGGAGTCGGTGGTGCTCAAAGTCGCCGCCACCGATCCGATGAGCCGACAGACCGGGATGACGCTGGGCCTCTACGAGCGTGAAGTCTCGTTTTACCGCGACATCGCTCCGCGTCTGCATGGTCCCGTTGCGCCGTGCTACCACGCCGCCTTCGACGCGGCGTCCGGAATTTTCGACGTGCTGCTCGGCGACGCCACCCCGGCCGTGGTAGGCGATGAAATCCGCGGCGCCACAACAGCGCAAGCGCGCATCGCCGTCACCGAGTTGGCCCGCCTGCAGGGCCCGCTACTGGGCGACACCACGCTCGCCGACGCCGCATGGCTCAACCGCGACGCGCCGATCAACCAGGCGTTGATCACAGCGTTGTTCGCCGGCTTCATCGACCGCTACGGCGACCGGATCTCTGCGCAGCACCGCATGGTGTGCGAGCGTCTGGTCGGCGGGTTCGACGGCTACCTGGCCGACGAGGCGGCCGGTGACCGCATCCATGGTTTGATCCACGGCGACTATCGGTTGGACAACATGCTGTTCGGTGCCGATGGCGCCGAACGTCCACTGACCGTGGTCGATTGGCAGACGGTCACGTGGGGCCCGGCGATGACCGACCTGGCCTATTTCCTCGGCTGCGCGCTACCGGTCGCGGACCGTCGCGAACACAACGACGCGCTGCTCGACGGCTACCACCGCGCACTCGGTCCGGGCGCTCCGATCAGCCTCGCCGACGTTCGCGACGGCGTGCGCAGGCAGAGCTTCTTCGGGGTGATGATGGCCATCGTGTCGTCGATGTTGGTGGAACGCACCGAACGCGGCGACGAGATGTTCATGACCATGCTGCAACGTCATTGCGAGCATGTCCTCGACACCGACGCGCTGGGGATCCTGCCCGCGCCGGCCGCCGTCGAACCACTCTGCCCGTCGGCCGACGACGAGTCGGCGCACGTTCCAACGGATGAGCCGCTGTGGAATGAAAGCTGGTATGCCGACTTCGCCGATGCCGCACAGGGATTCGGTGGCTGGGTGCGTTTGGGCCTGATCCCCAATCAGCAGACAGCCTGGCTGAATGTCCTGCTGTGCGGCCCCGACCTGCCCACGGTCGCGCTCGTCGACTTCGAGGTTCCGCTGCCCACCGACCCGTGGTCGGTGCGCACCAGCGGAATCGGCTTCACCCACGCTGCCGTCGACCCACTGCGCGCCTATCGGGTGGCGGTGCGCGGGCGGGGCCAGTCCTTCCGTGAGCCGGCGGCGCTGCTGCGGGCGGAGCAGGGCGCACCGGTCGACGTCGAGCTTGAGCTGGAATGGACCACCGATGGCACGCCCTACCAGTACCGGGTGACCACCCGATACGAAATACCCTGCACGGTAACGGGATCCGTCATCGTCGACGGCCGTCGCTATACCCTTGACGCGGTACCCGGGCAGCGAGACCATTCCTGGGGAGTGCGGGACTGGTGGAGCATGGACTGGCTCTGGAGTGCGCTGCACCTCGACGACGGCACGCACCTGCACGCGGTGGACATCTCGATACCGGGCATTCCGCCGATGAGCGTCGGCTACGTCCAGCGTGAAACGGTCGACGAGTTGCAAAAGATCTCTCGCACCGAGACATTCGACGCGGCCGGATTGCCGGTCGGCGCGACGCTGGCCCTTGAGCCCGGCGATATCACGGCAACGGTTGACGTGCGAGGACACGCGCCACTGCGTCTTGTCGGCAAAGACGGCCGGGTCAGCCAATTCCCGCGGGTCTGGGCCACCGTGAGCACGGCCGACGGGCGGACCGGCGTCGGCTGGCTGGAGTGGAACCGCAACCTGACCACGCCGTGACCGCTGAAAAGCGCTGTCCGCCCGAAGTATCGATTGTGGTGATGGGTGTGTCGGGCTCGGGCAAATCGACCGTCGGCGCCGCGCTGGCCCGTCGCCTCGACGTCGCATTCGCCGATGCCGACACCTTCCATCCGGCGGCCAACATCGCGAAGATGTCCGCGGGCACGCCCCTCGACGACAATGACCGCCGACCCTGGCTGGCAGCCGTCGGGCAGTGGCTGGCGGACCACAGCAGCGGCGTGATGAGTTGCTCGGCGCTCAAACGCCGATACCGCGACCAATTACGTTCGCGCCGAACGGATATCGAGTTCCTGCACCTGACCGGTTCGCCGGAGTTGGTCGCCGGCAGGCAAGCCGGCCGATCGGGTCACTTCATGCCCCCGTCGCTGGTGATATCGCAATTCGACGCGCTGGAACCGCTGGATCCCGACGAACGCGGTATGGCGATCGACGTCGGGCGCAGCGTCGACGCCGTCGTCGAGGCGTTTGTCCGGTATCTGGATCTCAGGCCTTGACCACCTGGGTGCCGCCGGCCAATTCGTCGTGCTTGCCCTGCTTGGTGGGACTGCCGCTGATGGTCACGGCGATGACGATGTAGGCGATGATCGCCAGCAGCGTGCCGAGGTAGGGAATGACCGACAACAGCGTGAACGAGTTGCGCATGGCCGACTGGGTGAAGTTCGGCTTGGGCGCACCCCCGGGACCGTGAACGCGCAAGCCCAGCACTCGTTTGCCCAGACTGGTGCCATGCGTGACTTCGAACAGCACAAAGTAGCCGAACATCAGCGCGCCGGAGAACAGCCCGGTCACCAGCCATGGGTAGTCGTCCTCGAAGACGAACAGGGACAGGACGAACGCGACAACGTTGATCAGCACGCCGTCGATCAAACGCGCACAGAATCGCGCGCCGAGACCGCCGGCTCGGCCACCACCACCTTGCGGTGCATAGCCGTAGGTGGGGTCGAAGTCAGCTGATGTCATGAGGGGCTCCTAGCAGCGGTGGCAGCCAATGTACGCCCGCTAATCAGCTCCGTCGATGGTCTCGATCAGTGCCAGCGACGCGCCTTGGCCCGCCCCCGGTGAGCCAGCTCTTCTCCGCGATCTCGGGCCAGTTCGGCCAACTCGCTGCCGCGCTCGTAGGCCCGTTCGCCGAGTTCGCTGCCGCGGTCGCGGGCGATCTCAGCCCATTCGCTGCCCCTGTCGCGGACCGTCTCGGCCAGCTGGGCGCCGTGCTTACGCGCCTGCTTGCGGGCCGCCTCGACGAGCGGTGCGCTGCGCTCGGCGGCGGTGCTGGCCAGTTCGCGGCCGCGCTCGGCGCCGACGTGCAAGCCGTGTGCGATCCGGTCGGCCAGCTCGGAGTCGAGCACCGAGTCGTCGGATCCATCCAGCGGCAACGCTGACGACACGGCCTCCGAAATACGGCCTGCCGCTTGCCTTCCGCGCCAGCCCAACGACGGCTTGCCCGCCGTGTCGGCCGCGGCGATGATCAGCCCACCCAGCAGGCTCAGGTCGGTGAGCAGGTCACGTCGCTTCTGGGCTTTGCGCTCCGGGTCGCTCTCAGTCCAAAACAGGTGCCCGCCAAGGCTTCCCGGTATCACGGTGAACGCTAATGCCGCTGAGGCGACCCGGGGCAGCTTGCCGGTGGCCAGCAATACACCGCCGGCGACCTGAACCGCCCCGTTGATTCTCGCGGCGGTCTCGGGATTTGACGGGACCTTGCTTCCGTACGGCTCCGGTAGTTGGCGCAACGCCGCGACGGTGGGCTCCGTCGCGTCGAGCGAAACCGCGGGATTGCGCAACGTCTCGACACCTTGGCCGATGAAGGCGGCTGACAGCAGCGGACGAGCGATTCGTCGGATCAACATGGCAGCGGTGTTCCCGGCTTGTGCGTCGGGCAAACCGGACCGGCAAACCGCCTAAGAGCCCGGCGGGAGGGCCTCACGCCGCACCCACAGCGGCAAGAGCACCCAAAAGCAGAGCTGAGCCACGATCGCGCAGGCCCCGGCGATCACGCCGGCGGTGTGACCTGCCACCGCACCGAAAATGATTATCGTGACGCCGGTCAGCGCCAAGCCCATCAGCAGCAACCCGGCATAGGCGAACCGGTGTGCCGCGGACACCAGGAATTGGGTCCGGTGCCTGCGGAACAGCACGCGGTGCATTCCGACGGGGGCTTCCAAGAGCACTGTGGCGGCGACTGAAGAGCCCACAGTGGCCAGGTAGACGATTCGCATCGCGGAGCTCAAGTTGTCGAAGCGAGGCTGAAACGGCAGCGTCAACAAGAAACCGGTGAGCAGTTGAACCCCGGTCTGGACGACGCGCAATTCTTGTAACAGGCTGAGCCAATTGCGGTCCAACCGTTGGGTTTCGGTCTCGGACCGCGCGGTAGTGTCCCAGGCCTGATCCCGTTCAGGGTGGTCGACGCGGTCCATGGGCGTTGATCATGCCAGCCCGCGTGGTGGTGCTACGGCGTCTCGGCCAAGAGAAGTCGGGCGGATGTCTCGAGCCGGTCGGCGATCTCGGTGTAGGACGCATAGCCCATGCCGGCCCGTACCAAGGCTCCGGCGTACAGCAGTTCGAGCGATTCGACCAGGTCAGGCGTATGCCCGTCGCCCAAGGCGGTGACCAGGCGTTGGTGGATTTCGCGGCCGATGCGCAGCCGCAGGTGCTCGACCTCAGGGTCCTGGCTGAGCAACGCGTTGGTGACCGCACCGGCCAGCGTCGGCTCGTCGGCGACCAGCAGCGCGATCTGGCGCAGCACGGCGATCACCCGCACCGCAGGATCGGGTGAATCCGTTGACGCAACGGGACTTGACGCCAGCCGCCGCCAGAAAACTTCCGCGACGAGGTGTTCCTTCGAGGAGAAGTACGTGTACGCCGTCGCGGCGCCAACGCCGGCTTCTGCCGCGACCATGCGAATCGTCAACCCGGAGAAGCCTTCTCGGCTCAGCACATCGATCGCGGCGATACCAAGCCGGTCAACGGTGTCGGCTTGCTTGGCGGTCAGGCGCCGTCTGGTCGATTCCCGAGCTACCGGGTTGGACACGTGTCCGGACACTACTACACCGACCCGGGCGCGGCAACAGGATGCGTTACCGTTCAGGAGATGACAACCTCCTCAGACCGCGCCGCCTACGACGAGCCGACCAGCCGGTTATTCGCGCTGGCCGACCGGGTCACCGGCTTCATGCCCGCTGACGAAGGCCAGGCGCTGCACGACGTGGCCATGAGCTACCTCGACCACGGCGTCGGCGTGGAAATCGGGACATACTGCGGCAAATCGACGGTGTTGTTGGGCGCGGCGGCCCGGGCGCGCGGCAGCGTTCTCTACACCGTGGATCACCACCACGGGTCGGAGGAGCATCAGCCCGGGTGGGAGTATCACGACAGGTCGCTGGTCGACCCGGTGACCGGACGTTTCGACACCTTGCCCACATTGCGGCACACGCTCGACGAAGCGGGGCTCGACGACAACGTGGTTGCGGTGGTCGGCAAATCGACGGTGGTGGCCCGGGGCTGGCGCGCGCCGCTGCAACTGCTGTTCATCGACGGCGGTCACAGCGAGGAGGCCGCGCGCAAGGACTACGACGGCTGGGCGAAGTGGGTGAGCGTCGGGGGCGCGCTTGTCATCCACGACGTGTTCCCGGATCCACGCGACGGCGGGCGGCCGCCGTATGAGATCTATTGCCGCGCACTGGAAAGCGGCGCGTTTACGGAGAAGTCCGCGATGGGCTCGATGCGAGTGCTGGAGCGCACCTCCGGTGACGCCGGGGCTGCGGTCTAGCGATCCGACTGGCTTGTCGCGCATTCGCAGTCGTAGTCGCTCTCCAGGCCGCGGGGCAGGTCGGTGCCGCGGAAGATGCCGCTGCCCGCGGTGGTCGACGACAATGCGTCGGCGGCCAGGATGACCGCCGCCCCGGTCCAGCTGGTGCGCTCGACAGGCCAGCGCTTTCCGTCGCTGAAGACCAACCCCGTCCAGTACGAGCCGTCCTTCTCGCGCAGATGCTGCATGGCGGCGAACTGCGTCAACGCCGATTGGCGGTCGCCGATCGCATCCAGCGCCAGCACCAGTTCGCACGTTTCCGCACCGGTCACCCACGGCCGATCGTCCACGCACCGGATGCCCAGCCCGTCGACGACGAAATCGTGCCACCGGTCGGCGATTCGGGCCTGGGCCGCGGGGCCGCGCAGCGCGCCGCCGAGGATCGGGTAGTACCAGTCCATCGAATGATGCGGCTTCTCGGTGAACGCCGACGGATGGACCGCGATCGCGTGACCCAACCGGCCAAGGGCAAGCTCCCACTCCGGTTGCGGCTCGTCCATCAGATTGGCCAGCGCGAGCGCGCAACGGATGCTGTGGAAAATACTCGCGCAACCGGTGAGCAATGCCTCGGTCAACGGCCCCGAAGAGCTACGTGCCCAACAAATTTCGCCACCCTCGAGCTGAAGATCGAGTACGAAGTCGATCGCGGCGCGTACCGTCGGCCACATTGTGTGGGCAAACGAACGATCGCCGGTGACCAACACGTGATGCCAGACGCCCACCGCCACGTACGCGCAGAAGTTGCTGTCGCTGTTGGCATCTTCGATCACGCCCGCGCGCAATTGGATCGGCCAGGATCCGTCCGCGCGTTGTTGGCCGCGGCACCAGTCGAAGGCGCGTCGCGCCGGTTCGATCAGGCCGGCCGCGGTGAGCGCCATCGCACATTCCACGTGGTCCCACGGGTCGGTATGGCCACCATCGGACCACGGAATCTCGCCCGACGAATATTGCAGCGCTGCAATCGATTCCGCCGTGTGGCGGCATTGCTCGGGGGAGAGGACGCCAGCGACGCCCGGAACTCTAGACCAGCTCAACGGCGGGTACCGGTTTCTCGAAGTACAACGCGACGCTCTTGCCGATCAATGGGTTCAGGGTTGATTCGGCGAGCCGGGTCAGCAGTGGTCGCTGCATCATGTCCCACACCAGCAACTTGTGATAGGCGGTGACCGCGGGGTGGTCCGACTTCTCAACACCCACAGCGCATTTCAGCCACCAGAATGGCGAGTGCAATGCGTGCGCATGGTGGGTGTGGGTGAAAGTCATTCCGCGGTCGGCGATCTTGTGTCGCAGCTGATTCGCCCGGTAGATCCGGATATGGCCGCCCTCGTTGCTGTGGTAGTCCTCGGAGAGCAGCCAGCAGACTTGCTCGGGCAGCCACCGGGGAACCGTGACGGCCAGCGTGCCGCCGATCTTGAGCACGCGGATCAACTCCGCGATCACCGCGTCGTCGGTCGGAATGTGTTCCAGGATCTCCGAAGCGATCACGCAGTCGAAGGTCTGGTCGGGATAGGGCAAAGCACGCGCGTCGCCCGCCACGGTTTCGGCGTGTCCGGACGGCGGTACCTCGCCGGCTTCGGCCATGCCACGAAACATCGTGTCGACTTCGCCGAGCTCGGTGGCATTCTGGTCGAAGGCCACCACATCGGCACCGCGGCGATACGCCTCGAAGCTGTGCCGCCCCAGACCACAACCGACGTCGATGACCTTGCTGCCGGGACCAACACCGAGACGGTCGAAATCGACTGTCAGCACAGCTCGCCCACCGCCTGGCCGGCGTCAGCGAGGCCCGAAGTGCGCGCGATGGCCTGCTGGTAAACCCGCACGGTCTGCGCGGCCACCGATTCCCAGCTGAA
>Ga0134128_10010373_pt1 | contig 11163 bp, 15 predicted proteins | sample KB31754_FD_96462 | JGI IMG/M metagenome (GOLD analysis project Ga0134128, IMG submission 96462) | Terrestrial soil microbial communities with excess Nitrogen fertilizer from Kellogg Biological Station, Michigan, USA - KB3-175-4 | ecosystem: Environmental > Terrestrial > Soil > Unclassified ...
AACAGGAGAATGACAATGAAGCCGAATGGCAAGATGTTCGCCGTGCGTGTTGTGTTGTTCGTAGTGTGCGCAGTTGGCCTGTTTTCCACGGTCGCGGAAGCAGGAACTGTGCGCGGAACCTTCTATCTGCCCGTAGCTGCCCACTGGGGAACGATGGTGCTCTCCGCCGGTGAGTACGAGTTCGTCGTGGACACTGGCAGCGTTACTCGTGTCGTGACAGTTCGGTCGAAAGACACGGGCTGGAGCGGCATGGTTCACGCTACCGCGATGGACTGTACCTACTCTACAGCGGGATCGGAGATGAAACTGGCGACATATGACAAGACCAGATACGTGAAGGCTTTGTACCTCTATGACGCCGGAGTCGCCCTGGAATTCGCGGTACCGAAACCAAGGATGACAAAGTTGGCAAAGTCCACTTCGCCGGTGATGTCATCAGCGTCGGGAACAAACTAGATCGAGGAAAAGTGAAGGGCTCGGACAACCAGCCGAGCTCTTTTTTATTTTTCCTGATTCCGACTGGCTAAAGGTGATTTCTCCCGGAATGCGAACCCCTCAATGAGTTCTACGGGAATGTCGTAAGTCTAAGCGGCTTGTCCTGTGGTCGTGTGATGGGATTGCTGCAGAAGGGATTCGATATATTTTCCTAGCGCAATTTCCATTTCAGATTTTGCGTGTTCAAAGCTGCCCGCCTGAACAGAGATTGAGGGTTGTTCGCAGCTTCCATTCCAACCGTCATTTGTAAGCCAGAACCTGCATTCGATGCGCAGAAATGGCGCAACTCGAAGCATTACGGCATGATTCCCCATACGCATTCTCCGGTCTCATCATAATGCATTTACGGGTTCGCCCGGTACACCAGTCTCCTATTGGCAGGGCGCGTCATATAAGAAACCACAAGCAGAGCTAGCAGCACCACTGGCGCGCAAGCTTCCGCGCCGTCTTTCGCAAGGTAATGCGCGATGAAGGCCGAAACCCAGGCGAAGGTAAGTCCGGCGTATGCCCATTCCTTCAGTCTGAGCAGACCAGGCACTAGCAGGACAACTCCAGCGAGCGGCTTGGCGATACCCAGAATTATGCGAAGCTGTTGCGGGTAACCGACATGCGTAAAACCCTGCACTGCCTGGGGGCTGCCCGAAAGATATGCGAATGCCGCAAAAAGCGACATCAGACCGATGATGCCGGTACTCACCCAATAAAGTACTTTGCGTGCCATGGCTGCAGGTGCAGGATACTGCAACCAGCTTTTTACTTCCAGTTGCCCTCGGGCGTTAGCTTCAACACCTGGCCAGAGTCAATGAGCGGGCATGGCGATTCACGCGGCATAAATTGGTCTGAAGTGCGGAGCTCCGGCTGAATTGCTTCGCTCAGTGACAAAGCCCGCTGACCGTGCGAATCAGCGGGCTGGCTCATTGCTTCTCAGAGGGGTACTACGGAAAACCAGAGTACCTGTTCTGTTGCCGGGCTCGGAATACCGTCCATTATGTATGATGGCGAACGTACTCACCTTAGAAACGGAATCCTTGGGAGCGTTCGCGCTGCCCTGTTAACGCAAGGATCTCACTGCCATCGGCAGACCGCAAACTCGACCCTGAGGGCAAGCCACAGTTCCGCGATCTGCTGTTCCGACGAGCCGAGCCTTTCTTCTACGCCTTCGATTTGCTCTGGGATGAGCACCCCTGGTCGGATGACGAAGAAGAGATGCGTAGATTCCGCAATGGGGAGGACGTACGGTATCTCCCGCTGACCGACCGCAAACTAAGGCTTCGTAGGGTCGTGCCGAAGCTGGGCGAACGCCTCTTGCATTGCGATCACATCGATGTTGACGGGCAAGGATTATTCCAGCTTGCTTGCCAGGACGACCTTGAAGGAATTGTTGCAAAGCGGAAATCCGATCCGTACCTGCCGGAGCATGCGACATGGCTCAAGATTCGCAACAAGAATTACTCCCAGTGGGTCGGACGCGAGGAGCTATTCGAGCGTGAACGCGGGAGCGATCCAGATTTCGCGGCCTGGAGCAGTTGCGTTTTGGTGTGCGCTGACGCGCACGATTTCTATACCGATCAAGCCTAATAGTGAACCGTTTCCTTAATAATGCTCCGATGTCAACATCCAACAGGGCTATTGCTTATTCCCAATTTTAATGTGGATGGCATTGGGACTAGGGTCATCGGGAGCAAGAGTAAAATCTGTCGTGTCAACCCCCTCATCGCGCAACGTGGAAACGAGGACCCTGGCAGCACGCTTGTACTTTGGCTGTAGCGACTTGCTTAACCCGATTAGTACCCCGTTTCCAAGAAATTGCTCAGCGTCTTCGCCGTTTGGCAATGTGTATACGGTACGAAAGTCTGCCTTCTCAGATGGCTTATATATCCATCCGGCAGAGCGGAGAAGCTCATCAAGTACAAGCATTAAAGATGCGGCTTCCGTTGTGTCGCTGACCGCTAGTTCGAATGGAGTTCCGGCAAAACCACTCAATCGTGCTTTGATGCGTTTTTGTTGTTCCCTATTGAGCGTCCGTGGTGCCAATCTCACTTCAATCTTTAGTCTGGCGAGCTTTTCATCTTCTGCCATCTTCCCAAGTCGTGCAGATTCTTTCTCTGCATTCGCCGCACGTTCATTCGCGTGTGCTACCTCTGTGTCAGCGATCTGTTGCAATTTTCCCGATACTTGGGAGAGTTTTGAACCGAAGATATATTCCCCAACTACACCACCGAGGACGAGAATTCCGAACACAATGCTGACCGCCATTTCACGTTTGTTTTCTCGCGCGTCTTTCTCGAATATGAAATGGGTCACATATTCACCGAGTATGCCGATTGCTACGGCGATTGTGGAAATACCCATCCACCAGTTATACGAGGAGAGCAGTTGTCTAGGGCATTTTTGTCCACGGGATTAGCTCTCTATTGCTGCAATCGCATTTTGGGTACCCTTACAGTGGGACTCCTTGCTCTTGCGGCTGTTCTGAAATTGATTGTCTCACGGTAGAGGTATTGAAGACCGAGCTGAATGGGGATGAATGACGCACGAGAGGTCTCCCTCGCAGCACGGCGAACAGCGAAGCGGCAAACGCCCAAAGCCTGGATGGCAGTCACCGTAACCAGCTCGCAAATTTTGTTTCAAAATTTTTCTGCACGCGACCCGGGCACCGCCAATTCCAGTTGTGCAGATGTGCACAAAGTTCCGCTCCGGCATCGTTCCCGGTGGCATCTAAGCTCCCTAAGTTCCCGATGAATGACAAGGTCAAGAGTCCCGGACGGATTTACCTGACGTGCATGACCATCCTCGCTACTTTGACCGCGTTTGGTTGCAGCGGTCAGGATTTCGGTCCTTTGCAGCCCAAGCCGGAAGATCTCTGCAAGTGTTTGCCTTTTGAGCCAGACATCGCCGATTATCGTCATATCGCGAAGCATGTGCCCATCCCCAACGAGGTCCAGCAGGAGGTCTCCGTCGACACGATTCTTACCTGGCCTCAAGATCTCTTCATACCTGCCGACGCGCCGCGAACTGGGCGGGAACTTCAGGTTTTTCACATTGCGAATGCATTTCTCCAGAACACTGCCGTCAATTCAGCGGACTGCGATATTTCCATGGAGATATCGCAAACTGCGGACAAGGTCGCTCCGCGGATGATCGTGGAAACGCCTGTTGACAGCGAATATTGCAGCGCTCGTCAAAATCTGCAAGCGCAGCTGAAGCAACATGGATTTCGGCTGGACTCCCAACACGGAGGGGAACTTGCACAGTCCCTACCCATGGAAGTCCTGGGAATGGCGTTCGAGGACTTTGAGCACAACCGTGGCAACGCAGCAACATTGTGGGAGCTCCATCCTGCGATTGTGACTCTCCATTGAAGACAGCAGCGGACATTCGCGAACTTTTTCAAATTTTTTTTCTGAACGCAACCCGCACGTTCACGAGGCGGGGGTGGGCTGGGTACCCCCTGGACAATCGAGCGCTTTGGGCAAACCGGCCAATCGGAAAATTTGTGTCGTGACTTGTGTCGTAACCGGGTGATCACTGCCCATGTCGTGGCATATTGTTTGGTCTCGCTCGATCTCAAACGCAGAGTAGGGAACTACGCTCAAGCCCGCATGAACATTGGCGCGGGCTATCATTGTGACTTCGTCGGTGTCACTCGGTCTTCTTTCGGCCACCGAATTCGGGACCAGGGGGTTGGAGGTTCAAATCCTCTCTCCCCGACCAATCTTTTCAACTACTTACAATCAGGACAGCCAACCCCCTGGGAATGGCCCAGGTGCTCGGCAGCTGAAAGCCGCATAAACACTGCACAAAAGTGTAGTCTCGAGCCGCGCCTTCAGTCTCACATTCGTCTACAACAGCACTGAAGATCACTCTCAGGTTGTTGAACTGAGTGGAATCGTTTGGTTTTGATGGCCCGCTCACCGCAAGCACACCTGATGGTCCTTATTGATCAGCTGCTTGATTGATTCTATTTACTGGAAGAGTTAAGGCCCTTAAGGACAAAGTCTCGTGCGACAAGCTGATCCGATCAGGTTACGCGGGCTCGAGCGTTTTGATGTCTGCTCTCAGAACTCGCGGTTCCGCTGCGTGCTCGTTGCGACCCTCCTCCACAAACTCTCCTAGTCCGAACGTGCTTCCTGCGGCCAGCATTGATCTCACCAAAGCACAATCGATAATGCTAATCGCAATGCTCCCGGCCAGATCATAAAGGCATTCACTCTGAAAATGGAATGTTACAATGTGCGTCCAAAACCCCTTTCTTGGATGCCACAGATATGAGATCACATGTGCTCGCTGGCGACGAAGTCGATAACTTCCAAGTCGGAGAGCTTATCTCTACTACTGCTGTCGCTTCGCTTTTTCGGGCGATTGACACTGAAACCGGCTCGCCGGTCCTAATCAAGTTTCCAAACCCTGATGTCGAAACGGATCCAGTTTTGTCCAATCGCTTCAAGCGCGAGGAGGAGATTGGCAATACCCTAAACCATCCTGGCTTGCTGAAGGTGATCCATGGAGCACACAGCAGGCCCTACATCGTCACCGAGTACTTCGATGGGAAGTTTCTGCGCCAGATACTGGACTCCGAAAAGACGCTCTCTGTTGAACGGAGTATCAGAATTGCGCTGAAGATATGTGAAGTCCTGGATTACGTGGAAGGACACGGAGTATTCCATCGCGACCTTCGCCCGGAGAACATCATGGTCGACTCCGATAATGCCGTGAAAGTAGTCAATTTCGGAGGTGCGGCAATGATGGGTGCTCGCCGCATTACATTCACGACAGTTTCCCACGCGCTTGGAATCTCCGATTATCTCGCACCTGAAGAACTGAGCGGAACAAGAACGGACGCTCGGACGGATGTTTACTCTCTTGCAGTTATTCTCCACGAGATGATTACGGGAAAGACGCCATTCGATGGGTTGGACCCGTTTGCTCGACCAGGAGTTCACGCCTTTGATCGGCAGGGCGAAAGCCGCTCGGTGTCGCCATGTATTCCTGCGCAACTCGAGCAAGTGCTTTACAACGCCCTGCAGCCAAGTCCGAACAAACGATATAGAAACGCACACAAGCTGGCTGCGGATTTACAAAACCTCAATGGCGTTTCAGTACGGAGAAGGACAACACTCATCGGCAAGTTGAGGTCACACAAACTCGTATTCTATGGAGCCTTGGCGCTTCTACCGATTATCATATTCGCGCTGCTGCTTTTGTTCGCGAATCATTAGAAATTCAACCGAATGAGTCTAGATATCGTTTCGATGCCGTTCGAGCGCAACTCGCACTAATTGGCTGCGGGTGCGCACGCCTGTTTTTTGGAAAAGTTGTCGTAAAGACCTCTTTACGGCGCTCTCAGAAGATTGCAGTCGACTGGCGATTTCTTTGTTACTGAGACCTTCGAACACGAGCGAGAGGACTTTCTTATCCTTCTCGCTGATTTCAGTGCTCGCGATTGCCTTCTCTTCCTCCTCGTAACTCAGCGCCCTCTGCAACAGCGATTGATTAAACCAGACCTTTCCGTCCATGGCATCGCGGATTCCTTGCAGCAATAGCGCAGGCGGGTTGTGCTTCATTAGAATTCCCGCAACGCCTTTACGAATCAAGTCGGGAATTTCTTTTTCGTTTACTTTAGCGGTCACGAGCAAGACTTTGCCTCCGAACTTGAGGGCGCGAAGGGTATCCAGAAAATCCGAACCTTTTTCGTGGCCGAGATCCAAGTCGAGCAGAACCACATCCACATGGTGCGTCTTCAGAATATCGACGGCCTCGGTCCCCGAATTGCAGCGTGCAACCATTGTGAAACCGGGCTCCGCTGCAAACAGCAAGGCCATGCCTTCCCGAAACAAGGCGTGATCGTCTATTAGGAGGACACTGACGTTTTGGGTCGAAGATGTGTTCATGTTGCTACGCGCGATGGGACAACGCAAATGTTGTCAGAATCACCGCAAAACCACAACCGCGTTCCTGTGGCCGGTATTCGAGTTCTCCCCTAAAGCTGCGGAGGATTGCGCGGGAAACATAAAGGCCCAGACCCGATCCCTCGCTGCTTTGGTAGAACGGTTTGAAAAGTCCCTCTGGATCTGCAATGCCTGTGCCGGTGTCTTCAAAATAGACAACTACACAGTTTGATTCGACAACGCTTCGGATTGTCAGTCGTTTGGTATCCGAGTCTTGCACAGCATGCATACTGTTGCGGACAAGGTTCAGAAACACCTGCACAAGTCCGTAGCGATCGCCCAAAACCATTGGACATTCCTGGGCGAGGTCCCAGACAAGCTCGATATCAGCTTCGCGGCAGCCGGTTTCCACCACGGCCCGCAGTTCGTCCAAAACCGAGGGCAAATCCACGGCAGCCAGATCAGTAAGCCAAGCTGGACGCAACTCCATCTTGGCAAGATTCTCCAATCCCTCTACGAGTGAGCCCAGCAGCTGAAAATCCTTGTGTTTGCCGATGTCGGGAAAGGTCGATAGATATCTGTACACGGAAAGCACAGCCCCGCAAAGATTCCTGATCTCATGAGAGATTGCGCCCATCAGAATCTTGGCATTCTTCAAAAGATGATCAAGGCTGAGATCTTCGCGGTCACGTAAGTCTTCGGAAAAATCAATGACGATGGCTGAGATAATGTCCCCCCGCGTCGTAGACGATGTGGAGAACCAAACCGCTGCCATGAACGAGTCCCCGTTTTTCCTTGTGCCGGGACAACGCATTTGCGTGCGAAAAGTTTGTGAACCCAACCGCCGGGTGACATCTTGAAGTGCGGGAAGAAACTGGGAAATTGATTCGCCTACTATTGAGGCCGTTTCGGAAGAAAAAAGGCTTCGTGCGGCCTCGTTGGCGAGGAGAATCTCGCCATTGTTGTCAACGGTAATGATGGCGAGCGGGCTGGTGTAGACCAAATTTCGGAGTTGTTCTTCAGCTTCCTCGCGGCGCGCGATTTCCATCCGTATTTCGCGCAGATGTGCGAGCGCTTTCTGCCGATTGCGGACGACCTCCGAAACGAAGAAACCCGTGCCAGTAAAACCAACCCAAGCGGTAACAAATAACGTTGCCGCCGGGCGCAGTTGGTAGTGACTCAGGCCTGCGGTGAGAGCGGCACAAACAAACACGATGAATGCAATCCACGGGCGCGACAGAAATCCCGCCATGATGAGAATCGGAATGAGATAGAGATACCCCAGCGGCAGCGACGGCGTGATCAGGTCAATGAATGCAATGACCAGGATGCCAAAAATACCGCAGATCAGAAAGCTAGGCTGATTGCCTTGTGAGTAAACGGTGGTGAATCGCTGTGTGTTCATGGATCCTCTGACGGGAGTTCCTCATTGTAAAAGCAATCCATCAGGGTCGGGTCATTCAGCCCTAAAGATACCGATCCTGAGCCGAAAGATCGCTGGCCCTGTCAGACGAGCGAAACATACAATCACCTCGTTCCTTCTGTCCGCTTCCTAAAATTCCCTCAAGCAACTCTCGATTATCACTCCAATAAAAACTTTGAATTGGACGGAAAGAAAAACTCACGTCAAAATTCACGCAAACGCGTGTCCGGAAATGCAGCTCTTTGCGATTCTGAGACACGTTACAGAGAAAAACACGGGCATACGCTGTGCCCAACGCCTTACAAAGCTTCTTTTCTTGAATAGTTGGTGAGGGCTTCCCGAAAAAATATCGTCGGGATGCGAGGGGGAAGTGTTGCCTGACGGAACCCAGTATTCGGCGGTAGCACAGGAGGAATCTCAATGACGCAAAGTGCCGCTGTGCTGCTAGTGGAAGTTCTGCTAGCAAGTTTTTTTACCGTCGCCTGCATCAAGGCCCACGGTTCTTTCTCTTTGGAGAAAAAGCCAACCTTTCGTGATTTCTTTTATTTGACTAACCGCATTGAAAGATTGCGCCGCTCACGTTGGCAATGGTTTTCGATGGTGGCAATCATGCTCGTCCTGCGGCTTCAGAACCAGTTGCCGCTGGCAATCGAAATCATGGTCGGGACGATGTTCCTGATCTTTCTTGTGTTTCCCGTCCAAGCAATCGTGAGGGCACGCAGATGAAATGGCTTTACGGCATTTCGGATTTCTTGCGACGCATTCGTCGTGAGATGCGTTTTGGGGAGCGATCGCGCGCTCCTCTCAAGCTTGTTCGATTGGCGGTGATGGAAGACTTTGCGGAGTGTGAATGGATCGCTCGCCCAGCTGATGTCTGGGACAAAGACTTGCCCGATAAAGTTCGGGGCGAAAACGAGATTCATCAAGCCTTAGTGGATGCACTCGGAATTCGCGAGGCTCTGTTCACGCTCGTTCCACAGGTTCGCTACGCAAGAGTCAAGGTCTACCGTCACCCGGGCACATCCGCAGCGCAGGTAATCATAACCGGCGACCTGAGCCGCGAAGATGAACCACCTCCGAGATTGAGTTCGCTGGTCATGCGGGCAAAGCTGTGCGGTTTGCGATTCAATCTTTCGGACCTAGTTTGAGAAGTCGGGCAACAGTTCGTTAATCGTAAGCGCTCCCAAGGGGGCAGAAAGGAAAGTGTACATGGCAGCAAACACAGGACAGGGACGTGGCTTCACAACGTTTCTTGTCGGGTTCACTTTGGCCTGCGTTGGAATTGCGTACCTCTCGACAGGTCTTGGCAAATTGGCTTTCGCTTCGGGCGTGATCATTTTTGCAGTCAGCCTCTTCGGGTTCCTGAAAATTAAACCGCTTGAGGGGAAACCCGCAATGAGTTCCTCGCCCACGGTCATGAAGTTAATCGGTGCATTCCTGGCCGCATTCGGGTGGGTGATTACCCTGTTCGGCATGCACGTCACCGATGGCACCAGTGGACGGATCGTGCTCGCGTTAGTAGGAATCGGCGTCAGTCTGGTCGGCATGATCGGCGTCCTACCGGCCGCATTCAACAAAAACGCAATCTGGAAGGCATAGCCCGACGCTACAAAATCTCGAGGAGCTTAAATACGATGACTTTGATCCGACGCTGTAGTTTGATTCTCTGCCTAGTCGCACTCGGCCTGAGTATCTGTGCCGTTGCCTATGGCCAAGCTTCCGCACCGGCCGCAACGCCGGCGGCAGCCCCACCACCCTCCGCGGCTGAATTGAAGGATGCAGCCGCCAAGGCACCGACCGTTGATCAACTAAAAGCTGGAGACCCTGGCGGAAACATGACGGGCACAATCAACGACGTTCCTGTCTCAGATTCCAAGGTCGGACTAACCGGCGGCGACGTTGCTAACCAGGTCGGTCAAAACAAGATTGGTATTAACTTCACTTGGACCCTGGTGTGCGGCTTCCTAGTCATGTTCATGCAGGCCGGGTTCGCAATGGTCGAATCGGGCCTTTGCCGTGTGAAGAACGCGAACCACACCTACATGATGAATTTCTTCGTGTATGGCTGCGGCCTGTTGGCCTACTGGATCATCGGCTTTGCCATACAAATGGGCGGCGCTGCCGGGAACGGAAACTTGGGTGGTCTGCAACCACTCTCGGTTGAGCACCCGATCACGCTGTTCGGGAAGACTTGGGGAGTTTTCGGTCAGACAGGCATGTTCCTCACCGGCCATGCCTATGACGTCGGTGTAATGGTCATCTTCCTGTTCCAAATGGTGTTCATGGATACGGCGCTGACTATCGTCACCGGCGCTTGTGCTGAACGTTGGAAGTTCCTGACGTTCTCGGTTTCGTCGGTGCTCATGGGCGCCTTTACCTATCCGATCTTTGCAAATTGGGCATGGGGCGCCGGTTGGCTGTCGCAATTGGGATCGAACCTCGGTCTCGGGCATGGATACGCCGATTTTGCTGGCTCCGGCGTCGTGCACTCAGTGGGTGGCATGACCGCCCTCGCAGTTGCCTTGATCGTTGGTCCGCGTATTGGCAAGTACAACCGTGATGGATCGAGCAACGCGATCATCGGCCACGACATTTCGGCCGTGCTGATTGGCTGCTTCATCCTGGCTTTCGGATGGTTCGGATTTAATCCAGGTAGCACACTTGGGGCATCAGCGAACGGAAATCTCCGTATCGGTTCGATTGCAGTGAACACGATGCTTGCCGGCTGCACTGGAACTTTCGGAGCTCTCTTATATATGTGGGCGCTGAAAGGTAAGCCGGACGCCTCAATGAGCGGCAACGGACTCCTTGCTGGACTGGTGGCAATCACAGCGCCGAGCGGTTTCGTCAACCCGGTCAATTCCTGCATCATCGGCCTAATCGCTGGCGTTTTGGTGTGTCTCAGCTGCTCCTTTGTTGAAAACGTCCTTAAAGTTGACGACCCGGTTGGTGCCATCTCGGTCCACGGGACGAATGGACTTTGGGGCGTACTCTCGGTCGGTCTCTTTGCCGACGGTACGAGCAACTACGGCGGTAGCTGGAACGGCGTAGCAGGGTCGGTCACAGGACTCTTTTACGGTGACGCCAGCCAGCTTGCGGCTCAACTTGTCGGTATCTCAACTTTGCTGGGATTCGTCTTCACCTTCAGTTTCCTCCTGAACTGGGGCCTCGAGATTTTCGTTGGCCACCGGGTTTCGGCGGAAACGGAGATGGCAGGTCTGGATATTCCTGAAATGGGGCAGCTCGGCTATCCCGAGTTTGTCTTCCGTGAGGAACCAGCCCACATGACGGCCCATGCGATGGCTGTCGCGTAGCGTCGGCCAAACCTAGCGACGACCAGGCGGCGGGATGTGGGAC
>Ga0134128_10010374_pt1 | contig 11161 bp, 10 predicted proteins | sample KB31754_FD_96462 | JGI IMG/M metagenome (GOLD analysis project Ga0134128, IMG submission 96462) | Terrestrial soil microbial communities with excess Nitrogen fertilizer from Kellogg Biological Station, Michigan, USA - KB3-175-4 | ecosystem: Environmental > Terrestrial > Soil > Unclassified ...
AACTCGGTGATTGCGTGCCACTGATCTTCCGTCCATTTTGCCCGCGGCTGTCCCGCGATTTCCGCGACGTAGTCCTCGAACGGAAGTCGCTTGACCTCGTTTGATGCGAGCGCCCGCCCATAGAGCCGAATGTCCTGGTAGCGCGCATCCTTGGCCGGATGCTCATCGGGATTGCGCCATCCAAGCTGCGTGGGGGCGTCGGTGCGAATGCTGGCCGTGCCGAGATTGTCCTTGAGCACTCGCGTAGCGACCGGAACACCATCGATGAAAATCTTTATGCCGGACGCGCGGCCTGAGCCACCATAGGTAAAGAAAATGTGTTTCCACGCGTTGTCGAGCGGCAGGGGCTCGAGGGTGGCAACACGGATCGCGATCTCGGGTGCGTGGTCGCTCGGGGTTTCGGTCGGTTTTGACTTCTTGGCTTTCTGTTCCGCCTCGGCTTTTGCCTTTGACTTCTTTCCTGCGTCTTTCTCGGCTTTTAGCTGTTCGGGCGGTTTATTTGGAGCCAGGTCCTGCTTGCTGAGATCCTGCGGCGTGGGGTAGTTGAAAGGTTCTTTCGCAGTGGGCGGTTTTTTCTCCGGGACTTTCTTGTCACTCTTTCCGGTTTTTTCTTCCTTCTTCTCTGGTGTCGTCTCTTTGGCTGCCTGATCCACCAGAGCGACACTGATGATGCCGTTATCATCTGCAGCGAGTTCCCAGCCGCGGTCGTGCTGGCTCGATTCCATTTTCGACATCAACGTACCGAAACTGCCGGGGTGAAATGGCGCCGCCCTGAACATGAACCAACCACCCGCACTGAACGGTTGGGTGCCTTCGTAGTCGCCAACCTGGCCGAGCGGTACTCGCGTGCTCGATTGCATGCGAAAGTCCGGCCACAGCCATGTGGTCTCACCCCACTCAGGCTTCATGGTGGTGGTTTTGAAGCTCGCCGGATTGGCATTGGGTGCGCTATTCTTCAAAATCTCGCCACGACCCTCATCGAGACGCAGACGAACCGTAAGTCCGGCAGAGGAAACGGGACGTGCTTGGTCCTTGCTCGACGTCAGCCACTGCTCGACCAGTCGGCGCGCGTCGGCTCTGATTGCATTCAGCTTTCCCTGAAGTTCAGAACGGTGGGCGAGCACGCGATCATAAGCTTCTTTTTCGCTTGCTTTCGGGAGGCGTACGACCGGTGTCCACACCGGACGATCGTCGTTAAAAGGCTTTTCATCGAGATTATTGAAGAATGCACTCAGGGAGTAAAAATCGTGCTGCGTGGTTGGGTCGAACTTGTGATCGTGGCAGACCGCACAACCGACAGTAAGCCCCATGAACGTGGCGCCGAATGCCTCTGTGCGCTCGCGCGCGATGTTGACTCGGAGTTCTTCGGGAATCGTGCCACCTTCGTTGCTGCTGACACCCAGGCGCACATAACCGCTGCCGATCAAAGGATCAAGCGTTTTCATCGGCATCAGGTCGCCCGCAATCTGCTCCATGGCAAATTGATCGAAAGGTTTGTTGTTGTTAAACGAGCGGATTACATAATCGCGGTAGGGCCAGATATCACGGCTATTGTCGAAATGTAGGCCGTAGGTGTCGGCGTAGCGGGCGTAGTCGAGCCAGTATCGCGCGCGCTGTTCGCCGAACGTGGGACGGGCCAACAGTCGATCAACCAGACGCTCGTATGCATCCGGGGAAGAATCGCGTACGTATGCCTGAACCTCTTCCGGCGTAGGCAGCAGCCCGGTGAGGTCCAGCGTGACCCGCCGAATGAGTGCCGGCTTGTCGGCTTGCGCAGAAGGCTGCAGGCCCCTTTTATTCAGTTTCGCAAAAATGAAATTGTCGATTGCATTCTTTGCCCATCCATCAGCCTGGCCATCCTGGGGGACCGGCGGACGAACTGGTGCCTCAAAGGCCCAATGGGGACGATAAACAGCACCTTGCTTGATCCACTCCGTGAGAATCGCGATCTCACCCGCGCTCATCGGCTTGGCCTCGCCTTGCGCATCTTGGGGCATGAGATAGTGCGCGTCTTTGGACTCAATTCGGTTGACTAGCTCGCTCTTCTCAGGGTGACCGGGAACGATCGCGTCGCGGTGGCCATCCCGCTTCCTCATCGCCCATTCCGCAAGATCGAGACGCAGGCCCGCTTTGCGCATTTCCGGATCGGGACCGTGACAACTGAAACAGTGACTGGCCAGAATCGGCTGAACATCCTGGTTGAAATCGAGATGTCGGGAGGTCTGCCCCCGGTTACAAGCGATCGTCATGCCCAGAACAAGAGCCACGATCACGAACCGAAACCTGAGCTGTGCCGTTCTGAGGGATGTCCGAACAGGCTCTTGGCCACAATCACAGGATGAAGAGTGCCTGCCGAATAAGAGAGTCAACGTCGGCCTACAAATAAAGGATGAGAAGTGTAACAACCCAGGCGTCATCCGGCCACGAAGTCCACGAATCGAAAGGAGCGCCGAAACAAACGTTCTTACAGGAACAAAAGTCTCTCACTGCCTGCAGGGCTTGTCAAACCCTTCCTAGCCCTTCCGAACAGACATTTCCCAGGGCCCGACTTGGGGCCTGTTGAGCGATGCCGCTGCGCCTTTCCTCAGCGGCATCGCTGGGTCACTTGTGCACCCGTTTTATTTTGCGGTTCCTTCGAGCCTTCCTCCTCTTCGGACCCAATCGATCAAGGCTAGATCTTAGCTCCCTCATCTTCTCCCTGATCTCCCGCTTGCGTGTGTTGGCTTCAAAGAAGACATCATCAGGATCCTTGAACTGAGCATTCCATTCCTTTTGCATCTTCCAAAAACGCACCCCTTCCTCCTGTTCGTAGTCGCGGAGCGTTTCTATTAACTCGTCATTTGCGGCAGCACGGGTATGTTCAAGTTCGATCTTGCAGGCGTTCAAATACTCAGATCTGAAAAATCCAAGATCCTCCAATCGTTCGAGGCTGAGCAAAGTGGCATGGAACGCCCGATTGAGGTTGAAGATTCCCTCATAAATGTGGAGTTTTTGGACTTGAGGTCTCCAGGAGGGGCCGCTCATAGCCCACCTTCTAAGTCTCTAGCAGTTCCGTAGAGTATTTCTTGGCCTGAGTTGAAGCGAGGGCGGATCTGAGGCTTGTCAAGTTGCGCCCAAAGAATGGAGCGTATAACGTCAGTGGTAGCCATCGGTTGCCTGCCTCCGCAGGTGGCGCTTGGTTAGGGCGCGCTCGGTGTTTCCGCATCGAGCGCGGCCCGCTTAGTTTATCGAGTTACTTTTTTTTCGGACGCCGCCTTTGTTTCTGATAGCGTGTCTTTCTCCCGTTTGCGATGTGCGGTAGTAGCTTGCGAAGCGCATCGATCTGATCTTCCGTCCACGAATGGACAGTGATGCCACCAACTTCGACGATCGTCGGCGCAGGAACCTTCTTTTGAGCAATGTAGCGACTAAGAGTCTTAGTCGCGATTCCCAGTTTTTTAGCTACTTGATTGGTCGAAAACGTTGGCATTCGGTCAAAGCTTGACAGATAGATATCGATCTGTCAAGCATGGGCCGCATAATAAAAGAGCCTTGATTAAACGTGTCTGAAAGTTCAGTCGAGATCTCTGACCCAAATGTTGCGAAAACTGATCGGCGGGCTGGGGTCGCCGTGCGCCTGGAGCATGATTGGCTCAGGCCCGTGAGCCTTGTAATAGGGCTGGCCGATGTAGCGCGTCTCACCCTTCAGGGCGAAGTGGTTCTGAACCAAAACTCCATTGAATAAGACGGTTACATATGCTGGGCTCCTAAGCCCTCCGTCCTGGTTGAAGATGGGTGCTTGCCAGACTACGTCGTAAGTCTGCCACTCGCCCGGTTTGCGCGTCGGATTCACGAACGGGATCGCCTGTTTGTAAACGCTGCCGGCCATGCCGTTGACGTAAGTCTGGTTGTTGTAGGAATCGAGTACCTGTAGCTCGTAGCCGCCGTCTTCAGTCCCTGTGGCAGCTAGAAATACGCCGCTGTTCCCGCGCGCCTGGCCGCTTCCGGTGACGTTTTCGGGAACCCGCCATTCGAGATGAAGCTGATAATTGTGGAACTTACGTTTGGTCTCGATATTGCCCGCTAATTTGTTGACTGTCACTACACCGTCGGCAACGATCCATTTGGCAGGGGACTTGTCCTTCGAAGAGACCCACTCGTTTAGATTCTCGCCATTGAAGAGGACGATGGCATCAGATGGAGGCGCGCCATAAACGGAACCGGGCGTTACAACATTAGGAACAGGGCTCCACAGCTCAGTTTCCTCGGGCTTTGGCTTGGGCGGCGCCTGATTCTGCTGGCCCTGTAATATTGAACCCTGAAACACCATGCTGAAGAATGCGGCCGATGCCCATAGTCTAAGACGCATGGCTCCAGCATACACCGAATGTTTTTCGGATATGAGGACGAACAGTGTGCTCAACGGCGCGCACAGTGAGGTTGGCCATTTTTGAAAACTTAGATTGTTAGTCGAAAACATTCCGGCGTATTATCGCCAGCATGCCTACTCGCCGCAGCTTTCTTATTGCCAGCGGAGTCACCGCTCTTGCCTCCACCCGTGTTTTCGGCGCCAATGACACCATTCGTTTGGGGGTCATCGGTGCCGGCCAGCGAATGAAGTGGTTGCTGGATGCGGGCGAAAAGGCTGGACCATACCAGATCGTGGCGGTCAGCGATCCCTATCGGCCGCACCGGGACGCGATTACGCAACGATCCAACGGACTAGCAACCGGCCACCTGGATTATCGCGAGGTTCTCGATAAGGACATCGACGCCGTGATCATAGCCTCTCCTGACCACTGGCATGTCGCGATGGCGGTGGATGCGATCAAAGCCGGAAAAGATGTGTTTTTGGAAAAGCCGGTCACCCACACCCTAGAGGAAGGAGCAACCCTCACGCGAGCGGTTCGGTCAAGCAAACAGATATTGCAGTGTGGAATGCAGCAGCGCAGCTGGGCGCACTTTCGCGATGCGGTGGACCTGATTCAGGCGGGCAGTTTGGGACGGGTTGTGCAAGTGCGCTGCTACTGGTGGCAGAACTACCAACGAGACTGGCCGAAGAATCCAGTGGACCGCGAGGCGCTTGATTGGAAGCTGTGGCTGGGCACGGCTCCTGATCAGCCATATACCGAAGAAAAGTTCTTTCATTGGCGATGGTTCTGGAACTTCGGTGGCGGCGCAATGACCGACTTGTTTACCCACTGGATCGACATCGTGCACTGGGCAATGAAGGCCGATCAGCCAAAGCGGGCCCAGATCCTTGCCGACAAATATGTCTTTGATCAATGGGACTGCCCCGACACCTTGCAGGCAGCCTTTCGATACGGCGGCTTCGATGTGATCTATGAGGGGATGATGAGTTCGTCGATTGATGACGGTGGGCTTGAATTCCGCGGGACGGAAGGTACGCTCAAACTCACACGCGGCGGGTTCAACCTTTTCCGCGAGGGAGCCCCAAAAGACCGCAATCCAGTGCTAACGGCCAGCAGTTATCGCGACGGCACCATTGATCATATGGAGAACTTTTTTAATTGTGTCAAGAGCCGCAAGGAACCGAATGCACCCGTCGAGACCGGGGTTGCGGCTGCAGCAGCCGGGCACATCGGCAATCTGGCTTTGAACCGTGGCGGCCAGATCACATGGCCAATGAAATCGAGCTAGATTATTCTCCGGGTTCACCGTGCCTCCTGATTGGGCAAGATCTCGCCGCGCCTCCTCAAAGCCGTCGGCAGTTGCTGGCGCTCACCTCGCCGCGACACGGACAGTTGCAAGCTCTCCGAAAAAAACGGTCATCGTTGTGGGAGCCGGAGCGTTTGGCGGTTGGACCGCACTGCAACTTCTCAAGGAAGGCGCGAAGGTCACCTTGCTGGACGCCTGGGGGCCGGCAAACTCGCGCGCCAGTTCCGGCGGCGAAACTCGCATTATTCGCGCAACCTATGGTTCCAGGCGCATCTACACCCGGATGGCTGCACGCGCGTTGAAGTTGTGGCAAGAGTATGAACGGGAATGGGGCTTGCAGCTCTTTTTTCCGAGCGGCGTACTTTGGATGACAGGTGAAGACGATTCTAATGAGCTCGACGCATTGGCGGCGTTGAGCGAAGCCGGGGTGCGGTTTGAGAAACTCTCCGCTGCGGCATGCTCGAAACGCTGGCCGCAGATCAACTTCGATGGTATTCGGTGGGCTCTCTATGAGCCCGACTCAGGCTATCTCGCTGCTCGGAGCGCGTGCGAGGCGGTTTTGAAGAATTTTCTGAAGGAAGGCGGGGAATACAGGCAGGCCGAGGTTGTTCCAGGACACGTTGAAGCCAACCGCATGCGAGAGATCAAACTCGGATGCGGCGAAGCCTTGAAGGCTGACGCGTACGTTTTTGCCTGTGGCCCCTGGTTAGGCAAAGTGTTTCCGTTTTTGAGTCCGCAGATCACGCCAACCCAACAAGAAGTGTTTTTCTTTGGCACCGAAGCCGGAGATCTGCGATTCACCGACACTGGCATTCCGGTCTGGACCGATAATAGCCACCGCGATCTCGAAGGCTTCCCTGGCAATCACTGGTTCTACGGCATTCCGGGAAACCGCGGGCGCGGTTTTAAGGTTGCCGATGACATGCGCGGTTCGGTTGTTGATCCGACGAGCATCGAGCGCAGGATTTCCGAGCAAGCCTTGGCAGCAGCCCGGGCTTATTTGCAGATACGTTTTCCGGACCTGGCCAAAGCGCCGCTCGTTGACAGCCGCGTGTGCCAATACGAAAATTCCAGCGATCAGAACTTTGTTTTAGACCTTCATCCGGAAGCCGAGAATGTGTGGATCGTTGGCGGAGGTTCAGGGCACGGCTTCAAACATGGACCGGTGATGGGTGAGATGGTGAGGGACGCCCTGTTCGGACTGAAAACCCCGCCTCTTGAGTTCCAACTCGATCGCTTGCTGGCGAAAAGCCCTTAGCTGCAGGCTTTCGCCAAATGAGCAAATTCCATACTCGGGTGTTTGGATTGTCGGCACAGCTTAAGATTTGCGAATGAGGCGTCCGGCCTCTTGGAGCTGTTTGACGGCCTCCTCTGGCAGCCTACCCGATGTGTCGGGAGAAAGATTCAGGAGCAGGTTGCTGCCTCGCGCGCGGCAATCGCTGTATTCTTGGGCAATTTTCTCTGCGCTCTGGGTGGTAAATCCAGGCCGCCAGAACCAGCTGTTCATTGGAGGCATGGGTTTATAGGGAGGTCCGGTCGGTATCCACGCTTCCATGGGCATGTAATAAGTCTTGCCTTCGAACTCTATCTTTGGCCGGTGGCCCTCGGGCGGAGGCAGTGTGTCCTCCCCGTTGATGACGTCGGTCGGCCAGCTCTTGGGCTCGCAGATCCGTCCCAAGTTGCGGCGGCTTTGGTAATAGGCCTGGTTCATCACCACGATTCCGTGTGGGCTGTACTTCTTGATCAGCCCATAAACTTCCCAACGCTGGTCCTCGGAAAGTTTCCAGGTGATGTCGAGTAATTGATAAAACGTATTCGGATAACGGCTATGGAGTTCCGTGAGCTGCTGTTTGATGAGCTTGTAGTAATCGTCCTTGACTGGAATGTCCCAGTCGAACTTGCCTTCATTGTGCGGGTCGAGAATGCAGTAATAGAACCCGTGTTTCAGTTTGTTCTCTTGGCAGGCCTTCACAAACTCCGCGACCACATCGGTTTTGTTTGGGCTGGCGGCCACGTCGTAGTCATAGTCCTTGGCATCCCACAAGCAAAATCCCGACATGTGCTTCGCAGTCAGCACGGCGTATCCGGCCCCGAGGTCACGCGCAACCCGAATCCATTGGCCGACGTCGAGGTGCGCCGGGTTGTACGTGGTTGCGGGTACCCCGCCCGTCTCGTAGTCGTTTCCCGTGAAGGTGTTCATGCTGAAGTGAAACGAAACGCCGAACCTCAGCTGTTCAAACTCACCCAGGGCACGGGTACGGTGAGATGCGGGTTCGATCCTCGCCCGAGATGTGGCGTTCGCGAAACGCGGAAGGGCCAGCGTCGCGGACGCCGCCAGAACCTTGGAAAATTCCCGCCGATTCATCGAGCCTCCTTCCGCGCCGCCTCGAGGCAAAGCCCGCAACAGGCCAACTCGACGAGGCCCGGCGACAAAATACCCGACCACTCACTCACCAAGATCGTCGCACCCTCACCAGGAAGCCCCTACGTCCGCGGATCAGCTTCACGAAGAACGCGACCCACAGGCACAGAGCAATAACCGCGGTAATAATGAACCGGCGTGGCGAAACATCAAAGGATGTGTCCGAGATGATCCGCCCGAAGGCCAGCCCGCTCATGATCATAGCCAACTGCAGGAGCCAGAGCGGCCCGGACAGGCGACGTTTGATCCGGTCGAGGGTCTTCAGTTCATGAGCGGGAGGAAGTGGCGCCGGCAGAATCGGTATCGTGCCTCCGCTCTCCTTCAAAGATGCGGCAAGATCAGGGTCTTGGTTTAAGAATTCTTCCACTAGCCTACGGCTGTCCGCAGTTGCGTCGCCACTGGAATAAAGAACGTATAAATCTGAAATGATGTCCCGGGTTACGTTTTGCATACCGAACTCCTTTCCTGCAATTCTGCCTTGAGAGACAGGCGTGCGCGGTGGATACGTACCTTCACCGCCGTCAAGGAGCAACCCAAAATCCTTCCGATCTCTTCATAGCTTAGATCTCCATCCAAGGCCAGCAACAAAGCCTCGCGTTCGTGCTCGGGCAAAGTTTGTACGACACGCAGCGTTTTTTGCAGTTCCTGCCTGTCTTGGGCGCTTGCTTCGGGGCTGGGCCTCGGATCGGGGCGCTCGGGCAATGAGCCGGATGCAACCATCCGCCCTTGTCTGGCCACGTGATCCCGATAAAGGTTTCGGGTTATTGCAAAGAGGTACGCTTTTACAGTACCCAGTCTCAAGTCAGTGGGGCCGCACATCGCATGGACGAACGTTTCAGAGGTCAGGTCCTCAGCCAGGAATTCGCTTCCACATAAATACAAAGCGAAGCGATAGACGTCCTGAGCGTATCGACCATAAAGTTCCGAGAAGTTCATCGCTTTTCATACAATACGGGGGTCGCGGGAAAAGGTTACAGCAGAGTGGCAGAAAATATAGTTTCTTCTTACGGAACAGAGATTCAGGATCAAGCGTGAAACTCCCAATTGAGCCTGGCGTCCCCTTGCAGGCTCCCTATGCCATACTTCCTGGATGGCACGTCTCCAGCCCGGCTCAGCGCGAGCCCTCGCTGAACTGATTCTCGGCTATGGTCTGATCCTGCTCGTTCTGTGGACGCCCGAATCCGCACAGCGCATTCTCTCTCCAATTGCCTTCGTAGTGACGTTAGCCGTAGTGCTTGCGGGTGGACTCAGCCGCGAGGAACTCGGCTTCGGTTTGCGCGGTTTGGTTCGGTCACTGTGGATCCTGCCCGCCGCGGCTGCCTTCGCGATAGCGAGCGTTCTCCTCTGCGAGAGAGCAGGTACGTTGCACTCCTTGTACAACGCTGATCCCAGGCACGTTGTTGGATACTTCTTGTGGACGATCTACCAGCAATTTCTTTTGCAGGATTACTTCTTACCACGCGTGACGCGGCTTCTCGTTAGCGAACCGAAGGCCATACTCCTCGTGGCAGTACTCTTCGCTACGGCGCACTTGCCGAATCCCGTACTCACGGCAGCCACCTTTGCGTGGGGCGTGATCTCGTGCATGTTGTTCCGGCGTTATCGCAATCTCTATGCGCTCGGCTTGGCGCAGGGACTGCTCGGCCTGTGCTTCGCGGTCTGTGTGCCGGACGCACTGAATCACCACATGCGGGTTGGGTTGGGATATTTGCACTATCACGCAACCCGGCCGGCGCCATAGTGCAAGCCAGGCCTTCGGCCATTCCTCGAGCAGCCTGTTGAAGTAGAAAGATCCTCCAGGACCTCAGAACCAAAACGACCAGATCCAATCTACGCTGGCGTGGGTGATCGATGAGGCCGGCACCCGCCGGTTTTTTCGCCACGCTCGCCCATAGAAAATTCCCGCGATCGTAGCCAGCAATACGTAGCGCCAGTTGAAATGCACGGATCGCTTGTTGAAATGCGACAACCCGAAGAGCGCAGACGAGATCATCAATGCTGTCCTTGACCCGAGGCGCCGCTCGAGCAGGTTCTGCACCCACGCGCGAAAGTAGAGTTCCTCAGGAAGTGCGATGAAGAAGAAGATTCCTACCCAGCTCAGCGCCGCTGTGGCTAGTCCCGGAGCGCTGGCATGGGGATGAATAAAGTCGAGCTCGATCCCCAGGAATAATAGGACCGGTGCTAAAAAAATCAGTTCGCACAAGCCGGTCTTCAAATCGCTCCACCTTAAATGCAAGTCGAACCCGGTTCCGCTGAGTTGCCGAATGGCAAGAAAGCCGTACAAGCCCACTCCGACCAGCAGGAGCTTGCCCAAGGCTTGAAGTCCGGCCGGCCACGCGCCTTCAAACCAACGCAAATCGACAGCCAGCCCGAGCGCCAGCAAGGTGGAAGCGTCCCGCCAATTCCCCCGCTGTTCCCTGTCAACCACCGCCGCGCGCTCGAGCAACCAGCTCAACCCCATCGGCAGTCCCGCATACAGCGCAAACCACTTCCAGTGAAAAACATGCTGGGAAACCGAAACAGCCAGGTAAGGCAGAACAAACAGGGCGGGAAAGGTAACGCGTGCTGGAACTGGCCAGCGTTGCACGGAGCGAACCACTTGTTCCGCCGCCAAACCGAATAATGCAACAGGAACGAGCAACATCCCGAATGCTGCGAGGGCGGCGGGTGTCACATTCTGCACAAACCTATCTTAAGCCTGCAACCGGACGCCGTCAGACCCCGAGCAACGAACTCCTTTTTCGAGCAACCCGAGTCGAGCACCCCCCCGCCGCAGGAAGAACAGTTACGGAATTGATGCAAGACAGCTCCTGCGAATTCGTTCCTTCTTGAATGATGAAGCGCCCGTGCCAAGCGGGGTTCCCGCATCGGCAGAGATAACGTTTTTTCCCGTAAGTGCCGTTATCCTTCTTCAAGCGGGCGTTTCCTCGTGAAGGGGGTGTCAGCGCGTGATTTCCGATTGGCTCTTGCTCAGGTTTTCGCGTGGTATCTTGCCAGTCTTACTCCTCGCTTTGGTCGGTACCTTCGCTACGGCTCAGGATGTCTCACACTCGCCCGGATGGGTTGTGATTTCAGTCGACG
>Ga0134128_10010376_pt1 | contig 11160 bp, 9 predicted proteins | sample KB31754_FD_96462 | JGI IMG/M metagenome (GOLD analysis project Ga0134128, IMG submission 96462) | Terrestrial soil microbial communities with excess Nitrogen fertilizer from Kellogg Biological Station, Michigan, USA - KB3-175-4 | ecosystem: Environmental > Terrestrial > Soil > Unclassified ...
ATCCATCTTCCATGCAGAGAAAGCCGGACCGAAACGCCGTTTCGATTGTCCGTTTATTAAAGAACTCGCTCGCCCATTCGGTTGAAGGGTGCAAAAAAGTGGCGTCATAATCGAGTACGGGACTGATTAGGTTCAGCGTAGCAATAGCCGTGCGTGTCGCCAAAAAAATGCTGGGTGGAGCGCCAAAGCTAGTTCCAATTAAGTGAATCCTATGTAGCGTATTCTTCTTACTCAGCCAATTGTAAGCGGCAGTAGCATCGACCAACTGGGAGGCAATAGTGAACAATCGAGAACTTACCGGGCTATCACCATGCCCGCGGAAGTCAATACGTAATGAGGCGACTCCGCTATCCGCTAGTCTGTGTGCCAGATCAGCGTGGAAGTTAGCAAACTCATCTTTATGCGTGGTGATACCATGCAGCATGATTACGCTATCACCTGAGGATTCGATCGGATCTATGAATAGACCAGGTATGTCTATTTCGTCCGGAGATTGAACGATGACAGCAGACTCGATAAATTTGGAATGCATGGGATTTCTTCCTGGTCCTTTTTTAGCGCCGAGATGAAATACGTGCAATCTTTACTGTCTACCGAAGAAAGCGCCAGAGTTGCTGTTTCGACAGCTTTCTTGAATTCAAGAGTTGAAACATACCGCGACAGATCTTCGAGCCACCTTGCTCTGTTTACTATCACACGCTTCCAATATGTCTCTGAATTTACTTTAGCGCTATTGATACCATCGGGTTCGTCCAATATACCAGTTATAATAACCTCGCCAAACTCTTCAAATCGCACACGAGTAAGGTTGGTCCAAGGCCTATGAGGTTCTTGTTTTACATCGCCTAGTTTCACGATTCTGTTTTTGAGCGCACTAACGTGAATGAAAAACCAGTCTTCGTTGTAGATATAGGGAAACAGACCAAACGCCTCTGGGAGTTTCAGAAAGAGACAGTTACCTCCTGGCATAATCTCATATTCACACTGGCTAGTCAGACGGTTCACATGCTCCATTGTGGAAAGATCTGGGAAATCAGAAACTAAGAAGCTTGCAACTGGCGTTGCCGCGCTCAGAGCAGAAGCCGCGGCTTGAACCTGACCCAGGCTAATGGTGATGTCATCATCTAGCAAACAAATTCTTTCAAAACCCAATGTTCTTGCCGCTTGAATTGCGAAGTTTCTTTTTAGAGGAAGATCGTAGTCGGCATCGAAGAACTGGCTAGGATTCTGAGATGATGACAAATCCAGAAACCATCGAGTCATTTGAGGATCCGGAATTACGCACACCACTACGTTGTTAGGGAAACTCCTCCGTTTTTCAGCAAGCGATGATGTTGCAAACCCACTCGAAAGCAACCAGATAGTTTCGGCCGACGCTGCCAAGGACTCCAAATGAGAGACTATCGGAGGGTCTTGTCTGAAAGTTGGAATGAAAATAGCGTCCAGTCTGGCAGGGGGATGTTCCAGAGAGTCAGTACACATAAGTTGAGCGGAGCACAGTCGTTCCGGGATCTAGCCTTGTAGCGGATCTAATGATCTCGAGTCGCATACTACTTTGCAGTGAAGTTTTGCGAGAACTTTTAACAAGCTAATAGTACATCAATAGCAGCATTGTTGCTATGGAAAGTAGTTGAGGCTAAAGCGTCAATTTTGCGGCAGGTGAGGAGCAATAGACGGTAGCGAATGTGTTGAGATGGTCGTTTGCCGAACGTTGAGCTTTTGAGGCATTAGCTTCTTCTGCCACAGCTTTCAACCGGGCTTTAACTGACTACAACATGCAGTGTGGTAGTGGGTTGGACCCGGCTTGTTCCAGAGTTATCCTCTGTCTCATCCGGCGATTCTGGCCGCTCGCGAGTCTGGGGAGAAGTGTTAGGTGGGATTTTATTATTCAACCGTGACAATGAAAACCTTCTCAACCAGGGTTAATGCCCTTAGGACAAGGCAAAGCGTGGCCCGACATCTTGATACCAAGCCAGTCACCAAGTAACGGAAGGAAAGCGAAAGTCATGTACAATAGACTTCTAGATCGATTGAGAGCAATTGAATGCCAAAAGAAGTCCTACGATTTGAGGATATGCTAAGAAGACAGATTGAGCGTATCGAAGAGCTTGGGAAACTATCGTTCGATGATACTGCCTATAACGAATGGCGTATCGAAACTGGTAGAATCTTGGACCAACTTTTCCCGAGCTTTGGTTCTGACAAACATCCGTGTGTTTTGGCCTTCTTAAATTACAGAATTCCTGATCAATTTACTGCGAGTAGTGAGGATATGCAGAACTACTATCACAATATCCTTCAGTACCAGAAAGATCTTCTTGTGGCATACTTGGAAGACATAAATGCGTCCATTCACGTTGACTCAGGCGAAGTGCGTTCGACTAAACTCTGACTAGAGCGAAAACTAAGCGAAGCTTGGCGGAAAAACTAGGCGTGGAATGAAGCAGGACTTGTCTGGACCGACAGATCTGATTGATTTTAGTAAGGCAGGGACCCTGTATGAATCAGATCGCTTTGACCTTAGCTCCAGCTGGATATTGTCCTGCCTGTCTCGTCGGTTTCGAACGTCTTTGCATTAACGCGATAACAGATCCCAACAGAGCGGTAACTGCGGCAGATGCGAGAATGGCAGTTATCATAAATACCGTGAACTGTAGCATTGTAATATCCCTCTTACTCTGCAAAGTAAAACATCATCGACACAACCATTAGAGAAAGAACTCCCAAAAAAAGATCAAATACCCCTGCCCTCGGTAACGCTTCGCCCGTTCGATGATGATGTCTGTAAATCAAAATCGAAGCTAAAAGCATGCTAAACAGAACCACCAACATGCTGTAGATTGGAGTGCGTTCTCCCCATCGTGCACTGAGCTTCGGGTTTAGAAACGTAGCGCCAGTAGCTCCGATACTTATAAGCACAAAATCTACGGCAACCTCATAACAATCGCTCCACGATACTGGCTCCTTATTAGCAGCCCTAACAAATATCACTAATACCAACCCAGCGATTAACGGTACAGCGATGTGTGCAAGTAGAGGTGTAACCAAAAGCGTCTCCTGCAGGTGAGCGTTATACAGAACGCGCTAGTTAGCTCCAACACACCCCCCGGTCTGCTCGGTCAAAACCTCCCCCGGCAACACTTCCGTTAATTTCGCTAGCAACGGACGCAATGTGTATAATTACCCTGTAAAAGCGAAGTAGGCAGTTTCCCATCAAGAATTCCAGCCTACTCCGCGAACGATCCAGGGGAATGAGAGCGAATGAAGGTTTATGCCCTTTCCCGCTTCATTCTATATATGACCACTGATTACAGTTGGTCACCATTTGCTAAAGAACCGTGCACAGCGTGCCTTCGGTGTAATTATGCACTTGGTTAAAGAAATTTGCAAATAGTTCGGGAATTCTGTGAATCGCGTGAATTTCGGCCGAAGGCCGTGAAAAACGTGAAGCGAAAAACCAGAAGAAGGACTGTATATGCATACAGTACGGCAGAAGTAGAGGCAATTCGGGGCTATACGCGGCTAAGGGAGGTCGGGAGCGCATGACACGACCAATCGATCTAAGCGATGACGACCGCAACTTGTTTATCGAAATCGTTGAGGCTACTGGTATGTCCCGAAAAACTTTGGCGCTGCAAAGCGAAGTTACCCAGTCATGGTTATCGCAAGTGTTGAATGGCAAACACACCAAGATCGATTCCGACATGCTTAACCGCATAGCTCATACGCTCACAAAAGGACTTCAGGAGTGTCCCAAAGGAGGTAAATTTAATCAGGATCGGGTTACGGGTGCATTGACTTTTTTAAGTAGGTTCACTGACAGTGCCGTAGAACCCCCTCCGACTAAGATTTATCCCCCTGGTGGTCCAGTCCCTGTAGATGCCTCACACTACATCAATTCCACTGCGAATCAAGAGGTTTTAAGCGGTCTTGCGAGAGGGCCTTTCACGCTGCTAGTTCGTGGGCCAGTTCAATGTGGCAAATCGAGTTTACTTGCTCGCTTGGAAAAAGGAGCTCGTGAGATAGGAATCGAGACAGCTTGGTTCGACCCCAGAATACCTGTTTCTCCTTCTCCGCAAAGAGGTTCGCAAGAGACTGACGTTAACCGCGCAGCGGCAATGGCGCTGTCCGAACTTTTAGAGACCCAGTGGAATCTGGAGTTGCCTAAGAACTCTACGACCGACTCTATTCCGCGTCTTGTTAACTGGATGTTGCGGGCCTTGGGTCCAACTGCTTCTAAACCGCGTTTGCTCATCGTTGATGACCTTGCGAGTCTTGGTCCACGAGCTGCTGAAGACTGGCTCTCCCTTTTTTTTCGGGCACTGCACAACAAGCGCGCTACTGGCGGCCCTCAACTAAGTATAGCCGTAGCAATCACCGCGCATTTTGGTCCAGCGTTTAGCCGTCGGCTTTTATAACTCAGTAGTCTTGTTCATTGGTGGCCAATGATTGAAGCTGGATGGTTTAACCCGAATGAAGTGATTGAACTTGAAACGGCAATCACAGGCTCGCTCCCACAACACACCGACCTGTACGATCTCTTTGCTGGCCAGCCCTACCTGACCCATGCCGCTGCCGCCGATTCAGACTTCCGAGATTCTGTTCGAGTCTGGATGAATGATCCATCGGAATTACACGCACGTCCAGTGAGGGGTGCTCAAGCGTATAGGCGTCATCTAAACGCGATTAAGTTCGCAATCTTGGGACCAACATGGGAGGCAGATCAGGACGCTCGCCAGCTTCTTGAATCGTTTGTTAAAGCTTGTTCTGGCCAATTTACCTTGGACAATGATCATAAGCTATTTCTGGCAACAGCCAGTTTAGTGAAAGGAAATGGTGAACCAGCGTTGAGTTTATATCGGCTAATCGCGGAAGATTTTAGAGAGTTAATCGAAAATTAAATGGATAAAGCTGCTCTCAGATTTCAGGTTGGTGGAACAGTGAATCCACGTTTAGGTGTGTATGTGCAACGGGAAGAGGACAGGGATTTCTTGCAACTCGCGAGCAAACCGCAGGCGTGGATTAATGTTCATGGCTGTCGCACGATGGGAAAGTCCAGTCTTTATGCACAACATCGACATACGTTACAACGGCGTGGTGTCAGGATGGTAGCAATCGATATGGCTGCACAGATTGGCCATCAACAATCGACAGGACGAGATTGGGTGATCAGTCTGGCGGAAGCAGTTTCAGCCGAGCTTGAGATAGAGCGGCAATTGATCGTTGATTCGATATCAAGTTTGCCTAATTACGTCACTGTTGGTACAGCGTTTGAGCGATTATTTCTGAACACGGTCTTCAGGAATTATGAAGAACGGCTTCTGTTTGTCTTCGATGAATATGATTATGTCCGTCGTCTTGAGTATTGCGACGACATACTCTTCGGATTGCGCCATCTTCAATCATTACAAGCGCGCACTGACGTATTGGATCACCTTTCGATGTGCTTTGTAGGATTGCAGCCTTTAACTTATTTGGCGACTGCCGGTGCAGCAAACATGGCACCTATTGCGAATTCTATTGAGATGGCGGATTTCCCGATTACAAAAGGAACAGTCGACGCTTTGAAAGCTGGGTTTCCGTCAACTGATCGATCTCTTAACACTGTGGTGCGACGGATTTTGCAATTGTCCGGTGGTCAGCCCTTGGTCACCATGGAGATTCTAAATGCAGCTCAAAGGCAGGGGTGTCTCACGGTTGCGGGCGTGGACTTAATGACACGCGAACTAGTCGCAACATCTGGCCAAGGAAAAGACCTGCAACTCTTCGAAGCAATTGAAAGAGCTCTTATCGCTGAAGGCGGAAAATCATTTGCGGCCCTTAGGGCATATGAATCGTTGTTGCAAGGAAGCAGAGAGTCTCACACAGCTCCCGGTGTTGATTTATTGTTATTAGTTGGGCTGGTACGTAGAAGAAAAGGGATTTTGGAAGCCAAAGGCGAACTTTTCGAACGCCGCTTCGATTCTGCATGGGCCAAGCGGATGTTAAGTAGAATAGCGGTTCAAATAACGCAGTATAGAGGACGAGCCAAGACCAAGGGTAAGAAAATTTGCGTGATCAATACTGGTGGTACGCTTGGGATGGTGCAAAAAGGTGATAAGGTTGTGCCTCCGCAAGATGCCGAAGAGTTTAGGAATCAGTTCACATTTCTTGACTCAATCGCGGAAGAGGTCGCGTTCATAAACCTGATTACGCCGCCTCGGGATAGCATCAACATATTTCCTGATCAATGGACGACGATCGCTAGATACATTTACCTGCGGCGCAAGGATGGCTTTCAAGGGTTTGTTGTTGTCCATGGCACTGACACCATGGCTTACACAGCTTCGGCCGTCGCGTTCGCTCTAGGACGAAATCTATGTTTTCCAGTAGTTTTTACAGGCGCGCAAACAACACCAGATGTAGCTTACGGGGATGCTCATGTAAATTTGTATCGCGCCTGCGAGGTTGCTACCAAGGACATTCCGGAGGTAGTGATTAGCTTCGGCAACTTTGTTTTTCGCGCCGTGCGCGCGCAGAAAAAGGATGATAGACGCTTCGATGGATTTGAATCACCTACGTATCCTCCGCTGGCTGAGATTACCGGGGAAATTAATGTTCGTCGAGAATTACTCCGGCCAATGCCAAAGAGTGCAAAGGACATTGATCTACGGGATGAATTCGAATCTTCAATATTGATCGTCCCTCAATTCCCTGGGCTAGAACCCGATTTCTTCGAGCATTTATTACAGGAGTATAATGGGCAACTGAGTTGCAATGGCGTAATTGTGCAAACGCTCGGTGCTGGCAACGTGGCGAGCGAACCTCCGTACTCATTCATTCCATTTGTTGAACAGGCGTACCGCCAAGGAATTCCGGTAATTGTCACAAGTCAGTACCCTCCAGACCCGGGAACTCATACCAAATACACACCTGCAGAGGCTCCTATTAATGCAGGCGCGGTTCATGCTGGGAACATGACCCAGTCGGCCGCCGTAGCGAAGTTTCGTTGGGTGTTAGCGAATGTGCAACGACGGAAAGCATGGAACCGAATGCCGTCAAGTGAAAAGAGAAACTTAGTGTCAAGACTGATGGTTGGCAAGCCGATCATCGGCGAATTCTAAGAGCGGAGAAATAAATGTCAACAAACGAACCACGTGGCGTACTTGTCATATATACGGGTGGAACCATCGGCTCAAAACCGCGGGACCCCGATCCAAATAGTCCTCAATTTGTTGTTCCGTGGACAGAATTGGAAAAAGGAACGCCTGAGCTGAGAACCCTAAAGAAACGAGGGTTGCGCGTTGAGTGTGAAGAGATAAAACCGCTTGACTCATGCAATGTAGGACCAAGCGAGTGGCAGCAGATCGCGGGAATCATTGACAGGAGATACAACGAATTTGAGGGATTCGTGATTTTACATGGTACTGACACGATGGTGTATACAGCCTCGGCGCTTAGTTTCATGCTTCGCGAACTCGCAAAGCCCGTGATCCTGACTGGTGCGCAACGGTCGGCTCTTGTAGATGTTCGGAATGACGCTTCTCAGAACTTTATTACTGCAATTCTCTTGGCCTGCCCCTCTTACAGCAAGATTCCAGTTGTGCCTGAAGTCTGCATCTATTTTGGCGGAAAGTTGTTGCGCGGTAATCGAACCGTTAAGCGTGATACAGCAGGTTATGATGCATACGAGAGCCCCAACTTTCCAGCACTGGGCGAAGTTGGTGACAGAATTGTGATCCACGAAACTCGCGTTCGGCGGCTACCAGACAGTGGTCGAAGATTCAATGTACGTAAGAGTTTGGACACAAACGTCACGACAATCCTCATACATCCCGGAATTCAAGACACCGATTTGGTAAAGCGACAACTGGACGGGCTTGCTGCTCGGCCCTCCCGACGAAAGAGCGAACTAAAAGCAGCTGTTGTAATGGCTTATGGATCTGGGAACATTCCGACGCTTTGGCCGCAGTGGTTAGACGTATTTCGTGAGGCTCGTCAGAATGGGGTTGTACTGGCGGCAGTGAGCCAATGTAAACGAGGTGCCGTAGAGTTAGGTATATACGAGACGAGCGCTTTACTGCTTGAACTGGGATTTGTAGCTGCGAGTGACATTACGCTAGAAGCGGCTTTGTGCAAGCTAATGGTTCTCTTGGGAGATCCTAACCTTGCTTCACAAAAAGATATTGACGAGAGTTATCAACGAGCTTTGGCTGGAGAACAGAGCAGCTCGGTGTTTCTGACGAATTACTCTGTTGAAGCTGCAGAAATTCGACATGTAGGCGAACCCGTTCACATGCATGTTTCGGGGGAGCCTTTAGAAGGCAATTGGCAGCCTACACAAGTGGAACGAGCGCTTCTGCGGTTTCGGGGGGCGAAACTTAAGTTTTTGGGCAAACCACCCGTATTGTTCTCCGTATACCTCAATCTAGAACAGCCCGAAGATGCAGCCGTATCGCATCCAGGATATGCAGGGAGTTTCAAGAAGGAACCCGTCGCCGGCGAAGACCAGATTATAGTGTTCGACGTTACGCGCGTTCTAACTGCCATAGCGAAACCGGGTGATCGTCCAAGTTTCACCGTGTTCCTCGAAAGTGAGAGTGCAACCTTTTCATGTAGAAGTGTGGAATTAGCAATTATCGCGAAAGAAGTAACGGGGTGATTACGTATAGAGTGGATAGTGAGCTAGAAACGCTCCTGGTAGGAGAAGAAATCGTACCAGAAGCCGTTCGCAGCTGTGCGCTTAGACTGCATGAACTGGGACTGTGGTATCAGCTTAGTCGAAATGAGCCAGCAACTAGTTGCAAAGATGCTGCGCGAAAACGCAACCGTCTCGGTCACAAAGGCATACCACTCTGGGACGAACTAAAATCGTTCTTAGGTGAATATCATGATTCGGAAGGACATCGGAGATTGTTCCTGGCCCACTGCCGTGGTGACCGAAAGCTCGACTTGGATAAATTGCGCAAAGCATTAGAATTTGAAGGTGAGATCAGGCGGGTTTCCCTAAAGACGGAAGAGCGATTGTGGATTGATCATAGGGTTGGATATGGCATGGTCAATCCATTAATGGGATTACATGATGGCATACAGATATTTGATGATGAGTTAAATCAACAAGTGAGCGTTCCGGGAACCGTAATGACTAATGCTGGTGACTTTACGTGGGCGGTCGAATTTGATCCAACGGAACTAGTAGCTGCTTTACCATTCTCGCGTTGGGCCAACCTAATCCAACAGGAAATCGAGAGTGAAGATCCGATTCGTTGGGGCGTCAGAGCGCCAAAGGCAATTGGTATTCTCACTGGCAATCCGATTGATTCTGGTTTAGATCTTGGCGCGTCAGTAAAAGATCACGTGCGCAGGCTGCTTAAGACAAACTCTTTAGGAGATGTCTCGATGCCAGAGATTCATATCAAATCCACACCGCGGATTGGAATCTCAATGGAAATGGACCATAGGCAAGGGCCGTTGCGAAAAGCATTACTCGGAGCAGTCGATGAACTTTGCGGATTAGGAATTAAGATTCTGGCACATCCGGCACATACTACTCACTATTTTGCGAAAGACATTTCGTCGCGAGCAACAGGGATGGGAGCTCACTTCATTTCGATGATAGATGTGATCAGGGCGAAACTTCACTCAGAAGGAATCGAAGAATTTGCGCTACTTGGTACAAAATTTGTGACAGATTTCGACAAGCCCTGGAGTGTTTACAAGGATATCTTCGATGGGTTATGTGTTCACACACCCTCGGAAAACGGTTGGAAGAAGATAAACGATCTCGGTTACGAGATTCAACAGAATGGTGTTACTCCACAATGCTTTAATTGGATGCGGGATTTACTTCGAGAAGAGATTCCTTCGTCTTGTCGACATGTAGTTCTAGCTATGACTGAGTTTACACCTATCGCTCGACGATTAAAGTCACGAGGACTTCAGGGCAAAATCCTGATCGATCCTATTGACATCTATGGTGAAGCAATCGCACTTAAGTACTTAGGAATCGAGTCTTGGAATAAACCTTCTGGTTCGAATTAGTTCTATTAACAAAAAGTGCGAAGAGCAAGTGTGGCTAGTTGAAACTATCTAAACCGAGGGGGTCACCCCAAAGCGTTGTGTCCAATTTGTGTCCAGAATGAACAGCACAGCACGGACAAGCGACTGCGACTAACCGTAAAGAATGCAAAATGGGCCGAAATTCTTGGTGGCTGCAACTTTCGAAAAGGCAAATACTTACGTTTTTGCCGAATACGCGATTCATAACTCCAAGGTCGGCGGTTCGATCCCGCCCCCCGCTACCAATGTTTTCAAGGACTTACGGCGAGCCCGACGCGCGTGTCGCTTTTCTTTGTCACGCTCCTGTCACGTGAAATTGGATCGGTGGGAACCCTTTCGTCTTCTCTCGCATGTAAGTCATCGCCATCCGAATGTCAGACCAACCGAAGATCGCCGCCAGCGTAAAAGCATCTGCGCTGGCGTCACCCACGCGCCTCGCAGCGGTGTGGCGAAGATCGTGAAAGCGCAAGGCGGAAGTCAGGGTTCCATGGCCGTTTTGCTCAAGTGTTAAAACGACATGCGTCAACGGTTCGACGATCTTCTGTCTTGGCGCTCACTTTATAAGCGTAGATCTACGATCAACGGGTTGTGATCAGAGATGCGGTCTTTCAGACTGTAATTCAGCGTTTTGAGTGTGCGCCCGAACTGAGGCGCCATAATGTAAGGTTGCTTAGTATCGTCAGGATCAGTCAACTGTGCGGGCTTAACGAAAATCCAGTCGAGCTTTAATTCGATGTCAATCTTTCCCTCCAACTCCAGTGTACTGGCGAATCCCTTCGAAGCGCGCTCATTGGAATCGGAGAGAGTCTCTTCACTGCCGCCTGTCGAGAACTGTTTTGAACCGCGGAAGTCGAATGCGCCACCGTCCTGAAAGCGAAAGTCTTTCAAAGTCGTGAAGAATTTTTCCTCTGGATTTTCCGAAACAAATCTAACGCTCTTCACCGTGGGATCGTGTTTCGTTCGTTGTGTCTTTACCAGACCCAACGTTAAGTCGTACAACAGTCCTACACCTGTTGCATACTTGATTCCCTTCTGCACCCAGAAGGAACTACTTCCAAGCCGTTTCTTAACTTCACGTTGGAATGACGTCGGCACCGAATCAGTGCCGGAGGTATTCATGTC
>Ga0134128_10010377_pt1 | contig 11159 bp, 7 predicted proteins | sample KB31754_FD_96462 | JGI IMG/M metagenome (GOLD analysis project Ga0134128, IMG submission 96462) | Terrestrial soil microbial communities with excess Nitrogen fertilizer from Kellogg Biological Station, Michigan, USA - KB3-175-4 | ecosystem: Environmental > Terrestrial > Soil > Unclassified ...
AAGGCGCGGCGACGAACATTACCGCGACCTTCAACGGCACGCTGCAAACCTTCACGATTACGAACGGCCCGACGGTGTTCTTCTCCTACGCCGGCGCGAACGGCTCCGTGAATTACCGGATCATCTCCACGAATTTCACGACGCTGCAATTCGCCTATCAACCCAAATGGTTGCTCGGCTCGAACAACGTCATCACCAACGGCGTCCTGTCGCTTACCAGCTACGGTGGCACGAACGCGACCCAAATCGAAGCTGCTATGAGGGAAAATCAATGAAGTCCAAAGCCCAAGGTCCAAGGTCCAAAGCCGGCCTGGCGATCGTCCTCGCGAGCCTCGGTATTCTGGCTTCCGCCCTCTGGCTTCCGTCCTCCGCACAAACCGTGATCACCGCGGACGGCCTCGCCGCCTTCGGCACGAATGCGCCCGCTGGCGGGGGCGGTGGTGGCGGTGGAAGTTGCACGCCGAGTTATAGCAATCCCACCGGCGTTGGAATTACCGTTTTTGGCCCCGGCAATCTATTCCTCGGGCAAGGACAAACACTGCCCATTCAAGCGCTGGTGACGAACAACGTTTTCGCCACCGGCCTCTTTTTCAACAATGGGCTGGTGCTGGATGGGTCAACTTACTGGATTGGATTTGATTTTGGATCGCCGGCACTCGCGACGGAGGATGTATTCTTTCAGAGCAGTTCCCAAAGCCAGGGGATTTGGAAATGGCAGGGAACAACTTCAACCAACGGCTGGGTTCCCGGCTCGAACGACGGCAGCATTTGGACTGACATCGGCGGCAATTTCACGCTGGCCACTCAAAATACCACGACCAATACCGCCATGTCGGCCAACACCACCAAGTACCGATTTTATCGTGCCTTGGGAATGTCGGGATCGACTTCGTTTTTCCCGTGGACCTATCAATTTCAATTCAAATACTGCCAATGAAGCGTCTCGTTTCCATCCTGATTTTACTTGCGGCCTTCACCGCGAGCGCGGCCGATCTGGTCATCAGCAACAATGCCGTCATCGTGGGCTTCGGCGATTCCCAGGACGCCGATGGCAGCGGCGCGCCGTCCACCGGTTACATGCGGCAGGCGTATATTCATTCCTACTTCGCGCTCAATTACCCGCAATACACTCTTTCCATCTACGATTTCGGCCGCAGCGGCGGGACGATGGATGATCGCCTCACCAATGGCTTGCAATCAGATGGGCTCGCGTGCTGGGGTTTTCAATCCAACAATTTTCAGCACCTCGGCATTTCGTTTTGCACCGACAACGCCAACCTCGTCTCAAACGCCATGTATCTGGCGCAAAGCAATATGTGCCTCGCGCCGGGCATGATGAGCGATGGCGTGTTTCCGCTCGTCACGCAAACCGGCTGGGCCGCCACGCATCCCGTGCAATGGATTGTGGCCGGTTCGGACCCAGCAGCAACTGCCGATGGCGGCGATATTGGCGGCACACAGTCCCAACGCGCGCGCGACGCCGGCTGCACCAATGCGGGAATTAATTTCGGCGTGGCGGGCATCAGTCTGTTCTATCCGGTCGTGGCGGGTTGGACCAATGACGCCGCAACGAACAACGCGGCTTACGTGGGCATTTTCAAGGGCACTTCCAAGGAGGGGCACATCGAAGCGCCGGGCCAGCTCAACATGGCGATTGCCTTTCTGCAAGGCATCACCACGGACACCAACATTTCCACCTGCACGATAAATTTCAACGGCGCCTTTGCGGCGGCGACCAATCACTGCGTCATTTCATCCGTCAGCCGAACCGGAAACACGCTGACCTTTAACCGTCTCGATGATCGCCTGCCGATGGCTTGGGACATTTCCAACACGGACCCCACGAACAACGCGACTCCGGCCTTCACGCTGATCCCCTCCCAGGCGGACGCCTTCCAGTTCACGCTGCAAGTCACCAACCTGCCCGCCGGCCATTACCGCGTGCAAATCGATGGAGTGACCGTGGCTGATAACATGTCGAGCGCCACTCTCGCCAGCGGCTGGAACATGTTCACCAACACCTTCGGGCCCTATTGGAATCAACGCTATGAGGTGCTCGGGCGCATCCGGGATTTTGAATATGTGAACCGCCAGACGCGTGTCCCGGGCAGCGCCGGCGATGACACCGGCGAAGTCAGCCTTGGTTCCCAGGCATTCAGCCAATGGACATCGGCTGTGCGCGGAGATGCGTTGATTGCCGCATTGAACGACAAGATCGCGCATTTGCACACCAACTCCGTCTCCAGCTTCGCTGCGATTCACGCCGCCGCGCAACCGACGAATCACACCTTCACCGTTACACTCGCCGCGCCCATCTTTGCGCCGTTCCATCGATGAAAAAATTTCTAGCCAGCCTCGCCAAACGTTTCCGGAGATTCGCCAGCCACTCATCCGGCAATGACCAAGAACCCGTTTCTCCGCCGGCTTTTTCTGGAGAACACGATGGCTTCGATTCGCGCGCCGGAATCGCATCCGCCTCAATCGCCCCGATTCCACCGAGTGTCTCAAGACACACAAATGGTCTTCGCTCGCAGCAGGCGCTCTCGAAACCGAATGAGATGCAAAACGCCCGCTCAGTCAATCCCGACTTCATCACCCGCGACGAACTTAAACGCGAAGTGGATCTCCTCCGTCGCCTCATAGAAAGCCGCAAATGATCTTCGACACCCTGGAATACAACGGCACCGAACGCTCCTTCGTCAAGTGGGGCTTTGAACTTCGCGGGACCCAATGCTTGCGCCACAACTTGCGCGAGGACGTTTTCCGCGCGACCGTCGCCACCGCCTCTATCTCTGACGACCCGATCTTCCCCTTCGAGGCGCAGGCGATTGTCCGGACGGGCCGCGCGAGCGACACCGGCGACGACAATTCCTTCAGCGGCGGCGTCACAAAATTCTCCGGCAAACGGGTTGGAATGGAAGCCGTCGCCACTGGGAGCGCGCAGGGCGTCACCTACGAATTTCCCGGGCCATGGCATGACCTCGCCAACACCCATTATCTTCAAACATTCCAAGGCGTCGCCGTTTTGCCGTACGCGCCGGGCGAAATCGTCTTGAACACTTCGACGGCCAACAGTTCGCACGCGCTGTCGTTCATCAGCATCGGCGATCAACTCCAAGCCATCCTGCAATGGCTGCTCGATCAATACGCCGCACAGGGCATGGCCGCGCCGTATCAATATATCGGACGCGACCTGAATGCCGGCGCGATTGATTTGAGCGTCACGGGAACGGCCGCGCTCGGCGTGAACACCGATAAAGCGGGCAACGCCTACGACTTTCACATCAATGCCGCGACCACGATCGATCCCGCGCTCTTCGCGCAATTCCTGCCAAGCTACATCGCCAAGCCGATGATGTGCGCGCAGGCGCTGCAGAAGATGCTCGAACTCTCGCCGCGCACGAACATTGGTTTCGATTATTCCACAACGCCTCCCACTGTTTTCATCCGTTCGGTCGACAACTTCCCGCCGGTGTCGCTCGCGCTATTCAACGGCGTGGATCACAAATCGCTCAACATCAAACGTCGCGACGATCTTGTCGCGCGCGCCGTGGTCATCACGTATCGCATCACGAACACGGTGAATGGAAAGCAGGTGGTGGATTATGCCGTCGACAAATGGGGCGCGCATGGCGCGAACAGCGCAAGCGATCCGAGCGCGGGTTTGCGTGTGCTCTCGGAAACCATCGATCTGCAAGGTTACAGCGTGACCATGACGACGGCGCAGATGGATTGCGAACCGCTCGCGTGCCTTGGCGGATCAAATGCCACCAAGCGCGCCTGGTGGGCCAGTCGCCGCGGCGGCGAGCAGGCAAAATTCAGCGACAGCCGTGTGCGTTTTCAGGATAACGCTTTCGCCGAAACAACCATTCCCGACGCGACGATTACCTATGCCACCAGCGCGGGAATGGACACAGACGGGAACCCGCGCCTCGCCGGCGGGGCATTAACCGCAGCCGACCTCGCCCTGTTCACCAACCGCATCGTTCGCGGCACGCATCATGCCTGGATGAGCATCGGCGGCAACCCGGTGCGCTCGTTGAAAGTGCGCGTGAGCGTCAAAACCGAGCACGCGGTCTACGATGTCGTCGCGACCGGCGATGCCGCCGGACACTTGCCCGCCAACGAATCCGCTTCGAACACAGCCACGAACGGCAGCCGCCAGGGCAAAGTGAACACCGAAGAAACGCATTGTGAAATCGAACTCACGAATGCGACCAACGCCCTCGACCGCTCGCCCTTCACCGCAACCACCGTGGCGAGTTCCACTCCCGGCGAGCTTTACATTCTTGGTGAAGGCGGCATCGCGCAATACCTGTTCAATGCGCTGCAAACGTTTCAATACGACGGTGAATACGCCAAAGTTGAAACGGAATTCGCGAACAACGTAAGCCTGATGAACGCGGTGAATTTCACCGGCGGCCGGGCTGAATGGGCCGCCATGAACGCGCAACCGCAAAGCATCATCGAGGATTTTGGCACGCGCGAAACCTTCGTCCGCATCGGCGTTTCAAATCATCTGACGGCGGGACAATTGTCCTCGCTGCTGAACATGTGGGCGTTTCGCCGGCCGTGGTACAACCCCGCTGTGCGCGCGGATAATTCCGTCGCAAACGGCGGCGAAGTCGCCATGCCGCAAACCGCGGGCAGCGCGAACGCCACCGATGGTCTCGCGAATCATAACGAACTCGTCACCACCGATTACGCGACCCCCGGCGATCCGACTTCCGCCGTAAACGGCCAAATCAAAGCGGCTGCAAAAAAAGTCGCTGACATCCTGGCGGCCACAATGCCGACGCCGGCTGGAACATTTGACGCCACCGATCTGAAAGTGGTCGAGCCGCGCGAATGCCAGTTCTGCGATGAATCCGGCGAGGTCGTCAATGCCATCGTCCTCATAACGGGATTTTATACCAAACCGTGACCGCTGCCGCTCAATCGTCAATCATCAATCGCCAACCGTAAATCCAAATGGGAACCCAGCCTCCATTCCGAATGCCCTGTGAAGCCGTTGCGGGCCCGCCGCGTTATTTTTTCGGCGCACCGTTCCAACACGCTCTCGCTCCCCTGCTCGCGGATAAATTCGTCAACACAACCGCCGTGGACAATTGGGACACCAGCGAAGGCGCGCCTGCAACCATTCCGGCCTACGAGCGATGGACGCAGGATTTGAGCGGCGGCGCCGGTTGCGAAGTGCATTTCTGCAATCCCGGCGGAGCGCCGTGCGGCGCGTGGTTGCGCCCGTTCCCAACGAATATCTTTAGCCATCCACCGGATGAGAAGGTGGATTTTGCCGTGACGCGCAAACGCGGTTTCAAAAACGTGCAGGCGCGCCGCTGTTGGAATGGGCGATTTGGTTATCTCGATATCGAAGCCAGCGGCAGCCCCGATACGTGGGCGCCGTGCAGCAATCCTTCGACCGTCGCATCCTGGCGCGCCAACAAATCCGCACCGCTGCGCACGCGCTACAACCAACTCGATGTCAGCGCCACTTGGGAATGGGTTCACAACGAATGGTCCGGCCCGCCGGAATCCACTTCGCCCACGACGACGACGAAAAATCAATCGGCCTCGCTCACGCAAATCATCAACAGCGCCGGCATTCTGGACACAACCGCGCTCGCGCTTTCTCCCAACACCTCGCAAACCGAGCCGCTGATGGAATATCCGCAGAACGCCTTCGCCGCGCTTCAAAAGGGATTCAAGCATTTTGCCGGAGTGGTCGCGGACATGATTGCCGGCACCCTCAGCGACGTCATCTCCACCACCTGGACCGCGACCAGCCTGACTCAATCGTCGAGCTTCCAGACCGAAACGATCACGTGGGACATCGCGGCCGGCACCTTCAGCCGCACGGTGCAGCAGAATTTTCCGGACGGCGGCGGTTATCTCACAATCTTGACCGAGAATTATACGTTGAGCGAAACCGGATTGTCTTACACCAAGGTGACCTACAATCGCATTGGCGATCCGGGCGCAGCGCAAGGAATGGTCATTGATCAATTCAGCACGACTGTCACGAGCACACTTTCCTCGCCCATCACGGACACGGAAATTTACACGGACATCAAGGCGCTGCTCGCTGCGTGGAATTTGGCCGATGACGAACAATATCCCTGGCGCACGGACAGCAAGGTCAGCATCGCGCCGCTGGTGAGTCGCGATGAATTGCTGACGCAGGATTTCGACGCCAGCGGGTTTTACATTCGCGATTACGCCGTGCCGGTCACTGATCCATCCGGCAACACATTTGGTGATCCGGATTGGGAAGGAGACACAGGTTACACGTTGAATCCGAATCGGAACACCGGCTTGGCGAAAGTGGCCATCGATTTTCCCGGGCATAATTCCGGCGCGGCCATCAGCATGTCCGCCGGGCAACCGTTCAGCCATTGTGCGGCGACCAGCTACGCAATTGTCGGCGGCTCATTGCCACCCGGCGTTTCGCTGAACGCAACCACCGGCGCCATCACCGGCACGGTCGTTGACGATGGCCATTACGGCGTCACTATTCTCATCACCGGCGCCACGACTGCAGCCACCGGAGTAGTGCTCGGCGCGCCGAACCCGGCTGGATACCAAAACTTTTTTGATTTCGTGTTCACGGACGTGCGCGGCTGCTGCGACGAGCCGATCGATAATCCGGGATTCAAGCAATGGGATTGGTATCAGGTCGGCTGGGGCCAGGACGTGGTCACGTTCAATACCAACACGGGCTGCCAGTTGCCGTTGAACGCCACGCAATGGAACAATTGGTTTCAGTCGGTGAACAAACCAGCCGGCGCGTGGATATTTTACGCGGATCAACGCCAGGATTATTTTCCTGTCGGCTGCATTTCATCATCGAGCGGGAGCGGCGCCGGCGATTCGGCGAATATCGTTGCGCAAAAATGGGCGGAGATACTGGAACGCTGGCCCTCGCAGAATTTTGCCAAGCCGGCCGGCGAGATGAAATTCTGGCACGATGAAACGCGGGTCTATTGCGCCACCAACGTGAGCGGCACGGGTGAAGGCTCTACCTGGAGCCTCGTGAATCCCACCACCAATTTGGCGCCAGCCGCCCTTGAACTCGGCGACATTTGGGGCGGGCCGTCCGTGAACGGTTTCTATTCCATCGCCGGTTATTCGTCTGGGGTCGTCACGCTGGGCGCAAAACAATTCGACGTTCCCAGCAATTGGACGAGCAAAAGCAACGGCGACGACGCCGCCTGTTTTGGCCCATTGCGCTGGCCTGACAAACCGCCGTTGATCGGGCGAATCGCCGTGACGACGACGGCACCGGGTACTTCGCTCATCTTTGCCACTGCTCAGCCCGCCTTCGGCATGAACAGTTCCACACATCAGGAACAAGTGGATCTCTATGATGCCGCAATGACGCTGCTTCAATCGAACGTAACCGCCACACGCGTCGATGATTCGCATTTCACCGTCGCGCCTGGGAGCGCCGCCGTCTCGGCGGCGTGGTGCATGATTAACGGAGCCGCAAAATGGTATGTGAACGATGATAGTCCAAAGGGAGATTATGCCGTGCTGGAGTGGCTCGCTGACTTCCGCAGCTTTGGAGAATTCAGCCGGCTCAACGGCCTCACCGACTGCGACGGCTCGCCCGTCACCGGTTCGCCCACCACCAACGCCGGCGGCGGTCCGCTCAACGCTGAAACGCAGTTTGCGTCCTTTAACCAAACGCCGGGTTGCCTGCCATTCGTCCCCTGCGCGCCGAAAGTTGTTTGCATTTCACCAAATGAAGAATCGTTCAACAACGGCATCACCTATGATTTTCCCGAATCATTCATTTGCGACACTCAATACGGTTCCAAATGGTGGGGCTATGTGCAGCAAACCATGACTGAACTGTTCTGGCAGCCGCCGCACCGGCCCTGCAACATTGAATCCTGCGCGCGCTGGCTTGCTGACGACGGCTCGTGCCGCGAAAACACGCCGCTGGATCCGCCCGCGTACGCGTGTCCCGGTGATGACGACTACGTTGACGGCGAAAGCCAGCCGCCGGTTTATTACTACGCATTTCCGCCGATGGTCGAAGCGCGATTGACCGTCCCGAGTAACTATGGAGCGAATCAGGACGAAGCCGGGCCCGCGCTGCCTATTCCCATTCAAATCGGCTGGCTCAATCCGGTAGATCACGTTCCCGCGGATGGTGATGTCGCCTATCCGCCCGAACCACCCGGCGCGAGCAAAGACGGCAGCGTTCCCGGCGGCGCAACGACTGCCTGGGAAATCCACGACAGGCTGTGCGCCTCCTCCGCAAGCGGCTGCCGTTTTGATTACAGCGACACCGGTTGTTGAGCCAATCGCAATGGCACATCAAAATGCACTCTGCGTTTCTGCCTTCCAAAGCGAGGCAAACCGGCATCGCGCTCGCCACCGCGTTCATTGCCGTCGCCGCTCCGTTGGTTCGCGTCCATCCGTTGCCAAGGGACGAATGGCCAAAGTGGGCCAAAGACCTTGCCCATTATCGTCAACCGGAAGACAAAGGCCTCGGTGACACAATCGTCCATGTCATTGGTGACGCGCGCTCGGAAAAATTCAAACGCTGGTTCAAGGAAAAATTCCGCGGGAATTGCGGCTGCCTCGAGCGGCAACGCTGGTTGAATCAAAGATTTCCCTATAAGAAATAATGGCCCCGACAATCAAAACTTGAGCACATAGCTTGTGCTGCGACCCCCGGACTGTTCCCTCGCCAGGATGTTGCGGTTCATTAAATCGTTGATATCGCGGCCTGCCGTGTCCTGCGAGCATTTGGCAAGCTTGGCCCATTTCGAGGAGGTCAGCTTGCCCTCGAAGCCATCCATCAGCCGGTTGAGCACTTTCCGCTGTCGCTCGTTAAAACTCTCAGTTTGGTGCGATTTCCAGAAACGATCCTTGATAAGAACAGATTCCAAAAGTTTGTCCGAGGCTTCAATCGCTCGGTTCAGACAATTCAAATACCAATCGATCCACAAGGTGATATCGAGCGCGCCTTTCTGACTTTTCTCCAGAATATCGTAATATGCATTGCGCTCCTGCTGGATTTGCGCCGACATGCTATAGAAACGGTGCGCGGTGTTTTCCGAGCGGGCCAGCAGCAGATCAGCCAATGCCCGCGCGATACGCCCGTTCCCATCTTCAAACGGGTGGATGGTCACAAACCAAAAATGCGCCAGGGCCGATTTCAAGACCGGATCGGGTTCATTTTCCGAATTGAACCATTTGATGAAAGCGGACATCTCAGCTTTCAGCCGCTCATGTCCGAGCGCTTCAAAATGGACCTTCTCGCGGCCAATCGGACCCGAAATCACCTGCATGGCTCCACTCTCTTTCGGCCGCCAGGCACCCACCGTAATACCCTGCAGTCCGCTCCTGCCCGTGGGGAACAATGCACCATGCCAGCCGAATAATCGTTCCTGCGTCAGCGGCTGGTCGAATTTCCGCGTGGCGTCCAGCATGATGTCAACGATACCCTCAACATTGCGGTCCGCCGGGCGCAGCGCTCCAATATCCAATCCCATACGCCGGGCAATAGACGAACGCACCGTTTCCACGTCGAGCTTTTCTCCCTCAATTTCGCTCGTTTTGACGACATCCTGGGTGAGCGTCCGCAACGTCGCCTGGGCCTGCAAGAGGAAGCCCAACCCTTCCATGCGGCCCAATAAATGGCCCTGTAAATGGCGTACTTCGGCCAGCAACGCGGCCAGCCGTCCATGCTCCCACTTGAATTCCGGCCAATCTTTTCGCTCGTGGATATACATTTATTCTCCGCACATTATGCGGAGAATATGCTCCTTAATTTCCGCAAACACAAGGATAATCTCCGCACTTTGTGCGGAGATTAAGGCGGCTATTCTCCGCATTTCCATAAGCTGCAAAAACTTTGGATTTTGCTGGCGAATTGAAGAATTTCAGCTTTCTCTCGAAGCAGGCTGGACATCACGCCAAGTTTCTGATTTAAAAGGACATGTGCCCGCCATCCACTGAGCGGCATTTTCAATAACGAGACGAATAATTCGCGCTTCAACACGACAACTGAACTTTCCAGCAATCACAGCCGGAATCCATCAAAGCTATGCGTGCACTGAGCATTATCCTGATTAGCCTATCGATTGGCGGGGCGGCGGCTCAAACGGCTCCGTATGTTTTCACCACCCTGGCAGGCAAAGCCGGCAGCAGCGGCTCAACGAACGAGCCCGGCGTGGCGGCACGCTTCAAGGGGCCGTCTGGCATCGCCATCGATCAGTCTCACAATCTTTATATTGCTGACACCGGCAACAGCATAATCCGCAAAATTTCGTTTGATGGGACCGTCAGCACCCTGGCGGGCTCATCCGGGAATTCGGGAGCTGCCGACGGGGTCGGCATTGACGCGCAGTTCGATCATCCCACCGGTGTTGCCGTCGATTTGTCAGGGAATGTTTACGTTGCCGATTGGGGAAACCATACGATTCGAAAAATCACGTCTGATGGAACCGTCACCACCATAGCAGGCCTGGCGGGCAGCAGCGGCACCAATAACGGAACCGGCGATTTGGCGCGCTTCAATCACCCGTCCGGCGTGGCGGTGGATTCGCTGGGCAATGTCTACGTGGCTGACGAATGGAACCATGCGATTCGCCGGCTGACTCCCGATGGAGCAAATTGGGACGTGAGCACGGTGGCGGGTTGGCCGGGAAGACCGGGCGGAATGGACGGAACGAACAGCCAGGCGCGCTTTGACTTTCCGGCAGGATTGGCGGTGGACGGCGATGGGAATTTGTACGTTGCGGATTCCGGTAACAACACGATCCGCAGGGCCGTGCAAGTCTCCTCGGTCTGGACAGTTACTACCGTGGCGGGTCTGCCCGGGACTTCTGGCAGCGCCGATGGATTGCAAAACGCCGCGCAATTCAATCAACCGCTCGGCGTCGCGGTGGACCATTTGCAGAATTTGTATGTCACCGATTTCGGGAATCATACCATTCGGATGATCACTCCGGTGGGCGTAGTGAGCACGCTCGCGGGAACGGCGGGCGCCAACGGCAGCGCCAACGGATTGGGCGGCCCCAATGTCCCGTCGTGGGCGACACCGGCCGCATTCAATTGGCCCGCTGGGATCGCGGTGGACTCAAAGAGCGATGTCTATATTGCGGAAGTCGGGAACCACACCATTCGCGAAGGCGCGCCGGCAG
>Ga0134128_10010380_pt1 | contig 11157 bp, 6 predicted proteins | sample KB31754_FD_96462 | JGI IMG/M metagenome (GOLD analysis project Ga0134128, IMG submission 96462) | Terrestrial soil microbial communities with excess Nitrogen fertilizer from Kellogg Biological Station, Michigan, USA - KB3-175-4 | ecosystem: Environmental > Terrestrial > Soil > Unclassified ...
AAGGAGCCTTTTTTAGTGCTTGCCGGTGAGCTTCATAATTCCAGTTCATCCAACCTTAAATATCTAGATACCGTTTGGCCGAAATTGGTTCAAATGAACCTGAATACAGTCTTGGTGCCGGTATCCTGGGAATTGATTGAACCACAGGAAGGACAGTTCAATTTCGACCTGATCGATGGATTGATCAAAAATGCTCGCGAGCACAACCTCAAAATTGTCTTTCTGTGGTTTGGAAGTTGGAAAAACATGGTTTCCACTTATGTCCCGGCATGGGTAAAAAATAATCCGGAACGGTTTCCTTTGTTGATTGCCAAAAATGGCGAACGGTATCAGATGCTTTCTACTTTTTCACAAGAAAATATCGATGCTGATTCACGGGCTTTTGCCGCGCTGATGAAACACATCAAACAGGTTGATTCCACTGAACAAACCGTGATTATGATGCAGGTTGAAAATGAGGTGGGCACCAATGGAGGCGAAAGAGACTATTCGAAAACTGCGACAAAAGTGTACGAAAGCGAAGTGCCTGAACGACTGATGTCCTACCTCCAAGAAAATAAATCCTCGTTAATTCCCGAATTGAAGCAGGTCTGGTCCGAAAACGGTTATCGAACCACGGGGAATTGGAAGGAAGTATTTGGTGAAAGTGGCGCCGCAAACGAGATTTTCATGGCATCGCACCTGGCCAGCTATATTGGAAAAGTGATAGAAGCCGGAAAGGAAGCATATGATATTCCCATGTTTGTGAATGCTGCGATTGGACGGCAAAATGAAAAATTGGGCACCTATCCATCCGGGGGGCCGCTTCCTTTTGTGATGGATGTTTGGCATGCTGCTGCCCCAAAGCTCGATATGCTCTGCCCGGATATCTATTTTGGCGACTTTACCGCTCATTGCCAAAAATATACGCAATCCGGAAATCCGCTTTTCATTCCTGAAACACTCGCAGGTGACAGGGGAGCCGCTAACGCGCTGTTGGCTTTTGCGAATTTCAATGCGATCGGTTTTTCACCATTCGGGATTGACAGCAGGATGGAAGACTCTTTAGCCGACAAATCAATCTCTCAACTTTATGGCGTGATAAGCCAATTGTCCTCGCTCGTTTTGAACTCGAAAGCAAAGCAGCAAATGGTTGCTGTTTCGCTCGATGCTGCAAATTCCAGTACTTCAGTTGGTTTGGGTGCATATCAGGTTAATTTTGACCTTCGGAGTGCCCGAGGGACCGGTGCAACACCAGCGTTGGGCTACGCCATTCTGATTCAGATGAAACCGGATGAATTTATTGCAGCCGGTAAAAACATCGATATGCAGTTTTCGCTAAAAAACAGGAACGATAAAGTCACCGGAATTCTATCGGATGAAGAAGGAAAATTTGAAAACGGAAACTGGGTTCCGGGGCGAAGGTTGAATGGCGATGAAATTATGGTTAACTATTCATTTTCAAAGCTCTTTACAGAAGGAAAGTCTGGCAATGGGTTGAAATTTAGCGGGGTTTTGAATATTCAGCGTGTGAAATTGTACAGTTATTAATTCTATTTAAGAAACTTGGGGAAAACCAATTGGACTTTGCAAATATCAGCAGATGCCAAAGGCATCAGATGTTTAGAGCGGAAATTTAATGACGCCAAGCGAGTAACTTGGCTTGATTGCCAACGCGTGGATCTTCGGGAAGTGTCATTGCACAGCTCATTAACCGCTCGCGAGGTCGAAATCCGGAGGGAGGCTGCAACAAAGAAATCATCTGACTGCGCGTGCTGAGTTTCTGAAGCGTGGTGTAATGAGGCAATTCGTCTTCCAAGCCCAACTCCCAATGCAAACTCGGACTGATTTTCAAAAATTCAAACAGCCCTCGATATGCCGTTTTGACGTAGACCCGGACGATCAAAAGGTCTCCACAGAGCAAGTGCCACTCTGCTGTATCGCCGAATGGCATTCGGCAGACCTCCGAGTAACCATTCAGTGCTCCAACCTTTGCGTGACTCGGCATTCTCAGCGTCTTTTAGTCTCGCTTCCCAACCAACTGCGTTGCGGCTTCTTAGTGCCCGTTGGGGGTAAGCGGATTGTACCAGAGATCGTTTTTGGTGGTCGTATTGAACGCCATCGCCGTCATTTCGGCATAAGTAATTCGCGCCGCGCTGCCGTCCATCCTTCCCACTTGCGCAGCCTTGCCGTGACGTTGTGAAAAGGTAATATCTTGCGGCACAACCCCTGATCCGGCGCCGCCACTCTGATCTTGCAGAGGAAAGTTCGAGAAATCATTCCAGCTTCCCCCCGTCATATTCTTTTCATTGTTCTCCCATTGCAAAATACTGCTCGCGTTGAATTTGGTCAGTTTAAAAGTCTTGCTGGGTCCATTTGCGCCGAAACCGATGATCGCTCCGTTCCATGTGTAGCTCGTGATATATTCATTTCGTGACCAGACGGTGGAGTTCTGGATATCCTCGGGGCACAAAAGTAATTGGGGCGACTTCAAGTACTGATAAAGCAGTGCCGGCGCCGGAGGAGTCAGGCCGATGCCGGTGAAATATCGAAGCTGCTGGTTATAAGCAGTCTGATACTGCGCCGCGCTGGTCACCGGACCCAATGGACTGACGTTTTTGCTGGCCACCCAGCAATCGTTTGCCGTGCCCCAACCTGGCGCCGGCAGGAAATCCAAGTTGTCCAGTGCGTACATGGACATTCCCAGCATGCATTGCTTGCAATTGTTGATGTCGTTGGCCGCCAGCGCGCGGCTCTTCGCCCGGGCCAACGAGGGCAGCAACATCGCCGCCAGAATCGCGATGATCGCAATCACGACGAGCAATTCAATCAATGTAAAGCCGCCACGGCTTCGCCGCGACCCGGGTATTTCAAAAATCTGGTTCATAGTTATGTTTCAATAGCCGACGTCAAATCCCACCTACAATGCCGGGATCGGAGCCGAGGCCGGCACCCGGCTCCGATCCGGCAACACATCCAACTTACGGATAAACGAGGCGGAAGAAGACGCTGCCAGCCGCGGGATTGACGGTCATCGTCTGTGAGTTAACCGTACTCGAGGCCGGGATGCGCACCCAGTTGGTGCCGAGACCAGCGCCAGGCGCATTGGTCTGAACCTGCAACGTCCAACCGGTATGGTCGCCCGGCCAGTTCAGCGTCAGTTGATTGCCGGACAACGACGACGTCATAGCGACGGGCGTTTGGCTCACCTGGCCCAGGTATTGGAGTTGGGCGCCGTCGATGGAACCGAAAGCCAGGTTGTTGGTAACGCTCCAGGTACCCAAGAGCGTCCCCGTCGTGACAACCACGTTCGAGAAGACCACATAGTTGTTGCCTTGGACGAAGCTCGAGTGCTGCGTCGGCGCCGCCACCTGGGTGACGCCATTGATGGTAAAGGCTGCCGCGGAATTCGTGCTGGTCACCGCTTCCTGGCCGTTGCACGAGAAGAGCACAATATTATAGAGCCCGTTGGGCAGCGTGAACGTGAAAGGTTGCGTGCCGTAACTGATGGCATAGGATTCAAGCAACGGAATCGTTGAGTTGTTCGTCATCGACCAACTGCCTCCCGTGGTCAATCTCCAGGAGATGCCAGTATCGGTGGCGCCGTCGTCCGCCAAGCTGGTCGCATTGCTGTAACTTCCGGGTGTCCAACTGCCGGGGCCCGGGACCTGGTTCCAATAAGTGCCGGTGCCGAAGCCGGGAATTCCAGCGCCGGTGTAGGTCCCCGCGTCGCCGCCCTCCGTGGAATGCCACTGGAAGTTGACGGTGGTGCCAACGGTGGGGTTCGGATAAACCTTCAGGGTCGCGCCGGAGCTGCTGCCGGGGCCAAGGATATTCGTCGCGAGCAAGCTGTAGGTTCCGGAGTCCGCCACTTGCAGGTTGGTCAACGTCAACGTCAGGTTGGTCTGACCGATGATATTGGTGGGGCCGCTGCCTTTGTCGACCTGCCATTGGTAATACATGGGCAAGGTGCCGTTGAAGGAGGCCGAGAAAGTAACACTACCCCCGAGGAAGCCGTTCGCGGAACTCGGAGTTGTGTCCGTCGCGACGGTGGGCGTGCTGGCGGCATTCACGGTAAGCAGCGCCACTTCACCGGTGGTATAACCGGAAGCGTTGGCGGCAATCAGGCGATAAGCCACCGTCAGGCCATCGAGTCCAGTGGTATTCACCGGCAGCGTGGTGCTGGTACCGCTCGGGACATTGGTCAACACGCCGGAGTTTCCGCCGTCGGTCTGCCATTGATAGGTGAAAGGCCCGGTGCCCGCCACCGTCGCGCTGACGGTGATCGGGCTGCCGGCATACGTCAGTCGGCTGGAGAGCGAGGCCGGTGAAACCTGCGGCAAGCCGGGCGCGGCAACGCCGAGGATAAAGGTGCCGTCATAGCTGTGGCTGCTGCCGAACGTCATCGCTCCGCCATTGATGGGAATCAGGGCAGCCTCGCCGTTCGGGTAAAGATCGCCTGAGACGCTGGAGAGGTTTTCATAGCCGGAACCGCTTGAGATGCGGGCAAAGGAATAGGCGTAGCTCGTATTCGGGGAGAGCGGCACTGATATACCCGACCAGCGCAACCAATCACTGTGCGTGAAGGTGAAGTTCGTTTGCGAGGTGTAGGTAGCATAGGGAGTCGCCGTGCCGCCGGACACGGTGTAGAGGCGCAGGAGATAAGCTTGGCCGCCGGCGGGCAATCCGCCAGTGGTACCGGTGCCCGTGCGGACGGCCAGCGAAGTCAGTGTGTAACCGCTCGGATTGTTGCCCGTCGTGAACGTTTGGCCCGGCGGCGGATTGTTATCCAACCAATAATTCATGCCGTCCGCAGTTCCACCTCCGAGGCTTAGCTGCGACAGGTCGTCAGCCACCAAGGGCTGCGGGTCCGTGGCGCCGATATCTTCCAGCAGCGCGGTCGTATTCGTGTAAAGAACCGAGATGGTGCTGACCACGCTCGTGGCCGAGCCGAACGAATTTGTCACCAACACGTCGAAACGATAGCCACTCGGAGCCAGTCCGGTGGTGTCAAAGACCAGGTTGGTGGCCGTTGCGCCGGAAATGTTTGTCAAAGCGCCGCCCGTGCCGCCGTCCGTCTGCCACTGGTAGTACAGCGGCGCATTGCCGTCGGCCGCTTCGCTGAGGGTGACTGATGTTCCCGCCCCCACCACCGAGGAAGGTGAAACTTTGATCGTCTTCGCCAGGGGATACGGACTGGGGCCGACGCCAATCGGAGTCAAACCTATATCAAACGCGGCATCCGACATGCCGGTGGCGCCGAACGTGATGGTGCCGCCGCTGGTCGGAATCAAGCACAATTGTCCGCCCGGATAGAGGTCGCTGGTGTTGGGAGTGCTGGTCATGCCCGCATAACCCGAGGTGCCGCGGCGGAAGGCGTACGCGTAAACGCTGTTCGACTTGAGGGAAATAGGGGTGAAACCACTCCACTCCAGCCAATCGCCGTAGGTGAATGAAAAGCTCGCGTTGGTGAGCGTAGCGATCAATGAAGCGGTGCTACCGCTGACGGAATAGAGGTAAAGAGTGTAGCTTTGCGCTGTACCGGTGCCACTGTTCCCGCTGCCGCCCGCGCTGATGGTGAGTGAACTCAGATAATAACCCTGGGAATTGGTGCCGGTGGTAAAGGTCTGGCCCGGCGGAGGATTGTTGTCATCGTAATAATTCAAGCCGTCGCCATTGCCGCCGCCGGCTAGCTGGCTGATGTCATAAATTCCGGGTGTGATGGTCGTGCCAACATCCGCAAGCGCGGCGGGGCCGGATTGAAAAACGGTCAATACGACGACTGCGCTTGTCGAGGAAGTGGCGCTGTTGGTGACGACGACGTCGTAGTTATAGTTGCCCAGCGCGAGATTGGTGGTATTGACCGATAACGAGATGTTCGTCGAGCCGGGAATATTCGTCAACGTGCCGCCGGTGCCGCCGTCGGTTTGCCATTGATAATACAACGTGCCGGGGCCGACCGCCGGGGCGGTGGTCAGCGTGGCGGTGGTTCCTACGCTCACCGCATTGGCGGGGGAGATCGTCGGCGGGTTGGCGTAGGCGGCTGTGGCGGGCGCAAGGCTGATGTCGAACGTCGCGTCATAGCCGTGGCTGCCGCCGAACGTGATGGCTCCGCCGGCCGAGGGGATCAACGCCACTTCGCCGCCGCTGTAGGGATCGCCGGACACGTTGGCCATGTTTTCGTAGCCGGCGCTGTTCCGGTGCAGCGTGTAGGCGTATTGGGTATTCGGCTGCAAGCCGAACTGAAGATTGGTCCACTGCAGCCAATCTGTGTCCGTGAAGAAGAATCCTGACTGGGACACAAACGTGCCGATCAGCGTGGCCGAGGTGCCGGAAACAGAATACAGGCGCAGCGTGTAAGCCTGGCCGGCGGCGGGCAGATTGCCGCTGCCGCCCGCGGTTTGGATATATACCGAGTTCATTATATATCCGTTTGGATTCGATCCGGTCGTGAAGGTCTGGCCCGGCGGCGAGCTGTTGTCAAAATAGTAATTCAATCCATCAGGATTGCCAGAGCCGTAGGTTAACTGGGAAGCATCATCGGCTCCCGGCGTCGGGGCCGTGGCGCCATAATCAATCAGCGTCGCTTGTTGGGCTCGGGTAGAACTGGTCAGGGTTAGCGCGGCGGCGACCAGTAGCAGAGCAAAACTCCGTCGCCACAGGGAGACGGGATGCCGATCACGTGGAAAGGAAGACAGCATCGTTCGATCTTTCATAAGTCTGAGTTGGGATTGGGTTAGGTGACCCTCTGTCGACGGAAGTGAATGAACGTGGTCACCTTTCGAGCTTAACCAACAAATCACGCCCGACAACCTGTCATTACCGATAGTTCTTTTTGTAGCGGCGGACCGGCTAAGATCGAGACCTCAAAGATTTGCCCATGCAGTGCCAGACTGAGCCGCCCGGCATTTTGAAGGTTGCCACCGATGGCGGAGAGTGGTCATTTTGCCCGAAGCCGGTGATTGTAACGAAACGCGCTTCATGTTATTTATCAAGACACAGGTCAGTCCGGCATGCAGCTAATACCTATTCGTGCCCTTTGTCTCTTCCGCCTCGTCGGCGCTTGGGCCGGAACAATTCTTTTCCTGGTTTCTACCGGCCCTGTCCTGGCGCAAGGCGATTCGGTTTCAGCTCGCTCTCTCACGGAACTTCAGAACCTGGCGGCAACCAATACCTCCATCATCGCTTCCTTCTCGCTCACGGGATTGGTTTGCGCCGCGCAATCCGAGTCGCGCCTGGTCGCTTTGCAGGACCGGTCGGGCACGGTTTTGCTGGAACTGCCGCAGCTGGATTCTTCGGTGCACGCCGGCAATTGGCTGGTGATGGGAGCCACTAATGCCATCGTCCGGCGCACGCCATTCGGGCTGAAAATCGGCACCGGGCCCTTGGCGGAAATTGACGGCATCCATCGGGCGTTGAGCCGGTCCGGCTCGGTTTATCTCGAAACCGGCCGCCAGCCAATTCGCGTTGAGTGGTTCAACGGCGCCGGGTCAGCGACTTTGGACGTGGAATGGGCCGGAACGGATTTGCCGCGCCAACCGGTTTCTACTTCCGCCCTCTGGCATGGCGGTGCCAGTGAAAGCCACCCATTTCAGCCTGGTTTGAATTTTGCCGCCTACCTGGGAGGCGATTGGACCCAGTTGCCGGATTTCTCCCGGTTGCAGCCGGTGGTGACCGGAGTGGCGACGAATTTTAATCTGGATTATCGCCCGCGCCCGGACCAGGTGGCCCTGATGTTCAGCGGGTTTCTGCAAATCTCGAATGCTGGCATTTACACCTTCTATATCCGCTCGGACGACGGCGGGCGGCTGTTCGTCGGCACGCCCGCGGCGCAGTGCGGCTATCGGCTGCTGGAACACACATCGCCGCCTCCCACGCCGCGGATCCTCGCCCAGGCGCTCGCCGACCGAAGCAATGGCCAGTGGGTTTCGCTGGAAGGCCGGGTGACCTTTGCGGGACAGGTAGGAAGCGGGCTCGAACTCGAAGTCATGAACCGCGACCAGCCGGTATCGGTGCTGGTCGTGAATAGCGCGGTTCTGGCGGAAACGAACCTGGCGCAGCAACGAGTACGGATCACGGGCATTTGCGAGTTGCCCAATGAAGCCCGCGCGCCGCGCATCATTGTCCCCGGTGCCGAGCAACTCGCCGTCCTCCACCAGGCGCGGGACCTGAACCCGGAGGAACCCCTGACCACCGCCGCCCAAGTGCGCGAATTGCAGCCCGATGAAGCCCGGAGGCAATTGCGCGTGCGCGTCCGCGGCGTCGTGACGATGGCGAATTATTGGTCGTGCGTCATCCAGGACCTGACCGGCGGCGTGTTTGTGCGGCACGTCAGTGATGAATGGGAACGGCCGCCAGCAGTTGGTGAGTTGTGGGAATTTGAGGGCGTCACGGATCCAGGCGATTTTTCGCCGGTCGTTCGCACGACCAACGGAATCTGCCTGGGCAGTGCGGTCCTGCCCGAGCCCATCCGGCCGACTTGGGACCAATTGGTGAACGGCAGCATGGACGCAGAGCTGATCGAGGTACAGGGCGTTCTGACCGACATTTCCGACCACGAAATGACGCTGCTGACCCGCGATGGCAAAGTAAAAATTCTTGAAAAAGAATTCTACCCTCTCCCGCACAACTCAACTTTCGAACGGGCTGCCAAAACATTGCCGGGCAGCGTCGTCCGGATTCGCGGCGTGTTTGCGGCCGAGTGGGATTACCACACGCGGCGGCTCAATCCTGGACGATTTTTCCTCGGCAACTCGATGTTGTCAGTCGATGAGCCCACGCCGGAAAATCTGTTTTCGGTCCAAGCCCGGCGCTTGACCGATCTCTTGCTGTTCACGTCGCATGTGGGCGCCTTGACGCGGGTGAAAGTGACTGGCCAGGTGTTGTATGCGCGGCCGCGCGAGTATTTCCTGACCGACGGCCCAAATGGATTTCGCGTGTTGACGAAAGAACCGTTGCCGGTCACGGACGGCGACCTGGTCGAGGCGGTGGGCTTTCCCCAGTTGGGCGGCCCATCGCCGGTGTTGATTGAAGCACAGGCCCGCAAAGTTGGCAGCGCGCCCCGACCGGCCCCGATTTCCCTTTCGGCAACGAATCTGTCCGACGAGAGCAATGACGCCAGGCTGGTGCGGGTGGAGGCATTGTTGCTCAGTGATACTGTCCGCCAGGGGGAGCGCTGGCTTGAATTACAATCCGGACAGCACCATTTTCAGGCCCGGCTGCGGACGAACGGCAAGCCCGCAGAGACGCTGCGACGCCTGAGCCGGTTGCAACTAACCGGGGTGTATGCGAGCACGCGCGACAGTGAATCCGCCGGCGAACTCGATTCCTTCGAACTGCTGCTGGCGCACCCGGGTGACATCGTGGTCCTCCAGTCCGGGCCATGGTGGACGCCGCGCCATACCATAGCCACCATCGGGATTTTGTTCTCCGCATTGATGGCCTCAGTGGTCTGGATCACGTCACTCCGGCGGACCGTGGCGCAACGCACCGCGCGTTTGGAAAAGGAAATCCACACGCGCGAGCAGGTGGAGCAACGGCGCATCCTGGAGCAGGAACGAACACGCGTGGCCCAGGATCTCCATGATGAATTGGGCGCGGGGCTCGCGCAAATCGGCTTGATCGGTTCGCTGGCGCAACGACCCCAGGCTCCCGCCGAACGCGCCCGGCAGCACCTGGCCGAAATTACCGAAAAATCCCGCGAAATGATCGCCGTCCTGGATGAAATCGTCTGGGCTATCAATCCCAAACATGATTCGACCGCTTCAGTGAGCAGTTACTTTTGCGATTACGCCGCGGAGTTTCTGCAGCCGACGACCGTTGCCTGCCGCCTCGATATCGGTTCCGTCCAGCAGTCGCACAGCTTGAATTCCATTCAACGCCATCAGCTCTTTCTGGCTTTCAAGGAAGCGCTGACCAACGTGGTCAAGCACTCGTTCGCCGCCGAAGTTTGGATTCGAATTGCCGCGGAAAACGGGCATCTTTGTGTCAGCGTGGAAGATAACGGCCGCGGGATTGCGGCCAATGGTGGCGAGGAGAACGGCAACGGCGTCGGCAACATGCGCAGACGCCTGGAAAAAATCGGTGGCCGTTGTGAAATCCGCGTCCGCTCGGCGGGCGGCACGGTGGTCCGTTTCGAGTTGCCGGAAGACGGGAAAGCAACCTGAACCCTGTTGAACCTTTATGATCTCAGTTTCGATTGTCGAATATAACGCCGGCCTGCAGCGCAGTCTCAATCTGTTGCTAGGGGAAACGCCCGGTTTTCGCTGCGTCGGCTCCTATACCACCGCGGAGGAGGCGTTGCGCCAGATTCCCAAACATCCGGCGGAAGTCGTCCTCATGGACTCCAGCCCACATCACGCAGGCAGGCGAGCGTTTTGCCGCGGTGCGTCTGTCTCCGATTCCTAAGATTTTTAGAGGTGCAAGAGCAGGAAGGGGGACCTGGGCCGATGATCTCACGTGCCCGAGCCGGTCTATTGGAGCTTTAGCTTTATTACATGCCCCAGGCGTATTGCAGGCGCTTCAAACCGGACGGATTGGTCACTGTCATCGACTCGGTCCCGTGGCGATTGAACAACGACCAGCTATCGCCATCTCTCAAGCCAACCCAGTAGGTACCCCCCATCTGGTGTTCTCTCATGTACTTGGAAAGACCGGCCAGGTAGTCAACGGTGGAGTCTGCGCTTGGCGTTACCATGAAATCAGCGCCACCGGTCATTTTCTGCCCGAATTCGGTCACAATTGTCCTGTCCCCGTAGGGCTCGATCTCAGATTTCGCCAAATCGTACCATTTAGTGACATCCGTAGATGTTAAATCCCATGGATCATAAAGGTGAACTGCGAGCAAACACTCATTGAATTCTGGAAATTGTCCCATTTGATTGGAGTTCCGTTCGCCATGTTTTCCGCAACCGGGGATGATCACTCTGCCCTTCGGGATGAGCGTCGTAGCGGTTACATATCGACTCAACCAGTCGTCGCAAATCGAACGCCAACTCGGCGCGCTGTAGGACACTTCATTCATCAGCTCGAAGTACACCCGTGAATTGTTGCCGTAGTCCTTCGTTACGATGTCCCACATTGCCCAAAAATCATTCGTGTTTTGAACTTTTTGGCTATGGTCGGTTGTCCATGGGCAAAGTATTACTTTGAAGCCCATGCTGGTCGCTTTGTCGATCA
>Ga0134128_10010382_pt1 | contig 11156 bp, 10 predicted proteins | sample KB31754_FD_96462 | JGI IMG/M metagenome (GOLD analysis project Ga0134128, IMG submission 96462) | Terrestrial soil microbial communities with excess Nitrogen fertilizer from Kellogg Biological Station, Michigan, USA - KB3-175-4 | ecosystem: Environmental > Terrestrial > Soil > Unclassified ...
CGGCGTCGACGGCGTTGTAGTTCGGCGCGTACGGCACGCGCGTGGCGAGGAGCGGCCGGCCGTCGACGTCGAGATCCATGCGATTCGGCACCGCGCCGCTCTTCGAGCAGACGGCGTACGCCTTCGGCGCGCTGGCGACGACGCTGCACGTGGTCATCGAGTCGGGTGCGAGATGGAGCTCCGACGCCGGCATCTCGGGCGTGACGGTCTCCGCGGCGGCGAGGGGCGAACAGACGAGGAGTGCGGCGAAAAGGGTGGCGATGCGAGGCATTGGACCGGGGCCTCGGCGACAGCATACGGCGGCGGACGATGCTGCGTCCATGCTTCTGCGCACGGAAATCCAGAAAACTAGAAGGCCGAATGCAGAATTGAGAAAACGGGAGTGTTCATGCCGGCGGACTCACGTTTTCTAAATTCTGCATTCGCACTCTAATTTTCAAATTTTCCGGGGCCGAGGCTCACCGTTATCATGCGCGCACGCATGGAACACTCGACCGCGTTCGTCTTCCCCGGACAGGGAAGCCAGTACGCCGGCATGGGAAAGGACGTCTACCAGGCCTATCCCGCCGCGCGCAAAGTCTTCCACGACATCGATGAAGCGCTCGGATTCGAGATCTCGAAGCTCTGCTTCGAAGGTCCCGACGAGCAGCTGAAGCTGACGGAGAACACGCAGCCGGCGATCCTGGCCGTGTCGTCGGCGATCCACGCCGTGCTCGAGGAGCTCGGCAGCACGCGGCGCGACGTCGTGGCCGGCCACTCCCTCGGCGAGTACAGCGCGATCGTCAGCGTCGGCGGATTGACTCCCGCCGAAGCGGCGAAGATCGTGCGGATGCGCGGCCGGTTCATGCAGGAGGCCGTGCCGGTCGGCAGCGGCGGCATGGCCGCGCTGATCGGCCCCTCGGTCGACGATGCGCGCGCGATCTGCGAAGAAGCGGCGCAGGGCGAGGTCGTCTCGGTCGCCAACATCAACGCGCCCGGACAGATCGTCATCGCCGGCACGAAGAGCGCCATCGAGCGCGCCATCGACGTCGCGAAAAAGCGCGGCGTGCGCCGCGCCCTGCCGCTACCGGTCTCCGCGCCGTTCCACTGCGCGCTGATGGAGCCGGCCGCGGAGCGACTGCGGCCGCTGCTCGACGACGCGCCGTTCAAGGACCTCTGGTTCGCGCTCGTCTCGAACGTCGACGCCTCGCCGATCGGCACCGCCACCGCCGTGCGCAACGCGCTGCTGCGCCAGGTGGCGTCGCCGGTGCGGTGGGTGGAGTCGGTGCAGAAGATGATCGCCATGGGCGTGAAGCGCTTCGTCGAGGTCGGGCCGGGCAACGTGCTCACGGGACTGATCAAGCGGATCGACTCGTCGGTGGAGTTGGTCAACGTTTCCGACGTCGCGTCGATCGAGGCATTCGCAAAATGAAAATCGACCTCACCGGAAAAACCGCGCTCGTCACGGGCGCCTCGCGCGGGATCGGCGCCACAATCGCCCTGCGCCTCGCGGAGACCGGCGCGCACGTGCTCTGCGCCGCGCGCAGCGCCGCCGCCGTCAACGACGTGGCCAAGAACATCGTCGACAATGGCGGCCTGGCCACCGGCGTGGAGCTCGACATCACCGCCGCCGACGTCCGCGACCGCGTCAAGGCGCTGCTCGAGCAGCAGCCGATCGATATCCTCGTCAACAACGCCGGCATCACCGCCGACGACCTCTTCATCCGCATGAAGCCCGAGGCGTGGACGAGCGTGCTGCGCACGAACCTCGACTCGGCGTTCCACATCACCCAGGAAGTGGTGAAGAAGATGATCCGCGCCCGCTGGGGCCGCGTGATCAACATCTCCTCGGTCGTCGGCCTGATGGGGAACGTCGGCCAGGCCAACTACGCGGCGTCGAAGGCGGCCATCATCGGCTTCACGAAGGCGCTGGCGCTGGAGATCGGCTCGCGCAGCGTGACGGTGAACGCGATCGCGCCGGGCTTCATCTCGACGGCGATGACGGACGCGATGACGGCGGAGGCGCGCAAGGCCCTCGAAGACCGCATCGCCTTGAAGCGCCTCGGCACGACCGACGACGTCGCCTACGCGGCGGTGTTCCTCGCCTCAGAGCAGGCCGGCTACATCACCGGCACCGTCCTGAACGTCAGCGGCGGGCTGTACACCTGAGTCGCCGGCGTCGTACTTGCCGAAGAGCACGCGCCCGGCGTGGCGCAGCGCGCGCATCCACTCCTGCGGCCGCGTGTCGACGCTGACAGCGTCGTGCTCGGCGGCGTAGAACGACTCGACCGGACGCGCATAGGAGAGGAAGCGATCGCGGCTGAGGAGGAGCTGCGACTTGTGGCACTCGATGGCCTGCCGCTTCCACAGCTGCTCGCGCGGCGTGAGCGCGAGGCGGACGGCCATGCGCTCTTCGTTGGGATCGCCGTGGACGATGTAGGTGACGATGGGCGTGTCGCCCGCGGCGCGATGGACGTACCAAGCGAGGGCGCGATGGTCGGCGTGGAGGTCGCGCGACGACGGCGAGACGATGAGGGTGGGCTGGAACTCGTCGACGGCGGCGCGCAGCGCGTCGTGGATTTTCGGACAGCCGGCGCGCGCGAGGACGGCGATCTTCTGGTCGGGAAATCCTAAGAAGCGCGCGGCGTCGCGTTCGACTCCGAGCCTTGCCAGCGCTTCGCGCGCTTCCTCGCGGCGCATGGCGCCCCAGCGCGCGCGATCGACCTTCCGGATGATCAGCTTTTTGTGCATGTAGCGCTGCGGCCAGGCGTTGCTCTCGCCGTCGGTGGCGAAGACGACGCGCACGCGCGCCCCGCTGGCGACGGCGCGCTGGATCAACCCGCCGGCGCCGATGGCGTCGTCGTCGGGGTGCGGCGCCACGATCAGCGTGCGCTCGAGGGTCGGTGCGTCAGTCATCAGAAATCCCGGTCCTGGAGGCGGAACGGCGAAAGGCCGCGCTCGATCGCCGGTGCCCAGACAACCGCCAGCCGCTGGCTCGTATTCATCCGATACGCTCCGGCGGCGAACGCGGCCTTGGGACGGACGATGCCGTCGCGCGACACGATCACATACTCTCCAGGAATGGCGATGGTAAACGATCCATCCGCTTTGATCCACTGCCCGGCCGCGCGCAACCGGCCGAGGTCGAGGAAGTTGGCGCTGAGAAAGGCGCGGGCGCGGGGCGGCCAGAACTCGCCGTCCGCCTGCGCGACGTAGCAGCGCTTCCGGATCACGTCCTCCGCAATCGTGTCGCTGAGCATGCCGCGCAGCATGAGATTGCGGGTGATGAATTCGTAGATGTGGTAGCTCGGGCGGGGACGGAAGATGGTCTCGCCCTTGATGTCCATCAGCGACTCGCCCGGTCTCGTGAGCCTAAGGACCTGACGAATCATCGTGATCTCTTCCTTCGTCTGGTCTTTGAAGCCGCGCGTCTCCTTGGCGATGAAGGCGATGAAGAGGACGGCGAGCGCCGCCAGGATCCACGTCCGTCTGCCGATCGCGGCGACGGCGAAGATCGCGATCATCGGAAGGAAGGGGAGGTAGTCGCGCGGCGAGATTAAAATCCAGAACCCGCCGAGGGTCAGGAAGAACGCGGCCGTGGCCATCGCCCAGAAGAAGCGGTCGTCGCGGGCGTCGCGCTTTCGCCAGGCGATGCGCAGCGCGATGATCATCAGCGGGAGGTAGGCGAGGCGCGGCCCCCAGATCGCGGCGGCGGTGCGCGTCGCCTCGATGGCGGAGTTGAAGGTGAAGTTGCAGTAGACGAGGTTGTCCCAGGCGCCGTTGCGGATGAAGTAGAGCGCGACGATGGCCGGCACGATGGCCACTCCCGCGATCAACGCCAGCGCTGCTGCCGGTTTGGCCCGCCGCTTTTTCATCACGATCGATGTCGCTGCCGCGATGCCGAGGGTGATCAGCAACAGCGAAGTCTTCATCGACGTCGCCATCGCAAAGCCGAGGATCACGCCGGCGGCGAAGCCTCTGGCGGCGGTGAAGTCGCCGCCCGTCAGCACGACCACCGCAACCATCCACAGCGCGACCCAGAGGTTGTCGGTCCGGTACTCGAGCGACTTCAGGAAGAACGGCGGCAACAGCGAGAGCATGAGCGCCGCCCACCGCCCCACCTCGCTTCCGTACAAGCGCTTGCCGAGGACGTACGTCGCCCAAATCACGGCCGCGAACAGCACGAGCATCGGCGCCCGCATGAAGTGCAGGACGTTCTCCCGCTCCCCCACCCACCCGAGGATCGGCGCGGTGACGATGTGGAAGAGGGGAGCGTGGTTGTCGAAGAAATCGCGGTAGGGGAGAAGCCCCGCCGACCACCCCCACGCGACGTGAAGGTGCTGCGGCTCGTCGGAGTCGAAGCGGTAGCGGAAGAAGGCGGCGGCGCGGAGGAGGGCGCTGGCGGCCGCGAGGAGCCAGAAGAGGACATGGCGCGCCCTGAGGGATTCGAACCCCCAACCGGCGGATCCGAAGTCCGCTGCTCTGTCCAGTTGAGCTAAGGGCGCCAGGGCGGCGGGAGTTTACACCGGCCCGGAGGGCGAATAGAATCGCGCGCCGCCCTGTTCGAGAGGGTCCTCGCCAGAACGCCGTTGTAGCTCAGTTGGCAGAGCAGCTGATTCGTAATCAGCAGGTCGCCGGTTCAAATCCGGCCAACGGCTCCAGTCCTCTCCTCAGTACATCTTGAATCTTCGCCGCACGATCTTCGTCTTCGTCGGATCCTTCGGATCTTCCTGCACGATCTCGTGCGTCGCGCTGAGCGGCAGCTTGCCGTCCGCGGCGGGGCGGGCGGCCTCGCCGCGGGTCAACACGTCGCTTGTGAACTTCTCCTCCGCTTTCTTCCGGGACTGCTTCTTGGTTGCCATCACCACATCGTAAACCCGCAATCGAAAAAGCGCCGCTGCAGCTCCACGTTGCCGCCGGTTCCGACGAGCTCGTGCGTTTTGCGGGTGAAGGGCTGGCAGACGCGCGCGTCGGGGTCGCCGTGGTCGTGCATCTCGATACGGCCGCGGCGGAAGAGGTCTTCGACGAACGACTGCGCGGCCGTCTCGCGGCTTGGCGTTTCCAGCTCGCCGATGCTCGGGGCGGCGGGGGCGACGGCGAAGCGCGGAGCGCTCGCCGGCGCGGCCACGACCAGCGTGTCGAGGCCGAAGCGTTTCGCCGGGATGGCCATCGTCTGCGTACGGCGGTCGGCGGCGGCCGCGGCGAACGCGCGCGGCGCGGCCTTCATCTGCGCCTCCGTCACGCCCGACGACGCGGCGTCGAGCGACAGAATCCCGTGACGGACGAACGCGGCCTTGATCACGTCGCGGTACTTCTTCGCGAACTGCGCGGCGTCCACGCTCAGGAAATGCGCGGCGATCTGGCTGTAGTACGCCGGCACCACCGGCGCTTCCGTCACCGCGCCGGCGAGCAGCCGGCCGGCGATCTTCGTGGCATCGAGCAGCTGCTGCTCGCTGCCGGGCGTCCCTTGCGACGTGAAGATCCCGGCGAGAATCTCCAGGAACGCCGCCGTGAACACGCGCGAGAACGAGTGCGGCTCCGACGACAAGAGATTCGCCGGCGCGCTCGGCGGGAGCTGGTGCGGGTCGCGGTAGAAGAACGTGTTCGCGGCGTTGCGCAGCGAGTCGCCGTCGACCGCGTCGGGGTGGCTGAGGCGGATGGCGAAGCCGAGCTGCTCCGCGAGGCGCGACACGCGCGAGTTGCGCGCCAGCTTCCCGCCCGTCGCGCCGATCACGTCGACGCGCATCGACTGCAGCTGCAGCACGCTGAGCATCGCCGTCATGTCGCCGAACGACTCGTGGAACGACGCCGCTTCGATGAAGGCCACGTTGAACAGCTCCGGGCGCAGCGCGTCGAGCACCGCGTGGCCGAGCTCGTGGCAGGTCACCTCCGGGCTCTCCGCGGAAAAATACGTCGTGCCGTTCACCGTTTCGTGGAAGAAGCTCAGGCCCGGGGGATCGCCGCCGCCGCCGCGCGTGTAGAACGCGTTGAGGTCGACGCCCTGGTCGAGGTGCACGGGAAGCTGGCTGCCGACGTTCCAGGTGAACGTCGCCGGCAGAATCCCTCCCCAATAATCCGCCGCCCGGCGCAGCGCCTCGGCCGTCGTCCAGTAGCGGAACTCCTTTGTGCCGCGCGGATAAATCTTCGGCTGCGGCTTCGGCCCTTCGATGCGGATGGCCAGGCGCGCGTCGCTCAGGTTCGGCACGGGGCGCTGCACCGGCGAAGCGCTCGGCAGCGACAGCGGATCGTCCTCCCACGTCAGCACCACCGGCGCGGCGGGCGGCTTCTTTTTGGACGGCGTCTTCTTCGCGGACTTCTTCGATGCGGCCATGAGCGGAGTTCTCCTTTAGTTACTGGTGTCCACTTTGGGTAGATCGTTTCAGGTGCCTCCGAGGGCGGGCCTGCACTGCGTGTAGAGATTTTGTCCGGCGAAGGCCACCAGGGAGATCCTTTTCCGCGGAGGATGACCATGAACCGGATGCGATTCGAGGCCGAGATCCTGCGCGACGACGCCGCCGTGCCGCGCGACGTCGTGCGCGAGCGCGTGTACGGCGGCGTGCGCGTGACCGCGGAGTGGCCGCCGCTGCTGTCGACGCCGGAGATCCGCATCCCTGTCGACATCGAGGGCGACTTCGACCGCCGCGACGCGCCCGCCTACGTCGAGCTCTTCTTCCACGACGTCTTTCTCCTGCTCAACCTCTCGACGCCGGGCTCGTTCGCCGGAATCGTCTCCATGGCCGGCGGCGAATCGCGCCTGCGCGACGTGACCCTCAGCGCGCGCGTCTTCGCCTACGCGGCCGAGCTCGAGCCGGTGCCGATCGACAAGGTCGTCGCGTGGTACGACGGCTTGCAGATCGGAACGCAGCAGCTTGCGGACGGCGGCGCGGCGGCGGCGCTCTTCCAGCTCCTGCACCTTGCGCGCGGCGAAGAGAACGAAGAAGAATCGATTCGAAGGCTCGCCACTGCGGCGGACGCCTTGGGGAAGCGCGACGACGAGCGGCTCTTCGCGTTGCGCGAGGAGATCGCGCGCGGGCGGACGACGGTGATCCATCCGATGCACGACGACGGGCTCGACCCGCGCGTGGAGGACATCACTGCGGAGTGGATCGAGGTCGTCGATCGCGCGGCAGGCGTGGTGATCCGCACGCTGCAGCGGCTCACTTAGCGCGCATGGCCGCGCGCAGCTCCTCGAGGCGGGCCACTTCGTGCGGCGGGATCAGATCGTTCGACCCGAGGGCGCGGCGGATGTGGTCGATGCGGGCGACGTGCTCGAGCGTCTCCATCAGATAGCCGGCCTGCTCGATGTCTTTCGCGAAGCAGACCGCGCCGTGGAAGCGCAGCAGCACCGCGTCGTGTCCTTCGACCAGCGGCTCCACGCTGCGCGCCAGCTCCTCGGCTGTCGGCATCGCGTACGACGCCACCGGCACGCGCCCCAGCGTCAGAATGGCCTCGGAGAGGATCGGCTGATCGAGCGCGATCCCCGCCACCGCGTACGCCGTCGCGTAGGGCGGATGGGCGTGGATGATCGCGCGCACGTCGGGGCGCTTCGCGTAGATCATCCGGTGCAGCGCGATCTCCGAGGAGGGTTTGCCGTGGCGCGGCGAGCCGTCGCGGAAGAGGCGCACGATCTGCTCCGGCTCCAGCTCGCCCTTGCACGAGCCGCTCGGCGTGATCAGCGTGCCGCCGTCGTCGAGCAGCGCGGAGAGATTGCCGTCCGTCGACGTGAGGATCCCTTTCTGATCGAGCCGCCGGGCAACGCGGACCATCGTCTGCTTGAGGCGGTACTCGTTCACGGCGCGGCATTGTATAAACTCCGGCGCCATGTCGTCCGAATCGGAACGCGCTCCCTCGTACTCGTGGTACGCGCTTTCTCTGCTCACGGCGGTCTACGTCCTCAACTTCCTCGACCGCACGCTGATCTACATTCTCTTCACCCCGATCAAGAAAGAGATGGCCTTCAGCGACCTGCAGCTGGCGCTCCTTGGCACCACGTCGTTCGTCATCTTCTACACGCTGCTTGGCGTGCCGTTCGGCGCGCTCGCGGACCGCGTGCCGCGCAAGGTCCTGATCGGCGGCGGGCTGGCGGTGTGGAGCTTGTTCTCGGGGCTGACCGGGTTCGCGCACAGCTTCTGGTCGATCTTCTTCTGCCGGATGATGGTCGGCGTCGGCGAGGCGACGCTCGGCCCCGCGGCGCTGTCGCTGCTCAGCGACTACTTCCCGCCGAGGATGCGGGCGACGTCGCAGTCGATCTACTCGTCGGGCATCGCCATCGGCGGCGGCCTGGCCTTTTTCCTCGGCGGCTGGATCGGGCAGACGTGGGGCTGGCGCTATGCGTTCTACTTCCTCGGGTTTCCCGGTCTCGTGCTCGCGGCGCTCGTCTTCGCGTTGCGCGAGCCGGTGCGCGGGCGCACGGACGCGAAGCAGGAATCGGCCGACTGGCGCACGCTCACGCCGCTGCTCTATCTCTTCGCCGGCTACGCGCTCGTCGGCCTGGCCTCGAACAACCTCGGCATCTGGGGGCCGACGTTCTTCGTGCGCGAGCACGGCTTCAAGCTGACGACCGTGGGCAGCTTCGCCGGCCTTCTCGCCATCGCCGTCGGCATGCCGGCGATGATCCTCGGCGGCTGGCTCTCCGACCGCGTCAAACGGCGCATGACCTTCACCGCGACGGCGGCGTTCGTCTCCGCGCCGCTCTGGCTGGCGTTGCTGAACGTGCGGAACGTCGCGCCGCTGATCATCGTCAACGTCGTGCTGTACGCGCTGTCGATTCTGTGGGTCGGCCCTGCCACCGCCGACATCACCGAGATGGCCGGCCCGCGCCAGCGCGGCCTGGCCATCGGCATCTTCTTCTCCATCGTCAACATCACCGCGTACGGCATCGGCTCGCCGCTGATCGGAAAGCTGAGCGATGGGTGGGGATTGCGGAGCGCGCTGCTGGTCTGTCCGGCGGCGTGCGCGGCCGGCGCCCTGTTTCTCTGGATGGGCAGCCGGCGCGCGCGTCCCGAAAGCGTTACCGCGACCGAACGTCGCGCACCAGCGTGATGCGCTGGGCGAGGAAATTCGAAGAGCCGTTCGGCTCGAGAGTCACGTCGATGACGTCGCCGCGCTCGAGGTTCGAGAGCGGATAGAGCTGCCCGCTCACGTCGACGCGCGCCGTCGGATCGTAATGAATGGTGATGGTGTTCCCGCCGGTGTTCGTCTGGAAGCCGTTCATCCACTGCGTCGACTCCAGCTGAATCGTGCGGGCGTTGGCGTCGATGTAGCGCACGGTGCCGCGCACCGTCTGCAGGTTCGACGAGTTGTACGTCCCGTTGTTGTTGCCGCTGATCGAGCGCGTGACGGTGATGTCCTTCGCGCCGACCCGGCTCGTGCCGCCGTTGCTGACGCGCACGCTGACCTGGTCGCCGACCTCGAGGTCGCCCGCGGCGTACGTGCGTCCGTTGAAGTAGACCGGCGTGTTCGACGCGTAGTCGACCGTCACGTACGAGCCGCCGTAGCCCGGATCGACGGTGATGGTGCGGCGGTTAATGTCGATCGAGCGCACGGTGCCGGTGAGCATCGAGCCGCTGTTGTACGTCGGATACGACGACGACGACGGATAGGGCGACGAGCCCGAGGCCATGCCGCTGTTCACGTCATACGTCACGTCCATCGACCGCGCCATCAGCGTGCCGTTGGAGTTGTCGACGTGGACCGTGACCTGGTCGCCGCGCTGCAAGTCTTCCGGACGGAAGTTGCGGCCCTGGTACACGACCGAGGTGTTGTTGTCGTAGTAGACGCGGACGGTGTTGCCGTAGCCGCCGGTGCCGGCGAGCGAGTTGTTGTAGCCGCTGGCGTTCGACAGATAGATCGAGCGGCTGTTGGTGTCGACCGAGTCGACCGTGCCATGAATGTCATACGCCTGGTTGTTGTTCGATCCGCCGTAGTCGCCGAAGGGGCCCGAAGAGCCGCAGGCGGCTGCCAGCAGCAAAGCGAACACAGCTGCTGTGAAGACCTTTATTTTGTGCATAGTTCCATTCTCCTCTGGTTATTTGGAGCAGGAACCGTGCCCTCGGTAGGTTGTAGGGGATAGGTTGTAGGGGATAGGTGTTCCTACAACCTATCTCCTATCCCCTATCTCCTATGTCGAGCCAGTCAAACCACACCGGGTGCTCCCGCTTATACCAGTGCAGCACGCGCTGGATCGCCTCCTGGCTCTCCCTTGGCATGACGCGCTCATCCACGCGGTCGAAGTGGACGCGGATGCGCTCGCCGTCGTGCTCGAGCGCCTGCGAGAACATCGTCTGCAACTCGTTGCGGATGCGGCCGGAGTCGGAGATCTTGACGGCGCGCGTGGTGTGGTCGACGCCGCTCAGGAAACGGACGAGCAGCGGGCTGAACACCTGCCGCGCCACCGGCATCGGCTCCATCAGCCGTAACGTGAACGTGATCCGCGACTGCGCTTTGCGCGTGGCGAGAGACGTGGTGACGCGGTAGACGCCGTCGCCGAGGTCGACGATGCCGGGGGCGCCGGTGTAGGGGTCGTCGCACATGTAGCCGATGCTGGCGAGCACCTTCCAATCCTTCTCGGGGAGGAAGTCGTCGGCGCGCAGCACGCGCTTGCCGTGGTCCGGCATGTTCGACGTCTCCAGCTCTTCGATGGCCTCGGCGTACGTGCGCACTCGCTCGGCATCGAGCTCGCGTCCGAAGAGCGCGCTCACGCGTTGCGCGAAGTCGGGCGCGCGGCGGTCGAGGCGCATCAGCGTCCCTTCCTTGTCGCACGGGAGCTCGAAGATCGAGGAGAAGATCTCCATGCTGGCGTCGACGTCGAGGACTTCGCAGAGACTGGCCGCCTGCATCGCCTCGGCCGACGCGGCGTAGCCGTCGCAGACGAAGACGTGCGTCGCGCCGCCGCCGTCGCTCCAGCTCCCGACGAGGAACGTCGGCGCGTACGTGCCGGAGTCGGTGAAGATCTCGATGCCCGACGGGGCGCGCCAGCCGTCGTCGACGAGATGCGCGCCGAGCTCGCTCCACTCCTGCCACAGATTGCCGAGGCGCGCGGCGCGGCTCTTTCCGCGCAGCGTCCAGACGTGGATGTGCTCGCGGCGGATGCCGGGATACGCGGCCTCGATGCACTCGACGACGCGCTTGCGCGGCGTGCGGTAGTCGAGCAGCACCGACTGCCGGTCCGCCGCCTC
>Ga0134128_10010385_pt1 | contig 11153 bp, 10 predicted proteins | sample KB31754_FD_96462 | JGI IMG/M metagenome (GOLD analysis project Ga0134128, IMG submission 96462) | Terrestrial soil microbial communities with excess Nitrogen fertilizer from Kellogg Biological Station, Michigan, USA - KB3-175-4 | ecosystem: Environmental > Terrestrial > Soil > Unclassified ...
CATCAGCCGCTTCACCTCCGACCAATGCGAACAGCTTGCCTTCTTTGGCCGGAACAGTACTGCCGCCTACCGGACCCTCCACAAATGCCGCGCCTTGCCGAGTGATGGACGCACCGATGCTCCGCATGGTCTCCGGACGAACGGTGCTCATGTCGATGACCATCTTCCCGGAAAGATTCGCTTTCAAGATGCCGTCGGGACCGTGATAGACCGCCTCGCTCGCGGCATCGTTAAGCAGCATCACGACGGTCGCATCGCAGACATCAACCAGCGTGGCCGGCGTTTGAAACAGCGTCGCCCCGGCGTCGGTCAGTGGCTGGGTCTTAGCTGGGTTGCGATTCCAGACCGCAACCTCATGTCCCAAGGCGATCAATCGCTGTGCGATTGCAGCGCCCATCCGCCCCGTTCCGCATACACCGATTTTCATTGCTCTACCTCAACTCGACGGCATTCTGGCTTAGTTTGCATGATAGACGCCCAAATGCTGTGCGACCAATCCTTCGTTGTTTCGAAGTTCGCTGGCTTGTCCTGAAAAAACGCACCGTCCCGTATTCAGAATAACCGCTGAATCGGCGACATCGAGTGCGAGCTTGAGGTTTTGTTCAACAAGGACGATGGACTGCTTCTCGGCTTTGAGTCGACTGATGGTACGCCCGACCTCGGCAACGATCAGCGGTGCGAGCCCCTCTGAGGGTTCGTCCAGCAGGAGCACGCGCGGGTTTCCCATCAGCGCACGCCCGATCGCCAGCATCTGCTGTTCGCCGCCGGAGAGCGTTCCAGCGAATTGACCATGGCGTTCGCGCAACTTTGGAAACAGGTCGTAGATGCGATCCAAATTCCAGGGCGTGCTGGTCTCGCGCCGCCGCTGGCGCGCAACGATCAGGTTTTCCCGAACGGTGAGAGAAGGGAATATACGGCGGCCCTGCGGCACAAGGCCGATTCCAAGATGGGCAATGCGTTCCGGGTTCAGGCCTGCGATCGGGTTTCCAAACAGCCGTATTTCGCCTTCGCGCGGTGTGAGAAGCCCGGTGATGCTGGAGATACAGGTGGTTTTGCCAGCTCCGTTGCGACCCAATAGCGCCAGAACCGAACCAGCCGTGAGCGAAAAGCTGACGCCATGCAGGATGTGACTGTCGCCATAGAACGTGTGAACGTTGGTGAGGTCCAGGGCATCAAGTGCCAAGATACACCTCTCGTGTTCGCTCGTCCGCGATCACCGCGTCTCGTTTGCCATCGACGATCACGCGGCCGTAATTGAGAAGGGTCACGGTTTCGGCGAGATCGAGGGCAGTATCCATGTCGTGCTCGATCATGATGACGGTTGTGTCTCGCGAGATGGATGCAATCAACGACTTGACTGTCGAGCGCTCGGTATTTGAAAGCCCCGCCAAAGGCTCGTCAAGAAGCACCAAACGGGGCTTCTGGGCAAGCGCCACTGCAAGTTCCGCGCGCCGCCTCTCTCCGTAAGCAATATCGGAGATAGGGCGTTCCGCGAGATGCAGGAGTCCGACCGAGTCCAGCGCGCGACGGGCTTCGCTCCGGATGTCGGGGTAGAATGACATAGGCCGCCACATCTGCCAGCGCGAACGTTTCAGTCCCAACAAGCCAAGTGAGACATTGTGTTCAAGCGTATCCGCGGCAAAGAGGGTAATGATTTGATAGGTGCGCGATATTCCGCAATGCGCGCGTCGGTAGGGCAGAAGGTGGGTGATGTCGGCGCCAAAGAATCGAATAAGCCCGGAGTTGGGACGAAGATCGCCACTGATCTGATTGAACAGCGTGGTCTTGCCCGCGCCATTCGGACCGATAATCAGCCGACGCTCGCCCGGCCGGACCTTGAGCGACACATCGCTGGTGACCGTCAGACCACCAAAGGCCTTTCTCAGGTTGATGACCTCCAGCGCGTATTCGAACGCGTCGCTCATCGCGGTTCTCCGCGCAGTGTCGTCATGAGCTTGCTGAAGCCGGGGACGATGCCGGCCGGCATTACCAGGACGATAAACAGGAACACCAGCCCGAGGAGCATGTTCCAGCGCTCGATGTATGCCGAGACGTAGTTCTTCAGCAACAACACCAGTGCAGCGCCGACGGCCGGGCCGCCCAAGGTGCCTGCACCGCCCGCAATGACTCCGAGTAGCGCCTCGGCAGAGCTAGTGATCGAAAGCGAGGTAGGATGGATGTACTTGTGATAGTAGACGTAGAGTAGGCCAGAAATTGCCGCCCAGAACCCGGCGTAGACAAAGGTGATCCAGCGGATCAGCGAAGGGTTGAATCCAAGCGCGGCCATTCGGCGCGGCTGGTCGCGCACCCCCTTCAACGAGGATCCGAAGGCGGACGAGACGAAGATCGTCATCATCAGGAAGGCTACCGTTGCGACGATCAGGACGAACCAATAGAAGGCGGCGGGGCTATCCAGCGAGAGTCCAAATGGAGAAGGGCGGGTAAGGCCCGTAATGCCATTATCGCCGTTGGTCACGTTCGACATGCGATAGGCAAGGCCCCACAGCACCTGCGACAGCGCCAAAGTGATCATGAGGAAGCCCAGGCCGCTCGCACGAAGCGCAATCATGCCGAAGAAGGAGGCCACGGCCACCGTGCCGGTAATGGAGATGAATGCCGCTGCGCCATGACCGAAGCCGTACCGGGTCGTCAGCAAGGCCGAGATGTAGGCCGAGACTCCAAGGTACGAGGCGTGTCCAAGCGAGGTCATCCCGCCAAAGCCTACCAATAGATTGAGACTGAGCGAAAAGATCGCCGCGATCAGGATCTGGCTCGCAAGATTGACGTAAAAATCGCCGGCGAATAACGGCGGCAGAAGTAGAGAGCCGCCAAGCAGGGCTGCGCCTAACCACTTCATGCGCTGACGCGCCCGAACAGGCCCTGCGGCCGGAATGCAAGGACGAAGATCATCGGCAGGAACAGGATAATGTAGGCGAGTTCCGGGAAGAGGGCGGTCCCAAACGTATAGATGATGCCGATAACGAAGCTGCCAACGAAAGCTCCGAGCAGGCTGCCGATACCCCCCAGAATGACGACGATCAGTGCGAGCGGCAGCATGTCCGCGTCAAGTCCCGGGTATGCGGAGAGGATAGGGCCGCCGAGCACGCCCGCCGCGCCCGCGATACCGGCACCAAGGCAGAACACGGTCGTGAACAGGTTGGACACAGGGATTCCGATTGCCCGTGCCATTTGTCTGTCGTCGACGCCCGCACGGATCATCGCGCCGAGCCTGGTTCGCTCCAGCAGGAAGTACAGTATGATAGCCGCAGCGATGGCGAGAGCGACCAGGACCAGCCGGTAGGTTGGAAAAACGAATCCAAACAGACGCGTTGGAGCCTGCAAGCCACGCGGGGTCGGCACTGGAATGGAATCTCCGCCCCAGAGGATCAGGCAGGCGTCCGAAATGATGAAGGACATGCCGAGCGTGACCAGCACCTGTCCCAGGGGGTTCGCCTTAAGGCGCGTCAACACCAACCGTTCGAATATTCCGCCGAGCGCGGCGACGGCTACTCCCGCAACGAGTGCCATCACCCAGATATTCAACCAGTCAAAGGACCGGAGCGCGGTTGCCGCGAAATAAGTGCCAAGCATGAAGAACGCGCCATGGGTGAGGTTGGCGAGTCGCATCAACCCGAAGATCAGAGAAAATCCTGATGACAGCAAAAACAACAAAGCGCCGAGCGATAGGCTGTTGAGACCCTGGATGATCCAAAACTGCATCGTCGGCCGATCTTGTTCTTGGAGGCTGGTGAGATCGCAACTCTCAGGGTAGTGGGACTATGGCTCCAGGTTCTTGGCCGGCGGATAGTCGCGCGAATAGACCGGATTCTTCAAGAAAGCGGCCTTGTCGTAGGTCCAGAACTGGCTGACATCCGGATAGGTCTTGATCACGGAGTTGACGAGCCTTCCGTCCGTCTTGGTGACCTTGCGAATATAAACGTTGCCAATCACGTTGCCGAATTCGTCAAACTTGACGCGACCGCGCACCGTAACCGCGTTGCTGGCCCGAATCGCCGCCACCAGCGCCTTCTTGTCTTCCACGTTTCCTTTCGTGGTCTTGAGGGCCGTTTCGAGGACTGCACCCGAGACATAGGTACTTGCTGCATAAAATCCGGGATCATATTTGGTCTGTTTGCGGAACGCCGGCGCAAACGCCTTGTTGAGCGGGTTGTCGAGCTCCGCCGAATACCAGCTCGTGGTCAAAATCCCTAATGCTTCATCGCCCATGTTCCGGAGCACGGATTCATCGAGGGCGGTCATGCCACCAATGACGGCCATCTTGTCTTTCAGGCCGTATTCAACGAATTGCCGGAGGAAACGAAAGCCGTTCGAACCGGCCGTACCGAGGAAGATCGCATCCGCCGATTTCACCTGGGCGACATAGCTGCCATAGTCCGGCGTTGCCAGCGGCGTGAACATCTTTTGAATGATCTTGCCACCGCCGTCTTCAAACGCACGTTGAAAGCCGGCGCACATCTCATGTCCATACGCGAAGTCATCGGCAACCGTGACGATCTTCTTGTACTTTAGCTCCTTGATTGCATAGTCCGCGAGTGGATAGGCGCATTGGGCCGAAGTTGAAGTCGCCCGCATAAACCATGGGCTTGGATGACGCTGTGTCATGTTCTCCGCCGCAGCTACACCCAGCGTAGGTATTTCTTTTTCGGTGATGTAATCGGCGATCGCGAGCGCCTCGAAGGCTGCGAGCGGCCCGATCAGGCAATGAACCTTGTCCTTCTCGATTAGCTCCTGCGCTTTGGTGCGCGCTGTGGCCGGAACGCCTGCTGTATCTGCCACGATCAACTCGACCTTGCGGCCCGCGAGCGTGTTGTTGCGCTCCTTCAGGAACATCGTCAGTGCGAGGTCCATGTCGATACCGCCGGAAGCCAGCGGGCCGGTTTTGGCCGCCAAAAGACCAATCCGGATCGGCTCGCTACCTTGTGCGAGCACACGATTGGAGGCTGCGAAACTGGCGACACCTGCGCCAGCAACACCGCTGACGAATTGTCGTCGCGATACCGTCATGAATATCCTCCCGGGGAATGCTACTGTGGATGAGCAGCTTGTATTATTGGTTGAGCGATTTATCCGACGAAAGCGCTAATTGATCAAGTGATAACCACACTCCGGACGACTCGATGGCATGTCCGATTGATGTCACCGCGATATTTGGTGCGTTGCGACATAAGTTGTCGCCAGGAAATCATCTCATCGGCGCCATTGAAATCTCGCGCTCTAAATCCGTCTCAGGAGGATTCTTCAGCTTTCTGCGTCTTGACTATAGTTCGCTTCAACACTTCAAAGACCGCGGCGGTGTCCTGATCGCCCAATCCCATCGCCATCGCTTCGGTGTAAACCGGTTGTGTCAACGTGAAGAGGGGGGTTTCGCAGCCGACATCGTCGGCGAACTCGGCAATAATTGCCATGTCTTTTTTCCACGTCGATACCTTCATGGTTGCGGGCTCGTAGGAGCGCTCGACCATCATCGGTGCCCGCATCTGAAACATCCGCGAGCCGCCTGCGCCGGGGCCAACCATCTGGACTACCATCTTGGGGTCAAGACCGGCTCGCTCGGCGAGCACCATTGCTTCCGCTGCAGCGACGTTATTGATTGCAACCAGATGATTGGCGATAAACTTCATCCGGCTGCCGTTGCCGTATCGGCCGAGATCGGCACTCTGCTTGGCGAAGTCGGCGAACACCCCCATACATTCCGAGATCGCTTTTGCGTCGCCGCTCGCATAGACCACGAGATCACGAACCTTTGCCTGAGCTCCGGTTCCGCTGAGCGGACAATCCAGCGCGATGTGACCGGCCTTCCGAAGGATGGATTCGAACCGCAGCTTGTCGGCAAGGCTCAGAGTGCTGAGCTCGATGACCGTCTTGGCCGGTTGACCGGAGGCCGCGATCTCTTGGGCGACCTTCTCGACGGCGGCAGGTGTCGGAAGGCTCGTCATGATAATCGGCACGTCGCGCGTCAGCTGAGCAACGCTGCCGGCGATCGAGACGTTTGCCTGCGCCAATTCGGCATTGGTCGCTGGATTGATGTCGAATCCGATCACACGCCACCCTCGCTCGACGAGATTGCGCGCGATCGCACTGCCCATGATGCCGAGACCAACGATTCCAACGATCTTGTCCATGCTTGCTTGTTTCCAGCCTCTGTTTTTTTATTGACGGGCAACGCTGGCCACGCCTTAATTAGTGATCGCGCGATAAACAATTGCGAAGTAAGTTCAAGCGGTCAAGCGGCTTTCGAAGGGCAGGAAGCGACGCGTTGCTACTAGGCCCTAGTCAGAAACGAGGAACCCCACATGGCGGGTGTTGGTCAAAAGCCAATCGCAGACCAGCCCGCGACATCGGGTTCGGAAGGTGATGCGCTTGCGACGGTTTTGACAAGCGCGAAGACCCTTATTCCGCAGCTCCGCGACCGGGCGGCGCGCACCGAGGAACTGCGCCGTTTGCCACCCGAAACCGAGCGCGACCTGCACGAAACTGGTCTGTTCAGGGTTGTGCAGCCGAGACGGGTAGGCGGACTTGAGTTCGACTATGTCGCCTTGGTCGATTGCGCAGAACTGCTTGGGAAGGGTGACGCTTCCGTATCCTGGAATTTCGCCAATCTGGCCAGCCATCACTGGATGCTCGGCATGTTCGACTGGCGTGCGCAGGATTTGGTCTGGGACAAGGATCCCAATGCGCTGATCGCATCCTCCTTTATTTTCCCGGCCGGACGCGCCCGCAAGGTAGAGGGGGGCTACCGACTGAGCGGCAATTGGCCGTTCTCCTCGGGCGTGGCTTCCTGCGAATGGAATATGCTTGCCAGCGTGGTGGCCTCTGACGACGAGGCCGATGGAATCGAGTACCGGATTTTCCTGGTACACAGAAACGACTACAACATCGTCGACACATGGAATTCAGTGGGATTGGGGGGGACCGGATCAAACGATGTCGAGGTTAGGGATGCCTTCGTCCCCGAGGCGCTGTCGGTTGCAGTCAGCGATCTCGCAGGAGGGCCTACGCCGGGCAGTTCCGTCAATCCGAACGCGCTCTATGCGCTGCCAGTCTTCTCGCTATTTCCCTATGTGCTGTCAGGCGTGGCTCTTGGCAACGCCCAGGCCTGTCTCGACGACTACATTGATGTCGCCCGGCGTCGTGCCTCGACCTACAATCGCGCCAAACTTGGCGATATGCAAAGCACGCAGATCAAGATCGCGGAGGCGTCTGCTAAGATCGACGCGGCTCGTGTCATCATGCGGTCTAACTGCATCGAAGCGATGACCGATGCACGGCGAGGCCGCATTCCGGATATGGCTGCAAAGACCCGACTAAGGCGCGATGGAGCCTTTTCCGTCAATCTCTGTACCGAGGCGGTGTCGCTGCTGTTTTCAGCGAGCGGCGCGCGCGGATTGTTCACGACCGGTGTACTGCAGCGCCAATTCCGCGATGCCCATGCAATCAATTCGCACCTTGCATTTAATTTCGATGCGGCCGGCACCAATTATGGCCGCGTGGCACTCGGTTTGCCGTCCGAAAACCTGACGCTTTGAGACGAGTGAATGAACGACGCGCCCAAGCATCCGGTCGGACCGGACCCCGCCAACGAGTTAGCCAGCGATCATTCTCCGATCGATCCAAGGGATTTTCGCAATGCGCTTGGTGCCTATGCGACGGGGGTGACGATCATCACGGCCGCCGGTACTGACGGCAAGCCGTATGGGATCACCTGCAATTCCTTTGCGTCGGTATCGCTCAACCCGCCGCTGGTGCTGTGGAGCCTCGTGCTCTATTCCTCGAGCCTGAACGCATTTCAGAATGCCAGTCATTTTGCAGTCAATGTTCTCGGTTTCTCCCAGCAAGCACTGGCCAACAAATTTGCCAAATCTTCCGATGACAAATTTGTCGATGTTGACTGGAAGCCGGGTCTCGGTGGTGCGCCACTGCTCGCTGGCAGCGTCGCCAATTTTCAATGCCGCGCCGCCAATCGCTACTACGGTGGTGATCATGTGATCTTCCTTGGCGCGGTCGAAGCGTATTCCTACAATCGCAATGAACCTCTGTTGTTCGCACGCGGCGGCTATGGCCAGTTCGTGCCAGCGGACGATCACAAGTCATGAGAAAGAAGGGCTCGCCCGGGCGCGCACGGCCCAAGCAAAAGCGGCTTTCGCCGGATGATCGCCGCAAGGAATTCGTCGCCAAGGCAACTGAGCTTTTTTCGGAAGAAGGCTTTGGTGGGGGGACCCGGGACTTGGCCCGACGGCTGGGTGTGACGCAGCCACTTCTCTATCGCTACTTTCCGAGCAAGGACGATCTGATCAAGGAAGTCTATCGCACTGTTTATCTCGAGCCACTTGATACGGGCTGGGAGGCCCTGCTCACAGACCGTTCCAGGCCGCTACGTGATCGTCTGCTCGAGTTCTATCGGGGTTACACGAACGTGCTTTTCACACGCAAGTGGATCCGCATCTATCTCTATTCGGGCTTAAAGGGCCTCGATATCAACCGCTGGTACGTCGGCGTGGTCCGCGAGCAAATCCTCACGCGCATTGTGCGGGAATGCCGGCACGAGATGGGCCTGCCACCACAAGGCAAACCTGCCGCCGCGGAACTCGAGCTTGCCTGGGTTTTTCATAGTGGCATTTTTTACTACGGAGTGCGCAAATACATCTACGAGGCGCCTGTACTTGAGGACAAGGAGCAGATGATCGGCGATGCCCTGGATGCGTTTCTGGCAGGCTACGACAGGGTCTTTGGAAGAGCCCGTGCCGGTGGCGTGCGTAAACCTGTCAAGGTAGCGGGTTAGCGAGCCGAGCCAGTCGCCATTTCCGTTCGATACTAGTCCCCAATTTTCATTTGCCGTCATCAATGCCACGCCGTCGTGACCGATAACATAGTCGAGCGGCGCTTCCAGACACGACCAGTTGGGTACGTCGGGCAACAGCGGCTGTCCCATAGGTGGGCTCAGCACCACGCGCGGTATCGCATTTTCGATCCGCCATTCCTCAACGTTCAGGATGACACAGACCGCCGGCTTCTTGCCACCAGGCAGTTTGAGTTTCGGCCGATCAATCAAGGGTGGGTAGGGAATGCGATCAGTGAGAACCACGGCTTGCCTTCTTCAAGTTCGCCGAGGACTGTTTGCCGGCATTGGAGGAGTATGAGTTGCCGGCATTGACTCGTGGCATGACTTTCTCGGCCATCAGGATCATTGATTGTCGTCCCAGCTCTCGATCCTTCCAGTCCTTGCCCGCGTAAAGCAACGTGCCGAAATCGCCAACTTCTGCCTGGAACGCCAGTATCTGATCGGCAACGCTTTCCGGCGTACCCCAGATGATCAGCCGATCGCAGATCGACTCCAGCGTGACCTCATCGTCAGGCTGGTCGCGATAGGTCTTGAACAGCTCGATGCGGCCATTCCTCTTTAACTTGGTGAACAGCGAGCGGTAGTAATAGACATAAGGCCCGTCCGGATCGGTCGCGTAGGCTTTTGCGGTTGCGGCATCCTTGGCGACAAACACGCTCTTGGCGACTCGCCAGTTGGCGGGATCAGCGGCGCGGCCGGCGCGCTCGCAGCCTTCGACATATCTAGGCCAATGGCTCTTAACCCAGGCCGGCATCAGGAAGTTGGCGGAAATCGGATCCCAGCCGCGCGCGGCGGCCTCCGTCACACCCTTCGAAAACGGTGCGACCGCAGTAACGACGATCGGCGGGTGAGGTTTTTGCAGCGGTCTTGCAATGATTCCCTGACCGATATCCAGCATCAAGGTCTTTTCGGTCGAAATTTTCCAATATTTGCCCTCGATGTTGTAGGGAGCTTCGCTGTCCCAAATCTTGAGTACCTGGTTAATCGCTTCGAGAAACATCGCGTTGCGATCGGCATCAAGATTCCCGAACAGTTCGGCATCGGACAGGAGACCGCCCGGGCTTATCCCGAAGATCAACCGTCCATCCAGCATATGATCGAGCATCGCGATCGACGCGGCGATCGAGGCGGGATGGGCATTCGGCATGTTGATGGTACCGGTACCGAGCTTGATGCGCTTCGTTGCCGCCGCAATCCAGGCGAGGAAGGCAACGCAGGACGTAATATTCTCAGCCTGGTCGGTCACATGCTCGCCGACATAAGCCTCGATGAGCCCGAGTTCATCGGCCAACAGGAAAGCCTCGCGATCTTCTTTCAGCGAGAGGCGCCAATCCTTCTCAACAGGATGGATCGGCATCGTAAAGAACCCCAGATTCATCGAACTACGCCTCCCCGAGCCCCTTTCTGGCCGAGACCGGACCGTGCGTCGTCCGGGCTGGCAAGACAAGCCCAAAACTCATTTGCCGCGAAATAATCGTTCGATAAACAAGCTTGACCTTGGATAGCGGTCCCCCTCTAATCCTAAAAGCTACACAATCGCGCCGGGAAGGGGACGTCCCATGAAAGCCGCGGATTTCGCCTATGCACGCGCAACCAGCGTTGATGACGCTGTCGCCTTGCTCGCTGCGCATGGGGACCGGGCGAAGTTGCTTTCGGGCGGTCAGAGCCTTTTGCCCGCTATGAACCTTCGGCTGATCTCTCCTGAGCTGGTTATCGACATCGGCGGCATTGCCGAACTGCGAAGCATTGCGGTGACAGGCGACACGGTTCGCATCGGCGCGCTGGCGCGTCACGTCGATCTCCAGCGATCCCCCGAGATCGCAGCACATGCACCGCTTCTCAAGGAGGCGGTTACGCATGTCGCCCATCCGGCGATTCGCAACCGGGGGACAATCGGCGGTAGTCTGGCGCATGCCGATCCGGCCTCCGAGCTGCCGGCTTGCATGCTCGCGCTTGATGCCAGCTTTGTTGTCCGGAGCAAAACCGGTGAGCGACGGATCGCCGCTGGCGATTTCTTCCAGGGAATTTTTCAGACGGCGTTATCGGCTGAAGAATTGTTGGTCGCCATTGAGCTTCCAATGCCACCAAAGAACTCCGTGCACTTTTTCCATGAGTTTGCGCGGCGAAATGGCGACTACGCCATCGCCGGCCTTGCGGCACAAGCGAAGATTGACGGCGGTACCTTCACCCACTTGCGACTGGCTTACTTTGCCGTCGGCGATCGACCCGTGTTGGCTGGCGCTGCAAAGGTATTGGTGGGCAAGGTGATTACAGTAGCGCTGCTTTCGGAAGC
>Ga0134128_10010386_pt1 | contig 11152 bp, 6 predicted proteins | sample KB31754_FD_96462 | JGI IMG/M metagenome (GOLD analysis project Ga0134128, IMG submission 96462) | Terrestrial soil microbial communities with excess Nitrogen fertilizer from Kellogg Biological Station, Michigan, USA - KB3-175-4 | ecosystem: Environmental > Terrestrial > Soil > Unclassified ...
GCACGGTGTCCGGCTTGAATCCCACCTCGTTGGCTCTGAGCTCAGGCGGCGACCTGCTCTTTGTCGCCAATCAAACGTCGAATACCATTTCTGTTTTTACCGTCAGTTCAAGCAATGGCACTTTGACGGAGGCCGCGGGATCGCCCTTCGCTACAGGTTCGCGGCCGGTAGCGCTTGCCTTGTCTCCCTCGGGAAAATTTCTGTACGTGGCGAGTTCGAACTTACCCCTGGTATTCGGCTATACCGTCACTTCGGGGACAGGCACCTTACAGGTGATTCCAGGATCGCCATTTACGGTAGGCAATGGACCGACTTCGCTGGCGATCACCCCTTCGGAGCATTTTCTCTACGTAACCAACTTCATTGATAACACGGTGTCCGGATTGAGCATCAACCCCACCAGCGGCGTCCTGACCGAAGCGTTGGATTCTCCCTTCGTCGCCGCCACAGGTCCGATCGCGGTCACGATTGACCCGATGGGACGATATTTGTACGTGACCAACATCGGCACGAATAACATCTCGGCGTACACCATTGATGCCACCACGGGTGCGACTACCGCTCTCACATCGCCTTTCGCGGCAGGGACTCGGCCAGTGTCGGCGACGGTTGATCCCGCGGGCGCGTTTCTCTACGTTTGTAATCAGAATTCCAAGAACATCACCAAGTTCCAGATCAACCAGGAAACCGGGGGGCTTCCCAGCAATACGATTACAGCGACCACGAACCTGGCTCCGCAGGCCATCGTATTCGCGAAGTGAAGGTGTAGGTATGGCGCGGGCCGCTCTCGCCCGCGTAGTAAGCGCGAGCAAACGCTCTACTGCCGCCATTCTCCGGGCGGGAATAGAAGTAACACCAAAATCAGGATGCAAAAACCGCGGGCGAGGGCGCCCGCGCCACATGGCCCACTCTTGATTCGCTTTGGGATTCTCGGGTTTGGATTGCACGCGGTCAAACGGCTGATGCCGGGGTTCGCGCTGGCGCAGAACTGCCGCGTCACTGCGCTGTCGCGACGTAGGCTGGACAAAGCGCAGGAGTCGGCCCGGCAATACAACATCCCGCTGGCCTTCGATTCTGCCGAGGAGATGTGCCGCTCGCAGGAAGTCGACGCCGTGCTGGTGACCACTCCTAATGCCTGTCATCTGGACGACGTGCTGCTGGCTCTCCGCTGCGGCAAACCGGTCCTTTGCGAGAAACCGATGGGCGTGCACGCCAGCGAGTGTCGCAAGATGGTCGAAGCGGCGCGCAGCGCCGGATTGCTGCTGGGCGTCGCCCAGGTCTTCCGCTTCGAAGAGAGCACCGCGCTTATACGAGAGCGAGTGGCTGCAGGAAAGATCGGCAAGATTGTCTTTGTGCGGTCTGAGTTCTCATTTCCCGGCGGGGCAGGACACGCTCGCGCATGGCTCCATGACTCCTCAATATCCGGCGGCGGACCCATAGCCGATGTGGGCGTTCACTGCGTGGACGCCTTGCGCTACATTCTGCAGGATGAAGTCGTCCGCGTGAGCGCTCAGGGTCAGCAGGGTCCCGGCTCCGTGGAGTCCGCGGCTGTGCTCGCGCTCGAGTTTTCTCGTGGTACGCTGGGCACGGTTGCGGTTTCCTTCCGTGCCGAATACCGCACGCCTCTCGAGCTGGTCGGGGAAAGCGGAGTTCTCCGAGCCGACAACGCATTGACTGTAGAGCGGCCAATCAGGCTGGAGTTGCTTCGCGCGGGTGCCGTGGTTGAGACCGACGAGATCTCGAATCGCATGGCCTATGCCAGACAAGTCGATGCTTTCGCGGATGCGGTCGAGGGCAAAGCAAAATTTTCGGTGCCGGGCGAAGAAGGCTGGCAAAACCAGGAGATTTTGGACGCAGCCTATCGAAGCTTGAAAAGTGGCAAAACTGAAGACGTCGAGCAGTTACGCTAGGAGCGATCAGCCATACTTATGGCGTTTTGGTCTGCGGCGGCTGCGAAGGAACCCCCTTCGCCTGCACGATCGCCCAATGCCATTCCTGGTCCTGGCCCAACGTGGTACCCATGGTCTCGTGAAAAACCGTTGTGCTGAAGGGCGCAGCCGATCCCTTCAGGTGATAGAGAAAGGTTGAATCGGGCTGTTTTTCCGAAAGCAACGTCGTGGTTTCCGCCGCGGATATCAGACGCGCCGAGCCTCTCCGTGCCGTTTTTGCCTCAGGACTCCGCAGGATGGTCACTCCCACCGTAATTTCCTTTATGTTCCAGGTAGTGCCGTTGCGCACAGAAACTTGTAGCGTGTCTCCGCTGATGGTGGCGGGGCCATCGAGCTTCGTCAGTTCGCCCTCGGGCAGATCCTGTGGCGCATAAGGATCCGAAAGCAACGATGTGGCCGAGCCGCTAAAAGAAAGATCACAGGTCACATCTGGAGAAGAGACCTGAAACTTCTTTCCGGAGCCGTCAATACTGAACAGCAGTTTCCCTTCGAGCTTGCGGGTCTGCACTTCGTCCATGATCTGATGCAGATTGTCATTGTCGATGACGGCATGGTCGATGACGGCATGCTCCACCGCCGCTTTGGTTTTGCGATACTGGCGCGCCAAATCGCCCAGGGACGGTTCCGGGCTATCGGACTGCGCCACTCCCCGCACTGGAAGCAGGACTCCCAGCAGGGTGAGGGCAACCGGCAGAAATAGTTTGCGAGTCATGAAATCGTCACCGAGCGGTCCCCCGTCAAGAGCCGTGGGCGAGGGGCGCCCGCGCCACATATGCCCATTGTGCCGCAACACCTACAGCCCATGTGCGTTTCTCGCGGCAGCCAGCATTCAGTTGATAACTAGCGGGAACTGCCCGTGAAGAAATTGTACTTAGGGGGCGAAGCAGAAATGACAAGGCAGGTACGAACGTTAGTCGTAGAACCTTGGAGCGTTAACACGTTCAACGACGAAGCCGGCCCAGCAAAGACCAGGCGTGCGGAACTCGAAGGGCACGCAACGGGGCGCCGCACGCCCGAGGTTACACGCTCTTAAAGCAGGCCAGAGGAACGGAAGCGCGTAACCGGATCCATGATCGGAACAGGCTGCCGCTGAAAGATCCAGCGGGCCACCGCATAGCCCAGGGCCGCATAGCAAACATAGACTAGCTTCATGGCTCACCCCAATAGTTAGATGCTCTCTCGCGGTTGGGGGGAGTGCGACAAGCCGCACCATCAAGGACAAATTAGCAAACGGGCACCAATGGTGCAATGAACCGCTGGTGCCATACATATGGCACAAGAGTAATAGAGGGGGTAACGACCTGTTGGGGAGCCGGTGTCCAGGTTTTTCTCTGCGAGCTTTGCGGTTAAGTGTCTGATTTTGTTAGAAAATCTTAACCGAAACGCTCGCAAAGAACCCTACACCTGTAGAACGTCGCCCTCGCGCGCGACCAACTCGTACAAAACGGGATTTACGAAGAAGCCGATGAAGAGCCGGGAGATCAGCCCGGCCACGATGACGATGGCGAACGGCTTTTGAGTATCCGAGCCAATGCCGGTCGACAGGGCCGCCGGCAGCAGTCCAAGACAGGCCACCAGTGCGGTCATCATGATAGGACGCAGGCGAAGAAGCGAGGCTGTACGGGTGGCAGTCGGGATATCCATGCCCTCCTGCCTCAGCTTGTTGATGTATGAAACCAGAATAACGGCGGTCTCAACCGACACGCCAAGCAGCGCCAGCAGTCCCAAAACTGAAGACACGCTGAACGGGGTATGGGTGAGCTTGAGGGCCACCAGCGCGCCCACCGGTTCTGTCATGATCACACCCAGCGCAATCGTCGCCGGAAACTTGAAGTTCCCGTAAAGCGCGAACAGAATCATGAAAATCAACACCAGGGCGAGGGGCACAATAAAGTACATCTGCGATTTCGCTTCAAGAAATTGACTGTATTCGCCGCCCCAAATCATCCAGTAACCCTGGGGCAGGGTCACGGCTTGGTTTACCGCAGCTTGGCCGTCTCGCACCGCGCGCTCGAGATCGCGGCCTTCGATGCTGTACTGCACTCCGATGTAGCGGGAGTTGTCCTCCCGATAAATAAATGACGCGCCGTTGCCCTGGCTGATGGTGGCCAACTGGCTCAACGGAATCTGCTGCCCGTCCGGCGTGCCTACCAACAGATTCCCAATTTCGTGGGCATTGCTGCGAAACTGCGGCTGCATGCGCACCACCAGATCGAAAAGCTTCTCGCCCTGGATCACCTGGGTGACCGCCTGTCCACCGACTGCGGCGGAGATCACAGCTTCCACGTCGGCGACATTGATTCCATAGCGCGCGATCTTGTCGCGGTCCACGTCGAGCAGAAGGCTGGGCTGGCCAAGTTCGCGAACCACCGTCAATTCTTTGAAACCCGGGATTCCGGTCAATACATTCTTCATCTGCACCGCTTTGTCCTGCAGCACGCCGAGGTCGGGCCCGTAAATCTTGACGGCGAGGGAGCTCTTCAAGCCAGTCAGGGCTTCGTCCACCGCGTCTTCCGCGGGTTGGGTGAAGTTAAAGATGATTCCGGGAAAGGCGATGAATTTCTTGTTCAGCGATTCGACCAGCTCTTCTTTGCTGCTGACATCACCGCTCCAGGATGAGTCCTTGTACGGCTTCAGGCCCACATAGAACTCGCAATTGAAAAAGCCGGTGGGATCGGTGCCATCGTCGGGCCTCCCTAACTCCGAGCCCACCACCGTGACCTGGGGGTAAGACATCAGGATGGCGCGCAGTTGGGGAGCGATCTTACTGGCCTCTTCGAAAGAGATGGTGTACGGCATGGTCGCCCGCACCCAGAGCGCGCCTTCGTCCAGGTGAGGCATGAACTCGCCGCCGATAAAAGGGACCAGCAGCAGCGACGCCCCGAAGATCAGGGTGGCGATCACAAGGGTGGTCTTGGGACGGGCCAGCGACCAATCCAGTTGGGTCGCGTACTTGTCCTTCATCCACTCAAAAGCTCGGTTCGGCTTCTCACGGATCCCCTTCTTGAACCAATAGGAAGCCAGCACCGGGACTAGCGTAAGCGTCAGGATCAACGCGCCAACCAGCGCGAACGACATGGTCTCAGCCATGGGGTGGAACAGTTTTCCCGACGGCCCGGTGAGTGCGTAGATTGGGAGATAACCGGCGAGGATGACGGCCACCGAGTAGAAGATCGGCCGGTCCACATCTTTAGCCGCCGCCAGGATCACCTCGTTGAGGTTGTATACCTGGCCCTCGCGCAGCGCGAGTTCGCGATAGATGTTCTCGATCATGACCACGGCACCGTCAATCACGATGCCGAAATCAATGGCGCCGATCGAAAGCAGGTTTGCCGCCACATCATGGGCATGTAGCACGATGAAGGCGAACAGCAAGGACAACGGAATGGTTAGCGCCACGATGACGGCAGCGCGCAAGCTCACCAGAAAGAAGATGAGTACGATCAGCACCAGCACCATACCGCGGAGCAGGTTCGCTTCCACGGTATCGGTGGTCAGTTTCACCAACTCGCTGCGATCATAAAAAGGTTGGACTTTGACGTCGGGCGGCAAAATCGATTTGTTCAGCTCATCGGTCTTAGCTTCGACTCCCTTCAGGACGGTCTGCGTCTGCTCGCCACGGCGCATGAGGATCACGCCCTCGACCGCATCGTCATTCTTCTGGAAACCGAATTCACCCAGGCGGGGTGCGTGCCCAACGGTCACGTCGCCCACATCGCGCACGCGGATGGGTACACCTTTGTTGCTGCCGACGACGATGTCCTCGATGTCGTCCGTGTTCCGGACCAACCCGATTCCACGGACGTAGTAGAACTGACCTCCCTGCGAATAGAAGCCGCCTCCGGCATTGGAATTATTCGCGGCCAACGCCGTCGTGACCTGCGGGACCGTCAGGTGATAGCCGTAGATGCGGGCAGGATCGAGCAAGACCTGATATTGCATTTCCGTCCCGCCAAATCCAGAATCGTCCGCCACCCCGCGGACCGAACGATAGGCGCGCTCGACCACCCACTCCTCAATCGTCTTCAACTCCTGCGGAGTGCGGTCGGGACTCACCAGCACGTACCGGTACACCAGTCCGCTGGGACTGAACAACGGCGCCAGTGAGGGGACCACGCCAGTCGGCAGTGTGGCTTGCGATAGCCGCTCGAAAACAATTTGCCGGGCGAGGTAGTCGTCGGTATTTTCTTCGAAGGTCAACCGCAGATCGGAGAGGCCATACAGAGAGATGGACCGCATCGTGATCATGTGTGGCACGCCGTTCATCTCGAGTTCGAGAGGCAGCGTGACCAGGCGTTCAACTTCCTCGGCCGCGTGGTCGGGCCATTGCGTAATGATTTCGACCTGCGGAGGGGAAAGGTCGGGATAGGCGTCGACCGGCATGCGCTGGAACGACAGGATTCCGCCGACCGTGATGAAGCCGGTCAGCATGAGCACCAGAAACCGCTGGCGTAGCGCAGCTTGGACGATTCGATGGATCATTTAATTGCTACTGCCTTACATGGAGGACGGGCATACCGCCCGTCTCACCCCGGGGTCCTTGCAAAGACGGGCGGGACGCTCGTCCTCCACTACTTACGTTTTAGCGCTGCAATGAATTTGCGAACTGCAGAAACAGGCTGCCATCGCCAATCACATGATCGCCGGGTTGCAGTCCGGCGGTAATTTGGGTCTGCCCCTGCAGACTCTCCCCGAGGGTGACAGCGCGTCTTCCAAACTGATTGGCAGACACCTCGGCATAGACGAACGGCTCGTTCTCGCTGTCGCGCAAGACCGCGGAATCCGGCACAGCAATGGCGTTCTGAATCTTTCCCGCTTGCACGTTTGCGGTCACGTACATGTCTTTTTTCAGCTTCTCGCCGGGATTCATGGTCTCAATGCGCGCGGGCAGAGTGCGGGTACTAGGGTCGAGGGACGCCGCGACATAGGAGATACGCCCGCGGAAGGAATCGGGATAAGCATCGGTCTGAATCGTGACCGCATCTCCGACCCGGACATAGGGCAGATCCTTTTGATAGGCGTTCACCAGCACCCATACCGTTCCGGTATCGGAAATGGTGAAGCATTGTGTGTTGCCGGGCTGGAGAAGTTGTCCCGCGGAAACCAACTGTTCGACTACTTCCCCGCCGATCGGAGCCCGTACCGGTACTTCATACGACGACGGACCTTTCTCCACGGCGTCGGGATCCGCGACGCCCATGACTCTGAGCGCACCCCCGGCGGATGCCAAGTCGCCTCCAGCCTGCACTTCGGCGGATTCCGCCTGTTCCAAGTCTTTCACCGCGATGGCGTGATGCTGATACAGGTCCTGCGACCGGGTGAAGTTTTTTTCCGCCAGTGCGTAAGCATCCTTGGCTTTCAAATAGTTGGTGCGCAGTTGAGAGTAGTCGGGGCTGGCCACGTACAGCATGGGCTGGCCCTGGCGTACTTTCTGTCCCGGAACTACGACGATGCGGCTCACCGGGCCGCTCACCTGTGTGATCACCGGTGTCGTACGAAAACCGTTGTAGGCCACCGCTCCGGTCAGCCGCAGCGTGCGAGTCAGGGTCGTCGTTTGGACGGTCACCACCTGCACGTGCGACATCTGCTCCGGCCGGAGGGTGAACAGTTCGGGATGGTTGGGATCTTTCGCCCCGTAGTTGTTGCCGGCGGCATCCGATTTCGAGCTTTCGCAACCAGCCAACGCCAACACAATTACGGACAGCGCCAGCCCGAGCGCCCCACGGCAGCGAGCTTTTCGATTCCACATTTTCATGGCAGGTTCCTCGCTCCCACCGCTTGCTTCATTTGTTCGAGCGCCGTCATATAAGAAGCCAGAGCCTGGCGGTAAGCCAGTTGGGCCGCCCGATAACTGCGCTCGGCATCCAAAAAATCCAGCAGGCTGGCAGCCCCGGCCTTATAAGCGTACTCGCTGATATCTCGAGAGTCCTGCGCCTGCTTGAGATACTCAGAGGTGTAAAGCTGGACGATCTCATCGTTGCTGCGCAGCGCCTCGTAGGCATTGGCTACATCGGACAAAACCGCATCGCCGGCCGACAGCTGTGTTTCCTGCGCCTGGGTAAGGGCGTAGCGCGTACGGGCAATCTCTCCTTGATTGCGATTGAAAATGGGCAGATCGAAACCCGCAAAGATCGAAGCCGAATTTTGCCCCGCGGTATGAGTGAAGTCGTAGGTGCCATTCACATCCACTTTGGAGTTGGCTTTGGCCAGCTGGATCTGACTCTGCGCCGCGGTCACGCCGAGCAGCGCCGCCTGGAAATCAGGGCGCTCGCGCAGGGCCTTCGCCTGTAGGTCCTCCAGGCCTGCTTTGAGCGGCTGGTAGGCCAGGTCCCCCATGACGTCATAATTGGCCGGTACGGCGTCATATCCCAGCAAATTTCTGAGCCCAACCAGCGCCTGCGCTCTGGCCAGGCGGGCCGAGGAGACGTCGGTCTGGAACTGAAGGAGCTGAAGCTTGATCTTGAGGTCGTCGGCTTCGCTGATGGCGCCAGCCTTGAATTGAGCGTCGGCAATATCAACGGTAGTCTGGAAATCTTTCAGGTCCTGCTGCGCGAACTGCAAGGTGGATTCGGCCAGCAGGACGCTAACGAATTGCTGCCCCACATTGAAGGCAAGCGTGCGCTCGGCATCCGTCACCTGGGCGCGCGTGACTGCGGTCTGGTCGCGGGCAGCTTGCAGGCGGTTTTGCCGCTTGTGTCCTCGTTCGAAAAGATATGAGATTCCCACATCGAACTGCTGCGTCAGATTTAGATTGTCAACCGAAAAATCACCCGGACTGAAAATCGGGATGAATTGGGAATCGGCTCCGAAGCTGGGGTTGGGACGCAAATTTGCCGTGATCTCCTGCGCCTGGTTCTGAAGGATCAAGGTCCGCGTAGCCTTGATGGAATGGTTGTGCGCCAGCGCCAGATCGATGGCCTGATCAAGAGTAATGACCGTCGTATTTTGCCCGACGACTACACCAGTCAGCAGCAAGAAGGTCGCGGCGAGGATGCAGCAGCATTGTGAACGCATAGACTTCAGACCCACGTACGCCGATCCTGGCATGGCCCAGTTGCTGATACTCAAAATATCCGAGCACCCCACCAAGCTCTGGCGTCCGTATACGGCTCCTTCATGGAAATGTGACCTATCAAAGGAATGCAACGAATCGGGAACGGAATTAGGCCAGGGCGAGCGGAGGAGGGCGAATGTACAGCTGGAAAGAATAGAGGACGGGCCTGGGGCGCATTTGCAGCCGGCCGAAAAACGCAACAGTAGCGGACAGGGCAAAGAGCGCAACCAGCGGAATGAGAGCGCTGATTGACGGAGCCATCAGGCAAGTGAGGCACACCGGGCTGCCGGACGAAGCCCGATCCAACTCCACCGCGGCTTGCGCATCAGGCGCGCGAAGGCCGCAGAAATGCGTTGTCTGGATGATTGTGGACAACAGAACGGCTGCTAAACACACCACCGCGACACAGCTCAACCCGTTCGCTGATCGGTATCGGATGTTCACTGTCTCTATGCCGCTGGGGACTTGAATGCGCCCACCAAACCACTTCGTGGTTCCCAGCCTCAAAGAATCTGGTCGATTTTAGCATCGAACAGGGGTTCGCACCCTATTCCAATCAACCGCGCTTGTTGCTTAGTAGCACTTTTCGGGCCGCTTCCAGCTCCTTTTTCTTCTGGGCATCCACTTTGGGATAGGCCAGGTTCAGGCCATCGAGCGTGTCGACGATGGCGGCGGCCACGGCCAGGCGGGTGAACCATTTGTTGTCCGCAGGGATGACGAACCAGGGCGCTTGCGGCGTGGCAGTGTTTGCGATCGCCTCTTCGTAGGCGTCCATGTATTCATCCCAGTGTTCGCGCTCGTGGAGGTCGGGGGCAGAAAATTTCCAGTTCTTCTCCGGTTGCTGCAGCCGGTCTAAGAATCTCTTCTTCTGCTCTTTCTTCGACACATGGAGGAAAAACTTGCGGATCACAAAACCGTTACGGGAAAGATAGTGCTCGAAAGCACAAATGTCCTCAAATCGCTCTTGCCAGATTTTCTTGGTGACCAGGGGCGCGGGCATTCTCTCGTTAGCCAGAATCTCCGGGTGAACCCGGACGATCAGCACCTCTTCGTAGTGAGACCGGTTAAAGATGCCAATGCGGCCACGCTGGGGCAGGCATTTCACGTGACGCCAGAGATAATCGTGATCCAGGTCCTCCTCGGAGGGAGTCTTGAAGGCATAAATCTGACAGCCCAGCGGACTTATGCCGGACATTACATGCTTGATGACACCGTCCTTACCAGCCGCATCCATCCCTTGAAAGATTAGAAGCAGAGCCCAGCGGTCCTGGGCGTAGAGTTTGTCCTGCAACTCGGCCATGCGCGCGACACCTTTGGCGAGCAGTTCTCTGGCCCGTTCCTCGGACGTGAGGTTGGCGGTGTCGCCGGGATCGTGGTCTTTGAGGCGAAACTTCTTGCCGTCCCCCACCCGGTAGGACTTCGAAAATTTGCTGGCCCAGCTCATTCGAGACCTCCAGTCTAGAATTGTTTCTTGACCAGCTTCTTCAGGGCCGCCACGTTCCTGCCATCATCTCCCGGCTCATCAATCGGAGTCTCGGCAATAAACGCGGCATGTGCCATTCGTGGGTCATTCAACAAGCGCCGGAACGGTTCAAGGCCGATACTTCCCTGGCCTATGTGGTGATGGCGGTCCAGCTTCGATCCCCGCGCGGCTTTCGCGTCGTTACAATGCCACACGGGGACATTCTTGAGACCCACGGTTTCGTCCAGGTGCCTCAGTGTATCCTGCAGCCCCTGGGGGCTCACGATGTCGTAGCCCGCTACGTGGGTGTGGCAGGTGTCAATACATGCGCCAATTGGAACCAGGTGGCGCAGATACTCCAGCACCTCTGCAACCTGCTCCCAACTGCCGTCGAGTGAGTATTCCGCTCCGGCGGTGTTTTCGATCAGGATGGTAAGACCGGACTTGTGCAAGTCGAGCCCCTGCGCCGCGGCGGCGATCGCGGCAGCCGTCCGCATCAAGCCCTGTTCGCGGTCGGACCCGCGAAACGATCCAGGATGCAGAACCAGATACTCGCCGCACAAAGCTAGAGCCCGCTCGATCTCCCCGCGGAATGCCTCTACCGATTTTCTCAGGAACAGCTCATTCGTTCCAGCAAGGTTCACCAGGTAGTTAGTGTGGATGACCAAAGGCTTCAGGTCATACTGA
>Ga0134128_10010387_pt1 | contig 11152 bp, 9 predicted proteins | sample KB31754_FD_96462 | JGI IMG/M metagenome (GOLD analysis project Ga0134128, IMG submission 96462) | Terrestrial soil microbial communities with excess Nitrogen fertilizer from Kellogg Biological Station, Michigan, USA - KB3-175-4 | ecosystem: Environmental > Terrestrial > Soil > Unclassified ...
CCTCAATGTAAATGCAATTGGAAGGACAAGCGGCGGCGCACAAAAAACACGCAACGCACTTTTCCAGTCCGTTCTCATCGCGCTGGAGGACGTGCACGCCACGATAGCGCTACTGAAACTTGGCCCCGCGAAGCGGGCCCGGGCCATCGGGATAATTTTCCACCACCGTGGGCTGGAACATTTCCATGAAGGTGATACTCATGCCCTTGGCGATTGCGGCGATGTCTTTCAAAATAGTTGGCATTTGCCTCTAGTATAGCGGAAGAGCGGAGTACGCGCAGCAAATCGGCTGGGGGCAGCACGATCAAATCGCTACATTATGAATATGGAGAACGCCAGGGAGCAGGCACTATTTTGAGGTCCAAAGAATGAGCAGGAATAACCCGGTCGCAACAAGCAGTCCCACAACCCATAGCAGAACGCGGTCGCCTACCGAAGGGGAAACAGCAGTAGCGGGCCGGTTGCGCCACATAACGGGAAGGTAATGATCGCCTCCACGGAGTATTTGGAAGGCCTGATTCCATTGCGGTATCTTTTCTGGGTTTTCCTTCTTCAACCGTTCATAAGCATGCTGAAGAAGAAGCCCCATCTTTGCTTCATATTCGTCTGTATCGTACTGTTTCTCAAATTCATCGTTCAGAGTTAGTGGGTCTTTGCAGGAAGATGGATCATTTTCCACAAAATACATCATTCGACGTTCAAGATCAGAAAGAGAAACGCTGTCCAGTGATGCTTGCACCACTGTTTCCTGAACTATAAAATCCTTCGCTTCTTTGGCGTTCATAATGTTCCGTTTACGGGCACTGCTTTTAGGCCATCGTAGACGCCCTATTCACGTCCGAGATTACAGCGCAAAGCGGTTCAGGAACGCAAGGTGCTGCGAGATGATGGTGAAACGGCCAATCACGAGCAGGATCCCGAGCGCGATCAGCAAGACTCCACTGCCAATTTCGAGTACGTGCATGTGAGCGCGGAAGCGGCCATAGAACTTCAAAAAACGCCCGATTCCCAGCGACGTGAGCAGGAACGGCACCGCGAGTCCCAGGGAATATACGGCCAGCAGGAGAATGCCCTTGAGGACAGAATCCTGGACCGAAGCAAAACCGAGGATGACGGCAAGAATGGGGCCGACGCATGGGGTCCAGCCGAAGGCAAAAGCGAAGCCAATAATGAATGCACCGAGCGGAGTACTGCCGCCTTTCACCTGATGCAATCTGGCGTCGGTGTAGAGCGCCTTAATTCTGAAGATGCCTGTCAGGTGGAGTCCGAATAAAATAATAATTACGCCGGCCACTTGCGCCAGGACCGATTTGTACTGCGCCAGCACCTGCCCCACTTCCGTTGAAATCGCACCCAGGGCAATAAAGACAATGCTGAATCCGAAAATGAAGGCGATGGAATTGATCATCACCTTGCGCAGCAGGGCGGATTCCTGCGTCTTCAGTTCTTCCACGCCGGCGCCGGAGATCAGAGACACATATCCAGGCACAAGGGGTAATACGCAAGGCGACAAGAAGGACGCGAGTCCGGCGAAAAACGCCGCAAGGGGCAATGGTAGAGAGTTCATACTTTGCTAGTAAATAGAGTGAACAAGGCCCGGAATAGATTCATTTCCGGAACCTTGATTGTACATGCAGCGCGGTTGGTGCGGAATGCGGCAGATTTGGGCGGTAATGGCCCGCTTGATGACAGCTCAGGCCTTTTGATTGTTACGCCGAATAGACTGAGACATTATCGAATTCAGCGAAATTCAGGGAAATTCAGGGAAAAGTTATTGGAACAAGAGCGGAGCAAGGTTGGCCAAGTTGTCCCGCCAGACCATCCAGTTGTGCATACCCGGCGTTTCAATGCTGACGTAGCGCATGCCTTGCGGAGTCAACCACAGCTTCAGGCGCCGGTTATTATGGATGAGAGGATCGTCCGTTCCACATGCAATCCATAAGAGGCGGATGCGCGAATTATCGCTGGCTTTCAAATCCTTGAAGTCTGCATCGAAATCTTCCGGCAAACTGGCGGCGCTGAAGGAAGCGATCCAGGCAAACTGGTCCAAATGATTTAATCCGGTCAACAGGGACTCCGACCCTCCCATGGACAGCCCGGCAATGGCGCGGGAGTTGCGGTCGGCGATGACGCGATATTGTAATTCCACTTGCGGAAGGACTTCGTTCAGCAGGGCCTCGGTAAACTTGCTGAAATTTTTGTCGCGTAGTGGATGGTCTCGATCCATCTCACCGAAACCGCCGGCAAGAATTTCGGGCGCGCCGTAGCCGAGCGGCATGACCACAATCATCGGCTTGGCCTTCCCCTGGGCAATAAGATTATCGAGAATCACGTTCGCGCGGCCCACGGAGGTCCATCCGCTGGCGTCATCGCTGAAGCCGTGCAAAAGATAGAGCACAGGAAAAGATTGCTTGGCATCCGCGTCATAGCCCGGTGGAGTGTACACGCAATAATCGCGGTCGTCCCCGACAATTTTGGAATGGTAAAAGTGGTGATGAATAATTCCATGGGGCACGTTGTTCAATTCCCACGGAAGCGAGGTGGGCCCGGGGACATGGAGTTCGCTCTGAACGCTCAACAAGTTCGGCTTCAATGCCGAATTGTTGGGGTCTATCAAATCCACGCCATCGACTTGAAATAAATAGCCATAAAATTCCGGGGACAGCGGAGCAGTGGTGATTGTCCAAACACCATCGTGCCCTTTCTTCATGGCGGCAGGCTGCGCGCCTGCAAGCACGAGCAAAACTTTTTTAGCGTGGGGACCGCGAAAGCGGAAAGTTACAGTGCGGTCGGCGTGTACTTCCGGCGAGATCAACTTTACTGAGGGCGGAGAAAAAGCCCGTGTTTGCGTAGCGGTTTGGGCATTGCCGTAGATGGCCAGCAACATGGGGAAGAATAGCAAGGTCAAGAATTTCCGCATCGCGTTCCTCAGTTAAGGGACATTCCTGCTAGCGCAACCTCAACGGCGCAGCAATAAATCTCCCGCGATAAAAAAAAAGAAAACCACCGAAATCACGCCGTTCATGGTGAAGAATGCCGCGTTGAGCCGGGAAAGATCGGTCGCTCCAACCAGAGAGTGTTCATAGATCAACAACATGAGAACGGCAATTACGCCCGCAATGGCCAGAACTCCCATGCTGAAAGCCCAGACGAATGCTATAAGAAAGCCAAGCATCACCAGGTGAAAGAACCGCGCAATCCAGAGCGAGTATTGGATGCCGCAATGCCGCGGGATGGAATGCAATCCCGCACTAAGATCGAAATCATAGTCCTGGCAGGCATAGAGAACGTCAAACCCACCCACCCAAAAGGTGACCGCGGCAGTCAGCAGCAAAATGCGGGGGTCGAGGGAACCGCGAACTGCGATCCACGCCGCCGCCGGGGCAATTCCCAATGCGAAGCCGAGCACCAGGTGCGACCAGCGCGTAAAACGCTTGCTGTAAGAGTAGGAAAGCAACACTGCCAGAGCCACGGGCGACAGATAAAAAGAGAGGCGATTCAGTTCCCATGCCGAAAAGACGAAAAGAGCGCAGGAAACCAGGACAAACGTTATGACAAACGAAGAGGAAAGCAATCCTGCCGGAAGCGCCCGCATTTTTGTCCGCGGATTAGCGCCATCAATCGAGGCATCGGCCAGACGGTTGAAGGCCATGGCCGCGGAGCGCGCAGCCACCATGGCGACGATGATCCAAATGAGCTGATGCGCAGAAGGTATGCCGCGCGCGGCAAGCATCGCTCCACACAAAGCAAACGGGAGAGCAAAAATGGAGTGCTCCCACTTGATCATTTCCAGGGTGGTTTTCAGGCTATGAAGAAATGGCACGCAATGATTTTAATACGTGAGTGCGACAAGGGGAGAATGATCTGAATGCTGTGGTAAATGCCTCAGTTTGCAAATAGACCCTATCTGCTTTTGTCCCCAAAAAGCATGTCATCCCGAACAGCTTTAAGCTGTGAGGGACCTTACGACGGTCGAAACCATTGTTAGCGCTGACAGGACTGCAATCCTGCTATCTGCATTGATGGTTTCCAATGCCCGTAAGGTCTCTCCGTCTTCGCTAGCTCAACGTCGAGATGACACGCTTTTCGCGTTTTTGTTCAAACTAAGCCACTACCGATGATGTATTGCCCTAAGGCTATTCTGTTACGTATCAGTTACGCGAAGCGCCTACTTCTCTTCCGGAAAGTCGTAACGCAATCCGATCCGTACCAATATGGGTGGGCCGATGTTCGGCGTGGGCGTCCGGGCAATTTCATACCGCTGGTTCAGCAGATTTTCTGCCGCACCGAAGATCTGGACTCCGTGGGTCAGCGAACGTCCTATGGTGAGGTCCATGGTGTAGTAGCGGGCAAGCGGCAGTTGGTTTTGATCGTCGTCAAACTGCACGCCCACGAACCGTCCTTGCACACTCGCCATCCACGAGGACGGCTTCCAATAACGCGCAGTCCATGTGAACTGGTTGCGCGGCACCTGCGGAATCTCCAGCCCTATTAAACCTGTATTTGCCGGAAAACTCAGGACGGTTGCGCCAGTGAAATCGTACCCGGCTGAAAACTCCACACGCGAATTCAAATGCGCCACGCCTTCCAGTTCCACTCCGCGCGAACGCGTGCGCCCAAGGTTTTGCCGCTGGCGGGTAATCAGTGCGGGAGTTGTGCTAAGAGTGACGTTTGAGACCGGGTCTACAATATCGCTCCAGAAAAACGTGCCGCGCAGGTCGAGCTTATGGTCGAAGCCGGAGGCGTTCAGCCCGGCTTCGGCTCCCGTGAGCCGCTCGGCAACCAAGGCGGAATTAGCCAGGGTGGAAACATTGCCCAGCCGGAATCCGCGATACAGCTCGTTCAGTGTAGGAGCGCGAAAAGCACGATAGACGGAGGCGGTCGCGGACAGATTATTGGTGATGGGACGCAACACGGAAAGGCGCGGATTGAATGCAGTTTCGCTCTGGTCCGGAAAAATATTCGCCGTGGTTGGTCCAGCGGTGGAAACGGGAGTGCGGAAAGATGCCGCGTCAAAGTTCTGCCAATGATCTATGCGGGCGCCGAGGATGACGGTCCACTGGTGAATGCGAAAAATGTCTTCACCAAAAATACCCAGCGTACGCTGACGCCCGCCGGCAATACTATTGGCCAGGTGTGTGCCTGAATTGAACGTCTGCTCGTCGCTCCAGCCTAACGTCTCATTGAGTTCGGCTCCGGCGAGCAAAGTTTGCCGGCTGCCGAGGGCACGCGTCCATTGCACGTTGCCACCGGTTTCCTGGGCTGGAACATGTTGCAAATTCACCAGCGATTCGCTGTTTCGATCTGCGGCCACCGATGAAAAAGTCTGGTTATAGGATTGCACATCCTGAAATACGAGCGCGCTGAACGAACCGGCGCTCCCTAGCTGCTTTTCAAATCCTGACGCGCCTTCGGCGATGTGGGTGTCATTCGTTTGCAAAAGCGTTCCGTTGTGACGCGCTTCATCAAAGAGGTTTCCACGAATGAAAATCCGCCCATCGCTCCCCAGTTGATGGCCCACGTCAAAATCCAGCGTTCCATGCCGTTCATTGGCGGGTGTATCCGCACTGCCGCGGATGCCGGACGGCACAATAATGTAGCCATCGCTGCGGAACATATCAGTGGCGGCATACATGTCCCATGGCCCGATTTTTGTACCGGCCCAGGCGGAAAGACTCGGGGTTTGCTCGTTTCCGTAGGAGGTTTCGAGCATGAAGGCCGGAGCGGATGGCTGGCGCGACAAGAATTGAATCACGCCACCCAGAGCGCTGCTTCCGTATAAGTCTGAAGCTCCGCCGCGAAAAACTTCCGCGCTGGCCAGTTCGGCGCGTGGAATCCTGTCCCAATAGACCCAGGAGCCGAACGGGTCAGTCATAGGAATGCCATCATCCAGCACTAAAGCTCGGCTGGGACCGCTGGCGCCAAGTCCGCGCAGGGAAACTCCTAGAGAGGTGGGATTGGCGGTGCGGCTTCCAGAGCGCCGAAAAAGCGAGAAGCCCGGGACCTGGCGAAGCGCATCATCCACGGTGAGAGCAGGAGTAGAAGCTATGTCAGACTGAGAAAGTAAAACCGTGCTGCCGGGCGTTTCGGAAAGGCGCATTTCAGTTTTTGTGGCCGAGACAATAATCTGTTCGTTGGCGGATGGAAGGTCGAGTGAAAATTCTGCAACTGCGACGCCAGAGGAATTTACACTCCAAGATTTTTCCGCTTTGTCGAATCCCTCGGCAGATACTTCCAAAGTTCCCGATGCGCCGGGCACATCGCGGAACTGAAATCTTCCAGTCGCGCCGGTTTCGCTAGATGCCTGGAATGTGCCGCTGTGAATAATTACATGGGCCCCGTTGATGACCGCTCCGGTTGAATCATGAACTCGGCCTTCCACCCGGAATGCTTGTGCCGCCACCACCCCAGGAATAGCCAGGAGCAGGAGAAGCAGGGCAATTCTTACAAAGACTTTCATTTTTTTAACATCGGCTTACAGCACGGGATTCAAGGAACTCTCATTCTTACATATTTGATGCCTGCTTATGTGAGAGAACAATGGCTTTAGGGCTTGGTAAATTGCCGCAGGTCGTGTCCAGTCATATCTTTTGGTTCGTCCACGCCCAGCATTCCGAGAATCGTGGGAGAGATGTCGCGCAGAGAGCCGCCTGGCTTCAAGGTAAACCTATTTCCATTTTCCGAAACAACAATGAACGGCACCGGATTGGTTGTGTGCGCCGTGTGTGGCCCGCCGGTCACAGGATCAACCATCTGCTCGGCGTTGCCATGGTCGGCAGTGATGAGCATGGCGCCACCCCTGGCGCGGACGGCAAGCTCAATGCGGCCGAGACATGCGTCCACAGTTTCCACGGCCTTGACCGTGGGCTCCAGTTTTCCCGAGTGGCCAACCATATCTGCATTGGCGAAGTTCACGATCATCACGTCGAATGTGCCTTCTTCCGCCGCTTTGATCACAGCATCCGCGATGCCAGCGGCGCTCATCTCCGGCTTCAAATCGTATGTCGCGACTTTTTGCGATGGCACGAGAGCGCGGTCTTCTCCGGGGAACGGCTGCTCCACGCCGCCGTTAAAGAAATACGTGACGTGAGCATATTTTTCGGTTTCAGCCACGCGCAGATTGCGGAGGTTCAATCCGCCCATTACATTCGCCAGAATGTTGGCCATGGATTCCGGGTGAATGACCATAGGCAGGGAAAAATTCTTGTCGTACTGCGTCATGCAAACGTAGTGCAGATTTTTGGGGGCGGAGTCGCGCGGAATGGTGTTGTCAAGGTCTTCTGCGCCTTGCAGATCACGGCCGCCCTGGGCATTGAGGCCGCTGTTGCGGGCCAGCGCGCGAGTGATTTGACGCGCGCGGTCCGCGCGAAAGTTGAAGCAGATGCAGGAGTCATCATCGCGAATGGCGCCTTCGCTTTTGCCGTCGGAACAAACAAAAGGAATAATGAATTCGTCGGTTACGCCTTTGTTGTAGGACTCTTTGACGCCCTGCACGGGATCGGCATATTTGCCGCCTTCGGCCTGCCCCAACACCATGGCGTTGTAAGCCTTGGCAATGCGCTCCCAGCGGCGGTCGCGGTCCATGGCGTAGTAGCGGCCACTGACGCTGGCAATTTTGCCGACGTTGTATTCGCGAATCGCTCTCTGCAACAGTTCGAGGTATCCCGCGCCGTTGGTAGGCAAAGTGTCGCGCCCATCCATAAAGGCATGGATAAAGACGCGCTCCAGTCCATTCTGCTTTGCCATTTTGAGGAGAGCATGAAGGTGAGTCTGGTAGGAGTGCACTCCACCGTCAGAGACCAAGCCGAACAGATGCAACCGGCGGCCGCCACTCTGCGCATTTTTCATGGCAGCGAGCAGTTCAAGATTTTTGAAGAACTCGCCGTTCTGAATCATCACCTCAATGCGCGTGCTATCCATACGGACTACGCGTCCCGCGCCGATGTTGAGGTGCCCGACTTCGCTGTTGCCCATTTGCCCGTCAGGAAGCCCGACATAGGGGCCGCTTGTCTGAATCAGCGTATTGGGATACTCGCGCAGCAGGCGGTCGTAGGTGGGCTTGCGCGCAAGGGCAATGGCGTTGGCGTCGGTCCTGGGGCTGTAACCCCATCCGTCGAGAATAATGAGCACGAGTGGTTTGGGACGAGACATTTAGCTCCTGACTTATTCAGTTTCTCGCCTCAGGCGTTTAGCCGCTGCCTCAGGCTGTGTGAATGAAATGGGATCAAAGCAGGCCAGACAGAATTACTTAATCGAAAAAAAAATTATGAACCGAAAATAGCTGCTTTGATATCTGATTATAGCGCGAGAGTGCCAGCCTCTGGACACTCTCTTAATTTAGGTATCCGTTTCAAAACGTCTCACCGATTTTAAATATTTGAGGAGTTTTCATGCCAATCAAGGAACTTTTGTTGCCCGAATTCGATGAAGAGGTAAAAAAGACCCGCACTACTTTGGAACGCGTGCCTTTTGACAAAAAGGATTTTGTACCTCATCCGAAATCCATGCCGTTGAGTAAACTTGCGCCGCATGTGGCGCAGTTGGCGGGATTCGGATTAATCATATTGACCACTCCTGAACTCGATTTTGCCACGGGCAGCATTAAGCAACTGCCCTTCGAATCAACTGCCCAGCTTTTGAGCGCCTTTGATGAAGGCGCAGCCAAGGCACGCGCGGCTTTGCAAAACACGCCTGATGAGGCGTGGACGCAGCCGTGGAAGCTGAGTTTTCAGGGCAAGCCAATTTTTGAGGGATCGCGCTTTCTTGCCTATCGGCAGATGTTTTTGAACCATCTGGTGCACCATCGCGCGCAGCTAGGCGTATATTTGCGGCTGAATAATGAGCCTGTGCCGGCAACTTATGGTCCCTCGGCCGATGATACGTTGGGATTTTGATTTGCAGCCAGAACCGATGATGGGTTTCATTCGCAAACAATCAGACAGTGGGTAGTGGCTCGAGCGGAATTCATTCTGCTGGGCCACGTAATTTCGAGAAGCGCTCTCATTTTTTAGAGGCGTTTTTGCGAGGGAACAGTTCGCCTTCATAAAAGAGTGCCCCGCTCTCTGGATCGGGATCATTGAAGTCAGCCGGAACTGTGAATTCACCTTTGGCGCTTCCGAAAATTCGTGCCTTTGGTCGCTGATCAAACGGCACAAGCTTGGCCACCGAAATACCAGCTTGGGCGATTACGACCTCCTCACCCACAGCGACACGCTCTAAAAGCTTGGAGAGATTAGCCTTGGCGTCATGGATGTCTACTTTCATACTGTCGCGATCTTAGCTGAGCCAGAGACTAAGTCAAATCCAATTTTGCGAAAGAAAAAAGGCCGGAGATGAACCGGCCTTAAGAAATTACTCTTTCAAAATTAACCTTTGTAATTCAACGCCGTCAGCCCCAAGAACCGCGCCGAACTTCCCAACTCCTGCTCAATGCGCAGCAACTGGTTGTACTTGGCAATTCTGTCGGTACGCGAGGCAGATCCGGTTTTGATCTGGCCTGCGCCGGTGGCAACGGCAAGGTCGGCGATGAACGTGTCTTCGGTTTCGCCGGAGCGGTGCGAAATGATTGAGGTGTAGCCGTTGCGGCGGCCAAGATCAATGGCGTCGAGCGTCTCGCTCACGGTGCCAATCTGGTTCACCTTGATCAGAATGGAATTGGCGATGCCTTTATCAATTCCCTGTTGCAGGCGTTTTACATTCGTCACAAATAAATCATCGCCCACCAACTGAATTTTGTTTCCCACTTCTTTCGTGAGCACCGACCAGCCCTGCCAGTCATCTTCTGCAAGACCATCTTCAATCGAGACAATCGGGTAGTCCTTGGTCCACTTCGCCCAATAATGGGCCATTTCTTCCGAAGTTTTGGTGGTCTTGTCGGATTTTTTGAATACATACTTGCCATCCTGGAAGAACTCGCTTGCAGCAGGATCAAGCGCAATAGCAATTTGTGACCCAGCCTTGTAACCAGCCTGCTGGATGGCTTCGAGCACTACTTCAATGGCTTCCACATTCGACTTTACGGATGGCGCAAATCCGCCTTCATCACCGACCGCGGTATTATAGCCGCGCTTCTTCAACACGCCTTTCAGGGTATGAAAAACTTCCACACCCCAGCGCAAAGCTTCAGAAAATGATGACGCGCCTACAGGCATGACCATGAATTCCTGGAAGTCCACGTTGTTATCGGCGTGAGCGCCACCGTTCAGGATGTTCATCATGGGCGTGGGCAGAGTATTTGCGCCCGCACCGCCCAAATAGAAGTACAGTGGCTGATCAAAGTGCGCAGCAGCTGCGCGGGCTGCGGCCATGGAAACAGCGAGAATGGCATTCGCGCCCAGGCGGCCTTTATTTTCCGTGCCATCAAGGTCAATCATCCGCTTATCGAGGCCGAGCTGGTCGGTAGCATCAACACCGGTCAAGGCCTTGGCAATTTCTCCATTCACGTTCGCCACAGCCTTGAGGACGCCTTTTCCGAGGTAGCGTTTCTTGTCGCCATCCCGCAGCTCAACCGCTTCATGTTCTCCGGTCGAGGCGCCGCTGGGCACAATGGCCCGTCCCTGTGAACCGTCTTCGAGAAAAACTTCCGCTTCCACGGTAGGATTCCCGCGTGAATCAATGACTTCTCTTCCCCAAACTGCCGCAATCTTGCTCATGTAATTCCTTTCAAATTTTTTATGCAGACTTCACGACTGACGTGCGCCGAATGCGCGGGGCCACAAGCATCGTGCCCAGAGCGGCATCTGCTGAATTTAGTCTGTTGGACTGTGAGCCTGAATTATAAATCACACAAAGCCGGCCACAGTTTATAAACCAGCATCGGCGCAAAATTATTCCGTATTTTTTGTGAGATGAGTTACAAATTGCCGCGCCGCTGCGGAAAGAGATTGTTGGGAGCGAATACAAACGTAAAGCTGGCGGCGCGCCCATTCTTCCTTCAGAGGAACGGAAACCAGCCCCAGGGATTGGGTGTAAGGCGTGGCGGCAGCGCGCGGAACGATGCCGACGCCCAGTCCGGCGGCGGCCATGGCGCAAACAGCATCGAAACTGGTGACCTGGATGCGCAACTTTAACGGGCGGCCAATGGCCGCCGCTTCGCGCAGCAGAAGATAGTGCAGCGCGCTATTCCCATGCAGGCCGATAAAGTCATACTCCA
>Ga0134128_10010389_pt1 | contig 11151 bp, 14 predicted proteins | sample KB31754_FD_96462 | JGI IMG/M metagenome (GOLD analysis project Ga0134128, IMG submission 96462) | Terrestrial soil microbial communities with excess Nitrogen fertilizer from Kellogg Biological Station, Michigan, USA - KB3-175-4 | ecosystem: Environmental > Terrestrial > Soil > Unclassified ...
ATCGCCAACGCGGCCACGGACGAACCGGCGAACAACGATTGCTTGAGACTCATGCGCATTAACTCCCCCTTTTATTAACTTGCCCCACACGGAAGCGCGATATGACCAGCGCTGTCCCGACTGCTTAGGAAACCGGAGGCGATGATCGTTGAATTCGAAGTTGGTGACGCCGTTCCGCGATGTAAACCCATACATCAGTATGAGGTGATAATCCGTACACGCTCGCACAAAGTTCCTTTTTGTTTCGCGTGAGAATCGTGCAAGAGGATTTCCGCGCGAGAAAGGTCGGTTTTTATTGCCCAAAATGAGTTTCCGCGTTTTCCCGCGGCGCCGGAGCGCTTATGCGATGAACGAGAATCGTAGCGACATTTTTTCAACAACAACGCCGCAAAATTTCCGGCGCGCGACATCGCGCAGTGATGAAAAGTCAGCGCGTTTGAACGCGTGCAAAGCGGTACGGCAGCTTGAATCGAGATATTTTCGCTTGTTGGATCGCTTCAATTGACTACAGTCAAAAGCCGCCTTCGAAGGATCATCCCTGCCGCCGCCAAAATGAGGTGAACATCATTGTCAGCGATTTCCACGACTCGATTGCCGCAACTCAAAGCAAGGCTGCTCGACGGCGATAAGGAACTCTCGGGCGCATTGAAAGACCTGCTGCCCAGGCGCCTGCAGATCAAACTCAGGCACATCGCGACCGAACTGAAATTCCGCCGGGGCGAATGCGACATCGCCTGCCAGGGCGGCAATGCCCGTTTCGTTTACCTGATCGATACGGGAATCGTGCGGGTGAGCAGGCTTTCTCCCGCCGGGCGGCGCCAGGTGCTGGCTTTCATGTTTTCCGGCGGCATATTCGGCCTTCCCGACGGCGGCTGTTACGCGAACTCCGCGCAAGTGATCGGGCCGGCGACCCTCTACCGGATCGGCTGGGAGGCGCTGCGCGACCTCATGCAGGAAGAGCCGGACTTGAAAAGCGCGCTTCTCACTCGCGTCGCCTTCGATTTCCGCCAGGCGCAGCGGCGGATCGTGGTGCTGTCCCAGCAGAATGCCTCGCAAAAGCTGGCCTCTTTCCTGCTGGATCTGCGCGAATACGCCGAGTTTCGCGACAAGCGCAAAGGCTATGTCCGGCTTTCGCTCAGCCGTTCCGACCTGGGCGATTATCTGGGCACCGCGCCCGAGACGCTGGCGCGCGCGCTGGCCAGAATGGAAGAGGCCGGGATTTTGCGGCGCAAATCGCGCCGGCTCCTTTATATCGCCGATATGGGAATGCTCCGGCAAATCGCCTGCGGCCCGCGGCGGGCCCCGCCGGGAGCAAAAATCCCGAAAGCGGCCGAGGCGCGGTTGAACCGCGATTGGACTTCGCGCCTTTTCTAGTTCGCGGCCCGGAAAAAATGGCTGCGCCGCGTCAAGCGATAGCGCAGGCCGATCTGACAATAGTCATATAAAGCGCGCAACCAGATCATCTCATCGTTTGATTTACATCGCTCCCCTCGCGGGTCATTCCCGTTCGAGAATGATTTGGTCTCGCTTCGCCGGGATTGCATCAGCCAGGGAGAAGTTTGCCGTCGATGTGCAAGGATTATGCGCTGAACATGGATAGCGAGCGGTTTCTGCTCGAATTGAACGCCCTTGAGAATTGGCCACCGGCGGTGTGGAAAGCACCCGCTCCGCATTTCGGCCCCGAGGATCACATCAGGATCACCGACAAGGGCCTTTTGGCTCACATGAAGGACGACAGGCTCACAGTCGAGTTGCTGCCCTGGGCCTGGGAAGACCGCGACCACTATCTTTTCAACCTGTGCGTGGAAAAGCGTTCGCTGGGCAAGAGCATACGCTGCCTGATCCCGGCGACCGGCTTTTACATCTACACGATGCCCAGCCATCCCGGCCAGCAGCAGGATCAGCATCTTTTTCGCCTGAAGAACCGTGAGTGGTTCTGGATCGCGGGCATCATCCGTCACGGCGCCTTCGCCATGCTCACCAGGACGTACGCAGCGGTGCCGTCCATGCGCCGCAGGCAGATTTGCATTCTTCCACCCGAGGTGGGACTGAACTGGCTCAAATCCGCCGACCCGGTGTCCGATCTTTTGACCCCATTGCCAAAAGCCGCCTTCGACGTTTCCGTGCTGCGCAAGGACCAGGCCACGGAATCGCGGCATGCCATGCAGGCGCGGATCGCGCCGGCCGGCGCATCGCCATAACGGAATCACCCCAGCATGCGCTGGCAGGAAGAACGAAACCGCAGGATATTTGCCGCCCATGAATCTGGGCGCAGCATGCTCGAGTTGAGCGGGGACTTCCGGCTGAGCGTCGATCGCATCCGCGTCATCCTGATCGACGAACGCAACAAGCGGTCGTTCAGCCCCGCGCCGTATTATCAGGGTCTTCGCACCAGGGAAATTTGACGGAAAAGCCCTAGAGCATGATCGCGCTTCTTTGAATCGCGAGCATGCTCTAGGTTTTTGTTTTATCGCGCAATTTTCCCCGAAAACCGCTTCACACTTTTCGGATTGCGCTTTAGGCCGATTTGGTCAGCACCACATGGGTCGCCGCTTCCGTCGCGGTGCGTTCGGTGCAGCGATAGCCCAGTTTGATCATATCGATGCCGGCGAACAGCGCCTCGCCCGATCCCAGCAGCACGGGCGACATGGCAAGGTGCAGGGAGTCGACCAGCCCGGCCTTGAGATATTGCCGGATGGTGGCCGGGCCGCCGCCAATGCGGATGTCTTTTCCTTTCGCGGCGGCCTTCGCCTGTTCCAGTGCCGCGTGAATCCCGCCGGTGACGAAATGAAAACTTGTCCCGCCCGCCATGGTGAGCGACGCGCGCGCATGATGGGTGAGCACGAACACCGGCACATGATAGGGCGGCTCGTCGCCCCACCAACCCTTCCAACTCTCATCCGGCCACGGCCCGCGCACCGGCCCGAACATGTTGCGGCCCATGATCCAGGCGCCCAGATTGTCGAAACCGCGGGCGGCGATATCGTCGTCCGGCCCGGTGGCGCCACCCTCCTTGCCGATATGGCTCAAGAAGGTGCGGGTGGGAAAGAACCATTCGAACATCCCCGGACCGCCCGCACCCAGCGGATTCTCCAGGCTTTGATCGGGACCGGCGCCATAGCCGTCGATCGAAACCGAAAAGGCGTTCACTCTTAATTTGGTCATCAAATCTCCATCCTATAGACATTGGCCAATTGGCGCGGCGCATCCGACGGCAACGTGATCGTCAGTCCCTCCGCATCTTGCGAAAAAGTCAGCGGCGCATCCCGCCCCAGCAAGGTCACGGCTTTGGCGGAATGCACCGAGGCAATCACCGCCTTGCCGTTCTCGGGTTCAGCCAGCTGAATGGCGTAAAGATGGCCGTTGGCGGTGGTGAAGCGGAAATCGCGCGGCGTATAGGGCTTGGCCTTGGATTCGGAAAAACTGCCGTCGGCGTTTTCCGTGGGACCTTCGCCGAACTTTGTCCAGGGCCTTGCGCCATAGATCGCTTCGCCATTGCTCTTGAGCCACCCACCCACCGCCATTAGCGTGTCCCGGGCGGCCTCAGGAATGAGGCCGTCGCCGCGCGGCCCCACATTCAGCAGGAGATTGCCGTTCTTGGCGACGATGTCGGCCAGAAGATGCACGATCTGGGCCGGGCTCTTATATGTGTCGTTCTCGATATAGCCCCAGGATTTGTCGCTGATGGAGGTGCAGGTCTGCCAGGTGTCGGGGCGGATACCCGGCGCCTGCCCGCGCTCAACATCGAGCGTCCCGGCGCCGTCGGCAAATTCGCCCAGCTTGTAATTGACCACCGCCGTCCCGCCCGCCCGCGCCGCGCGGTTATAATAGAAGGCGAGAAACTTCGGCAGGGTGTTGCGGAACGACGGCTGGCCGATCCACCAGTCGAAATAGATCAACTCCGGCTCGTACGCCGTCACCAGCTCGACCTGGCGCGCCAGCCAGTCGTCCAGCCAATATTGCGACACATATGTATAGTCGCTGAACAGATCATCGCTGTTCACGCCCGTGATGCGCGCTTGCGCCGGGCCGTAAAGCCCGGCATTTGCGGGCTCCATCACGTCAGAGGGAAATTTCCGTCCCTCGTCGAAGAACCAGTCATGTTCGGCGCGATGCGACGAGAGGCAGAAATGAAAGTCGTGTGCCCGTGCCGCCGCTTTCACTTCGCTCAGCACATCGCGCTTTGGCCCCAGCTTGACGGCGCTGAAATCCGACAGGCGCGTGCCGTACATCGAGAAGCCGTCATGATGTTCGGCCACCGGCACCACATAGCGGGCGCCCGCCGCGCGAAACAGCGCCATCCAGGCCGCGGGATCGAACCGTTCGGCCGTAAAGCGTGGGATGAAATCCTTGTAGCCGAATTTGTTCTGCGGCCCATAGGTCGCGACATGATGGGCGAATTCCGGGCTGCCCCGCACATACATGTCGCGCGAATACCATTCGCTGCCGAAGGCGGGGATGGAATAAGGCCCCCAATGGATGAAGATGCCGAATTTGGCGTCCTGGTACCATTGCGGCGTCTTGTGGGCCTGGAGCGACGCCCAATCGGGGCGGAACGGTCCTTGGCCGATCCCCTCCGTTTCTTGTTCCACCAGCCGCAGCAGACGCGCGCGCTCTGGCGCATAACGCGCCGTCGCCTTCAGCCAGTCGCGATCCAATTCGGTGGGCGTGCGGGAATCGAAGGATTGCGCCTTCGCGCGCGGCGCCAGCATCAGATCGAGCGCCGTGCCCCCCGTGACGGCGAGCCATTGCCGGCGTGAGAGAGGTCGGCTCATGGGAAACTTATATTCACTCTTCTGTTTTGGCGGCCTTTGTTCTCGATCTTGGTCACCAGCACCTTGCCGATCTCGGCGGTGTTCTTCACATGGGTGCCGCCGCAAGGTTGAAGGTCCACGCCGGCAATGTCCAACAGGCGCACGCGGCCAAAGCCGGTGGGCGGCTTCACCGACATGGTGCGCACCAGCTCGGGCCGGTCGGCCATCTCTTCGTCGCTGATCCAGCGTGGGGTGACTGCGTGGCCGGCTTCGATCAACCTGTTGAGCGTCGCCGTGATCTCATCCTTGTCGAGGCTGGCGGCGTCCACGTCGAAATCCAGCCGCGCCTTGCCGTCCGAAATCTGCCCGCCCGTCACCGCGCCCGGCACCACGGCGCAAAGCAGATGCAGGCAGGTATGCAGCCGCATCAGGCGGTAGCGGTAATCCCAGTCGATCATGGCGGTCAGCATCGTTCCCGCCACAAGCCCCGCGGCGTCACCCTCGACCAGGTGGATCACGCCGTCCGCGCCAACGCCTTTCCGTGTATCGGTGACGCGGAAGACACGACCGTCTTCGGTGATAAAGCTGCCGCGGTCGCCCGGCTGACCGCCGCCCTGGGGATAGAAGATGGTGCGGTCGAGCTGGACCCGCCCGCCTTCCGCCACCATCACCGTGGCGGCGCTCTCCCGCACATAAGCGTCATCGCGAAACAACAATTCTGTGCCAGGCATGTATCCGCTTTTCCGAGGCCGCGGGCTTGAGTTTGGCTCAAGCCCGCATGTCCCGTCCAGCGATCTGACCCTTTCAGCTTGCCGTCTCGGCCAGCAATTGCTCGATGCGTCCCGAGAATTCCTTTTTGAGGCCGGTATAGAATTTCCCGCTCGCCGGCGAGGAAAAGCCGGCATGCACCGCCTTCACCCGTCCGTCGCGGCCGATGAAGATGGTGGCCGGCCAGGTGTCGAGATTGTTCAGTTGTGGCACCTTTTCGTGCATCTCCGACGGCGCTCCGGCCAGGAGTGTGGTGTACTGAATGCCATATTGCTTTTCGAAGGCGCGGGCGCGTTCCAGGGTCCCCTGCTGGTCGGGCTCCTCGAAATCGAAATCGACGATGGCCAGGCCGCGCCCACGATATTTCTTGTCCAGCTCGACCAGATATTGCGCTTCGTCATGGCAATTGGGGCACCAGGTGCCGGAAACCACCGCGAGGATCACCTTGCCCTTGAAACGCGGGTCGTCATTGGTGACCAGCTTGCCGTTCAGATCGGGGAAGGAAAATTTGAACGCGGCGTCGGGGTCCTTCGCCGTGGTGTGGGTGAGGAAATCATCCGGCTTGGGCAAGCCTTTGGCGTCCGCCACGTCAGTGCGATAGGCGGTGAGGATCGCCGCGCGCCCGCCATCTGGTTTGGCATTGGCCGCGCCATGCGCCTCGACATGCTGCTGGATCTCCAGCGAGCCGTCCGGCTTGGGCGTGACGATGATCACGCCCGGGCGCCCGCCGTCGAAATGGCTGAGCACCCATCTGCCGTCCAGATAACTGCCGCTGTAGGAGCCCGTATCGCCGTCGATGCGCAGGATTGCCGCCGCCACTTCCGGACCGTGCTGCTGGACAACGAAACGGAACGCCTTTTCGCCCTTGGACGATGGCGCGGCCAAGGGGATCACCCACGAGCCGGCGATGGCGGGCGTCTTCACACGGGCTTCCCGCGGTTCCACATGGCGCGTGGCGGCGAAGCTGTATTCGCCGGAAGGCCCGCGGCCCTTGGTGGCAAGCGTACCGCTCAGCCGGCCGTGATCCAGGCTGGCGTCGATACTGGTGAGATAGTGTTCCAGGTTCAACACCAGCTTGCCGTTCTCGAAGCTGGCGCTGGTGGTGCCGTCATACGGTTTGAAGCCGTCATAGAAGATGCCTTTGAGGTCTTTGCCCTCGCCCTTGATGTCGAGCCGGAATGGAATGTCCACGCCGTCGCGCGACAACACGGCGTCCCAGCGGCCATCAATGGTTTGGGGGGCGAGTGATGGCGCGGCGATGGCGGCGCTCGAACTGGCCCAAAAAGCAATAGAACCGACGGCGATCAGGCTGGCGGCATAGAGAAGCGTCTTCATATCTCACTCCTTGAAATCGATGGGCTGGGACCGGCTATTGCGCCACGGTGACGGAAGCCGACAGATGCACCGTCCTGGGCGGCTGGCAGATCTGGCCATTACAGGTCTGGAAGCGCACGCGCACGGGAAGCTGCTGGGGCCCGGTGGCCGGCGTCGCTGCAACACGCAGCGGCAGGCTCACGGTGAAAGCGCGCGAATAGAATTCCGTATCGAGGTTGAAAGCCGCATCGTGGATTTTGGTGGCCGGACTTCCCGCGGGCGCGCCGCCAGCGATGGCGACCTTGTTGGGCTCCAGCGAAACCAGAAGCGGCGTGGGGCCGCCCGGCAATTGCTTCAGCGCATAGACGTGCCAGCCGTTTCGCACCTGGGCGTGCAAGGTGAGCGTCAGGCTCGATGAGGGTTTGGCGGTGATGAGCGGCCCGGCCGAGGCGGTCCAGGTCACGGTCTCAGCCGCGGCTTGGTCAGGCGTTCCCGCCAGAGCGGTGCCCGAGAAGGTCAGAGCCAGCACTGCAACGCCCGAAAGCGCCCATGTCCTTTTCGCCATATTCGTCCCCGATGCTATTCTACAAAAGATATATTGTGTATTATTCCATCACTCACAAAACTCTCATACAACTGATCAGTTTCATAAATATACTACTTTATTTCAGTGTATTTTACGGTCGGGAGGCGCACGCACAAAACGCGGCAAGATCGAGAAACAGGCAATTTTTTGCCACGCACATCCAATCGGGCTCCGCCGGGTATCTAATGGGCGTCCTGACTGAAGGGAGCCGCCATGGGCATGCCTGTCGCCATAAACAATATATTTATCGTGATGACCGTATTCGGCAGCACCACGGCCATCATCGGCTTGGCGCTGTTCATCCCGCATTATTTCCGCGCCCAGAAGCGTGCCACGATCTACAAGACCATCGAGCTGTTCTCGACCCGCAACCAGCCGGTGCCGCCCGAAGTGCTGGACAGCCTGAGCCGCCAGACCGCGGCCACACCGGATGGCGATCTGCGGCGCGGCGTCATCCTTCTCAGCATTGCGGTAGCGCTGGCCGTGTTCGGCTATTTCGTGGATGACGCCCGCTCGCCGCTAATCGGGATTGCCGCCTTTCCGGCCATGATCGGCCTGGCCTTTATCGGCTTGCACCTGCGTGCCATAAAACGCGCGGCCTGACGCGCACATACGATGCGGCCCAATCTGAGCGGGTTGAGCGACCGGGATCTGGTGCTTCGGGTCCAGGACGCCCATGACCGAGATGCTTTCGGCGAACTTGTGCGCCGCCATCACACTCCGCTTCGGGCCTTCCTGTGGCGGCTCACCGGCAACGGCGGAGAAGCCGAAGACCTGGCGCAGGATGTCTTCATCCGCTGCTATGACCGGATCGCGGGCTTTCGCGGCGCCTCCAGCTTTCGCACCTGGGTGTTCGCCATCGCATATCGCGAATTTCTTCGCTGGAAAAGGCGCGGCCTGATCTATGGCAAATTGCTGCGCCATTTCTCCCGCGCGCCGGAAGGCGGGGACGCGCTTCACCCCGACGAGGCTTTCGAATTGCAGCGCAGCTTGAATGCGCTGGGCGTGACGGAACGCGCCGCGCTTCTTCTCTGCGACGCCTGCGGCTTGTCGCACAGCGAGGCGGCGGAAGCGCTCTCCGTACCCCTGGGTTCGCTCAAGACCTATGTCCAGCGGGGACGCGAAAAAATGCGCGCGCGCCTGGGCGACCACGCGGAACTGGAACAAGGACAGTTGGTGTCATGCAAAACAACGATTTGATGAGCGAATTGCTCGCCCGCGATCACGCCGGGCTCTCCGCCAGACTCGCGCGCAAGCCCATGGACCGCATAGTCTTGGCTCAACTGCAAGACCGCGACCGGTTTCGCGGTCTCGTTTTGGCCACAGCCGGCTTCCTGGGCGCAGGCGTTGCCGCCGCCGAGATCGTGGCCCTGGTGCCGGCAAGCAAGCTTTGGCCCGGCGTGACGCAATTGGGATTCGCGATGACCTTCCTGCTGATCGCCGGGATGATTGGAATCCTCGGCCGGGCGATGGCCGACTGAAGGTCAGCGCCGGGGCTTCATGGAAAAGACGATGCGGTCATCCTGCCAACGTGCGGCGATCGAGGCCGCCACCGCCACCACCGCGCCGAACAGAAGCGCGAACGCGGTCCAAAGGGCGGCAATCGCGGCGATCCTTTTGGCGTCGCGCACGGCAGCAGCCTGGCGCGTTTCCGCATCGTTGACGCGGGTGCGGGCCGCATCCACCGAGATGCCGTCCGCTTCGCTCACCAGGCGGGCAAGCCGGGCATTGTCGTCATCGCCGACCGCGCCCGCTGCGTGCATGCCCAGAATGCGGCGCGCCTGGTTCTTGGCCGCCATCACCTCGGCCGTATCGCGGCCGGGTCCGAACATCATGTCCACCCAATAGCGCGTATCGGCCGCCTGGTTGGCAGGACGTGTGGCGACTGCGCCGGCGATGGAAGAATTGGTCAGGCCCGACGCCGCCGCGATCATCAGAAGCCCGGCCACCACCGCCAAGGCCCACATCACAAAGCCGTGCGCGCCGGCGCGGAACTCTTCTTCCTCGGTGTTCTCTACTTCCGGCCCGACCAGGCGGCCCACGATATAGCCGCCCACGGCAAAGCCGAACGCCTGGGCCGCCACGAAATAGACCGCGCCCAGATGCAAATAACCGGTGGCGGTGCTGCTATGCGGGACAGGCACCAGGGCCAGTCCGACACCGGCGCCCAAGGTCAGCAGGAACAGGGTGGTGGCGGTGGCGGCAAAGGCGCCCGCGATCACCACGCCCCACCGGAAGCGGCCTTCCTCTTCGGCAACAATGGCGGTGGTGTCGTCGGTTACGATGGCAGTGCTGGTCATGGCTTTCCCTTTTGGCGGGGGCCCGGATCGGGCAGGAAACAGCAGGCAGAAAACAACCAGCGGGGCTGCCCGGTTCCGCGCATTCGTGCAACGGCCCCTGTTCTTCCGCGTTAGGAGCCTGAACGCGCTCTTGGGAAATCGTCATGCGGTCTGGATGCCTGTGGCTTTTGGGAGTGCCGCTCCCCATCATCATCATTCTCTGGCTGATCACGGGCCATGCTTGATGGGTCACGCTTGACCTCGGCCACGCCTGGCTTCCCCGAATGTCAAGAAGAAAGGCCGGTTTGCCCCGGCCCCTGGCCTTGGGCTAGACTCCTTTAGGGTCTGGTGCTGGGGGGAAGTCATGCGAATTGCGCTTGCGGTAATCGGCCTTCTGGTCCTTCTCCTGGGATTGCACTGGATCAGCGAGGGCACCGGCTTTCTTGCCTATCCGCACAGCCCCATGATGTATCTCAAGCCCACTTGGACCTATACCGGCATCGTTACCGCCCTGATCGGCGCGGCGTTGATCTGGTTCTCGCGGACCCTGGGCGGCGGCCGGCGCTCGGCTTAGGCCGGCTGCCAGGACTTGGGCCATGCAGCCTTTGATCATCGCGGCCATCGCCTTTGTGGGGACGCATTTCCTTTTGTCGCATCCTTTGCGCGCTCCGCTGGTGCGCGGCTTAGGTGAACGCGGCTTCTCGGCGCTTTATTCGCTGGTGGCGCTGGCGACCTTCGCCTGGCTGGTGGTCCAGTACCGCGCCGCGCCCGCGCGGCCGCCGCTTTGGCCGGTGGACGATGTGCTCTGGGCCATCGTCACGGTGGTGATGCTGGTGGCCTCCATCCTCTTCATGGGTTCGCTGATCAAAAATCCCGCACTTCCCAATCGCAATTTGGCCACGCATAGCTTGGCCAGTCCCGGCGCGGCGGCAAAGGCGCCGCCCGAGGTCCCTTCCCAAGCAAAGGGCGTCTTCGCCGTCACCCGCCATCCCATGATGTGGGCGTTCGCGCTCTGGGGGTTCTGCCATATCGCGGTCATGCCCACGCTGGCGAACATCATCCTTTGCGCCGCGATCATCATTCTCGCTCTGTGCGGCGCGAGCCTTCAGGACCGCAAGAAGCGACAGCTTCAGCCACAGACCTGGCTCCTATGGGAAGCCAAGACCAGCTATTGGCCTTTCGCGGCCATCGCCCAGGGCCGCGCCCGCTTCGGCGGCTTTCGTCCCCACGATTGGGCAGGCGGGGTGGTGATCTGGCTCGCCGCCACCTGGGCCCACATCCCCGCGGCGCACATCGCGGCGGGAATCTGGCGCTGGCTTTAGGCGCTACTCATATCGCAACGCATGCACCGGATTGGCTCTGGCCACATGGGCCGCATGGACGATCACCGTGGCCCAGGCGATCACCAGCGCCACCGCGCCGACGCCCACGAAGTAAAGCGGACTGAGGC
>Ga0134128_10010395_pt1 | contig 11149 bp, 8 predicted proteins | sample KB31754_FD_96462 | JGI IMG/M metagenome (GOLD analysis project Ga0134128, IMG submission 96462) | Terrestrial soil microbial communities with excess Nitrogen fertilizer from Kellogg Biological Station, Michigan, USA - KB3-175-4 | ecosystem: Environmental > Terrestrial > Soil > Unclassified ...
CGGCACGCCGCTCCTGCCCCTTACGCTGCACGGCGGGGCGCCGGTGCGCGAAGGCCAGGACGTGCTCATCACCGGCTTTCCGCTCGGCGGCATCATCGGGCCGTTCGCGGCGACGCACCGCGGGATGATTTCGGCGATCACGCCGCTCGCGATTCCGCAGGATCGCGCCGCGAATCTCGACCCGGCCGTGATTCGCCGGCTCAACAGCGGAAGCTATCGCGTGTTCCAGCTCGACGCGACCGCATATCCCGGCAACAGCGGCAGCCCGGTCTACGATCCGGCCACGGGCAACGTGCTCGGCATCGTAAACATGGTATTCGTGCAAAGCACCAAAGAGGCGGCGCTCACGCACCCGAGCGGCATCACGTACGCAGTGCCGGCGAGCCACCTGCAGGCGCTGCTGCGCGCGCGCTGATTCGCCTCAGGCCGGCTCCTCGTCGCGGCGCAGCGCCTTGTAGGTGAGATGCCACGCAAGCAGCGGAACCGGCATCTTGAGCCAATGTCCGCGGACGTACAGTGCACGCCTTGCCCAGCGTGTCGAGGACGACGCGGCCGCCGGCTGCAGCGCCGCGTCGAGCAGGCGGTCCATCAGCGCGGCAACCGGCGCAACGGGCGCGTAACGCGCGACGCCGGCGACGACGTCGCCAGGAACGGGGGTGCCGAGCAGTCGCGACGTGAAGCGCAGCGCATAGTAGAGCGGGCGGCCGAGGTCGAGCTCGCCGGCGCGTGCGACGAGCGTGCGCCAGAATGCGCGACCTTCGCCGCCGAAATGCGCGAGCAGCGCGTCGAGATCGACCAGGTCGCGCAGGCCGTGCGAAAGCTCCTCGTTGTGGAACAGGTGCGTCGCGCTGTGCAGCACCATGTCGGACGGCGACAGCACGGCGAACGGCGGCGCGTGCGGAAGCGCTACCGCCGCGCGAAAGAGCGCGCCGGCGTCGAGCGCGACACCCGCCGTCTCGGGCACGATCGTGTGATGCACGTCGAGAATCGTCAGGCGCTTCATGTGCTGCATCGGCGGCAGCTCGTGCATCCAGCGCCGGTAGTAGCGCTGGTCGTACGGATGCAGGTGCGTCGTCGCGAATCCGCCGAGCATTAGCGCCGATTCGACGTCGGGGAGCCGCGCTTTCGGCACGAGGATGTCGATGTCCGAGAAGAGCCGACCGCGCGCGGGCGGAAGACCGGCCATCAGATACGCCGCCCCCTTGAGCAGAATCACGGGCGTCGCGAGCGGCGCGAGCGCGCGCGCGATCTCGGCGGCTTCGCGGCGCACCACTGCGTGCTGCGCGCGGCATTTATTGCCGGCGGCGATCAGGTGCGCACGCGGGGCGTGCGGAACGCGGTCGAGGCCGACCGATGTGTCGATGCGAGCGGCGAGCGTTGCGAGCAGATCCGCTTCGCGCGCGCTTCCAATCAGCGCTTCCCACGGCACGTCGTCAGTGGCAATGCGCGCCGGCGTGCGCAACGCGTCGGCGAGCCGCGCGCTCGGCATTGCGTTCACGGCGAAGCGAAGCGATCGAACGTGGCGACCGCTTCGTCGAGCGCGCCGCCATACGTGAACGCGTAACAGTCGCTCGCATCGACCAGCGCGGCGAGCGCTTCGAACCCGGCGCGTCCGTGCACGCTGTAGTTGAATGCGCTGTCGACGAGCCGCATGAACGCGTCGCACTTCGCAAGCGCGGCGAGCTGCATCGCGGCGCCGTTCTCGTAGTGCGGGAGCACGACCCACGCGGGCAAAGCGAACTCCAGCGCGCGCCGCACGCTATCGGCCGGCGGACGCACGTGCGCGACCGAGCCCTTCAGCGTATCGGGTACGACGTCGCCGATCGCGGCGTCGGGCCAGAAGCGCGCGATCGTATCGATCGAGCGGTTCTTGAGGCTGATCGGCCGCGGCATCGGGACGACGCGCGTGCCGTCGAGCTCGACCAGCGCGAGCTCGTCCGACAAAAGTCGCCATCCGCGTGCGACGAGCGCCGCGCACAACGTGCTCTTGCCCGAACCCGGCGGGGCCGGCAGCAGAAGCGCGCGGCCGTGCCGCTCCAGCACCGCCGAGTGAATCATCAGGTACTGGTGACAATGCATCGTGATGCACCAGTTGAGACCCCATTCGAGCAGCGGGAACGCCTGCGCGGCGGGCAGCGGGCGAAAGCGGGTGTTGCCGTCGAACTTGAAAAGCGCCTGCGGTGCGACGAAGCGTCGCACGCCGAAGGGCGGCTCGACGGCGACGCGAAAGTCGGCGAAGTCATCGTCGGCGAGCACGTCATGCTGCGCGTACAGCAATGCGAGACCCGATGCGACGACGTCGAACGGCGAGCGAATCTCGGCGGCGACGGGCCCGAGGCGAACGCGCAATCCCGGTCCCGTCAGGCGTCGCCGCAGTTCGGCCGCGGCAAGCTCGGCAACGATCAAGCGGAAACGGGTGTGGCGAGCCTCAACTCGGCGAGATGCGCGAGCGTGCGCTCGACGGCAGCGGCGAGTTCGTCGTCGGCGCTCGTTCCTGCGTCGTCGGCAATGCCGCCGACCAGCGCGGCGAGATCGATCCCCGAAGGATGCGAAGCGAGCATTGTCATGACGGCGTGGCCGAGCACGCTCAGGTGATGCGTGTCGCCGGTGACGTCATTATAGAGGACGAGCTCGTCGTCCCACGATCGGGAGGCGAGCGCATCGGGCGCGACGAGGCGCCAAGACGAATCGGGATTCATGGGGCTCGTGCGCGCGCTACCGCTTGCGCGTCAGCCCATTGTAGTCCGGATGTACGAGATGATCTGCGTCGCGCCCCAGCGAACCCCGGCAGTGGGCTCGAAGTAGCCGCGGTTGATGAGGTCGTTCCACATGTTGCGCACCGTCGCCTCGGTGAGGACCGGCGTGCGACCCGAACGAGCGTTGAGCAGCGCGGCGGCCATGTACGGGCCGATACCCGACATCTGCGATCCGCCGGATGCAATCACGTCCATCATCGTCTGCGTGCCGAACGTGCTGCCGCCGAAGCCCGTGGTCGAGCAGTGGAAGAGCGTTCCGTGCGAACCCGTCGCGACCGGATTCGTTGTCGGGGTGGTCGTGGGCGTGGAGGAGGTGCCGGTCGTCGACCCCTGCGTCGTGCTTCCTCGACGCGTGCCGGTGCCACCCGACATGCCGAAGAACGTGGAGCCGCTCGAGGTGGACGTGGACGCCGTCGGGCTCGAGAGCGCGGCGGTCGTCGTCGGCGCCGTCGGTGCGCTCGTTGGCGCGACAGGAGCCGGCGCAACGCCGAGCAGCTGCTGCCGTATCTGCATCAGCGGCGACAGCGAGCCCGTCGACGTGGTGGTTGGCGGTGCGGACGTCGTGGTCGTCGTCGTGCCACATTCGGTGCCGGACGTCGTCGGCGTGGATGTGGGAATCGTGGTCGAGCCGCGCGAACTGCCGTACACCCCTCGCGATGTGCGAAGCGAGAACGTGGACGTCGTGGTCGGCGGAGGCGTCGTGACGACGGTCGTCGACGTTCCGCATCCGGGATCGCCCGATGTCGCGGGGTCGTTGCCCGCGCCGGGTACGACGCCGACGTAAGGCGACGGCCACTGCGTGCCCATCGCTTGCCACTGGCCGGGCTGGAGGCCGCTGCAGGCCTGCGTCGGCGCGTTTCCGCTCGTGGGCATCGACGTCGATGCGGACGGCGTCAGGCAGGCGACTTGTCCGAGGACCGGACGGCTCGCAACCGTCATCACCACCGAGCCGGCGGCGAGTCCACCCTGCAACAGGCGACGTCGCGCGTCGGATTTCGGCTGCTCCGCGTCCTGCCCGTTGCGGGGGAGTTCAGGGGGAAGTGCCATTTGCCCTCAAGGGAAGCAATCGCCGTTCCATGAGGTCCAAAGGCCCTCAGTCCGACAAAAAACAAAAGCTTGCGATCAAACGTCCACTGCGCCGGGTTTCGAATGTAAAGCGGGCCGACACCGGTACCCCCGCTGCGTCGAATCCGGCTAGAGTTCCGTCGTCGGCGCATCCGGTGGACCGCGAGGGGGTCCCAACGTTCGTCAGGCGCGCCGCTCGCGCATCGGTGGCGAGTCCAGGACACCGGTCGGGCCGGGTTCGCCGCGTCCGAAACGTACTGCGCCCGCTGGGAACGCATTCAATGCCACCGTTATTCTGGATCAAGTACGCGGTCAAGCTTCTGGTGTTGCCACCGTTCGCGCCATTGCTGCTCGCGCTGGTCGGCCTCGGCATCGCCGGTCGCCATCCGCGTGCCGGGCGACGCGTCGCACTGGCCGGCATCGTTGCGTTGTGGGTCCTCGCAACGCCCGCCGTCGCTGATTTTCTCGTGCGTCTGCTCGATCGGTCGCCACCGCTCGACGTCGCGTCGGCCGCCAATGCGCAGGCGATCGTCGTTCTCGGCGGCGGCACGCGCTTTTACGCGCCCGAGTATGGCGGCGCTACGGTGAGCCCGATCACGCTCGAGCGCGTGCGCTACGGCGCGTACCTTGCACGCCGCACGAAACTGCCGGTGCTCGTCTCGGGAGGCCCGACGCAGGGCGCGCCACCCGAGGCGATCCTGATGCGCAACGTGCTCGTGCACGAGTTCGGCGTTCCGGTGCGCTGGACCGAGACGCATGCGCGCAACACGCACGAGAATGCGGTCGATTCGGCGAAGATGCTCGCTGCCGCCGGCGTGCACCGCATCGTGCTCGTCGGAAACAGCTTCGATTTCCCTCGCTCGCGCAAGGAATTCGAAGCGCAGGGCCTTTACGTGATGGCGGCGCCGATCGGGCTTCCGCTGCCGATTCCAACGCGGCTCACCGACTTTCTTCCCTCGCCCGGCGGCCTGCAGCTCTCCTACTACGCGATCTACGAGATGCTCGCCAACGTGCTGTTCGACATCACGCCGCACGCCGCGCAAAGCGCAGCGTCGTCGAGCTGAGGCGAGCGGGTCCTAACGAAAATTGCGTCGGTAGACGATCGAAATGCCGCTCGTCGTTCCCGCTTCGGCGCGAAGCGTGATCTGGCGCGACAACGCGTACTCGAGGCGCACCGCGCTGCTTGCAAGCGACAGGCCCTGCTCGTAACCGAGCGAAAGCCGGTCGCTGATGCGCTTGCCGAACACGACGACCTGGTTCGCGGTTCCCTGCGCACCGCTCGTGCTCGAACTGCTCGTCTGAAGTGAAATCTCGTCGAGGCCGAGCCGCTGCGCGACGTTGGCGGTGAACGGCTTGCCGTGCCGGCCGAGCAGCGCCGCCGAGGCCGCGCCGAGCGCCCCGTAATCGATGCGTCCGCCGCTGTTCAGTCCCTGTCCGGTCACGAGCCACGCGAGCGCTTCGTTCTCGGGGACCGGAGGATTCGACGTGACGCGGACCTGCGGCAGCTTCACCGTGCCGGTGATCTGGATGCCCGCCTCGACCGGCAGGTTCTTCCGCAATGCGACGACGTCGAGCGCCGGGTTGTCCGCCGGGCCGTCGAAGATGACGCGGCCGCGGTCGATCGTGAGCTTTTGCCCGAACGCAACGTACGTGCCGTTGACCGTGCGGATCGTGCCGTTCGCATGCAGGTTGCCGTTCGCGTCGGTCGTGACGTGGACGCGGCCGGCGAGACGCGCATCGAGTCCTTCTCCTTCGAACGTCAGGTTGCGTCCGAGGTCGATCTCGACGTCGAGCGCGAGCGGCGGCCGCTTTCCGCCTGCACTGCGATCGACGCGCGGCTCGCCCTCGATCACGATGTCGGACGCGAGCCTGCCCGTCGGCTGCGGCTCGTATTCGACATGGCCTTCGACGACCGTCATGCTGCCGCGCAGTGCAAGGCGCCGATCGGCCAGCGCGACGGTCCCGTTTCCGTCGACGACGAAGCGAAGATCGGGACGGTTCGCAATGCGGAAGTTCTGCGCCTTCCACGTCACGTGCGTCTGCACGCTGCCGCCCGTACCCGGCAGCGCGATCAGGCCGCTCGCTTCGAACAGGCCGTCGCCGCCGCGAAAGCGCAGTGCATCGAGCGCAACGCCGCGATCGGCCAGGTGCGCGTGCAGTTCGCCATCCTCGATGTGCACGCCGTACTGCGGCGCATCGATCGTCAGCGCCGTGCCGTCGAGCGAGCCCGACCACAGCGGCGTGCCGACGGTGCCCGTCGCCTTCACGTCGAGCGCGGCGCGGCCGTCGACCGCCGCCGCCGTGCCGAACCACGGTTGAAACACGGCGAGCGACGCGAGCTCCGCGCGCAGTGCGAGCGAAAGCGGGGCTGCGCGATCGATCTTGCCCGATGCGGCGTCGCTCACGCTGCCGACGCTGACCGTACCGTTCGCGCTGCCTGCGCGTGTCGACGCGAACGACAGCCTGGCGTCGAGCGCATCGTCGTGGAACGTGCCGCGAAGCTGCAGTTGCGTGATGCCGACGCCTTCGCGCTTCGTCGTCGCTCCCGACGGAACGTCGACCTGGATGTCGCCGCTTTCGCGTGCAATCGAGAAGTTGCCGGCGAGCCGCGGTGACGCGGCGATCGACCACTCGCCGCCGAGCACGAGCGTCGATTCGACGGGCAGTGCGTGCCCCGCGAGACGCGCGGCCGACGCGACCGGAATGCGCGTGAACGCCCCTCGCGTCGTGATGCGTCCGGCGTTCCAGATGAATTCGCCGATGCTGACCCGTCCGTCGGCGATGTCGACCTGCGCGTTCTCGATTCGCGCATATCCGCGGCGAAGCGTGAGCGCGGTGTTGCCGGCGACGTGCACCGGCACGGCGCCGCGATTGTCGAGCGATGTCACGGTGCCGGTCCACGACGCGTCGGCGAGCCGGTCGGCGTTTTGCACCGATCCGTCGATGGTCATCGTCGCGTCGACGTCACCTGCGCGAAGCGCGAATGCCGCGTGATTGCGCGCCAGCGTTCCGGTCGCGCTTGCATGCAGCGCATCGAGCGTGCGTCCGGGGATTGCAACGTTCGTCGCGTCGATCGCGATATCGATTGCGCGCGTGGCAAGCGTTCCGCGCGAAAGCGCAGCGGGCGCGAGCGACGCGTGCCCGTCCAGCGTGGAAAGCGCATAGTGGCCGAGCTGCAGCGATTGCGCGTGCCAGGTGGCGTCACCGCCGATCACGCTGCGGTCGAGCGCAAGATGGCCGCTGATCCGCAATGCGCCGGCGATCGGCTGCGGCACCGAGGCCGGCAGCAGCGGTGCGACGTCGGCGAGGTGCGGCGCATCGAGCGTGAACGCGAGGCGATCGCCCGGCGCTCCCGCGGCGCCATTGGCCGTCAGATGTGCGGAGCCGAGCGCGAGTTCGGCGACGAGATGCGATATCGCGCGCGCTGCAACGTCGGCCTTCGCGCTGCCCGACAACGCGAGACGGTCGAGGCGGCTCGACGGTGCGAAGCCGACGTCGACGCTGGCGCGCAGTTGCGGATGCAAGGCGCCTTTCGCCGCCAGCGTGCCGTCGAGCGACGCGTTCGGAACCGCGGCGAAGCGCGATGGATCGAGGCGCGTCATCGTCGCGCGCACGCTGAAGTCGTTCGCATCGTTCAACGCGAACTGCGCCGAGCCGGCGAGCGATCCCGCACCGGCGCTCGCGCGAAAGCGCGACACGTCGACGCGGCCGTCGGCGACCGCTGCGGCGAACGCAAGCGTCATGTCGTTGTAACGGACGTCGCCCTCCGCGGTCTGCCGTTTCGCATCGGCATCGGCCGCGATGCGTCCCGACAGGCGCGTCGGCGTCAGCTTCGTCGAAAGGTGCGCGAGGTCGACATCGGCGATCGTCAACGCGACGTGCACCGAGCGCGGCGCAGCGAGCGCGATGCGGCCGTCGCCGCGTGCACTGCCGCCGGCGAGCGTCGCGTCGATCGCGTCGAGCGTCAGCGCGTCGCGGTCCAGCGCGAACTTCGCGGCGAGATGCGCGAGCGGCAGCGCATGCGCGTCGATCGGACCGGGCGCATCGTTGACGAGATCGACGTTGCCGGCGATGCCGTCGCCTTGCGGCGAGAACGCGACATGCATTCGCGCACGCGTCGCCGGCAACGACGCGTCGAACGTCGAGGCATCGACGCCGGTCAACTCGCCGGTTGCCGACGCGAACGGCGTCGTGGCGAACGGTGTCGCGACGGCCTGCAGCGACATGGCCGCGTCGCGGTAAGTGCCGCGCATCGCGACATTCAGCCGCGCGAGCGGACCCTCGAGCGTGATGCTGGCGTTCGCGCCGGCAAGCTTGCCATCGCCTGCGAGCGTCACATGACCCGATACGGGCAGCGGCGCGCGCGCGCCGATGTCGAGATCGCCGTGCAGCGCGCCGTACTCGGACACGAGTGCAACGTCGCGCAGATGGTGCGCGTTGGCATCGCCCGAATAACCGAGCTCGAACCCCTCGATGCTGCCGGAGCGCGGTCCCGCGTGCCAATCGAGCCTGCCGACATCGAGGCGACCGATGTCGACCTGAAGCGGCAGCGAAAGGTCGGTCGGCGGCGTCGTGGGCTTGCCTTCGGCCGACGGCTTGATCGACAGATCGACGTGACGCGCACCAAGGCCGCGGATCGACAGGTGCTTGTGCAACAGCGTGCCGGGATTCCAGTCGACGACGACGTCGTCGGCGACCAGCGTGGCGTCGGCGCCGTGCCACGTGATGCGCCGAAAGCGCATCGTGCCGGCAATCGATCCGCTCGGTCCTTCCACGCTGACGCGACCGCCCGAGCGCGCAACGATCCGATCGATGACGAACGGAAGGCCGTGCTCGCTCAGCGTGAAGCCGATGACCGCGACGATCGCGACGCCGAGGAGCGCGACGACGCCGAGCGCGATCAGCACGCCGCGGCGATGCGAAGGCTTGCGCGCAGCAGCGTCTTGCGACTCGGACGTCATGCGAGACTTTAGAACGCGAGACCGACCGAAAAGTGCAATCGCACCTGCCGCGATTGTTCGCCATACGCGACGTCGAGACGGAAGGGCCCGATCGGTGTGCGCAGCCGCGCGCCGACGCCGTAGCCGACGGCAAGCTTGAAATCCGCGATCTCGTCGAATGCGTTGCCGGCATCGACGAAGGTCGCGATGCCGAGCGAATCGTTGATCCAGCGCGTCGCCTCGACGCTCATCACCGTGTAGTAGCGCACGGGCAGGACAGCGCTGCCCACGTGCAGGCCGAGGCTTTGGAATGCGTAGCCGCGAACGGTCGTGTCGCCGCCGGTGCGGAACAGGAGCTCGGACGGAATGTCGTTGCGATCGCCGGCGATCACTGCGCCCGCTTCGGCGCGCGCCGTCAACGACCACAGGCGCGAGAGCGGCTGCCAGAACGCGCTGCGCAGGACCACGCGCTCGAAGCCGCGCGTCGATGCGCCGGGAACGCCGACGCCGAATTGCGCGAGCGCGACGTATCCCTTCGTCGGCGACGCGAGGTCGTCGACGCGGCGCCATGCGCGTTCGACGTCGACGTAGAGCGCGCGCGAGCTCTCGGGCCCCAAACCCGCCGGATTCTCCTGATCGACGTAGAACGCCGCGCCGTATTGCCATTGATTGCGCTCGTCGAGCGAGCTCATCCGCACGCCCGTTGCGCCGGTCTTCGTCACGAGGCCGCTGATGTCCGTGTGCTCGACGCGCGCGAACGTCGAGCGCGACCAGCCGTTTTCGGCAGGCGGTTCGACGAATCGCACCGACGCGTTCTGCAGCTTCGATTCGACGCGCGCATCGACGTACATCTGGATCGCACGATTCGACACGTCGACGTCGCGGTAGCTCACGTTGCCGCGAAACTGCGTGTCCGTCGAATAGCCGATGCCGACCTCGAGCTTCTTCGGCGGCGCTTCGATGACGCTCACGTGCACCGGTGCATCGTCGGCCGTCGCAGGATCAGGATCGACGACGGCATGCACGCTCGCGAAGTAGCCGGTGCCGTTCAACCGGCGCACGAACTGGTCGAGCTCGGCAATCGAATAGCGGTCGCCGGGCTTTTGCGAGCGGTAATGGCGAACGAGATCGGCCGGGTAGCGCGACAAGCCCTGGATGTCGAGATCGCCGACGTGAAAGACCGGTCCGCTATCGATCGCGACGTCGAGTGCGACGCTGTTCTGTCGCGGATCGACGCGCGCTTCGCTCGACGTCAATTTCGCCGCCGCGAACGCGTCGCCGGCAAGCGTCGCGACGGCCTGCGTCTTCGCACTTTCCCAGTCCGATTGGCGAAACGCGTTGCCGGCCGGCAGCCCCCATTCGCGCTTCATCTGCGCGATCGCGTCGCGACCCTTCGCGTCGGTTGCGGCTGCGCCGCTTACGTCGAGATTCGCAGACGCGACGTGCGCCTGCGGACCGGGCGTCACACGCAGCTTCACGGCGATCGGCGATGCATTGCGATCGACGTCGACGTCGACGTTCGCCGAAAAATAGCCTTCGGTTGCCGCGGCTTCCTTCGCCTGCTCGATCGCCTTGGTCGTCAGCGCATCGAACAGGCTTTCCGTCATCTGGTCGTAGCTCTGCCAGCGAACGAGATCGACGCTCCCGGCGACCGTGTCGCGCACCGCCTTCGGTGCATCGATCGTGACGTGATAGCGCAAGACGCCCGCGTGGTGCGCGGGCGCCGGGGGAGACGGAGAAACGGGGGTTTCAGCGAGCGGCGCGCGGCTCGCGATCAGCAGCGGAACTGCCAGCAGTGCTGCGATCGGCGGCTTTGGTCTGCGAGCGCGCGTCACCTGACGTGCCTTCCAGCGCCGGAGGGGCGTCGCGCGGTGCCAGGTTGTCGGACAGCGGCAGCGGGTTGCGTGTCGCCCACGTCACGCCGATCGCCGTTCGCTCGAGGCGAAGCCGCTTCGGCGCCTCGATGGGCGGCTGGTTGCGGGAGGTCGGAAAATTCCAATCGATCAGCTCGAAAGACTTGTCGCCCCACAGGCCGTCGCTCGCCCGCGAGAAGGCATAGTCGTCACGCGTTTCGCGTAACGCACAGCCGGCGAGAACGGTGACCGCGGCGATGGCGCAGATGATGCCAGCAAGTCGCACAGGACCTCCTGCTCGGTATCTGAATCGTCGAGGGCTGCCGAGTTCCGAACGAGATTTTCGAGAACCCGCAGCGGCTTGTCGCCGAGTCTAACCGGTGACGCGGGCCGCCGGCCAGCCATCGCCGATTAGCGCATTGTCATAATGTGCGCGAAAACAACATCCCGCGACGTTCGGACAGGCGAACGGACGTACGATCGGTCGCTGAAATTGCGGCTCAAGTGGGAAACCGGATTCAATACACGCCGTAAG
>Ga0134128_10010398_pt1 | contig 11148 bp, 9 predicted proteins | sample KB31754_FD_96462 | JGI IMG/M metagenome (GOLD analysis project Ga0134128, IMG submission 96462) | Terrestrial soil microbial communities with excess Nitrogen fertilizer from Kellogg Biological Station, Michigan, USA - KB3-175-4 | ecosystem: Environmental > Terrestrial > Soil > Unclassified ...
ACCGGTGATATCGAAACGGGCCCAGACCGTGGCGCCGGCACGATAAGCCGCAACTTCAAGACCGGGGCCATCCTGTTGCGATCGCAGAAATCGGAAGTTCTGCAGGGTCAGAGTGGTGACTGGACGAATGGCGCGGCCGCCAATTTGAAAGGGATACTCGGCTTTTGCCGTCGTTTTCGCCAACACGTCCTCCACCGTTACACGTGCTGTGTAGGTTCCGGCAGCGATATAAGACGGAAGCAGGAACGACGCACGTCGTTTAGGAATCCATTTCTTGTCCTGGGGGGTGATGTCGTCCCGGATCGTTCCTCTCTCCGGCGGCGCCAGCGCGATATTCTTGTCGTCAACAACTTCGACCGTATAATTCAGGGATATTTGACGGGATTCGGAATAAACGTCTCCACTGACCTTGAAACCGGACACTGCAAATTCGAAATGCAGGTAATCGCCGGGCAAAAACTTGTAATCGCGGGGCAGGAAAGGGCCGTCTTCCACCCGCTGTACACCAGCGTTGACGATCTGCAGCTTCGTCTGAGGCGACTCGGGCGCCGCGGCAAAAAGAATAGACGGGATCGCGAGCGCGAACGCCGTGAGAGGATTCCATCGGATACCCGGCAGTGGGCTTGGCACGTCGAACTCCTGATTCTTCTGTATCACGGACGAGGGCTACCGATGAGGGAATTTGGAACTTGCAGCCGATTCGGCCGTCGAATAGTGAGTTAACCAGTGGTACTTGCGGGACAAACCTTCATGGGGTTGCCGAACAATCAATCAAACCTACTGAGCCGGAGTTTACCGGCTTTGCTCCTGGCCGCCGCGCTGCTTCCGCTTACGGCCACGGGGCAAACCTACCATCCGATCACCGGCCGCCGTATCGCGCCCGTAATGGGAATGAGCGGCGCGGACTGGCTCAACCGGCCTGAACGAGAGCGTGAAGAAGACACGGCGCTGGCTATCAAAGAATTACATCTTCAGCCCGGCATGGTGGTCGCCGATATCGGCGCGGGAACTGGTTATTACAGTATTCGGATCGCCAGGCACGTTCTGCCGGGAGGAAAGGTTCTGGCGAACGATATTCAACCGGAAATGCTGCGGCGGCTGAGAGCAAACGCCGAGGTAGTACAGGTCGCCAACATCGAGACTATTCTCGGCACGGAATCGGACCCGAAGCTTCCGGCAAATGCAGTCGACCTCGTGATTATGGTGGACGTGTATCACGAACTGTCGCGGCCACAGCGAATACTCGGACATATTCGAGCGGCTTTGAAGCCCGGCGGCAAATTGGTTCTACTCGAATATCGCAAAGAAGATCCCAGCGTGCCGATACGCCCCGAACATAAGATGAGCATCGCTGAAGTGAAAGCTGAGGTGGAACCTGAAGGGTATCGGTTCGAGCAAAGCATTGAATCGCTGCCTTGGCAGCACATGATCTTTTTCAGAAAGGCCCTGCCGAATTGAGGTCACGGTAGAGGTCCGCCCACAGCGATGCGACCGCGGAGCCCCGATATCGATCGCATTCCGCCAGCGCGTTCCGTGCGAGGCGGGGGGCCCGTCCGTCTTCTTCGAGAAGCCTCATTGCGGCCAAAGCCATTGCCCGATGGTCATCCGGCGGAACCAGCAGTCCCGTGCGTCCGTGCTCGACGACGTACGAAATGCCGCCGGCCTTTGTAGCGATCACTGGCAACCCGCTGGCAAAGCATTCCAGCACGGAGCCCGGCATGTTGTCGATATCCGGGCTTGTTATATAGATGCCGGCCTCGTTATGCAACTCGGCCATGCGCTGCGGAGATACGGCTCCGAGAAACTCTACATTATGCAGGCCGAGTTCGCGAACCATGGCTTCGAGTCGAGGCCGGAGCGGGCCGTCGTGGGCAAGAATCAGGCGCGCGCCTGGATATTTGGCTTGCACAATGCAGAACGCCCGCAGCGAACATGGGACGTTATACAGCGGTTCCATTGCACGGTTGTGCAGGAAAACGGGACATGGCCGTGATCGCTCCCGATACCTGAATTCGGCCGTATCGACGATGTTCGGAATGGAGCGGGCGCACAATCCAAACCGGGCAAACGCATCCACGAGGAACCGGGACGGGGCCACGATGCGATCCGCAATCCGCATCAACCGAAGCGCCCGGGGAAATTTCCGGAGATGGTCTTCCAGACGTCCGTCATGATAGTTCAGAATCGTTTTCTTGCGCTGCAATCGAGCGACCAGCAGAGCCGGCGCGGGCGCCAGAAGAAACGACCAATAGGCGGCGCTGAAGGCGTGGATGACATCATATTGCGGAACGCGCACGAGCAAGGCTGCGAGGTAGGCGGCTTCGGTCGCGAGCGTTCGGATGTATTTAATCCGCTGCAATCGCCGAAGCGGCCCCGGCAGTATCGGATTAACCGGCAGGAAATCGACTTCGATGCCGGGTTCTTTGCGCAGATGCGCGAGCAACTTGGCTGCCTGAATGGACTGGCCGCCAAGAATATCGAGCGATGGGCCGACCATCAGAATACGGACCGGCTTCACCGCGGCGGCCGCTCCGAATGGCGTCCGCGGTGTATGTACAAGGCGATGAGGGCGGACACGGCGGTCCTGCTGCGCTCCAGGCAGAGATCACCGGCGATCCCGGCTATACCGCACAAAGGCTTCTCCTTTGATTGAGTGTAGATGAGATGGCCCCAGTGCCGGGCAGATGACGTCGTACGTGGGCTAAGGAGTGCGCGCCACATCGCGATGCTGGCACAATAGAGGTAGCGGCGATTTTTCGTTTGTATTTCGAAGGAGTCTGAATTGCAATATCCCGAACAACTCATTGGCCTGATGCGCCAGGATCTAACGCAGTATGGTGTTCAAGAAGCCCGTACGCCGGAAGAGGTCGACCGAGTTCTCGGCCCGGACAGCGGAAACGTTCTGATGGTGGTCAACTCCGTTTGTGGCTGCGCGGCAGGTAAGGCACGGCCCGCGGTCGGCATGGCGCTACAACACGTCAACCGGCCCGACGTTACCGCAACCGTGTTCGCGGGCGGAGATGTACTGGCCGTGGCGCGCGTGCGCGAAAAACTGGCTGGCGTGCCACCGTCATCGCCCTCCATGGCGCTGTTTCAGAATGGCAAGCCGGTGTTCATGCTGCACCGCAGCGATATCGAAACCCGGAATGCTCCGGCAATTGCCGAACTGCTGACGGAAGCGTTCGATCAGTACTGCGCGCCGGTGACCAAAGCTTCCTAACTTACTGAGCGAGAGGGCGGTGTGAGTATCCGCCCCTCTTCCCTGCTCCAAGTATCTTTCCGCCCCGAGTTTTCCTTTCTCCAATCAAAACTCCACAAGGTTCGACTGCGGTTTGTGCAGTCGCCTGCCAAACTGAGTAGCGCAATTTACTTCGATCTATAAGAGCTTTCATTAACGTGTCGATCGTTGCAAATATTTCGCGCATTCCGCGGCGTTGGAGCTTATTATGATTGAGATCCTTTAGTTGTCGAAGCTGGTTGGCGGTCCATGCCGATGGAGACACTTATTCGTCTTGCGAAACTGCTTCAACCGCATCATTGACTGGCACGAAAGGTAACTCGACATGCAAGGTCCCGCTCATGCCCGCAGGGGAAGACTATCAATTTACCCGAGAATTTTCGCGGTCGCAGTTCTACTTTTGTTGGGGACCCTCGGCTGGCTCGATTCGAAGCGCCCGGCGCGAGATCAGATCATTGCACGCGCAGCAATCGGGGGAGTGCACTTTTATCAAACTCAAATTCACCCTTACACCGAGCGATACGTTCGCTGCCGCCTCACTCCCAGCTGCTCCCGGTTCGCGCTAGACACACTGCGAAGCAATGGCGTTCAGGGAGTATCTGCAATAGCGAATCGCCTGTTGCTCTGTAACCGCACGCCCGCTTCCGCTCAAGTTGCCTCAGGAGGGTTTGCTTGGGGGCTGCTGCTTCTTCAATCCGATCAGGCGGCGGGAGCGGCCGGCTGCTTAGGATGCGCCGGCCTTGGCGGGTTCCTTATTGTGGTGATTGCCGGATTGATTATTTCCTGGATCGCGCTTTTGGTCTGGGTTGTACGCGATTCGCGCGCCCGCTCAGCGGATAACCCGATTCTCTGGATGCTGCTTGTTCTGTTTTTCCACGTTTTAGGCCTGATTATTTATTTGTTTGCACGGCCGAAAGGCAGCTTCGCGCAATGCCAGAATTGCAAAGGAAATAAGCTCGCACACCTGCGAATCTGTCCCCAATGCGGCCATCCAACGGACGGACCGACGTCGGTCCAAATGGCCTGAAGGCGGATGGCGCAGTCTAACAGCGCCGCCGCATGATTCAATCTATAGCTTGTTCGCGCTCTCGAATCGCAGTTCGCCTGCTTCGATCCGTATCGGCAGAGAATTATCTTTTGGCGGAAGGGGACACGTGGCGTAAGGAGTAAAGCAGCAAGGCGGATTGTATGCTTTGTTGAAATCCAGAATCACTTTGTTGTCTTGTGGCAATGGCGTATTCAGCATCCTTCCGGCCGGATAGGTTTCTTTCTCGCTCGTTAGGTCTTTGAAGATGAAGAACAGAGTCCTTCCTTCATAAACCGGACGCAACCGGTAGCTTTGTCCCTTATAGCTGAACTCGACGATACCAGGACTTTCCTGCATTTCGGTTTGCCCGATCACGCTCGGTACGGCGATTTTCCGGGGGTCCGGGATGAACTTCGCCTCGAACCGGAACGCGGCATTAATTGGGAAGAACTGTGTTCCTTTGAAGGTTTGTAAAGTTTGGCTGTTGCGATCCTTAACCCGGATGCCCAGCTTGTCTCCTCGTTCTATGACGTAGAACGAGATCGGCCCGACCTGAACGATGTCGCTGTTGTCGTCCGCATCGTAATGCAGGGCTACCGGCCCTGTAAGAGCCTTCTTGTTGACGGTGACGCGGTCACCCGCCAGGTTCGAAAAGGTTACTACCTTGCCCGACAGTTTCAGAACGCCGACCTGCGGAGGCGCGTCGTTGGGAAGCAGAAAATCGTTGGTATCGCCCGAACCGATGCTGTTGTTGCCGGGTTTCAACCAGAACAATCCGGCCAGAGTCAGCCATCCGTCCTCGGAACGCAGCCCGGCTTCCCGGTGCTGCTGCCAAGTCAGGATCTGGCTTCGATAATCGGGAGGAGCATTTTCCGCCGCCGGCATCATCCCCCCGACTAGCAGCAAGCCGATCAAAATCCTGGCCATCATCTTCATCGTACCGTCAGGCAAGGGGATGTCCTGCCTGGGTTTCATTCCAGTTTTATAACCTGAACGAGTGATTTTGCCGGCTCTGCCGTCAATCATAGGGCCATGCGGGCTTGGTGAACGCGCCGCCATCCACCCAGATGGTTTGTGCCGTTATGAAATCGGCGGCATCGCTCGCGAGAAACACGACCAGGCGCGCGACATCCTGCGGCACGCCGATGCGGCCAAGCGGCGTGAGGCGGGCCCATGTCGCCGCATAATCGCCGGCCTCCTGTTTCGTACGTTCAATTTCGATGGCGCCAGGAGCCACACAGTTCACCCGGACCTTGTGGGAGGCGAGTTCCACGGCCGCCACCTTCGTGAACATTTCGATGCCGCCTTTGCTCGCTGTGTAATCGACCAGATGCGGAAACGGAACTTTGTTGCAGCCCGAGCCGATGTTGACGATGCTCCCGGCACAGCCCTGCTTCACCATGTGGCGCGCGGCTGCTTGCGTGCAAAGAAAGCAGCCTTTCAAATTCGTGGCGATCACGCCGTCCCATTCCTCTTCGGTAAGGTCGAGCAGCGCTTTCCACGTCTGGCGGCCCGCATTGTTTATATGAATAGTCAGAGGAGAGAAATCGCCGGCGATCTCAGCGAACATGCGATCGACATCCCGGGACTGCGCGACATCCGCCTGAGCTAACGCTGCGCGGCGCCCCAGCTTGCGAATTTCTTCGACAGTCGATTCCGCTCCCGCCCGGTCGGTGTGATAATTGACGACGACATTCGCGCCTGCGTTGGCAAGCGCAACCGCTACGCCCTTGCCGATGCCTTTACTCGCGCCTGTCACGAGAGCATTGCGTTCAAGGAGAGGTTGAGCTGGTTCCGCCGGCATCGGAACGATTCTAACGTGAACGTGACGCCCGCTCCTCCGGCGGCTGTCCCAAACCGCACGCTACGCGAACGCCAGGTTCATGTTCTCAATCGCTTCGTCGATCTCGCCCGTATTCTTATACCCGATCGTCACGGCATCCACGCCTGCCACATTCATTGCGAATTTCAGCGCAGCCTGCCGCTCTTCACGCTGCTTGAACCGCCCTTCGCCAACCAGCTTCATGCTGATGACGCCAATGCCCTGGCTGTGTACCTGCTTTACGTGTTCGACCACTTCCTTCACGTCCCCGAGTTTGTCCGAGTCGTGAGTATCCATCGAGTCCATCTTCACGCCCTTGTTGTTCATGCGGATCATCGCAACATCGAGCCACTTGTCGCCGGGGAAACGGCGCAAGGGCTGCAATCCGTGAACTGAGGCGCCGTGGGCGAGAATGATCTTCTTCTCCTTCGCTTCGGAAAATGCGTCTTCAAGAGGTTTCAATTCCTCCGGCCAGTGAGGGCTTCGCACACAGTGGAGCAGCATGATATCCACATGATCCGTTCCCAGATCGCTGCACAACCGCCGGATGGTCGCTTGCGGATTCTCCATCTCCGCCGTGTTGTATTTCGTCATCAGCCGATAGCTGTCGCGCGGAACGCCCTTCAATGCCGCCGCCAGCATTTGCGGCATGCCGTGGTAGCTGTCGGCAGTTTCGAAGAAGCGAATGCCGTGGTCGTAGGCATGGCGCACCAGAGCGGTAAAGTCAGCTTGGCCGAGATCGCGCTGTACACGTCCGCTGAACGTTCCTGTGCCGAACGCCAGTCGCGTTACCTTGACTTCGGAATCGCCGAGAGCAACCAGATCGGTGGCCGTTTTCTTTATTGGGGATGCCGCGCCGATACCGGCCACGCTCGTAAGCATGCCGGCAGCAACAGTCGTTTTCAGGAAATCACGCCTGGTTGATCGAGCCACGATACTCCTCCCGCCAGCCAAACTATCACAGTTCGGGCGAGCGGAAGAACCGCTGTATATAGTTCGGACGATTACCTCGACACAGAGCCGCATCGCGCGAGCAAGCGGGTCGGAATAATTGCGTACGCGCGGCCGCTCCGCTTTGAAAGTGCAAGAATCGCCCTCGGGCGGGCATACCGGTTCCCTAGTCAAAATTCGCAGTCAGTTGTATGTCGGGTAGTTGCGCTACTCGCGGATGATATTTTAGACGTCTAGCCAATTGAATGTGCCAGTGCAGGCGAACGAGGCCGGCGCGGAGCTGACATTGGGAAGGAACGATGAACCACGCACGACAATTTTTGATTCCGGCGATCTTGTTCCTGGCGGCAAGCGTATGGCCGCTAGGAGCGCAGACCGCCGGCACAGCCGCCACCAACACCAAGGGCACCGCGGCCGGACAACCACCATCGAAGGAAAAACCCGCGCGCGCCGACCGGACCGCGGTGTTCCTCGGCCTCGGCCCGGCGCCCGACGCCGCTGCGTCCGATCGCGGAGCCAAGCTGTTCGCCGCCAACTGTGCGTTCTGCCATGGCGCAAAAGCCACCGGCGGCGAAGGTCCCGACCTGGTTCGTTCCGCTCTGGTCCTCCACGACGAAAAGGGCAATCTCGTCGGCCCCGTGGTTCACAACGGGCGCCCGGAAAAAGGCATGCCGAGCTTCGCTTCGTTCACGGAGGCGCAACTCTATGACCTCGCCGAATTCCTGCACATGCGTATCTATCTCGCGGCGAATCGCGGCACTTACAAAGTGCAGAACGTAGTGACGGGTGACCCGAAGGCAGGCGAAGCTTATTTCAACGGCGCTGGCCGCTGCAAAATGTGCCACTCTCCTTCGGGCGATCTGGCGCACGTCGCCGGCAAGTACGAGCCCGCGGATCTGCAGGCCGCCTTTCTTTATCCCGCATCTGTAACTGGTTTCGGACCGACCGCAAAGCGGTACGACGAGCAGGTCACCGTTATTCTGCCGTCGGGCGAATCCGTATCGGGTGTGCTCAAGCGCCAGGACGATTTCAATATCTCGATGGTCGATTCCTCGGGTCAATACCACTCCTGGCCGCGCGACAGCGTCAAGGTGGAAATCAAAGATCCGCTGATGGAACATCGTAAGCTCCTCGATCAATACACCGACGCCGACATGCACAATCTTCTGGCCTATCTGGTGACTTTGAAATGAACCTTCGACCGCTTTTCATCTCAGCTCTAGTGTTCCTTCCCGCCGTTTTGCCGGCGCAGGGTCTTAATCCGGAGAAGTTACTGCAGCCTCCCACCGATACCTGGCCGACTTATAACGGCGACTACTCCGGGCGCCGGTACAGCACGCTCTCTCAGATCAACTCAACGAATATCGGTTCTTTGTCGCTGGCGTGGATGCACCGTATCGGAGTTGGAGAACAGAGAGGCTCGGCGTCCGAGATCAAATCGACTCCGCTTCTGGTGAACGGTATTCTCTACTTCACAATTCCCGATCATCTCTGGGCAGTGAACGCCCGCACCGGTGAAGAAATCTGGCATTTCGACTGGGTCGATCACGGCGGCCATCTCACCGGACAGCGGGGTGTAGGCATGTATGGCGACTGGCTATATTTCCTGACACCGGACGGCTGGTTCATTTCGTTCGACGCCAAAGATGGAAAGGTTCGCTGGAAGATACAGGTTGCCGACGCGAAGCTGCAATACTTCACGACGATGGCGCCGCTGGTCATTCGTAATCACATCATTGTTGGCGTGGGTGGCGACGCCATGGATGTGCCCGGATACTTGGAAGCGCGCGATCCCGAAACCGGCGCGCTACAGTGGCGCTGGAACACGGAGCCCCGCGCGGGCGAACCCGGCGCCGAAACGTGGCCGAATGCCGGCGCAATGGAGCATGGCGGCGGCATGACGTGGCTTCCCGGAACTTACGATCCCGAACTCAATCTCCTCTATTGGGGCACCGGCAATCCGAATCCGGTGTATGCCGGACAAGGCCGCAAAGGCGCGAACCTCTGGACGTGCTCTATTGTTGCCTTGAACCCCGACACCGGGAAATTGGTCTGGTATTTCCAGGGCTCTCCCCATGACACGCACGATTGGGATGAAGTGGAGACGCCAGTCCTCTTCGACGGCGTGATCGACGGTCAAAAACGCAAGCTGCTGGCGCAGGCGGCTCGCAATGGATATTTCTTTGTGCTGGATCGCACCAATGGCAAGAACATCGTCTCCGCTCCGTTCGTGGGAGTGAACTGGTCAAAGGGTGTCGACGATAGTGGCCAACCAATTCCGAATGTCGCAAAGGAACCCAAGACGGACGGCGCCTTGATGAACATTGATGGCGGCGGCGGCACCAACTGGAATCCGCCGAGCTTCAATCCGGACACGGGCCTCTTTTACGTGAATGCAAACTACGGATACAGCATTACATATCTCACCGACACCGATAAAAAACCGGAGGGCTACGGCGGCAGCGCTCGAACTATCTGGGCTCAGGCTGCGCTGGAGGCTCTTGACTACAAGACCGGACAGATTCGCTGGAGCCATTTCTTCCCTGGCAAGGGCGGCGGCCGCTCCGGCATTTTAAACACTGCCGGCAAGTTGCTGTTCAGCGGCGATCCGTCATCGAACCTGATCGCCTGGGATCCGGAAACAGGCAAGATTCTCTGGCATTTCGGTCTTGCCTCTTCCGTGAGTAACGGCCCTATGACCTATCTCTTAGATGGCAAGCAGTATCTGGTCGTCGGTGCCGGCGACACACTCTACGCATTCAAGCTGATTCAATAACCCGTCGATCGTCCTATGGGGACGGCGCATAATCGCCAACTTCGAGTTGAAACGCCATGCCGCGTTGCGCTTCCCAGGCCACTGGCTCACAGGAATCGCAAATGCGAGCGATCGGTAGCTTTTTCTATTATCCTTCTGGATTTCCATAAATTTAAAATTAATTCTTGAATCGATTCACCGGTTGTGATATCGTCTATCGGGTTGGGGTGCCTTGGGGTGACGCACGTCTAAATTAACGACAATCTAACCACGCCTTCTCGAGATACTCCTCCTAATTCTTTTCAGGGGGGCTTGATGCGATCTAAGTCGATCGTGCTATTTGCGCTCTGTCTCGCGCTTACGTTTGCTTCACATTCATTTGCGCAAACGACCAGCAGTTCAATTGCTGGGTCGGTGGTCGACCAACAAGGAGCGGCAATTCCGAATGCCAGAGTTTCCGCTACTGAACAAACCAGAAATTTCACTCTCAACACCGTTACAGATTCTCAGGGCCGGTTTGTGTTCCCGCAGGCGCAACCAGGCTCCTACAACGTCACGGTTGAAGCCGAGGGCTTCAAAAAATTCGAACAACAGAACTTGACGGTATACAGCAATCAGAAGATCTCTGTCGGCAAGCTGGTTCTGGAAGTCGGTCAGATATCGCAATCGGTCGAAGTAACCGCCTCCACCGTGCAGTTGCAGACCGAAAGCGGCGAGCGCTCGCAAACGCTTAACAGCAAGCAGATCCAGAGCATCGCCATTAATGGGCGCAGCTACCTGCCGCTTGTTGCTCTGACACCGGGCGTTACCACTTATCCCGATCTGCAAACAGCCGGACATGGCGGTGTCGGATCTATCTCCGCCAACGGCGCCCGGCAGAATCAGAACAACCTGACTCTGGACGGAATCGGCGATGTGGACACCGGAAACAACGGCGACCAGCTTGCCACGATTAGTCTCGACTCGGTCCAGGAATTCCGGGTGCTTACCTCGAATTATCAGGCTGAGTACGGCCGCTCGGCCGGCGCGCAGATTTCGGTCGTCACCAAGAGCGGCACGTCCGATTTCCATGGCTCCGGGTATATCTATCATCGCAACGAAGGTCTAAATGCCAATAACTGGATGAATAACCGCGATGGCCTGCCGCGCAAGTTGTACCGCTACAACGACGCCGGTTACACGATTGGCGGTCCCATTTATATTCCGAAGGTCCTGAACACGAACAAGGACAAGTTTTTCTTCTTCTTTAGCCAGGAATACCAGGAACAATTGAAGCCACAGGATTTGCATCGAGTTACGGTTCCGACCGCGCTTGAACGTACCGGCGATTTCTCGCAATCGGTGGACAAGAACGG
>Ga0134128_10010404_pt1 | contig 11145 bp, 7 predicted proteins | sample KB31754_FD_96462 | JGI IMG/M metagenome (GOLD analysis project Ga0134128, IMG submission 96462) | Terrestrial soil microbial communities with excess Nitrogen fertilizer from Kellogg Biological Station, Michigan, USA - KB3-175-4 | ecosystem: Environmental > Terrestrial > Soil > Unclassified ...
AACGCCTACTCCATTTGCTGAAGTATGTTTAAACAATAAAACCACGTCAATGACGATCCGCTAAACTGGCTAACAAAACTGGTAAAAAATTATGTTGGTCAGGAAGCCGATGGAACTTTGTTATGTTGGAGCAAATAGTTCCATGGGGTTGTTGTCGCCTAATGTAACCTCTGTTGAGGTTAAGGTTAGCAATGGTGTCGAGGTTCTTAATGAGAGCGACAAAGAAGACGTAGGGTGGGTCGCGCGAGGCCCTTGGCGAGACCTCTTGGCTATAGAAAAAAGTAGCCTCTTCATAAAATCCTCGACTAGATGGTCGAATCACTTAATTTTAGTTGATTTATCATCTGACCTACTTAAATTCGCGCAGCATACTCTTATCGAGCCTCTTGCAGCTACGAGCGGAGCTCATAATGATTCATTAGTGAAAGCGATACATCATTTCCGCCAGTATTTTTGCGATGCATTGAGTGCAGCAGGGTTCAAGTTAGATTCTGCTGGCCCAGCTGATCTTATTGTTAACCCTCCAGGTGCGCGAAGTACCGCTTACGACTATGGGCAAGATCGACCCAAAGGGCTTCATATCGATAATCATCAGGCTTTCCCTCTGGAGAGCCGGGAAAGCTCTTTCGTCCTTGCAAGTATCAATATTGGGTGGCAACCGCGTTACCTTCATTTCTTGCCGGCTTCAGTATTAACCCTCCTTAATAGACTTAATCTTCCCATCTCATGCGGGCTGCTTCCGCGCGAGCTCAAGAATACTTATCTACGCACGTATAGTAACGATCCTATATTAAGGGTGACTGTACCCCCCGGTACAGCATACCTGCTGCGAACACAGAACTGTATTCATGATGGTGCCACTTTATCAGGAGAGATACCAGATGTTGTCTTTCTCATGATGGGGAATGCCATTTGACCCAAGTTGGATTTTATACGGGCTGTCTGCAACAACTCGTACTTCAGCCTACACCGTTCTGTAATCTTGCTTGCACTTATTGTTATCTTCCGCATCGTGATGAAAAAGCATCAATGTCTCCAGAGGTTTTGGATGCGGCATTTTGCTTTGTACGAGATGCGCGACTGTCTAGTGATAACTTAGAATTGCGATGGCACGCTGGTGAACCGCTCGCGGTTCCCCTGCAGTTTTATGAAGATGCCTTTATACGTGCAAAGCGGATTCTCGGTAGTCAAACCGTTCTACACCACTCTATCCAAACAAACGCAGTTTTACTGAATGCAGACTGGGCGAACTTCTTTAAGCTCAATAACGTACGCATAGGTATTAGCATTGATGGGCCTTCCGAGATTCATGATGCACGGCGACTAACGCGTAAAGGAGGCGGTACTTTCCATAAAGTAATGCAAGGCATTAAATGGCTACAGGCATGTAATTTAAGTTTCGATGTAATAGCGGTAATTACTCCCCAAACATTGCGCTATCCTAGTGCATTCATGGACTTCTTTGCAGACCTAGAGGGTATGAATCAACTTGGTCTAAACGTAGAAGAGACTGAGGGCTCTCATATCTCTGAAGCTTTCTCGAAAGATAATTTCGAAAGTAATTTTCGAGACTTCTTAGAAAATCTCATGAGATGGTCGAGGAAAACAGGAATCACCGTGCGTGAATTCCAATCAATGCGATCTCGTATATTAAACGGGGCAGGCTCCGCCATACGCAATACTCAAAATGAGCCATTCACTATTCTAACTATTTCTTCTAATGGAGATATGGTCACTTTTTCGCCGGAACTTCAAGGAATGATTCATCCAATTTTCGGTAATTTCAGTATTGGAAACGTGTTATTAAATACACCGAATAGTGTTTCATTTTCACCAAGTTGGTTCCAGATGGCGGCAGATATTTCGTATGGGAAGGCGTTATGCAGAGCCAACTGCTCCTATTTCTCGGTTTGTGGGGGAGGCGCTCCAATTAACAAGCTCTATGAAAATCACTCTTTCGCCACCATGCAGACACAACACTGCCTTTTAACTGTGAAATCAATAGCGGACGTTGTGCTCTCCGCAATGGAACGCGAAGCGGGGATAGAATTCGTACCTGAGCATTTATAATGTTTGTGGCCTCTTGCTGAATGAATAACCATAGCAGTGATATCCGTTGATAGCAAAAAGGCTTAAATCCTTATCAAATGCTAGATAGCTCGGACATCTAATTTTCAATGCCGCATTCCCTGCTTCCATAACGCCACTGCACCTAACTGAAAGAAAAGTCTTCGCCGCTGCGGGGATGTGGCAATTAATCTTAACAGCCGAGGTGAAATTATGTCATCTAGGCAAAAAAGCGATTCACAGACCAAGTTTACTAAGGCAGGATCTTCATAAATAGACTGATCAAAAAACGGCATCACTTTTGGTTTACTTTGCAGTCCAATCCAATATCTAATAGAGGGAGAGTTTGCAGTACGACTGTACGGATTATTTTCTTCAGGAAATAGAAGTAGTTGTGGGACTAGCTTCTCAATCGCATATCGATGAAAGGCCGATCCAAGCTTCCATTGATGTGGCAGACGTTTTACTAAATTAGACCAACCTGGTGAACAAAACGGTGCAATCCAATGAGTCATGAGGGACAGGGCTGCAACGTCCGCACCTGTCTTATGACGTCCATATTGGAGGGAGAACGCGGTATCAAGGGCATTATTAAATTTTTGCTCGCTACCCATGAGTCGAGTGCCTCGACAAATCTGTGCATCTGTCAAGAATTGCTCTGCTAGTTCAGGATGAATCTCATGATAGTCTTCATCGGTAAAAGCTCCGTAAAATCTGTTAATCCAGAATCTGTGGTTAGGTCGCCTCACCTGATGAATACAACTGCGTATGATTGATAAAAGGCCGTTGTCATCGTAATAACTTCGAGCAATCTCTCCGTTTAAACCTGTAAACAGCAACTTGTCTGGGGTTTTTTTAGCATATAGCACTCCTGGCCAGTGGCTAATTGGTAAAAGCCCACCTGTTTCTCGTGAAATGGATGAGGCCGCAAGCAAAAAATCCTCGCTACAGATCTCCGTGCGTACCAGGTCAAGCTTAAAATAATTAGAAATTTCTCTTGCAACCATTAAGTCAAATGCCGCGTCCTGGCCGCATACCAGTAATTTTGGGCGTCTGCCCGCAGCTAATAGAGTGGCTAAAATTAGACGGCAATCTAGCCCTCCACTCATGCTGAGTACGCATTCTGATGGCTGCCACCACCGCAACACTATTTGCGAAAGTTCATTAATGAGGTTATTTGGATGGCTTTGAATTTTCTCTGTTAATGAATCGTTAGGTTTGCTTATACGAAATTCATATGAAATTGTTGAGACAACAGATCGAGGCGATGTACGTTTAATTAAAGGATGAAGGGTGTCTTCATCTAAGGTATGGTCCAGCGCCAAATAATCCCCCAAGGCTTTAAAATTCCAGTGCCATGGCAACTTGGCTTGATCGCATACCGTTGATACAGTGTTTCCGTGGAATAAAGTTCTTCCATCATAAAAATAGTAATATGGCACTACACCACTTCCTGAGGTGATAATCGCCGTCTCACACTCAGATTGTGCAACGATTACAAACTCGCCTTTTTCTTTTGTTATTTCTGTTAAGCAATTCTTTACTATGAGTTTGCGTAATTCATTAATATTCTTATCGCAGTACCCATATATATTTATTGTAAAGTTGGTTGAAGCAAAGCTCTTCAATTAATCACCTGTCTAGATTCTTTAACCCCACCCCTTGTTGACCTTATCTAAGGCACCCTCAATTGAGTAGTCGCTTGGAATATTGCCGCGCGATATACCATGGTCAGAGTGATGTTTGCTTTTTTTGAGCGTCTAATTTATCCATATCCTAATGCTCAACCTGTAACGATACCTCAGGGATTCGTTCGTTTTGTATGGGAATGCTCAAAGGGCATGCGTTTGTATATCCTATGGGTAACAATTCTCACAGCAATTATCGGGTCTTTTGAAGCGATATTATTTGCCATATTTGGCCACATCGTTGATCAGATGCATGCCACCTCGCCTAATCAATTATGGGCAAATGAAAAACCTGAATTAATACTGCTAATGCTTGTTTTGTTGAGCAGCATTCTGATAGTGGCGTTGCAGTCCTTACTCAAGCAACAAACGCTTGCCGGCAATTTACCAATGTTGCTTCGGTGGAATTTTCATAGGCTCATGCTCGATCAAAGCATGAACTTCTATCACGATGAATTCGCGGGACGTGTGGCAACAAAGATAATGCAAACAGCGTTGGCAGTGCGCGATATCGTCATGATTCTAACTGACGTCATGGTCCTGGCTGCGATCTACTTCATCACAGTCATACTGCTCTTGGGAGATTTTAATATATGGCTGCTTGTACCTTTTTTAGGCTGGCTTTTTACTTATAGTATTGTTAGCTGTTATTTTGTGCCAAAGCTATTAGTAGTGGCGCGAGACCAAGCTAATGCGCGTTCATCTATGACAGGGCATATCACAGATATTTATACCAACATCATCACAGTGAAGCTCTTCTCGCATGCACAACGCGAAGCCCATCATGTCCGCTCTACAATGCAAGATTTTATGAGCACCGTGCATCAACAAATGCGTTTAATTACGCTATTTCAGATTCTCAACCACACGCTTGGCATGCTGTTGATTGTATCTATAGGAGGAGGTGCCTTATGGTTATGGATGCAAGGGCAAGTCAGCATCGGAGTGTTGGCGGCTGCCACCGCCATGGCTTTGCGGCTTAACGGGATTTCTCATTGGATAATGTGGGAAATCGCCTCGCTTTTCGAACACGTTGGCACGGTACAGGATGGTCTCAACATGATGTCTCACCATCGTGTCGTACAGGACAAACCAGATGCAAAACTACTTAATGTGAAACAGGGCAGCATTCATTTTGATAATGTAATTTTTGGTTATGATAAACATAATCCAGTAATAAAAAACCTGACTCTTAGCATTCGCCCAAACGAGAAAATAGGTTTAGTAGGTCGCTCGGGCGCTGGGAAATCAACTCTCGTAAGCCTATTGCTGAGGTTTTATGATATTGAAAAGGGTCATATCTTTATTGATGGGCAGGATATAACTGCAATTACTCAAGAGAGCCTTCGTCTGCAAATCGGCATGGTGACGCAAGACACTTCACTACTTCATCGCTCTGTAAGAGATAACATTCTCTATGGTCGGCCCGATGCAACCGACGTTGATATGATCGCTGCTGCAAAAAAAGCCGAGGCACACGAGTTTATTCAAACACTTATAGATCGAAAGGGGCGAGTGGGGTATGACGCATATGTTGGTGAGCGGGGAGTTAAGCTTTCCGGCGGGCAGCGGCAACGTATTGCAATTGCGAGGGTAATACTGAAAGACCCCCCGATTTTATTATTGGATGAAGCGACCAGTGCTCTTGATTCAGAGGTGGAGGCTACTATCCAATCGAATTTATATCATTTAATGGAAGGCAAAACAGTAGTGGCGATTGCGCATCGTTTGTCGACTATTGCTGCAATGGACAGACTTGTTGTGCTCAACCAGGGTCGCATAGCGGAAGAAGGTGACCATAAAACCCTGTTAGCAAAAAACGGCATTTATGCTCGCCTGTGGGCCCACCAGAGCGGTGGGTTTTTAGGAGAGGATATAGAATAATTTGATTATCGAACTTGTATAAATTATTGGTGGAACTTCAAACATTTTATAATATTTCTTGAGCACGATTTATGTTATTTGAATGATGGAGAATAATATCATATCGTGTATCTGAGTCATGCGTAGTTTACGGGGATGTTCCATTTTTCACCGTTGTCCTCAAATTAAATCGTTAGCCGAACTGGAGCTCAGCACGTCAAAAGATTGATGCATTTTCCCAATGGCATTAGTAATATAGAGCATTTTTAGGTACCTCTGGCGAAAGGTAAAGAAAGGATTGACTTCCTGCCGATGCCGCCGCCATCTGGACAATGAGCGGACATGGGTGGAGAATCATTCGACGTATTCTTGAGTTATCACACGCCGGATCGTGCACAAGTAATCGCCGTGCGACATCTTTTGACTGCACGCGGTATCTTGAGTTTTATAGATCGGGACAACCTTATCGCCGGTCAGCCGTGGCCGAGCCAGCTAGAAGCCGCCATTGCAAATGCGCGCGCCGTGATAGTTTTCATTGGGCGCCACGGCCTGGGAGTTTGGCAAAAACGTGAAAGCTACCTGTCGCTAGGCCGTCAGGCGAATGCAGATCGTTTGAACCAGAAGTTTCCCGTCATTCCCGTCCTGCTGCCTGGCTCTGATCCCACGCCCGGTTTTCTGTTTCTCAATCATGGGATCGACCTGCGAAGCGATCCACTCGATCCAGACGCCATTGAAGCTCTCGCCCTCGCTGTACGTGGGAGCGAATATACCGGAGCGCCGATCGCCGAAGGACTGTGCCCGTTCAAAGGGCTCCATGCCTTTGGCGAGGACTCAGCTGCCTTCTTCTGCGGTCGTAAAACCCAATCGCAGGAGTTGCTCGATACTGTACTGATGCACAATCTTGTTACCGTTGTTGGTCCCTCCGGCACGGGCAAATCTTCACTCGTCCATGCCGGCTTGCTGCCGTTGTTGCGGGGCCAGCGTCCGCCACAATCAACATGGAATGCATTTACTTTTAAGCCGCGCGCTGATCCGTTTCTCGAACTGGCTGACACCTTAAGTAGGGAATTGGACAGCGACCTTTCCGAAATGCAGCGTCAATCAGAGTTTCCCGCTTATGCGGAAAAATTGCGTCAGGGAAGAGCGACATTGAAGATGGCCGTTAAGACCATTCTGGAAAAGGACAAAGGTACTGACCGGCTATTGCTGATCGTCGATCAGTTTGAAGAGCTGTTCACCGCGACCAAGGACATAGACCGTAAGCCTTTCATCAACATGCTGCTGGACGCGAAGCGGCAAGCATCATTGACGGTTCTGTTTATTCTGCGTGCCGATTTCTTCGGTCATGCCATCGGTTTGAGTTCGGAGTTGCACGAAAGCATGAAACCCGGCCTGTTCACGCTTGGGCAGATGAAACGCGAAGAACTGGAGCAGGCTATTACTCAACCTGCTAAACGCGTGGGTCTACGATTAGAGCAAGGCCTAGATCAGCGCCTACTCGACGATGTGCGGGGGGAGCCGGGCAATTTGCCGCTGCTCGAATTCGCGCTGACTGAGCTTTATCAGCGCCGCAAGGATAATGAGTTGACGCATCATGCCTATCAGGAAATCGGCGGGTTAGAGGGCGCGATCGCCACTCGCGCTGACGAGGTTTATCTCAAGCTCACTCCCATACAGCGTGCGACCGCGCGCCGGATGATGTTGCGCCTTACTAACTTGGGCGAAGGCACGGGCGACACGCGCCGCCGGGCTGCGCTGACCGAGTTTGTCGCTGATGGCGAGCAGGTGACTGATGTTGAAGAAGTCGTAGACAAGTTTGTTTCGGCGCGGCTACTGGTTAGCAGCGATGTGATTGAGCTTGACTTAACGCGTAAGGAGCTGTGACCATGCATCAGCGATGGCTGGAAGTTTCCCACGAAGCCATGATCCGCGGCTGGCCTCAACTTCGCGAGTGGCTACGGGATCGCGAGGGTCAGCGCTTAAGGGTGCAGATCACCGAATCGGCCAAAGAGTGGGAACAACTTAAGCACGATGACAGCTTGCTTTATCGCGGTGCTCGGCTTGCACGAGTATTGGAGTGGTGCAAGGTCGGGGTAAATCGGCTGGATTTGAACGCATTGGAACACAGTTTTATCGAAGCGAGTGAAGCCCAGCACGAGCGTGAGCAGGAGGCGAACGAAGTTCAGCGCCACCGTGAACTGGCGCGGGAGCGGGAATTACGCCAGCAAGCAGAGCGCCTTGCCGAAGAACAAAAACAACGGGCTGACGAGCAAATGGCAGCTCAGCGGCGTCAGCACTGGCTGACCTTTGCTAGCATTGTTTTGGCTGCAACGGCGATTGGTGCTGCGATATTCAGCCAAAGAGCTGAAATAAAAGCGCATGAAGCTGCACAAGCTTCACTGGCCTTACAGTTAGTAGCTCAATCTGGACAAATGATGAACACGCGCTTGGCGGAATCCTTGCTATTGGGTGTCGCGGCGCTGTCGAAGCGGCAAACACCAGAAGCGATAGGCAATCTTGCTAACGTGCTTCGTGCTAAGCCGCCACATCTGCGCAGTTATCAATGGGGACATACTGATGAAGTCTTGAAAGTGGCGTTCAGTCCCGACGGGACAATTTTGGCAAGCGCGAGTGGCGATCGAAACATAATACTCTGGGACGTAGCGAGCCGTAAGGTAATGGGTGAGCCCCTGAAGGGTCACACAGACACCGTTTGGGATGTGGCGTTCAGCCCCGACGGGAAAATTTTGGCGAGTGCAAGTGGGGATCAAAGTGTGCTCCTGTGGGATGTAGCGAGCCGCAAAGTAATGGGTGAGCCGTTGAAGGGTCACTTCGGGCGAGTCTCGAGCCTAGCTTTCAGCCCCGACGGAAAAACTCTTGCAAGTGCGAGTGGAGATCGTAGCGTAATCTTATGGGATGTGGCAACCCGCAAAGCAGCAGGCGCGCCAATGAAAGGTCATACGGCCCCCGTCTTGGCTGTCGCGTTCAGTCCAGATGGAAAAACCTTGGCAAGCGCGAGCGGGGATTACGATAAGATCGCAAGCGGAGATCACAGCGTAATCTTATGGGACGTGGCGAGCGGTACGGCGAGTAAGCCGCTGAAGGGTCATACGGAAGCTATTTGGAATATAGCGTTCAGCCCCGATGGAAAAATCTTGGCAAGCGCGAGTTGGGATCAGAGCGTGATACTGTGGGACATGGCGAGTCGTAAGGTGATGGGGGAGCCGCTGAAGGGCCACGCAGCTTACGTCTCAAGCGTAGCTTTTAGTCCGGATGGGAAAATTCTGGCAAGTGCGAGTTGGGATCAGAGCGTGATACTGTGGGATGTGGCAACCCGCAAAGCGATGGGTGAGCCGCTAAAAGGTCACACTAGCGGGGTTTGGGACGTATCATTCAGTCCCGATGGAAAAACCTTAGCGAGCGCGAGTGGAGATCGAAGCGTGATACTGTGGGACGTAATAAGCGGCAAGGAGATGCGTGAGTCGCTGAAAGGTCACACGGCCCCCATCAAGAGTATAGCGTTCAGCCCCGATGGAAAAATCTTGGCAAGCGCGAGCAAGGATCAAAGCGTGATCTTCTGGAATATGGAGAACCATAAGGCAATAGGCCAGCTGAAAGATCACAAGGGGTCAGTTTCGAGCGTAACTTTCAGTCCTGATGGGAAAATTCTAGCGAGCGCGAGTGGCGATCAAAGCGTGATACTGTGGGATGTAGCAACCCGCAAGGCAGTGGGTGAGCCGCTGAAGGCCCACACAGACACCGTTTGGGATGTAACTTTCAGTCCTGATGGGAAAACCTTAGCGAGCGCGAGTGGGGATCAAAGCGTGATACTGTGGGATGTGGCAGCCCGCAAGGCAGTGGGTGAGCCGCTGAAGGCTCACAATGGACCAGTGTCAAGGGTGACATTCAGTCCCGACGGAAAAATCTTGGCAAGCGCGAGTGGGGATCAAAGTGTGCTCCTATGGGATGTAGCGAGCCGCAAGGTGATGGGTGAGCCGCTGAAGGACCACACGAACCCCGTGTCGAGCGTAACGTTCAGTCCAGATGGGAAAATCCTCGCGACCGCCAGTTGGGATAAGAGTGTGATCTTGTGGGACGTAGCGAGCCGCAAGGCGATGGGTGAGCCGCTGAAGGGCCACACAGGGCGAGTCTCGAGCGTGGTTTATAGCCCTGATGGGAAGATCCTAGCGACGGCGGGTTGGGATGGAAGCCTGATACTTTGGGATGCAAGTATAAGCATTGAGGAAAAGAAACACCAAGCGTGTGCTATCATCAATCGTAATATGACGCATAGCGAGTGGCGTGCATACTTGAGCGATTGGAAATACGAAAAAATTTGTCCGACTCTTCCAGGGCCAGGAGAATTGGGATGGCAACTGGGAAAGTAATGCTGAGTAGCGTCGCTGGCAATGTGGGGAACTCAGGCGTAACGAAGGAGTGACGTCCCAACAGATCTGTGCCGTTTCTGAAAGAAGGCGACACTACTCGTCGCTTTCATTCTCTTCCAGGTAATCCAGGATGAGGCCGCCTGCAGCCGGATGCAGCGGGATATGTGTGCCTTTCCGCCCTTGCCGGAAATCTTCAATTGGCAACCCCGCCGCGCTCATGCTTGAAATCCTTGACCAAGAGCTTGCAAAGTTCTTCACGCCCAGGGCGTGATAGAGCAAGGTCGCCAAAATGCTCAATTCCCGATACTTCAAGTCATCCCGCCAGGCAATAATGTGAGCGCGCGTAATTTCCCTAAACTTCATCCGCTCAATGCCGGTGAACTTCATAAAATCCTCAAGCGCATTTCGATCGGCACGCCGCGTCTGCGGATTAATCGATGTTGGCAAACATTCGATTTCGGCAGTACTTCACCCAGGCGACGAAAGTCGGCGGTACTCGGAAGCCGGTTGGAAAGGAGGCACCGAAACTGGAAGATCGGATGTACTCATGCATCCTATTCTATTATTGATAACGTTATTTTATCACTAGACGAGGAAGGCCTATCCGAGCTCTTTTCACAGACTCAAGGCGAGGGCACGTCCGCTTTTTCAAACTTCGCCCGTCCGGCTAGCCATACCAGAATCAATACCGGCACACCGAGTAATGCAGTACCGGTAAAAAAGCTGGCATAACCGTACGCATCTACGAATTCCCCGCTGAACCCGGCGATAAATTTGGGCAGCAGCAGCATGACTGAACTGAACAGGGCGTACTGCGTGGCGGAGTAGGCCGAGTTAGTCAGGGCGGAAAGGTAGGCAATGAAGGCGGAAGAGGCAATGCCTGCTGACAGGTTATCGGCGGAAATGGTGAATACCAATCCCGCTACATCATGGCCGCGCCCTGCCAGCCAGACGAACAGAAGATTGGTTGCCGCTGACAAGATTGCTCCCAGAAACAGCGTGCGCATGATACCGAGTTTTGCCGTGAGTACGCCGCCTATGGCTGCGCCGGCAATGGTCATGACGACGCCATAGACTTTCGAGACCGTGGCCACCTCGTCCTTGGTGTAACCCATGTCCACATAAAAAGGGTTGCTCAT
>Ga0134128_10010405_pt1 | contig 11145 bp, 9 predicted proteins | sample KB31754_FD_96462 | JGI IMG/M metagenome (GOLD analysis project Ga0134128, IMG submission 96462) | Terrestrial soil microbial communities with excess Nitrogen fertilizer from Kellogg Biological Station, Michigan, USA - KB3-175-4 | ecosystem: Environmental > Terrestrial > Soil > Unclassified ...
ATCCGCCAGCGGCGTCACCGTCGCAGCCACGTCGGCCATGCGCGGACGCGCGCCTGCACCTCGATCGGGTGGGAGGGCGGGGTGCCGGAGATCCAGTGCACGCGCTCCGCGGCGAGCTCCGCGCGCTCGAGCGCCGAGGCGGGCCCGATCGTGACGCGCTTCGTGAAGGGATTGACGTCGACGACGTACGTCCGCGCCGCGCTGCCGCCGACGTCGAGGCCGCGGCGCTGGCCGATCGTGAAGTGGTAGTAGCCGTCGTGATGGCCGGCGACGTTGCCGTCCATGTCGACGATCTCGCCGGCGCCCTCGCCCGGCGCGATGCCGGCCTCGCGCTCCACGACGGCGCCGTAGCCGTCCTTCTGCGGCACGAAGCAGATCTCGTACGACTCCTTCTTGCGCGCCACCGACAATCCGGCCGCGGACGCCACCTCGCGCACCTCCGGCTTGGTCATGTCGCCGAGGGGGAAGAGCGCGTCGCGAAGCTGCTCCTGCGACAGCTCGAAGAGGAAGTACGACTGGTCCTTGGCGCGGTCGACCGCCTTGCGCAGCTCGAGCGTGCCGTCGGCGGCGTGCGTGATTCGCGCGTAGTGGCCGGTGGCGATCTTCTCCGCGCCGATGGCCTGCGCCTTCTGGTGGAAGAGGTCGAACTTCACGTGCGTGTTGCAGAGGACGCAGGGGCTCGGGGTCGTGCCGCTCAGGTACGACTGCACGAACGGCGTGATCACCTTCTCGTGGAAATTGCGCTCCAGGTTCAGCGTGAAGTGCGGGATCTCCAGCTTCCAGGCCACGCGCTTCGCGTCGGCGAGATCGTCGAGCGTGCAGCAGCCGCCGTAGGTGCTGTCCGCAGCGGCGAGGTTGTCGTACATCTGCATCGACAGACCGACCACGTCGTGGCCGGCGGCCTTGAGAATGTACGCGGCCGTCGACGAGTCGACGCCGCCCGACATGGCGACTGCGATTTTCATTTCGAAAAAGGGGGCAGAGCGCAGGGGGCAGGGCGCAGGTGGTTCAGCAAGAACATCACCTGCGCCCCGCGCCCTGCATGCTGCGCCCTAAACTGAACACCCGGTATCGGTTGTGCATGCCCGAACCTACACGTGGTCCAGTCCGTTCTGGTCGTCGACGACGACCCCAACATCCGCAAGATGATCATCGCGGCGTTGCGCCGCGAGGGATACGACTTCTCCGAGGCGCCGAACGGCAAGGAAGCGCTCGAGATCATGCGCGAACAGCACCCCTCGGTCGTCGTGCTCGACCTGATGATGCCGATCCTATCCGGCTGGGAAGTGCTCCAGGAGCGTGAGCAGGATCCTGCACTTCGCGAGATCCCGGTGATCATCGTCAGCGCCAACCGCGCGCCGGAGATCGCCCACGCGGTCGACAAAGGCATCTGCGCGTTCTTGCCGAAGCCGTTCGACATCGCCGCGCTGAGCGCGTTGGTGCGGAGCTGCTTACCGCCGGCGCAGACGGGCGAAGCCTAGAACGACGTCCGCTCGGCCTCCTGCGCGTCCACCACCGCGATCGCTGCCATGTTCACGATGTCGTTCACGTCGACGCCGCGCTGGAGCACGTGCACCGGCCTGGCCATCCCCTGCAGGATCGGGCCGATCGCTTCGGCGTTGCCGAGGCGCCAGAGCAGCTTGTAGGCGGCGTTGGCGGCGTCGAGGTTGGCGAAGACGAGCACGTTGGCGTCGCCCTGGATCGCGCTCCACGGATAGTCGTTCTTGGCGATGTACGGCACGACGGCGGTGTCGGCCTGCATCTCTCCCTCGACCACGAGATCGGGACGGCGGCGCTTCAGGATCTGCACCGCCTCGGCGACCTTCTGCGAGTTCTTGTCGATGGTCGAGCCGAAGTTCGAGAACGACACCATCGCGATGCGCGGCTCGAGGTTGAAGCGCTTGGCCGTCTCCGCGGTCTGCGCGGCGATCTCGGCGAGCTGCTCGGCGTCGGGGTCGATATTCACCGTCGTGTCGGCGAGGATGAGCACGCGGTCGCGGAACATCAAAAGATACGCGCCGGAGACATGCTTCACGCCCGCCTTCGGCTTGAGGATCTGCAACGCCGGGCGGATCGTGGCGGGGTAGTACGCGTGCAGGCCGGCGATGACGCCGTCGGCGTCGCCCTGCTCGAGCATCATCATGGCGAAGTAATTGCGGCTGTTCAGAATGCGCCGCGCGTCGGTGAGCGTGATGCCGCGGCGCGCGCGCAGCTCGGTCAGGCGCTGCGCGTACTGCTCGAACTTCTCATAGGTCCCGACGTCGCAGATCGTCACCTTTGACTCGTCGACGTTGAACTTCTTCAGCATCGGGGCGATGTCGGCCTGGTTCTTCACGAGGAGGATCGGGTGGGCCATCCCCTCGTCGATGAGGATCTTCGCCGCGCGCACGATCTTCTCCTGGTCGCCCTCGGGGAAGACGATGCGCTTCGGATCGCGCTTGGCCAGGTCGTAAAGATTGTGCATCAGGCCGCGCGAGCGTCCGAGGAGGTTCTCGAGGCGGCGGCGGTAGGCGTCGTAGTCGGCGATCGGCTCCTGCGCCACGCCGGTTTCCGCGGCCGCGCGGGCCACCGCCACCGGCACGTTCAAGAGCACGCGGTAGTCGAACGGCTTCGGGATCAGGTACTCGCGCCCGAACGTGAAGCGCTCGGAGCCGTACGCGCGGAGCACGGAGTCGGGCACTTCCTCCTTCGCCAGGCAGGCCAGCGCGTGCGACGCGGCGAGCTTCATCTCGTCGTTGATCGTCGTGGCGCGGCAATCGAGCGCGCCGCGGAAGATGAAGGGGAAGCCGAGGACGTTGTTGACCTGGTTCGGGAAGTCGGAGCGGCCCGTGGCCATGATGACGTCCTGCCGCGCGGCGACGGCGTCGTCGTACATGATCTCGGGATCGGGGTTGGCCATGGCGAAGACGATCGGATTCGGGCCCATGCTGCGGACCATGTCCTGTGTCACCGTGCCGCCGGCGGAAAGGCCGATGAAGACGTCCGCGCCCTTCATGGCCTCGGCGAGCGTGCGCGCCGCGGTATCAGCCGCGAACTCCTCCTTGTACGGCGTCATCGACGCGGTGCGGCCCCTGTAGATCACGCCCTTGGAGTCGCTGAGGATCACGTTCTCTTTCTCGAGGCCGAGCTTGATGTACAGCCGCAGGCAGGCCATGGCCGCGGCGCCGGCGCCGGCGATGACGACCTTCACCTTGCCGATGTCCTTGTGCGCGACTTCGAGCGCGTTCAGCAGCGCGGCGGCGGAGATGATGGCCGTGCCGTGCTGGTCGTCGTGGAAGACCGGGATCTTCATCTCGGCCTTGAGGCGCTCCTCGATCTCGAAGCACTCCGGCGCGGCGATGTCCTCGAGGTTGATGCCGCCGAAGGTCGGCTCGAGGAGCTTCACCGCCGCGATGAAGGCCTCGGTGTCGCGCGTGTCGAGCTCGAGGTCGAAGACGTCGATGTCGGCGAAGCGCTTGAAAAGAACGCCTTTGCCTTCCATGACCGGCTTGCCGGCCGCCGCGCCGATGGCGCCGAGGCCGAGGACGGCGGTGCCGTTGGAGATGACGGCGACGAGGTTCCCCTTCGCCGTGTACTTGTAGACGTCCTCGGGATTCTTGGCGATCTCGAGGCACGGCTTGGCCACGCCGGGGGTGTAGGCGAGCGCGAGATCGCGCTGCGTGGCGGTCGGTTTGGTGGGAACGACCTCGATTTTTCCGGGACGTCCGGTCGAGTGATATTCGAGAGCTTCGTTGTCAATGTCGGCCATGAGGGCCGCGAGTGTATAAAAAAGCGGCACCCGCCGGGTGCCGCTCGTCACTCATGTTGCGTGTTGAAACGCCTAGCCGGCCTTGCGTTTCCGCTGCGGCGGGCGCGGCTGCGGCTCCTCGCGCGGCGGCACCTCGGTGCGCGGACGCGCAGCCGGACCGGCGACGTCGTGCTTCCGCCCGGTCAGGTTGTTCCAGGCGATGGCCACGGCCGGGACGATCGTGATCGTCGAATACGTGCCGGCCAGGACGCCGATCAGGAGGATCCAGGCGAACTCGTGGATGACCTTGCCGCCGAAGAGGATCAGGGCGATGAGGACGATGACGACGGAGCCCGAGGTCAGGATCGTCCGCGACAGCGTCTGGTTCATGGCCAGGTTGAGCTGATCCTCGAAGGACATGCGCGTCTTGATCTTGCGCTTGTTCTCGCGGACGCGGTCGTACATGACGACGGTGTCGTTGATGGAGAAGCCGACGATGAGCAGCAGCGCGGCCACGATGTTGAGCGAGGCCTCGCCGTTGATCATGCCGAGGAACGCCAGCGACATGCAGACGTCGTGGATGATGCAGACGACCGCGGCGGCGCCGAACATGACGTCGAAGCGGATCCAGAGATAGGCGCCCATCGCCAGGGTCGAAAGAACGACCGCCCAGATGGCCTTCTGCTGCAGCTCGCGGCCGACCTGCGGGCCGACCGTTTCCTGATTGAGCACCGTGAACGCGCCGAGCATGGTCTTGGCGTTGAGGACTCCGGCGATCCCGGTGGTGACGCCGGGCGCGCCTACGACCTGCTGCATGCTGCGGAAGAGGCCGAGCTCGGAGCGCTTGCTGATGATGTTCTGGGCCACGTCGCCGTAGTACTTCCGCGCGTCGGGGTTCGTCCCCTTGTGATCGGGATCGGCGCTGAAGAGCAGGTCGGCGATGCGGTCGCGGCCGTAGTAGTTGATGTCGAGCTGCCCGGCGTTCGCGCCCGGATTGAGCGCGGTCTGCAGGCGCTGCACGACCTGGCCGGCGTAGTCGGACTCCTTCTTCTGCTCCGGCAGGCGGATCAGCGCCGCGTTGTCCTCGGCCTTGCCGTACTGCTGGATCGAGGCGTCCTTGAGCATGCTGCGGAGCTGGTCGACCGGGACCGGGCCCTGGAACTTCAGGGTGATGTTCGCGCCGCCGGCGAAGTCGATGCCCCAGTTGATGCCGTGCTTCAGGAAGAACGCCGCGCCGATGACCATCCAGATCAGCGAGAAGGCGACGGCGTAGAAGCGCCATTTGACGAAGTCGTATTTGCTGTTGACGAAAATCTGCATGGGGAATCCTCGCTAGATGCTGATCGACGTCGGGCGGTTCTCGGCCCGGTAGTGAATGTCGAAGATGACGCGCGACACGAAGAACGCCGTGAACACCGACGCGAACAGACCGATGAGCAGCGTGACGGCGAAGCCCTTGATCGGCCCGGTGCCGAACTGGAACAGGAAGAGCGCCGAGATGATCGTGGTCATGTGCGTGTCGATGATCGTGCCGAAGGCGCGGGAGAAGCCGTTCTCGATGGCGGCGCGGACGGTCTTGCCGTCGCGCAGCTCCTCGCGGATGCGCTCGAAGACGAGCACGTTCGAGTCGACGGCCATGCCGAGGGTCAGGATGATGCCGGCGATGCCCGGCAGCGTCAGCGTGGCCTTGAAGATGGCCATCATGCCGAGAATGATGATGAGGTTGAGCAGCAGCGCGAGCACGGCGTTGATTCCGGCGCCGCGGTAGTAGAGGACGACGGCCAGGATCAGGGCGACGAAGCCGATGACCGAGGCGAGCACGCCCTGGTGAATGGAGTCGCGGCCGAGCGACGGGCCGACGGTGCGCTCTTCGAGCGTCGTCAGCGACGCCGGCAGCGAGCCGCTGCGCAGCACGAGCGCGAGGTCCGCCGCCTGCTGCGTGGTGAAGGAGCCTTCGATCACGCCCTGGTCGTTGATCTGCGAGTTGATGACCGGCGCGGAGACGACCTTGTTGTCGAGGACGATGGCCAGGCGGCGCTTGACGTTCGCGCCGGTGAGCTCGCCGAACTTGCGGCCGCCGTCCGGCGTGAGCGAGAAGCCGACGGTCGGCTCGCCGAGGCGGCCCTTCTGCACGCGCGCGTTCTTGAGGTCCGTGCCGGTGACCGGCACGCTCTTGCGCACGGCGAAGAACTTGACGCCGGTGGTGCGGCCGAGGGCGTCCTCGTCGTTGCCGGGGAGGACGTCGACCTCGCTCTGCATGTTGGGCGGAACGGTCGCCATGATCGTCTTCTGATCGGTGCTCGGCTCGCCCTCGACGAGGCGGAACTGCAGCACGGCCGTGGTCTTGATGATGTCCTTGACGCGGGCCGGGTCGTCGACGCCGGGAAGCTGAATGACGATGCGGTTGCCGCTCTCGGGCGCGATGATCGGCTCGGTGACGCCGAGGGCGTCGACGCGGTTGCGGATCGTCTCGACGGAGTGCTCGATGGTGTCGCGCTCGAGCGCGCTCAGCGCCGACGGCTTCATCTTGAACAGCAGCGCCCCTTCGGCGGTGCGGCTCAGATCGAACGACGGCGTGTAGTCCTTGGCAATGCGCTCGTAGTCGGCCGTGCTGACGCCGTTCGGCGGCGCGGCCACGAACGACGAGTCGTTCACGCGGCGGACGCTCGGCGTGGGCACGTTCTGCTTGGCCGCCTGCGCTTTGACGGCCTCCATGGCCTGATCGACCTCGAGGCGCGTGGCATCGCCGACGTTCACCCGCATGACCAGGTGCGTGCCTCCTTTGAGATCGAGGCCGCGGCGAATCGGCTCAGGGTTGTTCTTCGTCGGGATGATCGGCGCGGTGAACCCGATCAACACGGCGAGGATCAGCACGATTTTCCAGGCATTTCCTCTAGTCAAGATTTCCTCCAGGAACAGGCGGCTGCGTCACTCGGTGCCCGCCTCACCCGACAGAACGCCGGTGATGGCAGAACGCGCAACCTTGACCTTCACATTCTCTGCAATTTTGAGATAGACGACGTCGGCCTCAACACCCTGAATCGTCCCGTAAATCCCGCCGGACGTCACGACGCGATCGCCCTTTTTCAGCGAGCCCAACATCTCCTGCGTCTTCTTCCGCTGCTTGCTCGCGGGGGCGATGACGAGGAAGTAGAAAACGAGAAAAATCGCCGCGATCGGCAGGAGGTTCAGCAGCAGCCCCATGGAGCCGCCGGCGTCCTTCGTTTGAAGCAGAGCAATCGTAATCATCAAGACCCTTCGTTTGTCGGAGCCGAGAGGAAGGTTTCGCGGAAGGCCCCGAATGAATCGAGCGCAATAGCTTGCCGAACCGACCGCATCAAGTCAAGGTAAAAGAAGACGTTGTGGATGGTGTTGTAGACGAGCGCGGAGATCTCGCCGGTGACGTAAAGGTGGCGCAGATAGGCCCGCGAGACGGTGCGGCAGGTGACGCAGGCGCAGCGTGGATCGAGCGGCCCCTCGTCCGCCGCAAAGCGCGCGTTCTTGATGGCGATCTTCCCTTCGCTGGTGAAGAGCGTGCCGTTGCGCGCGTTCCGCGTCGGCATCACGCAGTCGAACATGTCGATGCCCGCGGCGACGCCGTCGAGAAGGTCCTGCGGCGTGCCGACGCCCATCAGGTAGCGCGGCTTCTCTTCCGGCAGCAGCGGCGCGGTGTGCCGCATGACGTCGAGCATCTCCACCTTGGTCTCGCCGACGGAGACGCCGCCGATGGCGACGCCGTCGAAGTCCATCGACGAGATGACCTCGGCGCTGCGCGCACGAAGGTCGGAGTAAATGCCGCCTTGAACGATGCCGAAGAGCGCTGGTCGGAGCGCCGGCGTCCCGCCGGCTGGCCCGGACGCGTCCCGCGTCCGCCCGCCCGGCGGCGAGGACGCCGCATGGCCAGCCGGCGAGGACGCCAGCGCTCCGAGTGACCGTCTGGCCCACCGGTGCGTCCGCTCCATCGACTCCGCGACCTCGGCGTGCGAGAGCCCGTACGCCGGACACTCGTCGAAGGCCATGGCGATGTCGACGCCCATCCGCGACTGGATGTCGATCGACACCTCGGGCGAGAGGAACTGCAGCGAGCCGTCGAGATGGCTGCGGAACTCGACCCCCTCCTCGCGCACCTTGCGCATCGATGCCAGCGACCACACCTGGAAGCCGCCGGAGTCGGAGAGGACCGCGCCGTCCCAGTTCATCAGCTTGTGCACGCCGCCGAGGCGGTCGATCAGGTCGATGCCCGGGCGGAGCATCAGGTGGTAGGTGTTGTTGAGGATGATCTGCGGCCCGATCCGCTTCAGCTCCTCGATCGTCAGCGCCTTCACGCTCGCGGCCGTGCCGACCGGCATGAAGACGGGCGTGTCGATCACGCCATGCGCTGTGTGGATTTTGCCGAGCCGGGCGGAGCCGTCTTTCCGAAGAAGCTCGAACTTCACTGAATCTTCATCTGCTCGACGCGCACGCCCGCCGGCAGGTTCAGCGTGAAGCGGCTGGAGGACACCGGCTGGTTCACCTTGATGTTCGTGAACTCGTAGCGGGTGACGTCGCCGTCGGACTCGGTGTACTCGAACTTCGTCGTCAGATACGACTTCTTGTCGATCCAGATCTTGAGGTGCTGCACCTTCTTGGCGATCTGCTTCGACTTCGGCGCCAGGTCGAGCAGGTACGTCGGCTGGTCGGCGCGGTTGACGAAGGTGAAGTTGAACCACGCGCCGAGCTCGTCGATCGCCCCGCTGGCTCCCATGTATTTGAAGATGCGGTCCTGGAAGCGCTTGACTTCGATCTTCTCGGCCTTGCGCAGGTCGGGGTAGTACGTCGTGAGCGTGCCGTCGGCGATCAGCATGGTCACCCGCTTCGGCGCGTCGTAGGTCCAGAGGACGTTGTTCGGCTTCTGGTAGATGAAGTGTCCGGTCGAGACTTCCGGCTTGGCCAGCAGGGCCAGCGTCTTCTCCTGGCGGAACTCCGCCTCGAGCGAATTGGTCTTTTTCTGCTGCTCCTGCACCCGCTTGATCACTTCGTCGAGCGAATGGGGGTCCGCGGAGCGCGCCGCCGCGGGGAGGATCACGATGAGCGAGCAAAGCGCCGCCGCTGCGGACTTCCGAATCGACATGATGGCGCAGGCAACCCCGTAACCCCTGATCCTATTTCCGGTTGAGCGGGTTATACTCAGTCAAAATCGAGGTTATTTATGAAGACGATTTTGCTGGCGATCTCGCTCCTGCTGGCAGTGACGGGCGTGCAGGGAGCAGTGCAGTACGAGTTCCGTCAGACGTTCCGCTCCGACGTGGAGACGATGCCGCCGAACGACATGACCGGCCGCGCGGTCATCGACGGCGAACGCTACCGCGTCGAGTTCCTCTCCGGAACGGCCTTCCCTCCCGGCAGCTACATGATCACCACCAACGGCTCGAAGCAGCAGATCTGGGTCGACCCGACCAAGAAGTCCTACGTCGAGGTGAACGCCGCCGGCGTCGCCAACGCCCTCGGCGCGAGCCGCATCACCATCACCAATAAGAAGATCGACGTCACGCCCATGCCCGACCACCCGGTCATCGCCGGTCTCCCCACCGACCATTACCGCATGGTGATGAGCTACGACATCGCCGTCCCCTTCGGCCAGATCCAGCTCAAGCAGTCGGTCACGATGGTGATCGACAAGTGGACGACGATGGCCTACGCCGGCGTCGCCGACAGCTTCCTCGCCGAAGGCGGCGTCCGCACCGGCAACGCCGACATCGACGACCTCGCCTCCGCGGAGAACACGAAGATCAAAGGCTTCCCCCTCCGCCAGACGATGGAGGTGACGACGGTGAACAGCTCGCCGCGCGCCATCGGAAGCCAGATCCCGCTCAAACAGGTCCATACGCAGACGAAGGACATGACGATCACGGCCATCGAGTCGAAGCCCGAGGTGGCGGCGACGCTGTTCCAGATCCCGGCGGGATTCCGCAAGGCCGATCCCCTGCGCGACGACACGCAGAAGGCGCCGGTGCATGTGCTGTCGATGGAGCCGGAAAAGCAATAGGCGATCGGTTGTAGGTTGTAGGAGATAGGCGTCCTATCCCCTATTTCCTATCCCCTATCTCCTCCGTGTTACCATCCCCATCAGTTTCGTCCCCCGGTTCTCGAAGTATTCGCAATGAAGAAACTGCTCGCCATCAGTGGGTATGTGAAGCGGCCGCGAGCGTACTTCGCGGTTCTTCCCATCGTCGTCCCGCTCCTGCTGGTCGTGACCAACGGCGCCGGGCCGGCCCAACAGTCCGTCCGCGCCTCGGCTCTCACGACGCCTGTGCCGACGCTCCGCTACGACCAGCTCTCGGCGCCCACCCCTGACACCCTCCCGCAGCACTCCGTCATCCTCACCGTCGAAGACGGCGACACGCTCGACTCCCTGCTCGTCGCCGGCGGCCTCACTCGGAGCGAGAGCGCAATCCTCAACAACGAATTCGGCAAGGTCCTCGACCTTCGCCGGCTCCGCCCCGGCAACATCGTCCGCTTCCATCACGCCCCCGACGGCGCGATCGACAGCGTGGAGATGAAGGTGATGGGCTGGGGCGAGATCGACGCCGTGCGCAACGGCAACGGCGCCTTCGACATCACGCAGCGCCAGGTGCAGGTCGCCGAGGTCGAGACCGCGGTCGCGGCGCGCATCGACTCATCGCTGTACGAGTCGCTGCGCCTCGCCGGCGAAGGACCCCAGCTCGTCCAGCAGCTCGTCGACGTCTTCCAGTGGGACATCGACTTCTTCGCCCTGCAGCGCGGCGACTCGTTCAGCGTGATCGTCCGGAAGCGCTTCGGCGGCAACGACCTCCTCGGATACGGCCCGATCGTCGCCGCGCGCTTCACGCACAGCGGGCAGACGTACGAGGCGTTCCGGCAGGAAACGCCCGCCGGCGCCGGCTACTACGCGCGCAACGGCAGCCCGCTCCGCAAGCAGTTCCTCCGCGCGCCGCTGCAGTTCACGCGCATCACCTCCGGCTTCTCGAAGAGCCGTTTTCATCCGATCCTGCACGCGTTCCGGCCGCATCACGGCGTCGACTACGGCGCGCCGACCGGCACGCCGGTCATGACGACGGCCGACGGCGTCGTGGTCGAGGCCCGCTACAAAGGCGGCGAGGGGAACTTCGTCCGCATCCGCCACACCTCGCGCATCGAGACGTCGTACCTCCACCCCTCGCGCTTCGCCAAGGGCGTCCGCCCCGGCAAGAAGGTGACGCAGGGCGAGGTGATCGGCTACGTCGGCGCCACCGGCCTGGCCACGGGGCCGCACCTCGACTATCGCGTGTCCGACAGCGGCACGTGGCTCAATCCGCTCAAACTGAAATCGATCACGCCCGACCCGCTGCACGGCTCTTCGCTCGCGCAGTTCCGCGCAAGCGTCGCCCGCGTCTCGTCCAAGCTCGACACGGCGCCGATGC
>Ga0134128_10010406_pt1 | contig 11145 bp, 11 predicted proteins | sample KB31754_FD_96462 | JGI IMG/M metagenome (GOLD analysis project Ga0134128, IMG submission 96462) | Terrestrial soil microbial communities with excess Nitrogen fertilizer from Kellogg Biological Station, Michigan, USA - KB3-175-4 | ecosystem: Environmental > Terrestrial > Soil > Unclassified ...
ACGGCCCGGCCGCCGAAGAAGACGACCGCGGCGATCGAGAGAGCAGGCAGGTAGTACAGGCCCGGGACGTAGGTCGCCTCGACCGCGGCCTGGTCGAGCGCCGCGGAGCGCACGCCCTCGGCCCTGTCGCCGAAGCGCTCCCGGATGTCGTTCTCGCGGCCGAACGCCTGCACCATCTCGATCCCGACGACGGCCTCGTCGGCGGCCTCGGTCACGTCACCCTTCTTCGCCTGGACCTGGCGCGAGATCGGCGAGACGCGATGACCGAAGCGATTGGCCACGAACGCGATGGGCGGCAGCGACACGGCCGCGTACAGGGTGAGCTGGGGGTCGACGAGCGCGAGGACGATCCCGACTCCGATGATCATCATCACGCTCTGCATCCCCTGCACGAGCCCCCAGCCGATGAAGTAGCGGATCGGGTAGAGGTCGTTCGTCGCGCGCGACAGCACCTGGCCGGTGGCATGCCGGTCGTAGAACGCGCGTGGGTAGCGCAGGTATCCCTGGTAGAGGAGCTCCCGCATCCGCGCTTCGATCCGGACGCCGATCCGGGCGGTGGCGTAGCGGCGGTTGAACGCGATGGCGGCGCGCGCCGTGGCGAGCCCCGCGATGATCGCGAGGTACGGCCAGAGCGGTTGCCGGCGGTGTCCGTGCCTGATGACGATCGAGTTGTCGATCGCGTGCTGGATCAGGACCGGGATCGCGATCGAGATCAGCGTGTAGACGAGCGAGCACGCGAGCCCGAAGACGCCGAGCTTCCACTGCTCCCTCCAGAGCCCGAGCAGGCGCCGAAAGGTCGGCAGCATGCCGAGGTCGGGCGGGTCGACGGGGTTTGCGTACGTGGACATAGCAAGGCGCCCACCGTGCGCGGGCTCCCCTGCCCGGCGCGACGAGGGCATCTCGACGATACCAGCGAGGCCGGAGGCTCTAGTGCTGTTTCCTGAGCTGCGGGTCGGCGAGCATGCTGCTGCGCCGGGGCTTCGCGCCGGCGGCCGGCTCGAGGTCCGGCTCGGCCGGCGGCTGCGGTAGCGGAGTCGGAGGCGGCGGTTCGCCCTCGGGGTCGACGTCGCGTCCGGGCTCCGGCTCGCTCGGTGCGTTGCCGCCGAGTCGCGCCCGCTCCTCGTCGAGCTGCATGCGCAGTCCGGCGAGCTCCCGCTCGACTTTCCGGATCGCCTGCTCGCGCTCGTCGAGACGCTCGCGCTCGGCCTTGGCGAGGGCGAGCTCCTGCACCGCCTCACGCTCGCGCTTCTGCGCCTTCGCGATCGCTCGGGCGAGCTCGTCGGAGCGGTCCGGCCCGGCCGGAGCGGGGGGGCGCCGACGGCCTTGCCGACCGGCCACGTCGAGGCGCATCTGCTCGAGCTGCCTCTCGCGCGCGGCGACGTGCTGCGCATGCTCGCGCAGCGAGCGCTTCATCTCCTCGACCTCCGCGAGCGCGTGCTCGTAGCGGCTCCGCATGTCCGGTCCGTCGCTCACAGCAGGAAGTGTTGCTTCGAAATCGGCTGGTGGCAACCGGGTACGAGCGATAAGTGCGTTGGTTTTGCTCGCGCAGGCGCGATTTGTGGGTGAGGATGACGGCAGTGATGGATGCGGGGGTGTGGCGGAAGAGCGAGCGGGCGCGGCTCGTGCGGCTGTGCGCGGCGATCTCGGGCGACAGCGAGATCGCCGAGGATCTCGCCCAGGAGACGCTGCTCGAGGCGTGGCGGCACAGGCACAAGCTCACGGACACGCACGGCGCCGAGCGCTGGCTTGCGGCGATCGCACGCAACGTCTGCCTCCGCTGGAGCCGGACCCGGAGCCGCCTGCCGGTCCCCGTCGCGGAGCTCCCGGAGCCGGCGGCGCCTGCCCAGGACGGCATCGCCGAGCTGCTCGAGCTGCTGCCGCCGGAGAGCCGTGACCCGATGGTGCAGCGGTACGTGGACGACCGCACCCACCGGGAGATCGCCAGCTCGCTCGGCATCAGCTCCGCTGCCGTCTCGATGCGCCTGACGCGCGGCAAGCAGTCACTGCGGCAGGCGCTCGCCGAGGCCGAGTGGCGTCCCTCGGGAAGCACCTGTCCGCAGTGCGGCCTGCGGAAGCTGCTCATGCGCCGGACGCCAAGTGAGATCGAGTTCACGTGCCCGTCCTGTGCCCGCAGCGACGTGCTCGTCCGGTACCCGCTCGACAACCCGCAGTTCGCCCGGCTCGTCGGCGGGCTCCACCGGCCGACCGCGATGTTCCGCCGGGTCGGAGAGTGGGCGCTCCACTACTTCTCCGGTGGAGCCGGCGCGGGCGCGGCCTGTACGCGCTGCGGACTCCCCGTGACCGTGCGCGCGCACGTGCGCGAGGAAGGCAATCGCGGGCTGTACGTCCGCTGTGACGGTTGCGGCGAGGAGGTCTGGTCGTCGCTCGTCGGTCTCGCGGGCGGCCTGCCCGCGGTGCGTGAGCTTCGTCCGCGGCGGCTCGTCCAGGTGCGCGAGGAACGCGGCCTGATCGCGGTCGTGCACGGATCCCTCGGCGGCGGACGCGCTGTCGAGGTCGCCTTCGATCGCGCGACCTACGCCTTGCTCGGCGCCGCATAGGCCAGTCTTGATCCGGCTTCTGCGGCAACGCAACTTCGCGCTGCTCTGGTTCGGCGGGCTCGTTTCCGTCGCGGGCGACTGGGTGCTGTACGCCGCCCTGCCGTTCTTCGTCTACGAGCGCACGCACTCGACGATCGCGACGGCCGGGATGATCGCGGCGGAGCTCGGCCCGAGCATCCTCGTCGGCTCGTTCGCCGGCGTGTACGTCGACCGGCTCGACCGCAGGCGAGTGCTCGTGGTCACGAACCTGCTCCAGGCGGCGGTGGTGAGCGCCCTGCTCGTCGTCGCTCACGGCGGCCCGCTCTGGGTCGTGTACGCGGTGGCGGCCGGACAATCGGTTCTCGCCTCGTTCTCGCAGCCCGCCGAGAGCGCGCTCCTCCCGTCGCTCGTCTCCCCGGAGGTGCTGCTCGCCGCCAACTCGCTCACCGCGCTGAACAACCGCTTTGCGCGCCTCGTCGGTGTCCCGCTCGGCGGGTTGCTGCTCGGGCTCCTCGGCCTCGCGCCGGTCGTGCTGGCCGACAGTGCGTCGTTCCTCGCGGCCGCAGCCATGATCGCGGCGGTGACCGCGCCGCCGCGCGTCCGGCCCGTGGAGCCTGCTTCGCTCTCCGGCGAGTGGCGCGAGGGATTGCGGGTCCTGCGCCGCGACCGCGCAATCGCCGTCCTCTTCGGCGTGCTCGGGCTGATGACGTTCGGCGGCACGATGCTGGATCCGCTCTACGTCGCGTGGGTGCGCGACGCGCTGCAACGGGGGCCGCAGATCTACGCCCTCCTGCTGACGGCGCACTCAGTAGCGGGCATCCTCGGCTCCCTCGCAGCCGGCGTCTGGGGCGGCCGCTTCACGCCGCGGGTGCTCGTCGGCTGGACGTCGCTGGTCGCGGGAGTCGCGTTGATCGTCAAGTTCGACGTGCCGAGGCTCGAGCTGGCCTTCGGCCTCTCGCTCCTCGGAGGCGCGACGTCGGTCGTCTCCTCCGTCGCGATCGAGACGCTCATCCAGACGACGGTGCGCGCGGACTTTCGCGGACGTGTCTTCGCGACGCTGGGAGCGAGCGGCGCGTTCTTCAGCCTCTCCGGCGCCGTCGTCGGCGGAGTCGCGGCGCGAAGCGTCGGTGTGACGCCCATGCTGAACGTCGCGGCCGCGCTCGTGATCGTCGCCGGCCTCGTGGTTCTGCGGGCGTTGCGCGACTAACCTCGACCTCGTGGCCGAGCCGGAGGTGAAGGTCGTGACAGACGGCGTCGTGGCGCTCAGGCCACCGCGTACCGGCGACGCGCAGTTGCTGGTCGAGGGAAGGGACGAGCAGTTCTTCCGCTGGCTCGGCCCCGGCTCGGAGAGCCCGAGCCCTACCGCCTGCGTCTGGGTCGGCGACGAGCTCGTCGGCTGGGTGGACTACGACCTCGAGCACGACTGGCTCCGCCCCGGCGAGGTCAACGTCGGCTACTACCTCTTTCCGGCCGCGCGCGGGAACGGCTACGCGTCCCGGGCCGTCGAGCTGCTGCTTCTGCACCTGAGCCGCGCCACAGTGCACACCGTCGCGACCCTCGCGATCGAGCCGGGGAACGCACGATCGCTGAGGCTCGCCCGCCGCCTCGGCTTCGTCGAGAAGGGTGAGTTCGAGAAGGGCCTTTTCTTCGTCCGCGAGCTGCGACCGGCGCCGTGAAACGGGACACGCCTGCCTACGACGAGGTCGCGGCCGCCTACAGCCGAGCGCGCGATCCGGACGGCACCGGTCTCGTCGACCCGGTTCTCTCCGAGCTCATCGGTGAGGTCGCCGGGCGGGACGTGCTCTCGCTGGCGTGCGGCCAGGGTCAGGATGCGCGGCTGCTCGCGCGCCTGGGCGCCACGGTCACCGCGATCGACATCTCGGAGGAGATGCTGCGCCACGCGCGCCGCCATGAGGCTGCAGATCCGCGCGGCATCACCTATGTCCAGGGCGACATGCAGGAGCTGGATCCGTTCGCGGCCGCGCGCTTCGACGGGGTCGTCTGTCACATGGCCCTGATGGACATTCCGGATCTGGCCGCGACGATCCGCTCGGTTGCCCGCGTGCTCAGGGACGGAGGCTGGTTCGTGTTCTCGATCGTGCATCCGTGCTACGGCTCGCACGTCGAGATCCTCGACGACTACCTCCTCGACCACCGTTACCTGAAGGTCGTCCCGGTCGACTGGCTCCCCGACCACGCCTATCACCGGCCGTTCGGCGACTACGTGAACGGGCTCGCGCGAGCCGGGTTTTCCGTCGAGCGCGTCGTCGAGGAGCACACGGCGGGCCGGCCGCAAGACCTCGGCGGCGTTCCCGGCCTGCTCTACGCGCGAGCCGAGCGCTGGGAAGGTCGAGCGCCCAAAAGCTAGGCATGAGGCGGACTACGATGTAGATAAGGAGTCGCGGCGCGCGGGTTGCGTCATCGACGGCAAGACCCTCTTAGCGGCCCCCATCGTCGGAGCGTCTCGTCCGACATCGGGCGCAACCCGCCGCCACTTCTCCCTTCCGGCCGTTCTCCGGCGCTGGGAAGCCCGAGCGCCCAAGAGGCGAGGCGAGCCTAGCCAGACACCGGGCGCTGATCTACATAGAAGAGGGGCGGGTTGCGCGCAGACCGCGAGATCTCATGCCTGTGCCTCCGGTTCGAGCGCGACGCTCGGACAGCGCGGCGCAACCCGCCCCGGCCACTGCGACACGCCCCGACGCACATCGTGTATTCGTGGGCCGTCCAGTTCCATCTGAGATGGAAGAAGGGGGATGACTGTGAGGAATTACGCGCTCTGGAGGCGCCGCGTGAGCCCGCGGCGCCGCTGCTCGTCGCCGTCGTCGCGCTGTTCGCCTTCGGGGCGACGGCCGTGGCGTCCGCCGACGACAATCCACTGCCGATCGACCCCACGCACAACGTGATGAATGCGCCGGCCCCGGTCGGCGGGACCGTCTGGGCCAACGGGCCGAACGTGAAGACCGGGACCGCGATCTGCTCGACGGCGACCTCGACGGCGGCGAACGTCAACACCGACTGCGAGGAGAACGGGCCGCACAACGAGACGTCGATCGCCGTCAACCCGACGAACACGTCCAACATCATCGGGGGTGCGAACGACTACCAGCTCTCGGTCAACCCGGGTGGCCACCTGACCGAGCAGGTCCTGTCACGAGCGCATGTGTCGTTCGACGGCGGCCAGACCTGGTCGGAGTACCCGCTCTACTCGAACTCCACCTACACGGCGACCGGTGACCCTTCGGTGGCCTTCGACGCGAACGGGCACGCGTACTACGCGACGCTCGGCTTCCGCTTCATCGGTACGAAGAACGTTCAGAACGCCGACGTGCTCGTCGCGAACTCCGGCGACGGCGGCAAGAGCTGGAAGGTCTCCCGGGTCGCCGCGGGGACCGGTGTCGCCACGAGTGTCGGTCAGTCGCTCGACAAGGAGTACGTGGCAGCGTGGGGCGACGGCAACGCGATCGTGACGTGGGACGCCTTCACCCAGGTGCAGAAGGGTGGCGTGACCGCCGTGCGAATCTGGGATTCGGTCACGCACGACGGCGGCAAGACGTGGTCGACGCCGACGGTCATCTCCGGCTCGCTCGACCAGGCGTTCGTACCTACGCCGGTCGTGACGTCGGACGGCCGGATCTTCGTCTCGTTCCTCAACACGTGGAACCTCGACCCGACCTCCGCGGAGTTCGGCCAGGACAACTACATGGTCGTGCAGGTCGACCCGCAGACCGGCGCTCCCCTGGCGGAGCCGGGACTCGTGGGCGGGGTCGTCGACGGCAACTTCGACTTCCCGTGGAACACGATCGACTTCCGGCCGACCTACCAGGACAGCATGTTCCGCACCTGGGCCGCCGGCAACATCGCCGCGGATCCGAACGATCCGAACCACCTGGCCGTGGTCTGGTCTGACATGCGGAACACGTCCGGGCTTCCGTTCCCGCCGTTCGTCAGCCCGTACTCGGTGACGACGAACTCCGACGTGATCGTGAGCGAGTCGACCGACGGAGGCGCGACGTGGTCGGCGCCGACGGCCGTCGCGCTCGCCGGCGACCAGTGGATGCCGTGGGCCACGTTCGACGGGTCGGGCCAGCTGCGGATCGGCTTCTTCGACCGCTCCTACGACCCGGCGAACCATATGTACGGGTACACGGTCGCCACGGAGACGTCCCCGGGTGCCTTCTCGACCAGCGAGGTGACGAGCGGGCTCTCCGATCCGACCACGAACGACCGCTGGTTCGCACGAAACGCCGACCCCGCGTTCCCGAGCGCAACCGGGTTCATCGGCGACTACAGCAACATCGCGCCGGTCCCGGGAACGTCGACCGGGATCGTCGCGTACTGGACGGACTTGCGGCAGGAGAACTGCTTCGGGCTGCCGTCCGGTTGCGGCCTGCACGGGTCCGACGCGTTCTTCGCGAGCGTCGGGTGAGCCGCTGATCGCAAGCTGACAGCAGGGATCGGGGCCGCCTCGGGCGGCCCCGATCTCCGCGTGGCCTCGATCGTGTCTTGGACCTCCGGCGGCTCCGAGCTATCCGAACGGGTATGTGTGGGCGCGCGCCGCCGACCTACGTAACGAGCGCGATGGCCCGTACAGGTGAGGTGGAGACGTGGTGACCACGGCGGCGCGGCCGCACGTGTTCTGGGTGGGAGAGGATCCCGCGACCCAGGAGCGCGTCCGCGGCTGGCCCGTCGGCTCCGCGCTGCTGGAGATGCTGGGCGACCTCAACCCGGACGTCCGCGAAGCGCTCGAGGACGAGCACGCCCAGCTCACGTGCGACGGTTACCCGCACGACCTCCCACTGCCCGCCCTGTGGTGGGCGCCCGCCGCCTAGTAGCAGCGGCTCTCGATCGACGACGATGCCGCTCTCCCACTAAGTCTTGGTTACTGGGATAGCGCCTCATTCTGTCCGAGGCAGAAATCACTTTTCAGCGGTGTTCTGACGCCACAATCCGCACAAAGAGCTACACAACGTCTGCTTCGAGACGCTGAATCTGCTCCCGGAGCGTGATGCAGGCAGTGACGCGGCGCGGATCAGGCTCGATCCCGTCATCTTCAGCCTTTGCAATGGCGGCCTCATAGAAAGCCACACGCATCTTGAGCCGCTTCAGATGGAGAGACCTATCGACAGTATCCATGGCAATGACGGTATGCCTGCGCATGGCGAATTACAGGGGACATCCTAGGAGAAGGGTGATGCACAAGAGGCGGGTGTGTCGTCCACCCGCCTCTCTATAGTTCTGTCGCCCCCCAACGCGAACCCTCCGACTTAATGTGAGAGTTCGTGTGAGTCGCCGGTCACCGCTCTCACACTAAGTCTTGGTTGCTGGGATAGCGCCTCATTCTGACCACGGCAGAAATCACTTTTCAGCGGTCTTCTGACGCCACAATCCGCACAAGGCCGCCGGAATAGGCCACGGTCTAAGGATTCTTCGCCTGTAGCCACCGCTCCAACCCGGTGTGTGGGTCGTCATGGTGTCTCGTGTAGTCGAGCACATCATCCGGCGGCGCTGTGTCGTCGGCCGTGATCTGCACAGGGATGAAATAGTCCGGTCTCGGGTTCTTCTGGCCACTCCTGATGTCCCGAAAGGGGATTTCTCGCCGCGGGCCGAAGAGTGAGAGGTTCACCACGTCGGGCATTGCGGCACTAGGCGCAAGGACGCCGCGATAGCCAGTATCGCGCAGCTCTTGGGCGAGCGCCTGGCAGTAGTCATGCTCCTCAGCGACGACGCGGACGGGATCAAGGCCGCATGCCTCAATCAGATCGAACGTGGAGAGGTCAGCGATCTTCGTCTCTTCGACCGTGAGTTTCCAGAGTCGAACGCGAATCTCGGCGGCAAGTCGTTGCTCCTCAGTTCGGATTCCTTCGTACCGGACTAGTTCAGCCCAAGCACCGTCCGAGTCCAGCGAGGCGTACTGAACGATGAGTCCTCCGCCCTCTCTGTGCCAACGTCCGGCAGGCTGCTCTGTCGGCTGACTCCTTGATCCCTGATGCCAGAGTGGAGGGAAGGCCCTAGGAGCCTGCCGGTACACGATCCATGTGTCCGAGCGCGCAGCGGGCTTATGTCGCCAGCTGGCCACGAACGCCTCGTGCAAGTGCGCGCAATGGTTCAACCGCAGCGCTTGGGTTCTTATTGATCAGATCGATCGGCGCCTTGCCGTCGAGCTGATATCGCGGGCGCCCGAACCACGCAAGAATCCCGTTGGGCCGCATGGCATAGCGCAAGTCATAGACGAGCTGCGCGACAAGCATCACGCGCTCCGGGTTCTTGCGAATCTCCCGCACCTTATTGGCACGCAGGTCACGCAACGAGCGATCCGATGCGAAGCCGAGGAGACGAGCTAGCTCCTTCTGATCGACATCCTTCATCTCCTTTGCGACGAATTGGGCCGCCATATGCGGATCGTCAATCACCGAGTGCTCGATCTCGCGCTTCAACACGTCGAACAGATCCATGATGTGCGCCACCTGCTCGCCAATCTCCCACTGTGGATCTTCCAGCCCAGGGTCGGCCGAGATCAGGCGCATCAGCTTCATCAGCTCAGCGCCGATCTCCGTCACGACAGGATGTCCGTGCCAGGAGGGATCACCGAGGAATGAGTGAGCGGCATGCTCGATCATCACGATCATCTCGTGCCCGTCTTCCGGCACCCCGGCCAGCGCCTTCTTCAGCCGTGCGTGATCCCGCTGACCCTTGATCAGCTCTGACCGGGTCAGCGCCTGGCCCTTGCGGCCCATGCGGAGGGCTCCAGGCGTTTCGCCACTGCGCTCGACGACCTCGCCGAGGACGGCCTTGACCGGCTGGGCCTTGAGGGCGAGATGCTTCACTACCTTGTCCCTATCGAGCACCGGGGTTTCCATTTGGCTCCTCCTATCTTCCGCTTCGGTTCCATAGTATAGGAACTAGAGCGGAAGTATTCAAGTTTCGCGTTCTATCCGATACACGACCCTCCGTCCGCCACGACCGAGCCACTCTTGCTCCCGTTCCGCATAGCCCAGCTCGACGAGCTTGTTCAGCCAGGTCTTGGCCGTGTCGCGGGTGAAGCCGCACTCGGCCGCGACCTCGGGTGAGGTGATCTCGCCGCGCTTCTTCAGGAGCTTCCAGGTCGCCTGGCCGTTCGGGTGCTGGAGTAGCTCCTCCTTGCGTCGCCGCTCGGCTGCCGCCTTCTGCTCCGGTTTGATCTCGCCGGGTAGCCGGTAGCGAGCGTTCTTGGCGACCGGGCTCTCGGTCGTGCAGACGATCAGCCCGGCCCGGCGGAGGTAGGGGAGCCAGTTGCCTGGAGTGCCCCTGCTCCAGCCGAAAGCTTCCGCGATCTCGCGGGCGCTGACCTCGCCGCGCTCAGTGATGAGCTTGAGGATCTGCTGGCACTGCTCCTTGACGACGATCGCTGCGAGCTTCTCCCGCTCGCGCGCCTCCCGTTCTTCCTCGGTCGGGTTCGCCAGCCGGTCGGCCTCGCGCTTCGCCTTCTCCAGCTCACCTTGGCGAGAGACCTTCCTGACCAGCTTCGGCAGTCCGCCGTAGTTCTGGAGCACCGGGATCGACGGCCGGTCGGGACTCTTCGCACTCCAGTCCTGGTAGCGATCCTGGGAGGCGGGACGGCCAGGGCCGACCTCGTTACGGACGAACTCGCCGACCGCCTCCAACACCTTCGCCTCCGTATCCCAGACGAGCTTCGGCCTGTAGCGGGCATCGCTGGGATCCCAGGGCCGCGAGCCGAGGTCGTCCTCCCAGATGGGCTTGTCCTGGCGCGGCCGGTAGGGAGGAGGGTCGTCGAAACCGGCCGCCTTGATCGCCTCGCGCCCGGCGTCGAGACCCTCAGGCCACGGCCCCTTCCAGTCCTGGACGGAGAACTGGAAATACTTGGCGAACTTCGAGAGCTGCTTCTTCGAGGGGAGGAGGCCGGTCTTCTCGTAGAAGCGCTTGATCGCCTCCGTCGTCCGCACCGCCCGCTGCTGGTAGCTCTCGACCGGCTGCGGGTCGAGGCCATGCTCGGTGAGTGCCCGGTTCCACGCTTCGACGCGACTCTCTGCAGAGGTCTCCTCCAGTGGCGTCTCTTCTCCGGGCTTCTCGCCCGGCGTCGGCGCGTCGGGGCCGTCGTCCTTCCCGAGATAGACGCGGATGATCTGGTCGGAGGTCGGAATTCGGCGGGCGATCTCGTCGCCGGGCTGTCGACGACGTAGCTCGCGGATCAGGTCTTCGCGGTAGACGTCGTAGGTCGACGGCGGAAAGCTCGTCAGCCCGGCGAAGTCGGCGACGCGGTTGAGGCCGTAGTCGATGTGCCCGTCGTCGAGGTCGGGCCAGTCCTCGACCGTGACCTGCTCGCGCCGGACATGCTCAAAGGAGCGGCCCTCGTCGAAGAGGTCGCGGCGGAAACCGCACACGCACGGGCCGCCGGATCCGCCGCCACCGACGGCGACGAGCCCGCCGGATCCGCCGCCCGAGAAGCCGCCGCCGGAGGAGCGGGGGAGCGGGCCGAAGATCTGGCTCCCGCCGCCCGACCTCGATCGGCGCTAGTCACTAAGAGCAAGACGAAAGAGCCGCCCCGGGCAGCTAGGCGTGGGCGGCTTTCGTCGTTCTGGGGTCGGCGACGAAGCTCAAAGGCCTCCCCGCC
>Ga0134128_10010407_pt1 | contig 11145 bp, 8 predicted proteins | sample KB31754_FD_96462 | JGI IMG/M metagenome (GOLD analysis project Ga0134128, IMG submission 96462) | Terrestrial soil microbial communities with excess Nitrogen fertilizer from Kellogg Biological Station, Michigan, USA - KB3-175-4 | ecosystem: Environmental > Terrestrial > Soil > Unclassified ...
CTACTATCTCAACGGCATTTACGTCCACACGCTCGACGTGAGCGGCACGCCGATCCTGAGGGCCGTTGCGACCGACGGGCATCGCATGGCGCGGGCCGAAGTCGAGGCGCCGGCAGGCGCCAAGGGCATGCCCGGCATCATCGTGCCGAAAAAGACGGTGAGCGAGATACAAAAGCTGCTCGAAGGCGACGAGGGCGAAGTGGCCGTCGAAGTCTCGGACACCAAAATCCGCTTTGCGCTGGGCGGTGTCGTGCTGCTCTCGAAGCTGATCGAAGGCACCTTCCCCGACTACGACCGGGTGACGCCCAAGAACAACGACAAGTCGATGAATGTCGACCGCGCCGCCTTCGCGACCGCCGTCGACCGCGTCTCGACCATCGCCTCGGATCGGGGCGGCAAGGCGGTAAAGCTGTCGATGAAGGAAGGCCAGCTCGAGCTCTCCGTCACCAATCCCGACCACGGCACGGCCAGCGAAGAACTGGCGGTCGAGTTCGAGCCGGAAAGCTTCGAGATCGGTTTCAACGCCCGCTACCTGCTCGACATCATCGGCCAGATCAGGTCGGACAATGCGGTGTTCCTCTTCAACGATTCCGGCTCCCCGACGCTGGTGCGCGAGGACGGCGAGGCCAAGGCCCTCTACGTGCTGATGCCGATGCGCGTGTGACGTTCGGGCGGCTGGTTACCCATTACAGCTACTGGCCGCGCCAGTATGCGCTCGGCTTGGTCCGGCTCTGGCAGTTCAACGGCTCGATCGTTGCGTTCCACCTGACGCTGTCCAACCTGTTTCGCATCCGCCGGATTTTCCACATCCGGCTCTACGGTTTCACCATTGATATCCGGTCGGGCTCGCCCGATCTGGCCGTTGCGATCGATAGCCTCGGTTCCGAATTCCAACCGCTCGCGGGCATGCCCGATCCCGGCGGCCTCATCATCGACGCTGGCGGCTATATCGGTACAGCGGCGCTGAAATTCGCGGCGCTGTTTCCGCGCTCTCGGATTATCACCATCGAACCGTCGGCGGAGAACCTCGATTTGCTGCGGCGGAACGTCAGCGGCGCGCCCAACATCGTCGTGATGGAGGCTGCGCTGGCCGCGACCACCGGCGAGGCGATGCTGCGCGATGCTGGCAGCGGTGAGTGGGGCTTTTCGATTGTTGCAGAAGGCGGTGGGCAAGAACTCGGTCCGGTGCCGATGGTCACGATCGACAGCATCCTAGCGCACGAGCAAGTCGACCGGCTGTTCGTGCTGAAGCTAGACGTGGAAGGTGCGGAGCGCGAAATCTTCCAGGCGAGTGCTGCCTGGATGGACCGCACCGAGATCGTCATCGCCGAACTCCACGAGCAACTCGCGCCGGGAGCTGAGGCCGCGTTCGCGGATGCAACGGCGGGAAGGGTCAACCACCGCCTGCCCGGCGAGAAGGTGATGTCCCGAAAGCCGTGAGCTGGGCGCCCCTCACCCGGCCTCCGCTACGCTCGGCCGACCTCTCCCCAGAGGGGCGAGGGGTCCCACTGACTCAATGCTCAACAATTATGGCACCGCCGTGCATCCCCTCGCCCCTCTGGGGAGAGGTCCGTCCGGTAGAGCCTGCCCCCGCGAAGGCGGGGGACGGGGTGAGGGGTAGCCAAGGGCACTATCCGACACCCGACGAATCCCTTGGCGATCCGCCCCCCACCCGCTACCAGTCTTCCATGCCCGCCAGCCGATCCATCTCCCGTTTGCGTCTCAACGCCTTCCGCAACTATCAGACGGCGGCGCTCGACCTCGATGCGCGCCACGTCGTGCTGGTCGGGCCGAACGGGGCGGGAAAGACTAATCTGCTTGAGTCTGTATCGCTGCTCGCGCCCGGGCGGGGCTTGCGGCGCGCCACGTTCGAGGAAGTCGGTGCGCTTGGCTCGGACGGCGCCTGGGCGGTGGCGGCGACGGTCGAGACGCCGGATGGACCTGCCGATATCGGCACCGGCGCCAACCCGGACGATGGCCCGCGCCGCGTCAGGATCAACGGCGCCAATGCGAAAACCGTCGAGGAGATGAGCGCCTATCTGCGGGTACTGTGGCTGACGCCGGCGATGGATGGCCTCTTCACCGGGCCCGCCGCCGAACGCCGGCGTTTTCTCGACCGGCTGGTGACGACGCTGATCCCCGATCATTCGGCCTCGGTCGCGGCCTACGAAAAATCGATGCGCCACCGCAACAAACTGCTCGATGACGGCGGCGACCCGCGCTGGATCGCTGCCGTCGAGCAGCAGATGGCCGCCGAGGCCGGCGCCATGCACTTTGCCCGTACCGACAGCCTCGCCCACCTGCAGCACCTGATCGACGAGAGTCTCGGCGACGAAAGTTTCCCCGCCGCCAGCGTCTCGCTGACCCCGCTGTTCGAGGATGGTCACGAGCCGGTTTCGTCCACGGCGCTGGAAACGGAACTGCGTGAGCGCTGGGCTTTGTCCCGTGCCTTGGACCGGGCGGCCGGACGGACCCTGTTTGGGCCGCATCGGGTGGATTTCGAGGTCGTGCATGCGCAAAAGGCCATGCCGGCGGCATTGGGCTCGACGGGCGAGCAGAAGGCACTGCTGATCGGCCTGATCCTCGCGCATGCGAGATTGGTGGCCCGCATGACCGCAATCACGCCGTTTCTGCTGCTCGACGAGATCGCTGCACACCTCGACCCGGACCGGCGGGCCGCGCTTTTTCTGGCGCTCGACGGGCTCGGGACGCAGTGTTTCCTCACCGGCACCGACCCGGTGCTGTTCGAGGCGCTGGGCGGCCGCGCGCAAACCATTTCGGTGCGCGACGGGCGGTTGCAAAAGGCCCCCTGAGACCCCATTTAAGCCTGGTCCGCCAATCCGCGTCCAAAACGGCTAAAAACCGCCATTTTACTTGGGGATAAGGCGGCTTTCGGCTACATCTTTCCCACCCCGTAACGACTTGATTCGGAACCGCATGACCGACGACGACACGCCTGATCCCTCCGAGTATGGCGCCGACAGCATCAAGGTGCTCAAGGGGCTCGACGCGGTGCGCAAGCGCCCCGGCATGTATATCGGCGATACGGACGACGGTTCGGGCCTCCACCACATGATCTATGAGGTGGTGGATAACTCGATCGACGAGGCGCTGGCGGGCCATGCCGACCTCGTGACGGTGACCCTCAACGCCGACGGCTCGGTGACCGTTATCGACAACGGCCGCGGCATTCCGACCGACATTCACCCCACCGAAGGCGTAGCGACGCCCGAAGTGGTAATGACCCAGCTCCACGCGGGCGGCAAATTCGACCAGAATTCCTACAAGGTGTCCGGCGGCCTCCATGGCGTGGGCGTCTCGGTGGTCAATGCGCTCTCGACCTGGTTAAAACTCAAGGTGCGCCGCAACGGCAAGATTTTCGAGATGAGCTTTACGGATGGCGACGCCGACGCCCCGCTCAAGCAGACGGGCACCTACGCGCCGGTCAACGCACCGGGCACTTATGAAGGCCGGAGCGGCACCGAGACGACGTTCTTTCCCTCGCCCAAGACCTTCACCATGGTCGAGTTCGACGTGAAGACGCTGGAACACCGGCTGCGCGAGCTCGCCTTCCTCAATTCGGGCGTCCACATCCTGCTCAAGGATCACCGGCATCCCGAGCCGGTCGATATCGACCTCCATTACGAGGGCGGGCTCGAAGCGTTCGTGCGCTACCTCGACAAGGCCAAGACGGCGCTGATTCCCAATCCGATCATGCTGAAATCGGAGAAGGACGGCATCACCGTCGAAGTCGCGATGTGGTGGAACGACAGCTACCACGAGAACGTGCTGTGCTTCACCAACAACATCCCGCAGCGCGATGGCGGCACCCACCTCGCCGGCCTGCGCGGCGCGCTGACGCGCCAGCTCACCAGCTATGCGGAGAGCTCGGGCATCCTCAAGCGCGAAAAGGTCGAGCTTTCGGGCGAAGATACGCGCGAGGGGCTGACCTGTGTGCTGTCGGTGAAGGTGCCGGACCCCAAATTCTCCAGCCAGACCAAGGACAAGCTGGTCTCGTCCGAAGTCCGGCCGGTGGTCGAGAACGGCGTCAATGACCGGCTCGGCCAGTGGCTCGAAGAGCATCCGGCCGAGGCCAAAATCGTCGTCGCCAAGATCGCCGAAGCAGCGGCGGCGCGCGAGGCCGCCCGCAAGGCGCGCGACCTGACCCGGCGCAAGTCGGCGCTCGATGTCAACTTCCTCGCCGGAAAACTCAAGGATTGCTCGGAGAAAGACCCGGCCAAGTCAGAACTGTTCCTCGTCGAGGGCGATTCCGCCGGCGGCTCGGCGACGCAGGGGCGCGACCGTTCCAATCAGGCGGTGCTGCCGCTGCGCGGCAAGATCCTCAATGTCGAGCGGGCCCGCTTCGACCGCATGCTGGGGTCCGAGCAGATCGGCAACCTCGTAATGGCGCTCGGCACCTCGATTGGCCGCGAAGACTTCAACATCGAAAAGCTCCGCTATCACCGCATCATCATCATGACGGATGCGGATGTCGACGGCGCCCATATCCGCACCCTGCTGCTGACCTTTTTCTACCGGCAGATGCGCGAACTGATCGATCGCGGGCACATCTATATCGCCCAGCCGCCGCTCTACAAAATCAAGCGCGGCTCGTCCGAGCAGTACATCAAGGACGAACCCTCGCTCGAGAACTACCTGCTCACCACCGGCGCCGAGGATGCGGTATTTACCACGCAGGCCGGCACGACCCATGCCGGGGCCGATCTGCTGTCGATCGCCGAACAGGCGCGCGACATCGTCCATGCCATCGATACGCTCAACACCCGCTACAACCGCAACATTGTCGAGCAGGCGGCGATCGTTGGCGCGCTGGACCCCGAAGCGCTCGCCGATCCGAGCCGGGCGGCGGCGATGGCTGAGCGCGTCGGCAACCGGCTCGACCGGATTTCGGACGAGACCGAGCGCGGCTGGCAGGGCGGTCCCGATGGCGCCGACGGCTTTACCTTCTATCGCACCGTGCGCGGCGTGCGCGAAACGCACAATGTCGATGCGAGCCTGCTGAACAGTGCCGATGCCCGCCGGCTGCGCCAGATCGCGCCGCGCCTCGATGAGCTTTTTGCCGGCGTCTCGAGGCTCGTGCGCAAGGACCAGACGACCGACATTTTCGGGCCGCGCTCGCTGTTCGAGGCGATGATGGCCGCGGGCCGCAAGGGCATGTCGCTGCAGCGCTACAAAGGGCTGGGTGAAATGAACCCCGAGCAGCTCTGGGAAACCACGCTCGATCCCAATGTGCGCACTTTGCTCAAGGTCGAGATCAAGGAAGGCACCGACGCCGACGATATTTTTTCGGCGCTGATGGGCGACCTCGTCGAGCCGCGCCGCGATTTCATCAACGACAACGCGCTGAGCGTCGCCAATCTGGACATCTAGTCCGGATCGGGGCAGGCCGGCACCTTGCGAGGGGCCGGGCGAGGAGCATGCCGATGGCCATCAGTAGCGAAATTGCCGTGCTGAAGCGCTCGATCGCCTCGCTCAAGCTGGGCGTGGCCACCGATCTCAAGGCCAGGCCGCCGATGCCCGACGCCGATCGGCGGTTGCTCAAGCGCGAGATCGAAGCCTGCATGCAGAGCCTCGACGAATTGCGCAACAGCGTAGCCCGCTGACGTCGCCAGCATTTGCGCGGTGACCAACTGGCGGGTCGGTTTTAGCTGCCCGGACAAGTCGGCGCGCTTTGCCACATGGAGGCGGCGGCCATCTTGCGGTTAGCTGGCGTCGGCTGCGGCACCGGTCACCATTGGATTCAAGACATGATAGTTCGTTCAATACCCGTTGCGGCCGCCGTCTGTGGCCTGCTTTGGGCATCATCCGCTCTCGCGGCGGATTTTTCGCGGGCCCGCTGTGACAATCCGAAACTCATCCACTTCATCGAGACGACGCTTCCTCGGATGGTGGCCGGCACGACGGGGCAGAGTTTCGGGCAGAATTTTTCGGACCAGAAAGTCGCCTCGTCGGCAACCGTTTCCGCCGGCCCGAACAAGCTCGTCTGCAAAGTTGCGCTCGACCTGTCGGCGCGCGGCATCAGCCGCACGGTTAATGGTCAGTTCATCATCGAGCAGATCGGCAGCAAGCAACACGCGCATTGGCTGCCCGGGTATTGAACGGAGCCGGCGCACGCCGATACTGGCCAATGTCCCGCCGGCGGACGCTTTGCCGCAGGGCGGCAGGCGCCTTGTGCCTGTATGCACAGGCAATCGAGGGGGAAAATCCATGCTACGCCTGATGATTATTGCCGCCGTGCTTGCCGCCACCGCTTCCGCAGCCTCGGCGGCGCCGGGCTTTGCCGGCGCCACTTGCGATAGTCCGGCCATCAAGGCGTACATACTGGCGCGGCTCGGGCACGGCGTTTACACCGAGAGCGGCAAGCCGTCGATGCAGCGGTTCAATTACGGGCCGATCGTTTCCGCCGACACGGTGTCCAATACCGGCAACAAGATCAGTTGCGAGATCACCGTCGATCTGGACACGCCGCGCGGCACGAGGCCGATGCACGGCCGGTTCACCGCGACGCAGGCGCCGGGCGGCCATCGCGGGTCGTGGAACTGGCAGCCGGGAGCCTGATCGGCAGCGAATGACGATGAGTCAAGGGGTTGGCACGAATAGCGTGTCCTGCCCATCACAGCTTGACTAAGACGGCCGCCGCCACATAAACCGGCCACATTTGCTCGTGATAGCATCGAGATAAGCACGGGCCCGCTGGGCCTTGCACCGATCTATGGCGCCTGGGCTGGGGCACGCTCTCAATGGATATCAGACTTTCCGATGGCGACCGGATCGGCAAGCCGCAAGGCAAGGGCGGCAAGCCCGCGCCCGCCGGCAAAGCCCCGCCCGCGAAAGTTCAGGCCAAAGCCCCCCAGGCCAAAGCTCCGCAGGCCAAAGCTCCGCAGGGCAGGGCGCCACAGGGCAGAAGCCGCAGCGAGCCGCGTATCGATCCCCGCGATGATCCGCGCTACCAGTCCTACGACGATATCCTTCCGGATGGCCCGGGCGGTGGACGCGGCGGCAACGGCGACGACGGCCGTGGGCGCCGGGGCAAGGCCGCGCCGCAACCGAGACGCGGCAAGGCAAAGCCCGCCAAGGCAAAGAAGAAGCGCCGCAGCGGGTTGTTCACACTATTCTACTGGCTGCTGATCCTCGGCTTCTGGGGCCTCGTCGCGGTGGGCGGCGTCGTCGCCTATTATGGCGCGCAACTCCCGTCCTCGAACACCTGGGCGGTGCCGGCACGCGCGCCAAACATCAAGATTTTGGCCGCCGACGGCCAGCTTATCTCGAACCGCGGCAAATCCGGCGGCGAGGCGGTCTCGCTGCACGATTTGCCCTATTATGTCCCGGCGGCGGTGATCGCCATCGAAGACAAGCGCTTCATGAGCCATTTCGGCATCGACCCGATGGGGCTCGCGGCGGCTGTGGTGGGGCAGATTACCCGGCACAACGTTCGCGGCGGCTCGACGCTGACGCAGCAGCTTGCCAAAAACCTCTTCCTCACCCGCGACCAGACGCTCGGCCGCAAAGTGCAGGAAGCGCTGCTGGCGCTCTGGCTGGAGCGCAATTACTCCAAGGAAGAGATTCTCGAGCTCTACCTCAACCGGGTGGATTTCGGTCACCAGAAGATCGGCATCGAGGCCGCGTCGCAGTATTACTACGGCCACTCGGCGCGCAACCTGACCCTGGGTGAGGCGGCAATCCTCGCCGGATCGCTCAAGGCCCCGTCCAACCTCAACCCGAAAGCCTCGGACACGGCGGCGGTCAGCGCCCGCCAGCACACCGTGCTGCAGGCCATGGCCGACGAAGGCTACATCACCCAGGACGAGGCCAAGGCCGCCGCGATCGACCCCGGCACCTCGATCGCGACGACCGTCCCGGGCTCCGAATCCTATGTTGCGGACTGGGTCGAGGGCCTCGTCACCAGCTATATCGGCGATATCAAGCAGGACGTGGTGGTGCAGACCACCATCGACTGGAACCTGCAGAAGCAGGCTGAGTTCGACGTCCGCGAGATGGTCGCTAAAAGCGGCAAGGCCCGCCATTTCAGCCAGGGCGCGCTGGTCGCCATGACGCCGAATGGCGAGGTCAGGGCCATGGTCGGCGGCACCGATTATGAAAAAAGCCAGTACAACCGCGCCATCACCGCCAAACGGCAGTCCGGATCGGCGTTCAAGCCGATGGTCTATCTGACGGCGCTCGAGCACGGCTACACGCCCGATACCATCGTCAACGACCAGCCCTTCACCTATGACGGCTGGAGTCCGCAGAACGACGACCACAAATTTCACGGCCAGATGCCGCTTCGCACGGCGCTCGCCTATTCGCTGAATTCGGTCGCCGCCCAGCTCGCCGTTGAAGTCGGCCCGCAGGCGATCGTCGATACCGCGATGCGGATGGGCATTTCCTCGCCGCTCCAGGCGGTGCCCTCGATCGCGCTCGGCACGCAGGGCGTCTCCCTGCTGGAGCTGACGCAGGCCTATGCCCCGTTCGCCAATGGCGGGGCCAGCGTCATCGCCAACCCGATCGAAAAGATTTCGACGCCCGACGGCAAGGTGCTCTATCAGAATGACCCGCCGGCCCCGACCCAGGTGGTGGCGCCCGACAAGATCGGCATGATGAACAACATGCTGTCGACGGTGGTCGATATCGGCACCGGCAAGGGCGCACGGCTCGACGGCTGGCAGATCGCCGGCAAGACCGGCACCTCGCAGAAGGGCCGCGATGCACTGTTCATCGGCTATTCGGCGCACATGGTGACCGGCGTCTGGCTCGGCAATGACGACGATTCGCCGACGACACTGACCGGCGGCTCATTGCCGGCCTCGATCTGGAGCGAGTTCATGCAGGCCGCCCATAAAGGCGTGACGCCAACGCCATTGCCGGGCAGCTATACGCCCTCGCCCGAGGATCTGCAGGCCGAGCAGGATGCGGCGAACCAGCAGGCGCAGGTGCCGGGCGACCAGGTACCGGCCGACCAGCAGGGGCCGGGTGTCCAGCAGCAACAACAAACCCATGCGCCTAAGGGCCGCTCGATCGGCGACCTGATCAACTCGCTGTTCGGCAACCAGTAGGCGGACTGCGGCCGGTCCTCTCCCGCGACAGCGGGGGAGAGGAACCGCCGGTAGGCGGTGGGGGGGCAGCCGGTAGCGGGGGCGATGGGACCGCCTAACTCACGCCAAAAAGCACGGTGTCACCCCGGCGCAGGCCGGGGTCCATCCTGATGAGGGGCCACAACGTCCCCGGTCGCGGCGATGCATCAGGATACCGGCCTCCGCCGGTATGACAGCGGGTGGGCATAGGCGTCTTCCCCTCTCCGGGTTTGCCGCCCCGAACCGCTGCAGCCGCTTATCCGTACGGCCGATGCGCGCCGCGCGACCATGAAGCGGCCGCGGCGATGAGGCAGGCAATCGTGGCGAAGACGAAGGCTTCGGTCAGGCCGGCGTGGAACGGCGCCGAGATCAGGTCGGGAAAGAACGAATGCCCGGTAAGGGCGGCGCTGTCCGCCGGCGGCAGGGCCGCAAGCACCTGCGGCCCGAGCAGCGTTTCGATCGGATTGTAGCCGAGGAACGCAGCGAACAGGATCGAGACTGGCGGCAAGGCGCCAACATGATCGGCGACCGCCTGTGGCACGCTCTGCGCGACAAGGCCCTGCACCATGGTGATCGACAGCGTCGAACTCAGCCCGACAATCATCAGCGTGAAGAAGATGCCGATCGAGAGCACCTGGGCGGAGTTCTGGAAGGTGGCGTTCATGCCGCCGCCGGCGCCACGATCGCGCGCCGGCAGGGCATTCATGATGGCGGCGCGGTTGGGAGCCGAGAAGGCGCCCATGCAGAGGCCGTTGAACAAGAGGATCAGCGCGAACGTCCAGTAGCTGAAGTCGATGGGCAGAAAGATCAGCAGGATGAAGCTGACGGCCGCGCCGATCATGCCGCCGGTGGCAAAGTAGCGGGCGCCGAGCTTGTCGGAGAGGAAACCCGAGAGCGGGCCGGCGATGAGGAAGCCGGCGGTAAGGGGCAGCATGAAGATGCCGGCCCAGAGCGGGGTCTCCTCGAAGCTGTAGCCGTGCAGCGGCAGCCAGATGCCCTGCAGCCAGATGATCAGCATGAACATCAGGCCGCCGCGGCCAATGGCCGACAGGAAGGTCGACAGCGTGCCGAAGGTGAAAGCCTTGATCCTGAACAGCGGCAGGCGGAACATCGGCGCCGCGGCGCGGGTTTCGACTATGCCGAAAACGATCAGCGAGACGACGCCGATGCCGAGGGCGGCGAGCACTGGAACGCTGGTCCAGCCCATGCTGTGGCCGTCGGCCGGCTGGATGCCCCAGGTGATGCCGATCATCACGAGGATCAGGCCGATGGCGAAGCTGATATTGCCGGCCCAGTCGACCCGCGCGGCGCGGCGTTCCGAGAGTTCCCGGAGCTTCAGATACGACCAGACAGTGCCGAAGATGCCAAAGGGCACCGAGACGAGAAACACCAGACGCCAGGAGATAGCGGCGAGCATGCCGCCGAGGACGAGGCCGATGAACGAGCCGGAAATGCCGGCAATGCTGTTGATGCCGAGCGCCAGGCCGCGCTGATTGGGCGGGAAGGCATCGGTGAGGATGGCGCCGGAATTGGCGAGGAGGAAGGCGGCGCCGATGCCCTGGATGATGCGGCCGATGATCAGCCACAGCGCGCCGCTCGGGCCGGTCAGGGGATCGACCGTGAGGATCAGGGAGGCCGCGCTGAAGACGACGAAGCCGAGATTGTACATGCGGACGCGGCCGAACATGTCGCCGAGCCGGCCGAGGCTGACCACCAGCACGCTCGAGACGATCTGGAAGCCGAGGATCATCCACAGCAGATAGACGGTGTTCCCGGCCTGCAGCGGATTGAGCGCGATGCCGCGAAAGATCTCGGGCATGGCGATCAGCACGATCGAGGAGTCGATGGTGGCGAGCAGTACGCCAATCGTCGTGTTGGAGAGCGCCACCCATTTGTAGTTGGGCGAGATGGCGGGGGCCGTGACGGGGTCGGGCGCGGCGAGACTGGTCATGGGGCTTGGCTTCAGGCCCGGGTGCGGTCGAGAAGCGCGATGATATCGGCGGCGGTGCAGGTCTCGCCGAGGCGCGGGAAGGTGAATTTTACCGCCGCGGCA
>Ga0134128_10010408_pt1 | contig 11142 bp, 5 predicted proteins | sample KB31754_FD_96462 | JGI IMG/M metagenome (GOLD analysis project Ga0134128, IMG submission 96462) | Terrestrial soil microbial communities with excess Nitrogen fertilizer from Kellogg Biological Station, Michigan, USA - KB3-175-4 | ecosystem: Environmental > Terrestrial > Soil > Unclassified ...
CAACTGGCTGGTGAAGCGATTCCAGCGAGTGATGCCGGCCGCGCTGGCGAACACCACGTCGCCCGGTTGCACCTTGAAACTGTCGGCCAGCGCGAACGCGGCAGGCGATTTCGCATCCAGCTCGTACACGGTCGGCCGCTGGTTGGGGTCCTCCTTGTGCAGCGCGCCGCGCACCACGTAGACCATGCCTCTGGAGGTGGTCTCGTTGAGGCCGCCGGCCTGTCCCAGCGCCTGGGTCAGGGTGAGGTTCGAGGTGTTGAAGCGCAGCGCCTGCGGGCGCAGCACTTCGCCCATCACGTAGACCTCCTGGTCGAAGTTGAACGGCACGAACACGCGGTCGCCCGGGCGCAGGTAGATCTTGCGGGCCAGCGCCTTGCCGTCGTGCGACGGGCTCAGGTCGAGGTGGTAAGACTCGTCTCCGCGCGTCAGCACCACGTTGGAGAGGTCGGCATTCTTGCTGTCCACGCCGCCCGCCACGCCGATCGCCTCGCCCAGCGTCAGCGGCACCGTGGTCACCGGCTGCGCGCCGGCCTTGACGAAGGCGCCTTCCAGCACCACGCGCTGGCTGCCGTAGCCGGCGACGCTCACGTCCACCAGCGGCGCCCGGATGAAGTGCGACAGCCCCGAGGTGATCGCCTGGCGCGCCTGCTCGATGGTCATGCCGGCCACCTTCACCACGCCGGCGTAGGGGAAATACAAGGTGCCGTCGGGCCGCACCAGCCGCTCGTTGGCGGCGGTTTCCTGCTGTTGGCCGGCGGGCGAGGTCAGCTCCGGGTGGTCCCACACGGTGACGTGCAGGGTGTCGCCGGGGCCGATCCGGTAGCCTTCCGGGCGATAGTCCAGCAGCGCCGGCGGCAGCGCCGAGGTCGTGTCGGCCGCCGCGTTCTGCTGCTGCGTCTGGACCAGGCTCGGCGTGATCGGCACCAGCGTCACGTAGCTGTTTTCGCCGCCGAGCGAGCTCTTCGACATCGACTGCCCCGGCGCCCAGACGCAGCCGGCGAGCGATGCCACCAGCAGCATGCCGGCCACGCTGCGCATCGACGCCGCGGCGCGCGCCCTGCCGCGCTTGCCCTGCGGGCGGATGTCGTTGCGGACCTCGCGGCGGGGCATCGTCGGAACTGCAGCAAGCGCACCTCGGTTCATGTCGGATTGCTCCTGTCATTCGGATCGGATAATGGCATTGATGCAATATCGAGCCGGCCCAATAATCCGCGCCGCGGATGATTTGTCCAGTGCATGGATTTATTGGATGTTCATTCACATGTCCCGGCAGTGAACCATTTCATCGGCATTTCACGTTTCAGTGCCGATGTCCGGGTTGACAATTCCGGCGCGCCGCGCGCAAATGCTTCCTTCGACAACGGCGCATTGCGTCATGTGGCTCTACCGTTCACGCCGGCCGTCGCGAGGCGGCGTGCCGCAAGAAATTGCGCTGCGGCCGCGGCGAAAGCCGGTATCCATGGCCTGAATCCGATCGCCTCGAGGCCTCGTGCGGCAGCGAAGGATGGAGGCGGCAAAACTCCGGTGGGTGCGGCGGATATTCGGCGCGATGGCGCGTCGCATTTTGTTTCGATGGCGGGTGATCGATGCGCCAACTTGGCTGATTCATGAATGACCTGAATATCCGTTTCAAACCGGAATGTCTTCTGCGTGAAATGCATGAGCAGATAATGGTTTCATATGGAACATTCACATTTTAAAGGTCCACTGTGGATGCGCCCGGGTAATCGCGTCGCCGATGCCGGCGAATGCCGGTTCCCGGGCATGGCCGTCTGCCGTGGCGTCCGCGTGTCCAGCTTCGTTCCGGAGAGAGTCCCGTGAAAGCCATCAGTGGTCCCGCGATCCAGATCCAGCCCGACGACGAGATCGATCCCCGTGCCCTGGTGGGCACCTTGCTGGACCACAAATGGCTCATCATCAAGGCGACCCTGGGCGCCCTGGCGATCGGGCTCGCCTACCTGCTGGTGGCGACGCCGCAGTACGAGGCCAAGGCAATGGTGCAGGTGGAGCAGGCGCCGAGCTTGCCCGGATTGAACCTGGGCACGCAGCAAAGCAGCCCGTCGAGCCCCGCGGCGGCGGACGCCAAGGCGATCCTCACCGCGCAATCGGTGGTCGGCGAGGCGGTGCGCAACCTGCATCTCTATATCGACACCAGTCCCTATCGCGTGCCGGTGATCGGCGGTCTGGTCGCCCGGTTGCACGACCTGACCTCGGGCAACGAGGTCAACGCGCCCTGGTTCGGGCTGAACGGGTACGGATGGGGCGGCGCGCACCTGGACATGCCGCAGCTGAACGTGCCCGACCGGTTGCTGGGGGAGGACATGACGCTGACCGCCGGCCCGGACGGCAGCTATGTGCTCACCGAGGACAGCGACGTGCCGTTCTCGCCGGGGATGCAGTTGCTGCAGGGCCATGTCGGACGCGTGTCGAGCGGGTCGGGCGTGACCATGCTGGTCAAGAGCATGCGCGCCAACCCCGGCATGCGCTTCCACGTGGTGCGCAACGACGAGGTGACAACGATCGCCGGCATCCAGCAGGCGATCTCGACCAGCCAGCCGGTGCAGGGCTCCAACATCATCTCGCTGGCCTATGACAGCGCCGATCCGCACCAGGCGGTCAAGGTGCTCGAGCACGTGGTCGGCGCGTTCCTCGCGCAGAACGTGGGGCGCAATTCGGCCCAGGCATCCAGCAGCCTGAAGTTCGTGCAGCAGCAACTGCCCGACGTCAAGAAGAAGCTGGCCGACGCCCAGGCCGCGCTGGCCGCGTTCCAGCTCAAGGCCCATTCGGTGGATGTGCCGATGCAGACGCAGACGCTGCTGAGCGAGATGGCCACGATCAACAACAACATCGACCAGCTCAACATCCAGAAGGCGGAGGTGCAGCGCCTGTACACGCCGCAGCATCCGGCCTACAAGGCGATCATGCAGCAGATCGGGCAGCTGCAGGCGCAGCGCGCCGCGATCGACAGGCGGATGACCACGTTCCCCGACACGCAGCGCCAACTGCTGCGCCTGACCGGCGACGTGCAAGTGCTCAACAACACCTATACCGGGCTGCTCAACGAGGCGCAGCAACTCGAACTGGCGCAGGCGGGCACGGTGGGCACCGCGCGCGTGGTGGATGCGCCTTCGGTCGACATCACCCACCCGGCCAAGCCGCGCAAGCTGCTCACCCTGATGGGCTGCGCCTTTCTCGGCGGGTTCTTGGCGGTGGCGTACATCTTCCTGCAGCAGATGTTCCGGCGCGGCCTGGAAGACCCCGCCGAGATCGAACAGCTCGGCGTGGAGGTGTATTCCGCGATTCCGTTGAGCGAGCAGCAGATCGAGCTGTCGCAGCATCGTCGGCGCCTGCTCGGCAAGGGGCGCTCCGCGCTGCTGGCGCTGGCGGCCCCCGACGACGTGGCGTCCGAGGCCATGCGCAGCCTGCGCACCAGCATGCGCTTCACCCAGCTCGGCGCCAGCGACAACCGCTTGATGGTCTGCGGCTCCAGCTCGCAGGCAGGCAAGACCTTCGTCTCGTCCAACCTCGCGGCGGTCAATGCGCAGGCGGGCCTGCGCGTGTTGCTGATCGACGCCAACATGCGCGATGGCGACCTGCACCAGGTGCTCGGCGTGCGCGCGGACGGCGGCCTGTCCGAGCTGCTGGCCGGCGAGCTGGAGGTGGCTGAAGCCATCCGCCCGATCACCGGCCTGGGCGGCGAGCTGGATTTCATCCCGCGCGGCAGCAAGCCGTCCAATCCGTCGGAGCTGCTGATGCAGCCGTACTTCGGCGCGCTGCTGCGGCGGCTTTCGCCCGCCTATGACCTGGTGGTGATCGACAGCCCGCCGATCCTGGCGGTGACCGACGCGGCCATCATCGGCCATCACGTGGGCACCAGCCTGCTGGTGGTGCGCTACGGGCTCAACCAGTCGCGCGAGGTCGAGCTGGCCATACAGCGCTTCCGCCAGGCTGGCGTGACGATCAAGGGCGTGGTGTTCAACGGCATGGAGAAGCGAAGCAACGGCTTTTCCACCTACGGGTTCCTCGGATACGGCTTTGCCCAATGATCCGCGCCGAGATCAGCGACTTGGCTGAGCCGGTGCCGCGGCCGTCGAACCGCGACGGGTCCGGCTCGCGCCGTCGGCCGGGTTTCGGCGCGGATACGTCTTTCCGCGCGGCGGTGCGGGAGATGGAGGCGGTCGGCCTGCGCGTGCGCACGCAGCCGCATGCCGGCTCCGCGCCGTACGGCGTGTTGTCCGGCCGCACCGGTTCGCGGTTCTTCCTGCTGCCGCTGCGTCCGCGTGCGGTCAGCACCGGTGCGCTGGCCCTGGTGCAGCCCGTGCGGTGGGTGCCGCGCGCGGTCAAGGGCGTGGCCAGCGTCGGCGCGCGGCTGGGACTGGGGCCGCTGTTGCCGCACAAGGTGCATGTTTCCGGGGTGGGTGACCTGGCGCGCATGGCGGATGCCGGTGCCCGCCACGGCGCCTTCCTGACCGGCACGCCCGGCCCGCATCGCAAGCTGAGCGTGCAGCTGATGGACGACGCCGGCCACATTCGCGCCTACGCGAAGGTGTCGCTCGTGCCGGCGGTGCAGGTGCTGCTGCAGCGCGAAGCGCAGGTGTTGCGCCTGCTTGCGGCGATGGACCTGCGCTCGGCGTGGCTGCCCTGCGTGTTGCGCAGTGAAGTGCGCGGCGGCACCGCGATCCTCGCCACCGATGCGGTGCGGACGCCTGCCGCCCGCTGCCTGACCGACCTCGACGCCTTGCACCTGGATTTCCTGCAGGAACTCGCTGCGCGCACGGCGTCGTCATGGGCTCGCAGCGGAGCCTCGCTGCTGGACGAATGGGGCGCACGCCTTGCGCAACTCGGTGACGCTCTGGCGCCGCCGTGGCGACAACGCCTGGATCGCGCGATGGCGGTGCTGGCGGCGGAGCCGTCGCTGATCGCATCCCGCGGCCTGGCCCATGGCGACTTCACGCCGGTCAACTGCTTCCGGCAGGACAGCCGCCTGTGCGTCTTCGACTGGGAATACGCCGGCGCCGCGTATCCGGCCGACCACGACCTGATCTGCCTGCTCGACGCGGTGGCGCGGCTGGGTGGCGATGCGCCGGCCGCGCGGGCGCAGGGACTCGAACAACGGTTGATGGGCGAGCTGGGACGCTCGCGCAACGAAGCCAATCGACGCCTGATCGCCTTCCACTGCGTGCACGCGCTGCGCAGCCTGGAGCGGCAGCCGTCGCAGGCGGATACCGGGTTGGACTGGTACGGCGCCGACGAGGCCGCGCGCACGCTCGATGCGCTGCTGGCGCGGGCGTCCGCCTCGTGAGCGCGTCCAGGGATGCCTCGGTGGAAGCCATGAATGACACCGCCGCCGCCCGCACGATCGGCTCGCTGCCGGCACTGCACGCGTCCAGCTTGCAACTGCTCAAGCGCGGCGCCTCGGGTGCGTTCCTCGTCACCGTCGGCGGCACCGGGCTGAGCTTTCTGGCCAACCTGGTGATGGCGCGGGTCATCGGGCGGCACGAGTTCGGCGTCTACGCGCTGATGTTCAGCTGGGTCAGCGTGCTGGCGGTGATCGCGCAGGCCGGTCAGGACATCAGCATGATCCGGTTGCTGCCGTCCTATATCCGCGAGGGCGCGTGGGGCAAGGTGCACGGCCTGCGGCGGGGCGTGGGCATGATCGTGCTGGCCACCAGCTGCTGCATCGCGCTGGGCGGCTGCGTGGTGGTGCACGTGCTCGGCGCGAATCAGAGTGCGAGCTGGCGGCACACCTTCTACATCGGCTTCGCGATGCTGCCGGTGTTGACCCAGCTGCAGCAGAGCGGGGCGTTGCACCGGGCGTTCAAGCGACCGGTGGTCAGCGGGCTGTACCAGACGCTGGGGCGTCCGCTGCTGCTGATCGTGTTGCTGGGCGTGCTGGTGTTGAGCGTGCGCGAGATCGACGCGCCGTGGGCGGCGGCGGCGTCGCTGGCAGCCGCGGCGCTGGCGCTGGCCGGCTCGGCGCGGCACCTGCAGCGCAGCTGGCCCGAGCAGGGCAGGGCGGCGGCGCCCGCGTACGAGATCCGCCGCTGGCTGGTCGTCGGCTCGCAGATGTCGATGCTGTCGATCATCGTGGTTTCCGGCAGCCGTCTGGACGTGCTCATCCTGGGCGCGCTGATGGGTCCTGGCGACGTCGGCCCGTATTACGCCGCGGTGCGCATGGCCGGCTTTGCGCTGTTCGCCCAGAGCGCGGCCAACGTGGTGCTCGCGCCGATGATCGCCGAGCGCTACGACGCGCACGACATGGGCGGCCTGCAGCTGGTGGCCACCCGCGCCGCGCGTTTCTCCTTCGCCGGCGCACTCGCCGTGAGCCTGGGCTTCGGCGTCGCCGGGCACTGGTTGCTGGGGCTGTTCGGCCCGGGCTTCGACGCGGCCTATGTGCCGTTGCTGATCCTGCTGTGCGGCTACTGCGCCACCACGTCGCTGGGTGAGGTCGGCTTCATGTTGTCGATGACCAGGTTCCAGCGGCGGGCCTCGATGCTGGTGCTGGTGGGCGTGGCCGCCAATGCGGCGGTGGCATGGCTGCTGGTGCCCAGCCTCGGCGCGACCGGCGCGGCGATCGGCGCGGTGGCGTCGCTGCTGGTCTGGCGCGCCCTGGCGTGGCGCGCGGTGCGCGCGCGACTGGGCATCGATCCGTCGATCTTCGGCGTACCGGCAAAGGGGGTGCCGCGATGAGGCTGGCGCTGGTCATTCCGACGATGGGCGGCGGCGGCGCCGAGCGCGTGATGGCCACGCTGGCCAATGCGTGGGTGGCCGACGGCGCGGCCGTGACCCTGATCACGCTGGCGCGCAGCCATGGCGACAAGTACCCGCTGCACGCGGCGGTGCAGCGGGTGGGGCTGGACGTGGCGGCGCCCTCGCCGCATGCGTTGGTGGCGCTGCGCAGCAATGTGCTGCGGCTGCGCGCGCTGCGCCATGCGCTGCGCGCGGCGCGGCCCGATGTCATCGTCAGCTTCACCACCACCACCAACCTGATGGTGGTGCTTGCCGTCACCGGCTGGCGCGTGCCGGTGATCGTTTCGGAGCGGGTGTTCGTCGCGGCGCATCCGCCGCGGGCGCCCTGGCGGCTCCTGTACCGCGTGCTCTGCCGTCGCGCCGCCGCCGTGGTGGCGCAGACGCGTCGCGGCGCCGACGACCTGGAGGCGCGCCTGCAACGTCCGGTCGAGGTGATCCCCAACCCGGTACGCGAGCTGCCGCTGGCCGGCGCGCCTCGGACCCCGCGCGGGCCAGGGCGCATCGTGCTGGCATCCGGCCGGCTGGAGGCGCAGAAGGGTTTCGACATCCTGATCGGCGCCTGGGCCACGCTCGCCGCGACGCACCCGCACTGGCGCCTGCGCATCACCGGCGAAGGCTCGATGCGTGCGGCGCTGAACGAACAGATCGACCGGCTCGGCCTCGGCGCCAGCGTGGAGCTGGCCGGGTTCGACGACGACCTCGCCGGCGCGATGCGCGAGGCCGACATCTTCGTGCTCTCCTCGCGTTTCGAGGGCATGCCCAATGTGCTGCTGGAGGCGATGTCGCTGGGCCTGGCCTGCGTCAGCACCGATTGCGAGACCGGTCCGCGCGAGATCATCGAGCACGGCAGCAACGGCTGGCTGGTGCCGGTGGCCGATGCGCCCGCGCTGGCCGCCGCGCTCGGCACGCTGATGCACGACGAGGCGCTGCGGCGGCGCCTTGGCGCACGCGCCATCGAGGTGCGCCACACCCATTCGCTGGCCTCGGTGTTCGCCTGCTGGCAGTCGCTGGTGACGCGCGTGGCGGCGCAGTGCCCGGTGCGCGTGCGCGCGAATGTGCCGTCGAACGGCGCGGACGACGCGCGCAAGCCGCGCGTGCTGTTCCTGATCCGTTCGCTCGGCCGTGGCGGCGCCGAGCGGCAGCTGGCGACGCTGGCGATCGGCCTGCGCTGCGACGGCTGGGAGGTGGCGGTGGCCTGCTTCTACGCCGGCGGCCCGTTCCAGCACGAGCTGGAACGCGGCGGCGTGCCGATCATCGACCTGCACAAGCGCGGGCGCTGGGACGTGGCCGGTTTCCTGTGGCGCCTGGCGCGCGCCTTGCGCGGGTACCGGCCGGACATCGTGCACGGCTACCTCACCGTCGGCAATCTGCTGTCGCTGTTCGCGCCGCTGGCCAGCCCGGGTTCGCGCGTGGTCTGGGGCGTGCGCTCCTCATTCATCGACCGGCAGCGCTACGACTGGATGTCGCGCGCCACCTTTGCGCTGAGTTGCCGCATGGCGCGCCGCGCGGACCGGATCATCTTCAACTCCCGCGCCGGCTCCACGCTGCATGGCGCGCAGGGTTATCCCGCCGACCGGCTGGTGGTGATTGCCAACGGCATCGACACCGGACACTTCCGCTTCGACGCGGCCTCGCGCGCGCGGATGCGGAGCGCGTGGGAGGTGCCCGACACTGCGCTGCTGGTGGGGCTGGTCGGGCGGCTCGATCCGATGAAGGACCACCCGACCTTCCTGCAGGCGATCGCGGGGCTGGCGCACGATGCGCGCTGGCGTTTCGTCTGTGTCGGCGGCGGCGATGCGGGTTACGCCGAGCAGCTGCAGGCGCAGGCGCGCGAGCTGGGGCTGGCCGAGCGCCTGGTCTGGGCCGGCCCGTGCGAGGACATGGCCGCGGCCTACAGCGCGATCGACATCCTGGCGTCCTCCTCGCGCGGCGAAGGCTTTCCGAACGTGGTCGCCGAGGCGATGGCGTGCGGACGGCCGTGCGTGGTCACCGACGTCGGCGATTCGGCAGATCTGGTGGGGGACACCGGCATCGTCGTGCCGGCCGGTGACCCGGTGGCGCTGCGCGACGGCATCGCGCGGATGCGCGAGCGGATGGCGCGCGATCCGTTCGCGGCGGCGCACGCTGCGCGCGCGCGCGTCGTCGACCAGTTCAGCACTGCGCGGCTGGTCGGCCATTCGGAGCGCGTGCTGGAAGAGGTGCATCGTCGCCACTGCACGCTGGGCGGGGCGACGTCATGAACGCCCGCTTCCTGCCGCGCACGCCGGTGGACCTCCTGTTGGCGGCCTTCGTGTTGTGGTTCGGCAGCGACGCCAGCGATTTCCTGTTCACCACGCGCGGCCTCAAGCCGCTCTATTCCTACGTGGCGGTGATCGGCTTTGCCGCCTTCTATGCGGTGGCCCAGGGCGCGGCGGCGCAGTCGCTGGCCATCCTGCGCGACGGCGGCACGCGTCGCTTCGTCATCTGGCTGCTGCTCTACATCGTGTATGGCGTGCTGATCTTCCTGCAGTCCTCGCAGAGCCACACGGCGTTGCAGGCGCTGATCACGCTGATCGAGATGGTGGCGATCGGCATGGCATTCGCCACGCTGATGGTGCATCCACGGCGGTTGCACATGCTGGGCGGGATGTTCCTGCTGCTGGCCCTGTTCGCCGCCGGCATGAACCTGCTCGATTTCATCCATCCGCGGTTCTCCAACGTGCCCGGGCGCGCGGCCGGGCTGTACATCAACCCCAACGTGGCCGGCTATGCGCTCGCGCTGGTGATGTTGTGCGGCATGGACAGCGTGCCGGCGCGCTTGCGCTGGCTTTTCGTGCTGGTGTGCGGCGTCGGCGTGCTGGTCACGTTCTCGCGGTCGGCGTGGATCATGTGGGGCGTGGCGCTGATCTGGCTGGGCCGGCACGATCGCACGCACGGCGCAAAGTGGAAGCTCGCCGTGATGACGCTGTCCACGCTGGCCGGCATCGGCATCCTGCTGTCCCTGTTCAGCGGCGAGCTGGGCGAACTGCTGGCCGGCACGTCGTTCGCCCGCTATCTCGATCCGAACACGCTGGCGCGCATGGGCGTGGGCGGCTCCTCGCTGTCGGGCGATTCGGCTGCCACCCGCATGGACCTGGTCTGGTTCTCGCTGCACGAGGCGGCGCGGAGCCCGCTGTTCGGGCATGGCAGCGGCTATGTCTACGAGTGGGCGTTTCCGGTCGGGCCGCACGACATGTACCTGCGCTTCCTGGTCGAGGGCGGCGTGTTCGGGCTGGCTTTCTACCTGGCCTTGCTGGTCGTGTTGTGGCGGGCCACGTCGGGGCTGCAGCGCGTGCTGGTGTTGCAACTGGTGATCGCCAGCTTCTTCTCGCACAACCTGCTGGAAAGCCCGACGATCATCCTCGTCATCAGCTTCATGCTTGCGCGGCAGGCGCTGGAGAAACGCGAGCTCGCGGTGGCGCGGTGGTTGGCGTCGCCCCGCGTGGGGGTGCCGGCGTGAAGATCTGCCACGTCATCACCGGGTTGAACGCCGGCGGCGCCGAGATCGCGCTGTGTCGCCTGCTCGAATCGTTGCCCGCCCCGGCGTACCGGCATGCGGTGGTGGTGCTGGGCGGCGAGGGGACGCTGAGCGCGCGCCTGGCCGAATCTGCCCGGGTGCACCACATGGGCATCCGGCCCGGCCGCGCCGGCCCGGGCGACGTGATGCGGCTGCGGCGATTGCTGGCGCACGAGTCGGCCGACCTGGTCCATGCCTGGATGTACCACGCGCACCTGCTCACCTCGCTGGCGCTGTGGGGGCAGTCCGTGCCGCACCTGTGGAGCGTGCACCATTCACTGACCGACCTGGCCACCGACAAGCCGCTGACGCGCGTGGTGATCCGCCTCAACGCGGTGTTCTCGACGCGGCCCAGCTGCGTGCTGTATGCCTCCCAGCTCAGCGCCTCGCAGCACGAGGACTACGGCTTCAGCCGCTTGCGCACGGTGGTGATTCCCAACGGTTACGACACCGGCGTGCTGGTGCCGGACCCGGCGGCGCGCGCGCGCATCCGCGAGGAGCTGGCGGTGCCGGGCGATGGCCTGGTGATCGGCATGGTGGCGCGCGTGCATCCGACCAAGGATCACGGCAACTTCCTGCACGCAGCGAAGCTGTTCCGGGAAAGCCATCCCGACAGCGTGTTCGTGCTGGTCGGCGACGGCGCGACCGCCGCGAATGCGGAACTCGCCAGCCAGGTCGACGCCTTGCAATTGCGCACCCATGTGCGCCTGCTCGGCCGGCGCCAGGACATCCCGGCGATCAACGCGGCGTTCGACATCGCCACCCTGGCCTCGCGCGGCGAGGCCTTCCCCAATGCGGTGGCCGAGGCGATGGCCTGCGGCGTGCCGTGCGTGGCCACCGACGTGGGCGATGTGCCG
>Ga0134128_10010409_pt1 | contig 11142 bp, 12 predicted proteins | sample KB31754_FD_96462 | JGI IMG/M metagenome (GOLD analysis project Ga0134128, IMG submission 96462) | Terrestrial soil microbial communities with excess Nitrogen fertilizer from Kellogg Biological Station, Michigan, USA - KB3-175-4 | ecosystem: Environmental > Terrestrial > Soil > Unclassified ...
CTGGCGGAGGCCAGATGTGCGATCCTTTGCCGCGTGAAGTGCTGCAGAACTTCCAGGGCGTGACATGCATGCCTTTGGCACGAAGGATCTCGTAGGGCTGGTTGGAATCTCGCGCTCGCGTATCCGGGCGCTGATCCGCGCCGGCCACGTGCGCCCCGGCAGAGGCCGCCGCGGCGAGCTGCGCTTCTCGTTCCAGGATCTCATCATCCTGCGCACCGCCAAGGCGCTCGCCGCCGCATCGATTCCCTTGCGGCGCATCAACCAGTCCCTGCGTCAGCTGCAGGCGAGCCTGCCGCCGGAGGTGCCGCTCAGCGGGCTGTCCATCACCTCCATCGGCGACCGCATTGCCGTCCGCGAGGGCGTGCAGCAGCGCGAGATCGATTCGGGCCAGTACGTGCTCGCACTGAACATCGTCAACGAAGGGGGCGAGGTCAGGATCATCGATCACAGCGCGCGTGCCACCGCGAAGGTAGGCCGCCACCAGGCCCGTGAGCGCGCTGGCGAGCGCGACGGCGCCGGCGAGATTGCTGGTCAGGTCGATGCGATTGAGGCCGCCGCGACCGCCATCGTCGACGATCGCGACGGCGACACGCTGTATCTGGCAGCTTCCTCGCTCGAGGATGAAGATCCAGCCGCGGCGATCACCCTGTACTCGAGAAGCCTCGCCGCCAATCCGGATCACCCGGAGGCGCGCTTGAACCTGGGGCGCCTGCTGCACCTTGCCGGACGACTGCATGAGGCCGAGCGCGTCTATCGCAGTGCGCCCGGCCATGACGCGACACTGCTGTTCAACCTCGGCGTGCTGCTCGAGGACATGAACCGAAGAGCAGACGCGATCACCGCCTACAGGGAAGCCCTCGACCAGGATGCGACGTTCGCGGATGCGCATTTCAATCTGGCCCGGCTCTACGAGCGTGAGCACAATCGTCGGGAAACGCTGCGCCATCTGCTGGCCTACCGGCGCCTCACGCGATAGGGCCGAAACCAGCGTTTGCGCATCCGCTACGCGGACGCCCCGCCGCGGGCCTGTCGGACGATATCCGGCAAAAAGCTCCTGGAACCCTACAGATTCGGCCCCATGCTCCGATGAAGATAGGGTGGCCCATTGGGCCATCTGGGCCACAGCGTAAGGAGGTTTTATGAAAAACCCGATTCCGACCGCTCTCGCCGTTCCGTTGCTGCTGTTCGCCGCGACAGCCCTCGCTGCCCCGCATCACCAGCCGGCCCACGGGCTCGATTTGAGCATGCCGAACTTCACGAGCCCGCAGTGGCAGGAGCGCCTGCAAGGCCCGACCGTCGATCGCGAGTACATGCCGATGGAATCGGTGATCGTCACGCCGAAGGAGAGCGGCAATGCCTACGTGACGGTGGCGCCGGCCGGAGCCGGCTCGGTCTACTGGGCGCTGCGGCATCCCACTGAAGCGTGGCGCATCCTCATGCCTGCGCAGCCAGGGGACGAGTTCAACACCGAGCGCGAGATTGCCCTCGCCTACAACGATCCCCTGTCGGACTGCCCGGGCTTTCCCGGCACGCCGAACGTCCGGCCGGAGTGCAACTAGGGACGACCCCTGCCGCGCGGCCGCCCGCGCGGCGCCGACACCCGGATGCACTAGAGCAGTTTCTCCCACAGGCGCCAGAAGTGCTCCTGCAACCGGGTCAGCACTCCGCGCTTGCGCCAGGCCTGCGGCTCGATCGCCGTGGCCTGCGCGAGGTCGCTCTTGAACAGCGCGGTGAGCTGCGCTCCGGTGTCGGCTCCGAGCACGACGGCATCCACTTCGTCATTGAACAGGATGCTGCGATGGTCGAAGTTCGAAGACCCTACGATCGACCAGACGCCATCGACGACCACCGTCTTGGAGTGCAGGATGCCCTCCTTGCGCTCATAGATCTTCACGCCGGCCTTCAACAGCGCGCTGTAATGCGAGTGCTGGACCTCCATGGCGGGATAGGAATCGCTGTGAGCGGGCACGAGCAAGCGGACATCCACGCCCGCGCGAGCAGCCCGTGTCAGCGCCCGCATCTCCTGATGCGTAGGTACGAAGTACGCGGCAGTGACCCAGATACTGCTCTCCGCATTGTTCATCGCCGTCAACAGTGTCACGTAGTAGCGCGGGGTGCCGTGCTTTGGCGTACTGCCGATGATGCGCACGACCTCCTCACCGGCGGGCTTTTGAGGCTCCGTGCCCGGGAGCTGTAGCGTCGGGCCTCCCTGCTCACGCCAGTGCTCCATGAACAGCTTCTCCAGCTCGCGCACGACGGGTCCGGCGATCTGCAGGTCCGTGTCATGCCAGACATCGGACTTCGGCGCCCCCGGCGCCGATGTTTGCGATGACCCCGGCGCGCTTTCGTACGTGGTGCTCAGATTGACACCGCCGACGATCACTACCGTGCCGTCCGCGATCAGCATCTTGCGATGATCCCGATCGTTAATGGAGAAGTGGCGCCCTCCCTTGAGCGGGTTGGGCGGATTGAACTGCACCAGCTGAACCCCTGCGGTGCGCAGACGGTCGACGAAGGCCGCCGCCGTGCTGATCGAGCCGATGCCGTCGTAGATCACCTCCACCTGGACGCCGGACTGAGCCTTGGATACCAGCAGGTCCCCGAGATGCTCTCCGTTGCAGCTCACGTCCTCGAAGATGTAGTACTCCAGCAGCAGGTAATGCCGCGCCGCGTGAATGGCCGCGAACATTGCCGGGAACGTCTGATCGCCATCGCGCAGGATCTTCACCTGGTTGCCGGCGACCAGCGGGGTCTCCGCGACCGCCTGCTCGATGGCCAGATGGCGCTCCAGGGCGCCCGCGTTGGGTGCCTGTGAGGCCAAGCGGCTCAGGATTGCCCGGGACTGACGCGCTGAGAGCGGCCCCCGCGCCCCTTGGATGTGAATCTCGCCCGAGGGTTGCGCGGCGGTCTCATCAATGACGGGGACCGTCGCGCAGCCCGCCAGGCACAGACACGCCAACAGTGCACCGATTGCCAGGCGCACGCCCCCAGGGCTCGTTGAACTCACGAAGTGGCTCATGGCACTCGCGCGGCAAGTACTGTTCCCGCAGCGCTCAAGCCCGCCGTCGGGTGCGCGCACGGGCTTCAGAAAATCTCGCGGATGGTCCAGCGAGCCACGAAATAGATGAGCAGCGCCTGGCAGGCGAACATGACGTACCCCACCACAGTCAGGCCGATCGCCGCCCGGCGGGTCGGCTTGGTGACGATGCGCGTGCGCACCAGCGCTTCCGTCAGTCCGCGCACGGCGAAGAACGAAAGATTTCCCATGATGAACGCGGCCACGAACATGCCGGCGAAAAAGTAGGCTACGGTCTGCCACGAGAGCACCTGCGCTTCCGGCTCCGCGTGAAACAGCCATACGCCGGCGACGACCCAGACCAGTGCCGCGAACGATCCATGGTTGGACTTCATGGCACCTCTATTCCAGTGCAACCGGTTCCACCGGTCCGGGCCGCTTGGGCGGCGGACGCACCAGCACCAGCAGCGGAATGACCATCAAGGTCAACACGAGCATGAACAGGAAATCATCGACGTAGGCGATCATCGCCGCCTGCCGGGTCACTTCGTCGTTCAACGCGATGAACCCCGTCGGCTGCGGCAGATGGAAAGCCGCGGCCAGCGCACTGTTGCTCAAGGTCGGGTTGGCGGCGCTCACGTTGGACACCAGGCCGGCGTGCGCGAGCTGGGTGTTGCGCACCAGCAGCGCCTGGGAGACCGAGATGCCGATCGCGCTCCCGATATTGCGCAGCAGACTGTAGATCGCCGTGCCGTCGGCGCGCATCTGCGGCGCCAGGGTCGCGAAGGCTGCCGCGCTCAGCGGGACGAAAATCAGGCCCAGCCCGATGCCCTGGATGATGCTGGGCCAGATGATCTGCTGCTGAGTGATCCCCAGGTTATAGCGCGTCATCTGCCACAAGCTGAGCGCGGTGACCAGGAAACCGACCCCCACGAGCAGCCGCACGTCGAGCTTGCCGACCAGGCGGCCCACGACGAACATCGCCAGCATCGTGCCGATGCCGCTCGGCGCCAGCAGCACACCTGCCAGGCTCGCCGGGTAGCCCAGCAGCCCCTGCAGCATGGTCGGGATCAGCGCGCGGGTGGAGAACAGGATCACTCCGATCAGGAAGATGAACACCAGGCCGGAGACGTAGTTGGCGTTCTTCAGCAGGCGATAGTCGAAGAACGACTTGCCCGCAGGCATGGCGGCCGTGTGCACCACGAAATAGACGAAGCTGATCGCCAGCACGATCGCCTCGCCCCAGCTCTCCTTCGCGGCGAACCAGTCGTTCTGCTGGCCGCGATCCAGCAGCAGCTGCAGCGCGCCGATGGCAATGCTGAGGGTGATGAAACCAAACATGTCGAACTGCACGCGCCGTGCCGGCGGCATCGATTTGATGTAGCGGCCGATTCCATAGAGCGCCAGCGCGCCGACGGGCACGTTGATGAAGAATACCCAGCGCCAGCTCCAGCTCTCCGTCAGCCAACCGCCGAGGGCCGGGCCGAGGATCGGCCCGATCATCACGCCAATTCCCCAAACGGCCATCGCAGAGCCATGCTTCTCAGGCGGGTTGATGTCCAGCAGCACGGCCTGCGACAACGGCACGAGGGCCGCGCCACACAAGCCCTGGATGAGCCGTGCGAGCACGATCTCCCCGAGCGTGCTTGAAACCCCGCACAGCACCGAGGCGAGCGTGAACCCCGTGATCGAGAACAGGAACACCCGCTTCAGCCCGAAGCGGTCCGTCAGCCAGCCGGTGAGCGGGGTCGCGATACCGGCGGCGACGATGTACGAGGTGAGCACCCAGGTGATCTGGTCCTGCGAGGCGGACAGATTGCCCTGCATGTGCGGCAGAGCCACGTTGGCGATGGTGCCGTCGATCGCCTGGATCACGGTCGCCAGCATGATCGACACCGTGATCATGCGCCGCTCCAGGGCTGGGCTGGATTCGCTGCTGGCGGCGACTGCTCCGGCTGAGTTCATTCCACTCAAAGTGTACACTGCCCTGGGTACACTGCCTTCCCTCATCTCCACGGACAATTTCCCATGCGCTGGGATGACTTGCGTCGCAGCTCGAACGTCGAGGACTATCGCGGCACTTCCTTCGGCGGCCCGGGACTGAAGCTCGGAGTCGGCGGCACGCTCGTGGTGGCCGCGATTGGCTATTTCCTCGGCATCGATCCGAGCGCCCTTCTCGGACTCGCCAGCTCCGTACCCACACAGACGGCCGCGCCGCAATCCGGGACGCCCACCGATGAGCAGGGGCAATTCATCGCCGCGGTGCTGGGCGAGACCGAAGACACCTGGAGCGCCATCTTCGAGCAACGCGGCGCGCACTACACTCCTCCGAAGCTGGTCCTGTTCAGCAACGCCATCCCCTCTGCGTGCGGCTTCGCGAATTCCGCCGCGGGTCCGTTTTATTGCCCGCAAGACAGCAAGGTTTATCTGGACCTGTCGTTCTTTCAGCAGCTGGCGGATGAGTTCCAGGCACCAGGGCAGTTTGCGCAGGCCTACGTGCTGGCCCACGAGGTGGGACATCACGTGCAGAATCTCCTTGGCATCGAGGCGCAGGTGCGCGCGCGGCAGGAGCGCGCCTCGGAAGCGGAAGTGAACCAGCTGCAGGTACGCATGGAGCTGCAGGCCGATTGCTTTGCCGGAGTGTGGGCGAAGCATGCCGACCAGGTGCATCACATTCTCGAGCAGGGCGACGTGGATTCCGCCCTGCGCGCGGCGGCCGCCGTCGGTGATGACACCTTGCAGAAGCGGATCCAGGGCTACGTGGTCCCGGAATCGTTCACTCACGGAACCGCCGCGCAACGCACGAGTTGGTTTCAGCGCGGCCTGACCAACGGGACAATCAGCGCGTGCGACACGTTCGGCGCGTTCGGTACGATTTAGCCGCTACTTCGTGGTCGGCATCGAGAAGTCCGCGTGTGTCGGGGTCTCGTCGGGCCAGCGCTCGGTGACGGTCTTCAGGCGCGTGTAGAAGCGCACTCCTTCCATGCCGTAGGCGGCGTGGTCGCCGAACAGCGAGTTGCGCCAGCCGCCAAAGCTGTGGAAGGCGACGGGCACGGGGATCGCAATGTTGACCCCCACCATTCCAGCCTCAGCGTCCTGCACGAACCGCCGCGCCAGCTCGCCACTGCGGGTGAACACCGCCGCACCATTGGCGTATTCGTGAGTGTTGACCAGTTGCACGGCGGCGGCGTAGTCCGAAACCCGCACGACACACAACACCGGGCCGAATACCTCCTCCCGGTAGATGCGCATGTGCGGCAGCACGCGATCAAACAGTGTAGGGCCCAGAAAAAACCCCTCGCCAGAGGAATGCGGCGCGCTCCGACCGTCGACAACCAGTTGTGCACCTTCGCGCGCGCCCGCTTCGATGTACTCGCGGACGCGGCGGCGGTGAGCGTCGCTGACCAGAGGCCCCATTTCGACGCCAGGAACATCGGACGCGCCCACCTTCAGGTGCGCCAGCCGCGCCCGGAGTCGCTCGACCAGCCTCTCTGCCGTCTGCTCACCGACGGCCACGACGACCGAGATGGCCATGCAGCGCTCGCCGGCGGCTCCGTAGGCGGCACCGACCAGCGCTTCGACCACCGAATCGAGCGGCGCATCCGGCAGGATCACCGCGTGATTCTTGGCTCCGCCGAGGGCTTGAACACGCTTCCCGCAGGCGATGGCCTGACTTTGAATCCGACGCGCCACCGCCGTGGAGCCGACGAAACTGACGGCGCCGACGAGCGGATGGGCCAGCAGCGCATCGACCGCCCTCTTGTCGCCCTGAACGACATTGAGCACCCCGTCCGGCAGGCCCGCGGCCTGCATCAGCTCGGCGAGGCGCAACGCAGGGGACGGATCGCGCTCGGAGGGTTTGAGGACAAAGCTGTTGCCGCACACGATCGCGATGGGAAACATCCACAAAGGCACCATCGCCGGGAAGTTGAACGGAGTGATGCCGGCCACCACGCCCAGGGGCTGCCTCAGGCTGTAGGTGTCCACCCCGCTGGCGGCGTTGTCGCTGAGCTCGCCTTTGAGCAGTTGCGGAGCGCCGCAGGCGAATTCCACTACCTCGATGCCGCGCGCCACCTCTCCCTCCGCATCCGCCAGCGTTTTGCCGTGTTCCTCCGAGATCAGGGCCGCCAGGGGCTTCTTATCCTGCTCGAGCAACTCCTTCAGACGGAACATCACGCGGGCGCGCCTCTGAGCGGGTACCTGCGACCAGCTCTCGGCGGCGGTCGCGGCAACCCGTACTGCCCGGTCGACTTCCTCTTCCGTGGCAAACCCCACGGTGCGGATCTTTACCCCCCGCGCCGGGTTGAACACCGGCGCCTGCTCCCCCGCCGGCCGGACCCGGACACCCCCGATCCAGTGCCCGACCGCGGCCGGGGACCCTTCCAAACGCTTTTCATTCATACCCGCATCCAAAGCGCCTTGAGGGCGCATCTCCACTCCAGGACACTTCGCACGGTGCCGGCCCGGCACCAGGAGAGAACCGCATGGGTGAGGTTATCGGCGCCATCGCCGTGGCTACTTTCTGGCTGTTCATCACCATCGTATCCGTAGCCGGGATCATGTACGACTACCGCAAGAAGCGCCTGGTGGTCGACACCCTGCGGCATGCAATCGAGCATGGCGCGCAGCTCGACCCTGCGCTGCTCGACCGGCTCCTGTCGCACCAGAAGGACGCCGATGCCCGGGAGCAGACCATGGACCCGCGGCTGCTGAAGATCGGCGGCATTATCACCATCGCCTCCGGGATCGGGTTTCTGCCGCTGGCCCTCTTCATCCGGCAGGTCCGTGAGATCGCCGTCTACCCGATCATGGGGATCGGCGTGCTGGCGATCTGCGTCGGCATCGGGCTTCTCATCTGCGCTCGCGTTCTGGCCCGTGAGGCGCATCCCGGTCCAATCGGGGACCGGGGCGCGTGACCCGTGAGCTGCCGCGCAGCGCCTTGGGCGTGGCAGACGAGTCGGCGGTGGTCGCCCTGGCGATCGCAGGAGATGACGGGGCCTTCAGCGAGCTCGTCCGCCGCAGGCAGGGCTCGATCCGTAACCTCCTGCGCCGGCTGTGCCGGGAGCCTGCCCTTGCCGATGACCTCTCGCAGGCCACTTTCCTGCAAGCCTGGCGAAGTCTGTCCAGCCTCCAGGCCGCCGGAGCCTTCGGCGGCTGGCTGCGAAGGATCGCCGTGACCGTATGGCTGCAGCACACCCGCAAGCACAGCAGGGAGGTGCAACTGGACGCCGCGGCCCTGGGGGCGGCTAGCGAGACCGGCGGCATCGACGGCTCGGCGAGTGGAGTCAACAGGCTGTCCTACGAGGCGACCATCGCCGAAAAGCTCGACCTCGACCGTGCGCTGACCCTCCTGCCCCAGGACGTGCGCCTCTGTATAGTGCTGGCGTATTCGGAAAGAATGAGCCACAGCGAAATCAGCGAAGCCAGCGGGTTTCCGCTGGGGACGGTGAAGTCGCATATCGCGCGCGGGTCGGCGCGCTTGCGTGAAATTCTCAACGCCTACGGGTCCAAGGCATGAGTGACAGGCAACGACCTGACGAGGATCTGGTGCGGCTCTTCGAGGCCGCTCGGACTGAGCTGCCCGCGGAGGCTTTTGTCGAGCGCCTGGAGCGTCGCCTCGCCCGCTCGAGGCGGACGCGGCTGGGTATCCAGTGCCTCCTTCTGGCCCTGCTTGCGGTGGCGGCGGCACTCGTGACGCCCTATGTTGCCCGCGGATCGCTCGCAGCGATGGACTACGCGGCGCAACGGTTGCCGGATCTGGGGCTGGCGCTCAATTCCCCGGTCGGATGGATCGGCTCGCTCCTCCTGGGGGCGTGGGTGCTCCGGCGCGCCCATGTCTTTGAAAGGTAAAGGCAGATATATCAAGAGCCCGGGGCTACAATAGCGCCGACCGGGACTCTCACGGGGATGGCACCATGCGAACGACACGGACTTCGCTGGCAGCGCTGACTGCGCTCATCGTGCTGGCAGCCGCGACCGCCACGGCCGAAGACACGAGTCTGAAGGACAAGGCGTCGGAAGTCGGGCACACGATCAAGAGCGACACGCGGGAAGCCGGCCACCAGATTGCCCATGACGCCAAGGTCGTCGGCGAGAAAGTCTCCGACGGGGCCAAGAAAGTCGGTGAAGGTGCCAAGGAGGCCGGCAAGACCGTCGGGCACAAGGCCAAGGAAGTCGGCCACGCGGTGGCCGATGGCGCCCGGAAGACCGGGCATGCCGTCGCCCAGGGGGCGAAACACGCGGGCTCCGAAGTCGCCAATGGCGCGCACAAGACCAAGGAAGCCCTGACCAAGAAGGAAGACTGACGGGTGACGGACGGGCCGCACGAGACGGATGTAGTCATCATTGGCGGGGGCCCCGGAGGCTCGAGCGCGGCGATCACGCTTGCGCAGCTCGGCCACCGCGTCACCGTATTGGAGAAGGCTCGCCACCCCCGCTTCCATATCGGGGAGTCGCTGCTGCCGGCCAACCTGCCCCTGATGCAGCAGCTCGGAGTGCTCGAGCAGGTGCGGGCCATCGGCATGCAGAAATGGGGCGCGGAGTTCTACTCCAAGTGGCACGGCCGCGGGGAGACCTTCGAGTTCGCCGACAGCTGGAACAAATCGCTGCAGTTCGCCTACCAGGTGCGCCGCTCGGAGTTCGACGAAATTCTCATCCGCCGCGCCGCCCAGGTCGGCGCGCAGGTGGTGGAGGGCTGCCGGGCCCGTGACGTCCAATCTCAGCCCGAGGGGAGCACGCTCGTCCACGCGCAGCATGAGGACGGCCGCAAGGAAAGCTGGCGGGCGCGCTATATCGTGGATGCCTCGGGCCGCGACACCTTCTTCGGCAACCGCCTGCAGAGCAAGCGGCGCAACCCCAAGCACAACAGCGCCTGCATGTTCGCTCATTTCAAGGGCGCCCACCGCTACCCCGAAGCCAAGCGCGCGGGGCTGATCACGGTCTATTGGTTCGAGCACGGCTGGTTCTGGTTCATCCCCTTGGCCGACGGGATCACCAGCATCGGCGCCGTCGTCTGGCCCTACTACATGAAGGCGCGGGACTGCGACCTGCGCGAGTACTTCATGGCGACGATCGCCCAGTCCGCCGAGCTGAGCGCGCGGCTGGAGGATGCGGAGCTGGTCAGCGAGGTCGAGGCGACGGGCAACTACTCGTATGAATGCGAGCGCGCCTACGGGGATGGTTTTCTGATGGTGGGAGATGCGTTTGCCTTCGTCGATCCGGTGTTCTCCACCGGCGTGATGCTGGCGATGAACAGCGGCATCGAGGGAGCGAAGACAGTGGACATCTGCCTGCGCGAGCCGGCACGCGCGGCGCGGGCGCTCGAGCGCCACCAGTACCTGATGCATCATGGACCGAAGGAGTATTCCTGGTTCATCCACCACCTGACCGGGCCGACGATGCGCAATCTGTTCATGTCGCCGCGCAACTTTCTGCGGATGAAGGAAGCCATCCTGTCGTTGCTGGCGGGGGATATCTTCGGCCGCGCGCCCATCGGGCCCTCCCTGCGGGCGTTCAAGCTGCTCTACTACCTCAACTCGCTCCTGACGCCGCGGCGCTCCCTGGCTGCGTGGCGGCAGCGGGCGATCAACATCAGGCCCGTCTAGTCCGCTGCGCTGATGGGCTCGAGCACAGGTTTCAGGGTCGACTATCTCGCACTGCCCGAGCGCGGCTCGGCGCAGTGGGACGGCGTGTTGGGGGTGGTCGCGTTCGAGGACGTTCCCGCGGGCCTCGATGACACGGACATCCCCGTAGCCGGGATCAACACTCCGGTCCTGGGAGCCGGCGCGCGCCTCTACGAGGTCTGGCGAACCCCGCGTCCGATCGAGTCGGGGCAACGGGCACGCGTGCGCTATCGGCGCGATGAGAGTGTGCTGTTCGGATGTATATCGGTTCCCGAGGCGGCGGCGAGCGGCCTGGAAACCAGGGGATCGGCGCTCCATGCGGCTACGGAGCAGGCCTACCGGGAGATCTTTTCCCTTCTCGACTCGGTCGGCTATGGCCATCTGCTGCGAGTCTGGAACTACCTTCCCGAGATCAATGCCGACACCCTCGGGATGGAGCGCTACTGGCATTTCAACAAGGCGCGCCGGGAGACACTCATTGCGTGCGGGCGCGCGGTCTCGGGC
>Ga0134128_10010412_pt1 | contig 11141 bp, 9 predicted proteins | sample KB31754_FD_96462 | JGI IMG/M metagenome (GOLD analysis project Ga0134128, IMG submission 96462) | Terrestrial soil microbial communities with excess Nitrogen fertilizer from Kellogg Biological Station, Michigan, USA - KB3-175-4 | ecosystem: Environmental > Terrestrial > Soil > Unclassified ...
CCGCTGACGTACAATTGCTGCGCGACGAAAAACGCTTTCCAAAAACGCTTTTCCAGGATCAACCAGATGAAAACTTCCTTCCGGATCCTTCTGCTTGTGACCCTTATGATCTCTCCATCGCTTATTTCTGCTCAGTCCTCCACCGAGATCGGCGGCGAGAAGCTCGTTACCCTCACCCGCAAGCCGGTCAGCAAAACTCACCCCGAGTTCACCAGCGTGACCCTGATGCCCGGCCGCGGAATGGAACTGTTTCAGGTCACCGCCAGCTTCCCGGGCAAAGGAGAAGTCAACGTTCTGGCTTCGCCCGACGAAGCCACCGCCAAGACGATGCTCGATGAAAAGGACACGGCCTTTGGCGATCTCGGCTATCGTCTGGGCGCGGCCTTTCTCGTGCCTTATCCGAATCGAATTATCGGTAAGCTCTCCGCTGACGGAAAGACCGTAACCACGGAATGGCAGGGGCACACGATTACGCTGCCCGCTAACAACGTGGGCCACAATCCGGGAGCCATTCGTCACGCCATGCACGGGCTCATCCTCAAAGCTAAGGCCGAAGATCTGAAGGTGACGAATATCCCCGGCGGCCAGCAGGTCACCGGCGTCATTCATGCCGGCGACTTCGGCGGACACTGGCTCTCCAAGACCGACCTCGACTTCACCATCGCCCTCCATGCCGAGTCACTCGACGTTTCGATCGTCGCTCACAACGTGGGCAAAGAGGCGGAGCCCATCGCCATCGGCTGGCACCCGTACTTCACGCTCCCTTCCGGCGACCGTACCCAGGTCCGCATTCACATTCCCGGCGAGCAATACGCCGTGGTCGATAACTACGACAACGTATTTCCCACCGGCCAACTGAAGCCCGTAACCGGCACCCAGTACGACCTCCGCGCCTCCGAAGGCAAACCGCTCGCGGGCAATTTCTATGACGACAACTGGAGCAAGCTCGATTGGAAAAACGGCATTGTCACCGTCAAGGTGATTGATCCGGCAGCAAAGTACGGCGTCGCCATCGAAGGCATCTCACCCGAGATCAAAACCATTCAGATGTACGCGCCACCCACCCAGAAATTCGTAGCCATCGAGGACCAGTACAACTTCGCCGACCCGTTTGGGAAGGAATGGCACGGGATGGATACGGGCATGGTCACACTCAAGCCCGGCCAGAGCACAAAATGGCACGTCCGGCTCAAGGTGTTCGTACCTTAAGCCAGGCAGTCCGAAATCAGGGCGGCTCCGGCCTCGCCAGAGCCGCCCTTTTTGATGCGCGAAACCACCACGCCGCGCTCCTCTCGTCTCGCACGTTATCTTGACAATTCGCAACGCCTCAGATTAGGTTCATCTCCTGTCAGGAAAACATCCGCGGCTTGCACGCCTTTATCCGCAGTAATAAATCCCCCGCGGAGGCGCGACAACAAATGAGACCGAACCGTTTCCTCATCCGGATCGCCCTGTGCTTTCTGGTAGCCACCATCTTCTCGATCATGCCCCAACAGGCATACTCGCAGTGTGGAACCACGGCGGCCACCGGCTCCATTAGCTGGACCACTTCCTGGTGCGACGAATTCAACGGTGCCGCAAACAGCGCCATCAGTTCCGCCAACTGGACCTACGATACCGGCGCCGGAGGATTCGGCAACAATGAGCTCGAGACCTACTGCGCTCCAACTTCCAATACCTCTCCCTGCAGTACGAGTACGCCAAATGCCTACATCGACGGCAGCGGCCACCTCGCCATCAAGGTGTACTCGGTAGGCACCGCCTATACCTCCGCCCGACTTAAAACGCAAGGCCTGCAAACCTTCCACTCGGGGCGTGTCGAGGCCAGCATTGAGATTCCCTCGCACGCCGGATTGTGGCCTGCCTTCTGGATGCTGGGATCCCAGGCGCGCGTCTCCTGGCCTACCGTCGGCGAATCCGACATCCTGGAAAACTGGCCCACCACGTCCAATATTCCCGGACCAGGCGCCACCGGCAACCGCTCCACCATTCACACCAAGAGCACGGGCGGCAGCGGCATCGGCGGAGCCTTCACCTTCCCCTCAGGACAGCAGGTGAACACCGCATTTCATGTCTACGGCCAGATATGGTCGGCCAACATGATCCAGTTCTACGTGGACGATCCGACAAAGCCGTTCTTTGTCATCACCGCCTCTGACCTGCCCGCCGGCGACACCTGGCCATTCTCCAACTCCGCCGACCCCTTCTTCATCATCATGAACATGGCTGTCGGTGGAACGCTGGGTGCTCCCACCGATTCCATGACCGGGAGCCAGGCGCCTATGCTCGTCGACTATGTTCGCCAGTACACGCCTTCCGCAATTCCGCCGCCTGCGTTGTCCACTACCGGCAACATCACTGTCAAAGCTGGAGCTACCACCGGCAACACCACGGGCCTGAATATCAACAGCTCAACCGGCAACGGCCGCGTAACCTTCTCCTGCACCACGACCGCACCGAAAGCAAGTTGCGCGGTGACCTCCACTGACACGCTGAACAGACACACCGTGGACTTCAGCAGCACGGGTTCGCAATCCGCAACCGTGACCGTGACCACCACCGCTAACACGCAGAAGGGCGGGCACTCGAATGGCACCGCGCCAGGCAGCTACAGCGTCACGGTGAACGCATTCACAGAGAGCAGTTCCGACGCCACCATCCCATCCTCCACGACCAACTTCACCCTCACCGTCAACTAGCTTTGATTTGCAGAATCGCTGCGGGCCATCACTCTCTCGACGGCCCGCAGCTTCCCACCCTTCGCAGATAGGACGCATAGAGGTGCGACTTCAAATTTGTGCCGAAAAGAACTCAAAGCCAACCTAAGCTTTCACAAGCTGCGGAACCCTAAAATTGGCCCCAACTGACCGGCTGTAGTGCGGGTCTCCTCACCCGCACTACTTTCTTTTTAGGGCATGACTTCAATCATTTACGGAACAATCGAACCAAGAATCGGCATTCTATGGAAATGTAGAATCCCAATTTTCTCACCTCGACGGAGATCTCAGTAGAGCTGTGCCGCCCCTACTGCGGCTGCCAGGTCATCGTCACGCTCACCGGAATTTCGTTCTTGATCGCCACCGTGAGAAAGCTCGGCGGATCGATCTTGAAATCCGAACACGTCGCCGGAACCGTCCCCGTGATCTGAATCTGCTTCCCGCTCGTTGATTTTTGAAATGCAACGTGCGAGTAATGCACATCCTGGCCGGCAAACTGCACTTCCAGGTCGGCGTAAATTGTACCGTCCGCTGGAATCGGATTCGGCAGCGTGGTTCGCACCACCACCATGGGATACTGCGCCCCGCGAACCGCCTCGATCATGTGCAGATCGCGGTTCGAGTCTCCTGACTTGAAGCTGTTCACAGGCGCGGCGATCAGAAAGTCGCACTTCGCGCCTCCGCATGTTCCCTTCCCCTTTGCTCCGGTGCTCGTCCCGTCCACGTGATGAATGGGATGAGACATGTGATAACTCAGCGTCGATTTGACGAGGACGAACTGCGACTGCGCCAGCACCAGCGGCGCCATCGATCCGAAAAGCAAAACAATCCCCAAACGGCGAATCATGGCAGTCTCCGCTCTCAGTGGCGATGAAGGAATTTGGGCGGCCAGCTCACCGCCAGCATGGACGCTGCATAAGCGGCGACGGTGATGCCTGCTACGGCTCCGTGCGCGGATGCAGCCCCATGCACTCGTTCTCCGTTCTGCTCCTGCCGGTATGCCATGATCCCCAGGATCGGCGTGGCAATCATCCCCGGGCCGTGAATGAATGCCAGAGCCTCATGAAAACGAATCGGACCGCGATGGTGCGTGCCGGCGATGCGCGGCGCATCAATCGCGTACCAGGCGGTCGTGAAGTACATGGCTGCCGTCAATCCACCGAGTGCCGCGTGGAAATCCAGGTTCGCGTCGCTTGGCGCATGGAACGTCTGCCCCTCGCGGTCTTCCCCTTTGGCCATGCCACCCGTAAACAGCGCGGCAGCCATCGGCGCCAGCGTGATGAGCCCCAGCCGCTGGTGCACTTTCAGCATGTGCGTGCGCTTGTCGAGCCGCGCCTGAAGTTGAGGATCTGCCTTTGTCTGCTGCGGAGAAAATCCCAAGTCACTCAAATCCGGCGGATGCGCAGGCTGCGTCTGCTGCGATGAGCTTGAATTTGGCTGTGGCGTCGTTTGCTGCTGCTGGGCTTCCGGCGCGTCAGGCAGCGACACCATCGCAACATTCTGCGCAGCAACCGCGAATGGCGCCGAAATAAGAAAAAGAGACGGAATAAGGCGGGAAAACAGCAGGTTTCGCACGCTCGAATGGCCTCCAGGAAGACTCCGACTTACCGCGGCGGCGGGCTGCGGTAAAATCCCACAAACTCGGCTCTACCGATTCCATGCTAACGGGCTCCTTAGGAGGCGCCCACCAATCTGACAAAAAGTTCATCTCGGCTCTGCACCCACGGGCCGCTCAAAATGATTACCGATTCGCTTTCCCGCTGTTCGACCGAAGCCGCACAGGCTGGCCCGTGCGCGCCGACTGCCGCGCCGCATCCAGAATCTGCACCACCTTGACATTCGTTTCGAGTGAACTGAGATCGTCCTTCGGGTCAATCTTGCCTGCAAGCACCGCTCCCAGATAGCTCAAGGAATTCCGTTCCATCTCCGGCAGTTCCGCGGCCGATTCCACATGTTCGCTGGCATCGTTTTCATGCCGCACTCGCAGGCCCGCGGATTCCACGGTGATCACGTACCCCGTCGCCCCGTACACCTCCATGTCCTTGCGCCCGAACGGCCAATTCCACGAAGGCATGAGAACAGCCTGCGCATGCGGGTACTTCAGAATCACCGTTGCGTCGTCATCCACCTCGCCATACTCCTCAGGCTTGTCGTGATTCACCACCGCCGTCACGGTCTCCGGCAATTCGCCATGCATGAGCCACGTTGCAAGGTCCGCGCCGTAACATCCGAAGTCGTATAGCGCTCCCGCCCCGTTCTGCGCCGGGTCCGTAAGCCAGGAAAGAAACTCAGGCGGCACTCCGATCTCTTTCGGACCCTGATGTCCGTCATGGATGACAAGCTTCCTCAGCGGTCCCAGAGCTCCTCGCTCGAGCTCGTCGTAAGCCGCATGATTGCTGCCATACCAGGTCGTCTCATAATTCGTGAGCACCTGGATATGAGCCCGCTTCGCCACGTCCTGAATGTGCAGAGCGTCTTCATAGCTGATCGTGAGCGGCTTCTCCACCATGACAGACACGCCATACTTAGCGGCGATATCGATGGCCGGCCTGTGTTGCGCAATCGAGGTATACACCAGAACCGCGGCCGGCCGGCGTGCCTCAATCATCTCGGCCTCGGTCTTGAAGAATAACGATTCGGCCAGGTGAAACCGGCTGCGATATTTCGCAACCAGGTCCGAATCCGCATCGGAGATGCCCACCAACTGCACTTCCGGGTGCTGCGAAAGCATGTGCAGAAGGCCCTCGACGTGTCCGTGCTCCAGGCCGACAATCGCTACCTGCAGCCCCTGGGGTGCTCCGCCGGAAGACGAAGGCGATCCGGTCGAAGGCGTCACACTCTGTGCATGCGATGCGGCTGACAATGTGCACAGCGCGAAGATGATCAATAGGGTACGCGTAAGCTGCATGAGGGTCTCTCCCGACCAATCGATTGTAGCGTTTGGACGAGGTTGAGTATTGCTCATGCAGAGACGCAACAGTCCAATTATCCCAGCGTGCTGCTTCAGTCGGCCGATCTCATGACCATCGCAACGCTGCTTCACACGCGGGTGCGATCCATAGATCGCTGCGTGGCATCTTCCAATCTGCTCGTTTCCTGCGATTTGACTCGGTGTGCGTTAGCGGCTGGCTGTTCGATCTCCAGCGGAATCCGCCAGTCTCGCGCCGAGACGGCGCCGGCCCGGATCCACCCATACCGCATGAGAATAGAGCCCGCAATTCCACAAACCGCGGCAATTCGCCGCAACGTCTTTTTCTCCCGCGTTAAGAGCGACGCAATGCGCAACGTAATCGGTAGTGGACCCGATATTGCGCCCGCCAGTTGGACAAGTATCCCGCTCGATCCCCGCTTGGCGGGAAGTAGCGATGGATCGTGGTTTCGCAGCAGGTCCGCTCCCTCCCATGTTTCGAACGCAGCACTGACGAGACCCAGCATATTCAGCGCGTTGCTGGCCGTCTCGCCAGTCAATTCCAGCAGTCCCACCGCGGACTGCAGTCCTGATATGCCAAACTTGCGAGGCAGCGACCGAACGCGGGTATTCCACACCGGGATCACCGACGCGCCGATCAGTACCCCAGTGTAGTTGTGGAACGGCATGCCGAACAGAACACACCCCGCGCGTCCCACAACTCGCAATTGCGCCGCAAGCGCGCCGTCGCCCCACTCCGCCGCGACAAAATCCGCCAGGTTGGCCACCGCCGACGACGCTCCGAAGCCCGCGAGCACCCACGACCCCACAGACATTGGGCTCTGCGGCTTGAACACGCGCAGCATGTTCAGGAACCGCGAAGGCCGCCCGAGATCCAGGATCAAAAGTGCCGATGAGATCGCCACGCCGGCGAACGACATCACGCGGGCTTTTTGCGCCAACTCTTTTTCTCCGGAGAACACATCGGCAAGCGATCCAATCACTCCCAGCGATCCCGAAGCTCCGCCAACAAAAAAATAAAGCGGTACGAGCGGCGTCCACTGCGGCTCCTTGAGCAGCGGTTGGCGATAGTAGCCCTCCTGCGGCGAAGCCATTGGCATAGGCGAACCGGCGGGACGGACACCCGGGCTATCGATGCGCCCCTTCAGGTACGCCTCGCGCCGCATCTCTTCGAGACGGCCTTCGAAATCAGTGCCTGCTTCAACACCCGCCATCTTATGAACTCCTCCGCCACAGCAGGAACGAAGTTGCCACCGCCGCCACCATGGCCACAGCTTCGAATGCCGCGCTCTTCCAGCCGTCCTTGAGATAGATGGACGGAACCTCCGGCTTCGGCGGCAGGTTATAGGTTTCCGGCTCGCCGCGAAGAATGAACATCGCGTGGATGCCCCTCACGGACGTGTCCACCGGGTTATAGAACATCGCATCGTGCATTCCTCGGTCACGGAGCACCTGCATGCGCGCATCTGCTTCACGCTCCAGATCCTCGAGCACGCCAAACTTGATCGACTGCGTAGGACAGGCCTTGGCGCACGCCGGTTCCATCCCCGCCTTTTGCCGGTCGGTACAGAACGTGCACTTGAACGCTCGCCCGTCCTGCTCGTTCTTCTGCACCACGCCGAACGGACATGCCACAACGCAGTAGGCACACCCGTTACAGATATCGGGCTGTAAAAATACCCCGCCAAATTCCGTGCGAATGAGCGCTCCGGTCGGGCAGGCCTCCAGGCACCCCGCTACTTCGCAATGCTTGCAGACGTCCGATGAGAACTCCCACGACAACATACTCGGATCGTTCCCGCCGACTCCCGGCTCTGGTAGTCCCTCCACGAACTTCACATGGCGCCACGTCGAATGCCCAAGCGCCGTCGTGTTGTCATAGGAAAACCCCGTGAGGTTGAGACCGTCTGCTTCGATCCCATTCCATTCTTTGCACGCGACCTCGCATGCCTTGCAGCCAATGCAAAGCGTAGAATCGGTCAGGAAGGCCGTCCTCTCGCCTGCCGCTGGTGTGGTCATCGCGCTCATCTCGCGCCTCCTGCGAGCCCCTTCCATTGCTTCAGGGCCTTTTTGCCGTCGGCTCGTCTGCCGCGCACCAGGTTGCAGACCAGTCCCTTCGTCTCCATGATGCGCACGTTCGGCTCCTGGGAAATGGCCAGCAGATCGTTTCCACGTCTCCTGTAACCAGGCCCTTCCAGCCCCAGTGATACGGCAGCCCCACCTGGTCAATCACTCTGCCGTCCACCAAAAACGGGCGCATGCGCGTCGTCACCATGGCTTTCGCCGATACGATTCCACGCGGCGTGACCAGCGTGACCCATTCGTTCTGCGCTATCCCGATCTCATTTGCGAGTTCCGGCGATATCTCAGCAAACAGTTCCGGCTGCAGTTCGGCCAGGTGGCTCAACCCGCGCGACATGCCGCCCGCGGTGTGGTGCTCGGTGAGCCTGTACGTCGTCAGGATGTAGGGGAATCGTGGATCGTCTGGCGATTCGGCGTAAGTGTTATCGGGCCGCTCGTGCTTCATGACAGGCGGATTGGTCTACTGGTCAGGATAAATCGGGTTCCGCACCAGCGACTCGAGAGGCTCGAAATGAATGGGCAGCGGCCCATCCTTTAGCCCGCTGCTGACGTACAGCCAGCCCTTCCCGTCTGGATGCAGTGTAAACGGCTTGTCGCCATCGAGCGCCTGCAGGCCACCCTTCTCCGCCTCACCCTTGTGATCCGGGGGAAGCGTCTTTTTGAAGTCGCTGACGTCCTCTCCCGCCCACTGTTTCTTGTCGGCATCCCACCATATTAGCTTCTTCTCTTCGCTCCATGGCGTGCCATCTGGTTTCGCGGATGCTCGGTTATAAATGATGCGAACGTCCTTCGGCCAGGCAAACCCCCACCCGTGTCCGAGGAAGTCCTTCGGGTTGCGCTCATTAGCGCGGTTCCTCCCGGACTCGGGCATCACGCCGGTGTAAATCCAACACCCCGATGCCGTGGTTCCATCCGCTTTCAACGCATCGAAACTGGGCAGCAGCGACTTGTCAGCGCACTTCCATCCATTGATCTCCGCCAGAATCGCTTCCGCGTTCGGCTCCGCCTGCGCGCCTTCCGTCGGGTATTCCCACGTGAGCGCATTCAGCGCCTGGTTTTTCGATGTGCGTTCGTGGGCCGCACGGTCCTTCAGCATGCGTCCCAGGTGGTATACAAACCAGTTCTCGCTTCGCGCATCGCCGGGCGGATCCACTGCCTTGTTGTGCCACTGCAACAAGCGCTGCGTATTGGTGAAGCTGCCCGATTTCTCAGCTTGTCCAGCGGCGGGCATCAGGAACACCTCGGTCCCGATCTCCTCCGGATCCAATTCGCCTCTCTCCACCTCGGGCGAATCTTTCCAGAATGCAGCCGTCTCGGTTTCAACCAGATCGCGCACCACGAGCCACTTCAAGTTCCGCATAGCTTTGCGCTGCAAGCGGCCGTTAGTCGCTCCCACCGCGGGATTCTGCCCCATCACAAACAGGCCTTCGACTTTGCCGTCCTCCATGTCGAGCCAATAGCCCAATTCCGAATGATCTGCGGTGACGCGCGGAAGCCACTGAAATCCCCATTCGTTCTCTTGCGTTGCAGCATCGCCATACCACGCCTTCATCAGGCTGACAAAGAAGGAGGAAAATTCCGACCATAGCCCCGCTGCGGTAGCGTGCTTCTTCATGTATTTCTCGACTGACGCGGAATCATCCTCGAAAAACGGCATGGGCAGGTAGCCCGGCAGGATGTCATAGAGAGTGGGGATATCTGTCGAACCCTGGATCGATGCATGCCCGCGCAACGCCAGGATTCCTCCACCGGGCCTGCCGATGTTTCCCAGCAGAAGTTGCAGTATCGCCGCCGAGCGGATAATCTGCACGCCATTCGAGTGTTGCGTCCAACCCACCGCGTAACAAATGCACGCCGTCTTTTCTGGACCGGACGCAGCAGCCAGCGTCTCCGCCACCTGCAGAAACACGCGCTCCGGCACACCGCAATACCGCGACACCATATCCGGCGTGTAGCGTGCAAAATGCTTTCGCAACACCTGGAACACGCAGCGCGGATGCTGCAGCGTAGGATCCGTCACGTACTGATGGGTATTCCCCGCTTCTCCGCCGCGATCCTTTGCGTGGCCGCCTCCTGCCGGATGATGGCCCGCATGTCCACTCTCTTTCGGAGTCGATCCCTCGTAGAGCCAGGTGAGCGGATCATACGCCTTCTTCTCCGCGTCCCACCCGGAAAATAACCCTGCTCCGTCTTCGCTGTCTTTGTAGTCCTCGCGCAGAATTGTAGAAGCATTCGTGTAGTGCAGAACGTATTCGCGAAACCACTTGTCGTTCTCGATCATGTAGCGGATGAGTCCGCCAAGGAACAACACGTCGGTGCCCGGCCGCAACGGCACCCAGACGTCCGCCATCGCCGACGTTCGCGTAAACCGCGGGTCTATATGGATCACCTTGCATCCGCGCTCACGCGCTTCCATCACCCACTGGAACCCAACAGGATGCTGCTCCGCCATGGACGATCCCATGATCAGGATCGTGTCGGAATCGGCAAGGGACTGCTGGGCCGTGGTCGCGCCGCCGCGCCCAAACGAGGTGCCCAGACCGGGCACCGTAGAGCTGTGTCAAATACGGGCTTGGTTGCTGACGCAAACCATGCCCAAACCTCCAGAGAAAAGTTTCTTGATAAGGTAGTTTTCCTCATTGTCCAGCGTCGCTCCGCCCAGATGCGCAATCGCCGTCGTATGCATAACCGCAAAATCATCTTTGCGTTCCTGGAAAGTCCGTTCTCGTGATTCCCACACCCGGTCGGCGATCATCCGCATGGCCGTATCCAGATCCAGCTCTTCCCAATCGCTCGCAAATGGTCTCCGGTACTTCACGCGTTTCAATCGCTGCGGATGGGTATGAAGCTGGTGCGTGTTCGCTCCCTTGGGACACAAATGTCCGCGGGAAATTGGCGATGCCGGATCTCCCTCGATCTGCACCAGCCTCCCGTCCTTGTGGTAAATCAACTGGCCGCAGCCCACGCCGCAATAGGGACAAACTGATTTCGTCACCTCGCATCCCGCCGTCTTCGGCTGAAGATGCCGCGTCCGTTCCGACCATGCTTCCGGGCCAGTTCCGTTTGAAAGACTCTTAATCTGTTGCAGGACAGGCCATCGAGACAGAGTTTTCCAGTTCATGAACAAGCTCTCCTGAACCGCAAGTACGATGCTGCGATCCTGCGAGCCGTTGCCTTCCAGTCGTTCAGCAAGTCATAGCACAATACGGACTTCGCCGTCGTGGCGCGTGAGGCGTGCCTGGTCCAGATGTTCCAGCAGCGGTATGGCGTGTTTGCGCGTCAGCCCGGTAAGCGATTTGAACCGGCCCACGTCCAAGCTGTCCCCGCGATGCCGCCGTATGTCCCCGTAAAGCTTTTCGAGCGCGCCCCGATGCACAAACGAATCATCCGCTCCCATGCGCACCAGCTTCTTC
>Ga0134128_10010413_pt1 | contig 11139 bp, 10 predicted proteins | sample KB31754_FD_96462 | JGI IMG/M metagenome (GOLD analysis project Ga0134128, IMG submission 96462) | Terrestrial soil microbial communities with excess Nitrogen fertilizer from Kellogg Biological Station, Michigan, USA - KB3-175-4 | ecosystem: Environmental > Terrestrial > Soil > Unclassified ...
CGTCAACTCCGCGTTCACCAACGACCTGAACCGCGTCGGGCCGGGCAAGGCTCAATACACCCTGTGCTGCACCGAATCCGGTGGAGTCGTCGATGACCTGATCGCCTACTACGTCGACGACGACGAGGTCTTTCTGGTGCCCAACGCCGCCAACACCGCCGCCGTCGTCGCGGCGCTGCAGGCAGCCGCGCCGTCCGAGCTGACCATCACCAACCTGCATCGCTCCTACGCGGTGCTGGCCGTGCAGGGCCCGCGATCGGCCGACGTGCTCGGCGAGCTGGGCCTTCCCACCGGCATGGATTACATGGCCTACGCCGACACCGAGTTTTCCGGGGTGCCGGTGCGGGTCTGCCGCACCGGCTACACCGGCGAGCACGGCTACGAGCTGCTGCCACCGTGGGAATCCGCCGGTGTGGTGTTCGACGCCCTGGCCGCGGCGGTCAGCGCGGCGGGCGGCGAGCCGGCCGGACTGGGCGCCCGCGACACGCTGCGCACCGAGATGGGCTACCCGCTGCACGGACACGAACTGTCGCTCGACATTTCCCCACTGCAGGCCCGCTGCGGTTGGGCGATCGGCTGGAAGAAGGACGCGTTCTTCGGCCGCGACGCCCTGGTGGCCGAGAAGGAGGCGGGGCCGCGGCGGCTGCTGCGCGGGCTGCGGATGCTCGGCCGCGGCGTGCTGCGCGCCGGGCAGACGGTGCTCGCCGGCGACACCCCGGTCGGGGTGACCACCTCGGGCACCTTCTCCCCGACGCTGCAGGCCGGTATCGCGCTGGCGCTGATCGACACCGACGCCGGAGTCGAGGACGGCCAGCAAATCACCGTCGACGTCCGCGGTCGTCCCGCCGCATGCGAAGTCGTGCGCCCGCCCTTCGTCGCGGTGAAAACCCGCTAGCCGCTCCGCTCGCGCGGGCGAAATCCGATTCGGCAGGCGGATATACAATCAGCGCATGACCAGTGGCTCCCTCGAGTTCACGGTTTCGCGCTCGACAAATCCGGCGACCGACACCGAACGCGAAACCATCCTGGCCGAGCCGGGTTTCGGCAGATACTTCACCGACCACATGGTGTCGATCGATTACGACGAGACCGCCGCGGGTCAGGGCTGGCACGATGCGCGTGTCATCCCGTACGGCCCGATCGAGCTCGACCCGTCGGCGCTCGTGCTGCACTACGCGCAGGAAATCTTCGAAGGGCTCAAGGCTTACCGCTGGGCGGACGGCTCCATCGTGTCGTTCCGCGCCGAGGCCAATGCCGCCCGGCTGCAGACGTCCGCGCGGCGGCTGGCGATTCCGGAACTGCCCCAAGAGCTGTTCATGGAATCGCTGCGCCAGCTCATCGCGGTCGACAACGCGTGGGTCCCGGCCGCCGGCGGGGAAGAGGCGCTGTACTTGCGTCCGTTCGTCATCGCCACCGAGCCCGGGCTGGGCGTGCGGCCCTCCAAGCGGTACCGCTACCTGCTGATCGCCTCCCCGGCGGGGGCGTATTTCAAGGGCGGCATCAGCCCCGTCACGGTCTGGGTGTCGACGGAGTACGTGCGGGCCAGCCCCGGCGGCACCGGCGCGGCGAAGTTCGGCGGTAACTACGCCGCCTCGCTCTCCGCCCAGGCCGAAGCCGCGACGAACGATTGCGACCAGGTGGTGTGGCTGGACGCCGTCGAGCGACGCTTCGTCGAAGAGATGGGCGGGATGAACATTTTCTTCGTGTTCGGCAGCGGGGGATCGGCGCGGCTGGTCACCCCGGAGCTGTCCGGCTCGCTGCTGCCCGGAATTACACGAAATTCTTTGCTGCAGTTGGCTATTGACGCCGGATTCTCCGTCGAGGAACGCAAGATCGATATCGACGAGTGGCAGAAGAAGGCCGCCGCCGGGGAGATCACCGAGGTGTTCGCCTGCGGCACCGCCGCGGTCATCACGCCCGTCTCGCACGTGAAGTACGGCGACGCCGAGTTCACCATCGCCGACGGTCAACCCGGCGAAGTGACGATGGCGTTGCGCGACACGCTGACCGGGATCCAGCGGGGCACCTTCGCCGACACGCACGGCTGGATGGCCCGGCTGGGATAGCTTGGCGCCAGTGTGACGCTGCAGTCATGTTGGGCGGCGAACGTGACTGCAACGTCACGTTCGAGGCGCGCTAGAAGCGCACCAGACCCGCGAGCGCCACCGCGCACACCGTCGTCGTCAGCTCGATCGCGGCGCCCAGCACATCGCCGGTGATGCCCCCGAAGCGACGCGCACAGTGCCGCACCAGCACCGCGCCACAGCCCAGGCCCAGCAGCACGGCGACCGGCCCGTGCCACGGCCGCGGGCCTGCCGTCAGCGAAATCGCAAGCAGCACCGCGACCCAGGCCGTCACCACCGCCGCCGGCTGACTTCCGGCTACCGCGGCTCCCAGGGCACTGCCCTCGGCCGCGGGCACCGAGCGGTGACTGGCAAGCACCGCGGTCACCCGGCCGGCGAAGACCGCCACGGCGATCCCGGCGACGCCGTGAACCGCTGACCCCGCCGCCCCCGCGCCCAGGGCCGAGAACGCCAGCCCCTGCAACATCACCACCACGACGACGGCGGCCACCCCGAACGGCCCGGTCGATCCCTCCCGCATCACCGCCAGCGCCCGCTGCCGCGAGCCATAGCAGCCCAGGCCGTCGGCGGTATCGGCGACACCGTCGACGTGCAGGCCGCGCGTCACCAGCAGTAGCGCCGTGACCGCGAGCAGCCCGGGCAGCGGGCCGGACCGGCCGAAGGCCAGCTCCCCGCCCCAGGTCAAGGCCGCGGCCAACGTCCCCAAGACCGCGCCCACCACCGGCAGCGCCGTCATGGCGCCGCGGCCCATCGGCGCGGTCCGGGTGCCCGGCACGGGCAGCACCGTCCCGAACGCGAAAGCCGTTGCCAGCGAACGGATCACGACGCGGGAGGGGCTTGCTCGGTGCGGTTGGACACGCCGGCCTGGGTGAAGGTCGCCATCGACGACAGGGCGCCCACCGCGGCACGCAGGACCGGCAGCGCCAGCGCGGCTCCGGTTCCCTCGCCCAGCCGCATGCGCAGGTCGAGAATCGGCTCCAAATCCAGCGCCGTCAGCGCCAGCCCATGACCCGGCTCGGTGGACCGGTGACCGGCCTGCCACCACATCCGGGCGCCGGGAGCCAGGTGCTCGGCCACCAGCGCCGCCGCCGTCACCGCCATGCCGTCGAGCAGCAGCGGCGTGCGCCTGACCGCGGACTGCGCGCAAAAGCCCGCCATCGCGGCCAGATCCGCGCCGCCGGCGCAGCGAAGCAGTGCGACCGGATCGGGCAGCACCTGCCGCGCGCGAAACAGGGCGTCGCGCACCGCGGCGGTCTTGCGCCCCCAACCGGCGTCATCAATCCCGGTCCCGAAGCCCACCACCACGACCGGCTCGGCGTTGGTCAACGCCGCCACCAAAACCGCTGCGGCCGTGGTATTTCCGATGCCCATATCGCCGGCGATCAGCAGGTCGGCGCCGGCGTCGACCTCCTCGTCGGCGATGGCCGCGCCGGCGGCGAGCGCCCGCGCGGTCTCGTCGTCGGTCAACGCATCCCGCACGGTGATGTCGCCGCTCCCGCGCCGCACCTTGTGGGCGCCGATCTGCTGCGTCAGCGGATCGGCGTCGACGGCCAGATCCGCGACGCGCACGCCCGCCCCGGCGAGGCCGGCCAGCGCGTTGATGGCGGCCCCGCCGGCAGCGAAGTTGGCGACCATCTGAGCCGTCACCTCCGGCGGGTAAGCCGACACCCCCGACCGGGCGACGCCGTGGTCACCGGCGAACACCACCACCCGGGCGCGCTCGAATTGTCTTGGCGGGCATTGCCCCTGGCACGACGCGATCCACACCGACAGGTCTTCGAGGCGGCCCAGCGCGCCCCGCGGCTTGGTGAGGGTGTCCTGGCGTGCGCGGGCGGCGGCGGCGACGCCCACATCCGGCGGCGACACGGGGGCGAATTCCATCAGGCTCCCGACAGCTTGATCGGCACAGCCTGCCCGGCCACCACCAGCACCACCCGATCGCACAACCCGGCCAGGCGCTGGTTGAGGCCGCCGAGCTCGTCGGCGAACCGGCGCCCGGACGCGGTGGCCGGCACGACGGTCAACCCGACTTCCGGGCTGACGAGCACCAGCGTGGAGGTGAAGTCGCCGACCGCGGCCAGCACGTCCTCAACCGGAGCCGCCACCGAGCCGCCCTCCCACGCGTTGTCGCGGTCCATCGCGCCGGCCAGCCAGGTGCCGAGATCGTCGACCAGCGTGGGCGTGTCCGGGGACCGGCGCAATTGGGTTGCGATGTCCCCGGTTTCGATCGTCGACCAATGCGCGGGCCGGCGGTTGCGATGCTCGGCGACCCGGCGCGCCCAGGCCGCGTCGTCGTGACCGGCCGGCCCGGGGGCCAGGTAATGAACCGGCTGGCCGGCCGGCAACCCCGTGGCGACGGCTTCCTCCGCCCACCGTGACTTGCCTGACCTGATCCCGCCGAGCACCAGGGTGCGCACCGGCGTCAGCCGGCTTTCAGGCGAGAACTATTCGACACTGGCGCCATGCTTGACCTGGGGCCGCGGCGCCCGCAGCCGGCGCATCTGGGAGGCCCGTCCGGCAGCGTAAAGGCCTAGTTTCCAACGGCTTTCGGTGTTGTTCGGGAACTTCACGTCGACCAGCTTGCTGACTTTGCGGCCCAGGATGAGGCCGTCGACGCTCATCACGGCCATCAGCACCAGCATCGCCGGAGACACCCAGAGCTGCAGCTGCGGGACGCCGAACATGGCAAACATCAAAAACAGGGTCGACGGCATGAACAGGCCCAGCAGATTGCGCCGGGAATCCACCACATCGCGCACGTAGCGCCGGAGGGGGCCCTGGTCGCGCGGCAGCAGGTAGCCCTCTTCGCCGGCCATCATGCGCGTCCGGCGATCCGACATGCGCGCACGGTTGGCGGTCTTGTCGGCGCGGCGCTCCTCGCGACTGAGCTTGGGGCCGGCCAGCGATTTGCGCCGGGCCCGCGCCTCCGACGAGGTCATGGGCGCGGGTGCGACCGGACCCTTCTTCGCGTTCCGCCGCGCCTGGCTGCGTTTGGGCGTGGGGCGGCCCTTGGGCCCGGTCCGGCGGGTGGCGGCGTCCGCAGCAACGTCGGATACGGCCGACGCAGCCGAGCTTTCGTCGAGGTCCTCGTCCTGGCCTTTCTTACGGCCCAACAGCTTCACAGTGGCCAGGTTACTTCGCGGATGTCCCGCGCCGGAATTCGACTGGAATGCCTTGCTATTAGACCTGCGTTAGTACCGCACTTGGCCCTAGTCTTACACGTGATGAACGGCTGCCTTTGATGGACGATGGGTCGATGGCCTCGGATGATGCTGCCCTCGGCCTGGCTCCCGGCCGTCTTCAGCTCCCCGCGATGCAAGTTCTGGTGGCCCCGGACTGCTACGCCGACAGCATGTCGGCCCTGGAGGCCTCCGCCGCCATCGCGACCGGTTGGACGCGGTCGCGCCCGGGGGACCGGTTCATCGTCGCGCCCCAGTCCGACGGCGGGCCCGGCTTCGTGGAGGTGCTGGCCAGCCGGCTGGGGGAGACGCGGCGACTGCGGGTGTCGGGGCCGCTAAAGGCCATGGTGGAAGCCGAGTGGGTCTTCGATCGCGGTGCGGCGACCGCGTACCTGGAGTGCGCCCAAGCCTGTGGCCTGACCCTGATCGGCGGTCGACCCACCCCGGAGACCGCCATGGCGGCCCACAGCAAAGGTGTGGGGCAGCTGATCGCCGAGGCGCTTCGGGTGGGGGCGACGCGGATCGTCGTCGGACTGGGCGGCAGCGCGTGCACCGACGGCGGGCAGGCCATGATCGCCGAGTTGGGCGGCCTGGACACCGCGCGCCGCCAACTGGGCAACGTGGAGCTGATCGCGGCCTCCGACACCGAATACCCCATGCTGGGCCCGTGGGGGGCCGCCCGGGTGTTCGGGCCGCAGAAGGGCGCCGACACGGCCACCGTCGCGGCACTGGAGGTTCGGCTGCAGGCGTGGGCGCTCATCTTGGAAGCGGTCGCCGGACGCGACGTGAGCGCCGAGCCGGGCGCGGGGGCCGCCGGCGGCATCGGCGCCGGGCTGCTGGCGCTCGGCGGGCGGTGTGAGTCCGGAGCCGCGATCATCGCCGAACACACCCGGTTGTCCGACGACCTCGACACGGCGGAGTTGATCGTCACCGGTGAGGGCCGGTTCGACGAGCAGTCCCTGCACGGCAAGGTGGTGGGCTTCCTGGCGGACGCGGCCCGACCGCGGGGGATCCCGGTGGTGGTGCTGGCCGGGCAGGTCGATTTGGACAACGCGACGGTGCGCTCGTCGGGCATCATGGCCGCGTTGTCCATTGCCGAGCACGCCGGATCGGTGCGGCTGGCGCAGGCCGACGCGGCCAATCAGCTGATGGGCCTGGCATCTGTGGTGGCGGCGCGACTCGGGAATAGCGGGCCCGCAAGGTACCGTTAACGGTGTGGACTTTCCGGCAGTCCCAGCCCCTTGGCGCAAGTCGGCGGTATCGGGCTTGATCGGGTCCACCCAACAATGAGGCATGTAGGAGAAGCAATGACGGTGCAAAACGAGTCGAACACCAAGACCCACAGCGTGATCTTGACTGAGGCCGCCGCCACCAAGGCAAAGTCCCTGCTGGACCAAGAGGGACGCGACGACCTGGCGCTGCGCATCGCGGTCCAGCCGGGCGGGTGCGCTGGGCTGCGCTACAACCTCTTCTTCGACGACCGGGTGCTGGATGGTGACCTGATCGCGGAGTTCGGGGGCGTGAGCCTGAGGGTGGACCGGATGAGCGCGCCCTACGTCGAAGGCGCGTCCATCGACTTCGTGGACTCCATCGAAAAGCAGGGTTTCACCATCGACAACCCCAACGCCGGCGGCTCGTGCGCCTGCGGCGACTCGTTCAACTGATTTCACCGCGAGACTGCAACTGGCGACGCATTCCTTGAGTAGGGCCGTCGGCAGTTGCGGTCTCGCGGCAAGAAAAGCTCAGTACGAGCCCCCGGTGCGCAGCACGTACGAGCACACCATGATCTGGCCACGCTGGAAAAGCAGCTGTGCGATGCCCTGCACCTGCCCGCGCATCGGGCCCCCGCTCACCGGCGACACCCGCATGGTGAACAACGCCTGAGCCTGGTATTGCGACAGGTACACGATCTTGTCGATCGAGGTGATTTCGATCTCGGAGAACTGTTTGCGGAATGCGTCGCTGCTGAGCTTCGCCAACGCCTGGTCGGCTCGCTTGTCTTGGACGGCGTCATAGAGGCCGCATAGCGCGTTGCGGGCGATTTCGTTGATGTCGCGGTGTTCGAGCGCGTCCAGGTACCCCTGAATCGCCGTCTTCGCCGCGCCCTCGGAAAACGTCGTGCCGGTATTGGCCCCGTTGGTGCGCACCCCGTAGACGATGGCCACGGTCATCACCGCGACGAGCACGATGGCCAGCGCGACGCCGACGATTAGCCGCCGCTTGGATCGCGGCGGCGGGTATGGCGATGGCGCAGGTGGCGGCCCGACATAATTGGCGGAAGGGGGTCCTGCCTGCGGAACTGGGGTGAAGCCCAGGCTGCCCGCGTGGGGGTCATCGGGGAATTCGAGTGGCCGGGATTCGCGTGGGCGCTCATGTCCGCTCGGTCCGCCGCTGCCGCCGCCGACAGGGTGGTTCGGCGAGTGCGGGCCTGCCATCGTGTTTCTCCTACGGTGGTAGACGGGATTGCAAGCGGGTTGCGGCCCGAGCATGGTGATCCCGACGACGTGAGTGAGTTACTGGGAGGCTAGCGCAGACTGTGCGGCGACCGTGCGCGCGGCGATGGTCAAGACGCGTGAGTAAGCTAGCTAACCTTACTAATGAAGGATGGAGATTTCGTGACGATCGCGGTGACAGGTTCGATTGCGACCGACAATCTGATGCGGTTCCCCGGCCGGTTTTCCGAGCACCTGCTGGCCGAGCACCTGCAGAAGGTTTCCCTGAGCTTTCTGGTCGACGACTTGGTGATTCACCGCGGCGGCGTGGCCGGCAACATCGCGTTTGCCATCGGGGTGCTGGGCGGTGACGTGGCGCTGATCGGCGCCGCCGGTGACGATTTCGGCGAGTACCGCGAATGGCTACAGGGCCACGGCGTCAATTGCGACCACGTGCTGATCTCGAAGACCGCGCACACCGCACGTTTCGTGTGCACCACCGACCTGGACATGGCCCAGATCGCGTCCTTCTATCCCGGCGCCATGTCCGAAGCCCGCAACATCAAGCTCGCCGACGTCGCGTCGTCCGTGGGCAAGCCGGACCTGGTGATCATCGGGGCCAACGACCCGGACGCGATGGTGGTGCATACCGAGGAGTGCCGCACGCTCGGCCTGCCGTTTGCCGCCGACCCGTCCCAGCAGCTGCCTCGCCTGTCCGGGGAAGAGATCGACAAGCTGGTCGACGGCGCGGCCTACCTGTTCACCAACGACTACGAGTGGGAGCTGATGCTCTCCAAGACCGGCTGGTCAGACGCCGATGTGCAGAAGAAGGTGGGCCTGCGGGTGACGACGCTCGGCGCCAAGGGCGTCGACATCGTCGAGCGCGACGGAACCACCACGCACGTCGGCGTGGTGCCCGAGACCAGCCAGACCGACCCCACCGGCGTCGGTGACGCGTTCCGCGCCGGTTTCCTCACCGGGCGCAGCGCCGGGCTGAACCTCGAGCGCTCGGCTCAGCTGGGTTCGCTGGTCGCGGTGCTGGTGCTGGAATCGACCGGAACCCAGGAGTGGGCGTGGGACCACGAGGTCGCCAGGAACCGGTTGGCCGGCGCCTACGGCGACGAGGCGGCCGCCGAGATCGCCGCGGTGCTCGCCTAATCCGCGCGACTTCCCGCGGGCGTAACCACACTGCGAAAATTCGGGCCGGAAATCGCAACCAGGTTACGGTCGCGGGCATTGGTTTACAGCTGGACCGGGTACTGCGGCTCGCTGATCTGGGGCACCACGCTGTGCTCGACGAACATGGCGTGCCAGAGCATGAAGATCAGCAGCGTCCACAACCGGCGGCTGTGATCGCTGGCGCCGTTGCGGTGCTCGTCGAGCATCCTGCGTATCGCGTTTTTGTCGACCAGCTGATCGGCCTGCGACGACGCCACCATCGCGTAGGCCCACTCCAGCAGCTCGCCCGCGCGTAGCCAATGCCGGATCGGCACCGGGAACCCAAGCTTGGGCCGGTGCAGCACGTGTGCGGGAACGATCGGCTCCAGCGCGCGGCGCAAGGCGTACTTCGTGGTCGTGCGGGTGATCTTGGCCTCGACGGGTAACCGGGACGCCACGGCGAACACCTCGGGATCCAGGAACGGCACCCGAAGTTCCAGGGAGTTGGCCATGGTCATCTTGTCGGCCTTGACCAGGATGTCGCCGCGCAGCCAGGTGAACAGGTCGATGTGCTGCATGCGGGCCACCGGGTCCCAGCCCGCCGATTCGGCGTACAGCGGCGCGGTCACGTCGGTGTGGGTCCACTCCGGGCGGAAGCCGGGCAGCACGTCGCGCAGCTGCGCGTCGGAAAAACTGCGCGCATTGCCGTAGTAGCGCTCCTCGAGCGTCAGCGACCCGCGGTGCAGCAGGCTCTTGCCCCGCATGCCTTCCGGCAGCGGCCGCGACACCTTGCCCATGGACTTCCGCAGCGGCCGCGGCAGATAGTCGAAGGGCTTCAGCGACAGCGGTTCCCGGTAAATCGTGTAGCCGCCGAACAACTCGTCGGCGCCCTCGCCGGACAGCACCACCTTGACGTGCTTGCGGGCCTCACGGGCCACGAAGAACAGCGGCACCAGCGCGGGGTCGGCAACCGGCTCGTCGAGGTACCAGACGATCTCGGGCAGGGCGGCGACGAACTCGTCGGGCTTGACCACCTTGGCGATGTGGCGGGCGCCGATCGCCTCCGCCGACGCCACCGCAACGTCGATCTCGGAGAATCCCTCCCGCTCGAAGCCGGTGGTGAACGTGATCAGCCGCGGGTTATGCCGAATCGCCAGCGCAGCGATGGCGGTGGAGTCGATTCCCCCGGAGAGGAACGCCCCGACCGTCACGTCGGCGCGCATGTGCTTGGCCACCGAGTCCTCGAGCACCGCGGTGATCTCGTCGTAGCGGGCCTGTTCGGTGCCGCGGGTGATCGGGGTGGCGGCGAACCGCGGCACGAAGTACCGGGTCACCTCCGGCTGCAGGCGGTCGGGACGGATCCGGGCATAGCAGCCCGATTCCAGCCGGCGCACCCCGCGGTGCAACGTCTCGGGCTCGGGCACGTACTGCAAGACGGTGTAGTGCTGCACGGCCCGGTCATCGATCCGCGTGTCGAATCCGATCAACTCGGCCAAATCGAGCAGACACTTTTTCTCGCTGGCCACGGCCGTACCGCCGGCGCCGGTCGCCATGAACAGTGGCTTAATGCCGAAAGGGTCTCGGGCGCAAAATAATTCGCGGGTAGCGGTGTCCCACAACGCGAACGCGAACATGCCGCGCAGCCGCGTCAGGACATCGGTACCCCAGTAGTGATAGCCGGCGACGACGGCCTCGCCGTCACCGTCGGTGGCGAAGAGGGCGCCATGGCCGGTGGCCAGTTCGTCGCGCAGCTCCAGGTAGTTGTAGATCTCGCCGTTGAACACCAGCACGTAGCGATCGGGCGTCTCAGGCGGCCCCCAGCGCAGCGGCTGATGCGAATGCGCGATGTCGATGATGGAGAGCCGGTTGAAGCCGAAAACGACCGAGCCGTCGGTGTCTGGGTCCACCCAGGTGCCGGGTTCGTCGGGCCCGCGATGGCGCATCGAATGCGACGCGCGCGCGATCGCCTCGTCGGCGCGGGCGGCGGCCGCCTCCTTATCCCCACCCTCGGGGGCGGCAACAAACGCCAGCAGACCACACACGGCGCCCCAGTATGCCGCACTTCGGGGGCGCCGGTGGACGTCGCACCCGGCACGTCGCGAAAGGTTGGGCGCACTGGCGGGCCGGGGTTTCGTCGCTCGGCTCGGGCGCGTGGTCTACGCTGCGTAGTATTCGATATCCGAGCAGGAGGCGCCAACGTGACCCCTCGCGAGCAGGACCGTTCGCAACGTTTGTCGCAGGGTAGGTTTCGGCGCCGTTCTGGGGCCTCTGCGGCCCCCGCGGGTC
>Ga0134128_10010415_pt1 | contig 11138 bp, 10 predicted proteins | sample KB31754_FD_96462 | JGI IMG/M metagenome (GOLD analysis project Ga0134128, IMG submission 96462) | Terrestrial soil microbial communities with excess Nitrogen fertilizer from Kellogg Biological Station, Michigan, USA - KB3-175-4 | ecosystem: Environmental > Terrestrial > Soil > Unclassified ...
CAGGTGGCCAAGGTCAGCGCCTATGCCCGGCAACTGACGGCTTCGCTGGCAAAGGAGTTTGCTGATGCCCGTCCTCTGCAAATGGTCCTGGGTGGACTGACGGCGGCTTGCGGTGAAGAAATCTTCTTCCGTGGTTTTATTCAAGCGCGCTGGGGCCTCCTCGCCGCTTCCGTGCTGTTTATGGCAGCTCACATCGGGAGAAGGGACATACGCGTTATCAGTTACTGGTCTTTTTTCCAGGGCCTTTACCTTGGACTGTTCTACATGTTCACGGCCAAGTTGCTAGTGCCCATGATCGCGCACGGCCTCTTCGATATAGGAGGCATGATTTATTTTCGTGATTTCATGACGCGCTCCGAAAAGCCGGCGTGAAAATCCTGATCACAGGGGCGGCGGGCAATCTGGGTTCGCAAGTGGCGCGGCATTTTGCCACTGCCGGGCATCAGTTATGGCTTTTGGTGCACACAAAGCCTCTGCCCTTCGACGCCTCCGCGCTTCCCAATGTCACCGTTTGCCCGGCTGATCTCGGCAATCCTGCGACCTTACATGCGATTTGTGAAGGCGTTGATTGCGTGATTCATCTGGCTGGCGTGCTGTTTGCGCCCCGGCCAGCGAGTTTTCTGCCGCTGACCAATGTGGGATATGTGCAGAATTTGCTAGCTGCGGCGCAAGAGGGATGGGTTCGGAAGTTTGTTCTGGTGAGCTTTCCGCATGTTGAGGGTGAGACCACGCCCGACCGCCCAGCCTGCGGTGTACTGCAATCCAAAACTGACGTAATCCACTTCCGCACCCGGCTGGAAGCCGAGAAACTGGTATTGCAAGCGGGTGCTGGGGGCGGATTGCTCCCGGTGGTGTTCCGTGCCGGAGTGGTTTACGGCAAAGGAATCAAGCTGGTGGAAGGCGCCAAATGGCTGCTGCGGCATCGACTGATGGCCACCTGGCGGAGACCTACGTGGGTGCATCTGATTGCTCTTCCCGATTTTCTTGCTGCCCTGCAGGCGGCGGTGGAGAACGAGGATGCTTCCGGCATCTACCAGGTGGCCGACGATGCACCACTTACCCTGCAGGCCTTCCTCGATCGCCTAGCGGCCCACTATGGCTATGCGCCGCCGTGGCGCCTGCCAGGCTGGATGTTCTTTGCGGCTGCATGGAGCTGCGAAGCGTTTGCCCTGTTCTTCCGCACTCCGGCTCCACTGAACCGCGACATCATCAGGGCTGGCATGACATCTTCCGTGGCCGACACCTCGCGCATGAAGCAGGATCTGCTTGCCCGCCTGGCTTACCCAACTCTGGATGAGGGCTTAAAGCTGCTATAGCTCAGTTCGCCCTCGCGCTATCAATATTATTGGATCGCTGGAGATCGCAAAGCACACGACTGCACCTACTACGGTTCCCGCTCTTGTATTGCGCTGTGGCACCTGGTCTGCTAAAACGCAGGTATTACTTGGAGGTGTCTCCATGACGCACCGCTACCAGGCCCTACTCCTATTTTTCCTGCTGATGACGATTGTGGCCTGCAGCAAGCCGCAACCGGCGACGGAGAGCGAAGGTTCATCCACCTCAGCCGAGCCGGCCAACACTGCGTCTCAGCCCGCTCCGAAGCTGGAACGGAGAGCGGAAGAAGCCAGACCAGTGGTGATTCCCGCCGGCACCGTGCTGACCGTGCGCCTCGGCCAGGCGGTGGGCTCGAAGATCAGCAACAGCGGCGATACCTTCTCTGCCACGATGGCGCAGCCCGTCGTGGTCAACGGGACAACCGTGATTCCCGCGGGCGCCGCCGCCCAGGGCACCGTTGTCCAAGCCGCTCCGCTGGGGCGATTTAAGGGGGGCGCTCTTTTACGCCTGGCCCTGACCTCGGTTACTGTTCACGGAGCTTCTCACGAAGTGCAAACAGCAACCGTGAGCCGTTCGGAGAAAGGCAAGGGCAAGCGTTCGGCAGTGATGATTGGCGGCGGCGCAGGATTGGGCGCGCTGATTGGCGGCCTGACGGGCGGCGGCAAAGGAGCGGCCATTGGCGCTGCCGCAGGCGCGGGCGCGGGCACGGCGGGCACTGCCTTTACCGGGAACAAAAATATTGAACTGCCGGCCGAATCCACTATCAGCTTCAGCCTGACCCAGCCGCTACAAATGCGGAGATAAGAGACGGCGCCCAGGCCGAAACTAAGCCAACGACTTAAGAGCTAAGGGCCAAAAGCTAACCGCATGCTCGACTTCTCTCATTTCCAGGCCCTCACATTCGACTGCTACGGCACGCTGATTGACTGGGAAACCGGGCTGCTGGGCGGGCTGCGGCCCATTTTGCGTGCGCACGGAAGCCAGCTTCGCGACGAGCAGATTCTGGAACTCTATGCCGAACTGGAGCCGGCCGCGCAAAATCCCTATCGCCGCTACCGGGAAGTTCTGCAAGAGGTGGTGCGGGGAGTGGGCCAGCGGCTGGGATTCGCAGCTTCGGACGCGGAAGTATGCTCGCTTCCCGATTCGCTGAAGAACTGGCCGCCCTTCCCCGACACTGTCGCGGCACTCAAGAAATTGCAAACCCGGTACCGGCTGGCCATCATCTCCAACACCGACGACGACCTGTTCGCCGGTACGGCGCCTCATCTGCAGGTGAAATTTGACCAGGTAATCACGGCCGAGCAGGCGCGCGCCTACAAGCCTTCGCTGGCTCCCTTTCATCGAGCCCTGGAACGACTGGCTCTGCCCAAGGAGCAGGTGCTCCACGTTGGCCAAAGCGTGTATCACGATGTGGTGCCTGCCAAGTCGCTGGGCCTGGCTACCGTGCTGGTTCGCCGCCGCGGCTTCGGCGCCACCCGCCTTGCATCAGAGAAGCCCGGCCTGGAGGTTCCCGACCTGCGGACCCTGGCGGCTCTCGCCGTGGCCTAAGACCAAGCCCAGCGCCACGCCCATCGAGATACCCCTCCGCACCCGGTACTCGGGGTTCCACCCAGTGCTACAATCCAGCTAAGCTCATGCTGCGCAGGCGTTTTTCTCCGTTGCTGCTGCTGGTTTTGCTGTGGATGGCGGCTTTCGCCAACGCGGCCAGCAAGCCTTCCCTAGAAACCCGGATTAACCAGATCCTTGCCGAGCCCGACGTGGCGCGTGGCTTCTGGGGCATCGAAATCATTTCCCTGGACAAGGGCAAGGTCCTGTACGCCCGCAATGAGCACAAGCTGTTTACTCCCGCTTCCAACACCAAGCTGTTCACCACCGCGACGGCGCTGGCCCTGATTGGCCCCGACTATCGCTTTCGCACGACCGTCGAAACCACGGGGAACCTCGACAAGTATGGCCGGCTTACCGGCGATCTGATTCTGGCGGGGCACGGCGATCCCAACCTCTCCGGCCGGGTGCTGCCTTACAACCTGCATACCGAGCGCGACTCGCAGCCCATCAAGGTGCTCTCCGACCTCGCGGATGAGGTAGTGCGCAAGGGGCTGAAATTCGTGGACGGCGATGTGGTGGCCGACGATTCCTATTACGCGTTCGAACGCTATGGCGAAGGCTGGAGCCAGGACGACCTGGTGTGGGGCGATGGCGCGCCGGTTTCCGCGCTGACGATCAACGACAACGTGGTAGTGGTCAGCATTCTGCCCGCCGACCACATTGGCGACCGCGCCTTCGTCAGCGTTACTCCTTTTGCCGACTACTACCGCATTGACAACCGCATCATCACCACGCCGCCGGGCACTGGCCCGCGCAAGATCTACATCAACCGCGAGCCCGGTGCCCGCAGCATCACGTTATGGGGCAACATGCCGGTGGATGATGCCGGAGCCAAAGAAGCGCTGGCTATCGAGGATCCAGCCGATTACGCGGCCGATTTGTTCCGCCAATTGCTGGAGCAGCGGGGGGTGGTGATCTACGGGCGCACGCGCTCGCATCACACCGAACTAGCGAGCCTGTCCACGGTCACGGTCACCAGCGTGGCTTCGCGGGGGGGCGGCAGCTCATCCGCCACTTCGCCGGACCAGCGCGTGGTGCTGGCCAGTTACCAGTCGCAGCCGCTCGCCGAAGACTTGACCGTCATCAATAAGGTCAGCCAGAACCTGCACGCAGAACTGCTGCTGCGCCTGTTGGGGCGGGAGAAAGGCAATGCCGGCACCATCGAAGGCGGCAAAGAGGTGGTGCGGACCTTCCTTACCCAGCAGGTGGGTATCAGCCCCGACGAATTCGTTTTCTACGATGGCTCCGGGCTCTCCCGCGAGAACCTGGTTACGCCGCAGGCCATTGTGCAGTTATTGCAGTATGCCGCCAATCAGCCCTGGGCGCTGCTCTACGAAGGCACGCTGCCGGTGGCGGGAGTGGATGGCTCGCTGGCCGACCGCTTCAAGGGGACGCCGGGCATGGGCAAAGTACAGGGCAAAACGGGTTCACTCAATCACGTGAATGCGCTTTCCGGCTATGCCACCACCGCGAAAGGCGAAAAGATTGTGTTCTCCATCCTTACCAACAATCACCACCTTTCCGACTCCCAAGCCTTGAGCACGATTGACCAGATTGTGCTGGCGGCAATGCAGCAGTAGCTGGGGCTTCAGCCGCGCGAGCAGCGCACAAAGCGTTTCGGGTCGGCAACCTATCTAATCAAGAAGGGCAAGACGCGCGTATTCGGCTCAGTGCGAGAAGCGGGATCGCGTCGCGCAGGCACGCCCAGGCTGAGTTCTTCCCGGAACGGCGAAGGGTTCAGCCGGCACAACTCTCCCTTACGCCGCAAAATCATGGGACGAGAAGCGATCTTTTGCGGAAACTCAATGCTGGCGCGCGATCCGCTGCACAGGTACAACGAGAGCAGATCACACAATTGTAAGAGATCCAACAGGCGCTCCACCTCAGAGCGCGAGCGCGACTGGCGGCGAAAGCGCGCTTCGTCCTGTTGAGTTTCATTCGCTAAGAAGCGATGAAGCAGGGCCGAATCCTCGGGCGTATCCTCGACAGAATTCCGGCGGTATTCGGCCAGGCGGCGGAAATGGCCGCTCACCATCAGCCCACCGATGTTGCCGGCCTTCTCCTGCGCGCGGTGGATGGAATCGGTCCAGGCCTCCACGAAAATATTGACGGGCGCCTGCAGAAAAGAGAGCGGACGCCCCGAACTGTCACGTTGCCATTGAGGTGGAGCGCCTTTGCTTGCACCCCCGGCTTCGCCGCCGCCGTCGTATTGAGCCCAGCCGGCATCGTGCAGGGCGATGGCCTGCACCACGTCGGGATCCACCGCGGGAAAATCCGGTTCCGCAAAATGTGCTGCCAGGTCTGCAGCTAACGCGGCATGATCGGGCTGCGCAATCAGCCACCAGGCGGACGCGCTCTGCTGCTGGGTTACGGCTACGGCATTCCAGGCGGGCATTGGGTCGCAGGAAACCTGCGGAGTCGAGCTTAAGGGATGAAGAATCATCGCGGCCGCCGGGCACGCGCACGCTGCCGTGCGGGCATCGCGGCTGCAGCGGCCGGCCCAGTGCCGGTGGGGGGCTTGCGCATGCCGTCCAGCAGTTGCTTCAGCACCACCGCGTTGTTGTGTTCCACGTCGCGCGAGGCAAACAGGAGCGTCAGTTTGCTGCGCTCCTCGGCCAGGCCATAGAGTTCTTCCAAAGCTGCCGCCGCCGGGGGGCGGGATAACTCCTTGAGGTAGCGCTGGCGGAACATATCCCAGCGCTGGGGGCGGGCGTGAAACCAGCGCCGCAGTTCGTCGGAGGGGGCGAGTTCCTTTAGCCAGGTATGTACCGCCTCCTTGCGCACGCCACGAGGCCAAAGGCGGTCCACCAGCACGCGGGCGCCATCGCCGCGCACCGGCTTCTCGTAAACGCGTTTGACTGCGACCGGCATGAGCTTTGCTCTATTATTGTACGTTTCCGGGTGCCCCCATTGAGAAGCGTACTCCTGATCTGCTCTTCGGCCCTGCTCTTAGGCTTGCTCACGGGCTGTGATGTGGAACGGCGCAAAAGCGATGCTGAACTGGGGCTTAATGCGCAACAAGCCTCCGGCCGCCGGGTATTCGATTACGACTGCGCGCGCTGTCACGAGCCATACTCCTCCAAGGACCTGCAGGGGCCCAGCCTGCAGCATATGTTCAAGAAGCAATACCTGCCCAGCGGCCTGCCTGCCAATGACGACCGGGTCACTGAAGTGGTGCAGTACGGCAAGACCCACATGCCCGCGTTCGGCAATGTGCTGACCCCGCAGCAGATCAAAGACCTGCTGGCGTATTTACATACGTTATAACTCTCTCGGGAGACAGCCGCTCTCGGCTGCTTGGCGTCCGAAATCTAAGAATTGAGGCGAGGCAAAGCCTCGTCCCCACACATTTCGTCGTAAAATAGAGGCTTACATGGGGTCTTCCGCCGAACTGGTGCAGATCAGTCTCTCGCCGCAGCGGCCACAGCCCAAACCGGGCTGGCTGCGCGCCCGCGCTCCCGTTGGCGACAACTACCATGACCTGAAGACCTTGGCCCGCGGCCTGGGGCTGCACACCGTGTGCGAATCGGCGCAATGCCCCAACATTGGCGAGTGCTGGAACCACCGCACCGCCACCTTTATGCTGCTGGGCGACATCTGCACCCGGCGCTGCGGCTTCTGCGCCGTGCCCAAAGGCAAGCCCGGCCCCCTGGATTGGGATGAGCCCAGGCGCGTGGCCGAGGCGGTTGCCACGCTGGGGCTGAAGCATGCCGTGGTGACCAGCGTGAATCGCGATGACGACAACCTGGGCGGCGCCCGCATTTTTGCTCGGACCATCGAAGAAATCCGCAAGCTTACGCCGGAGTGCCGGGTGGAAGTCCTTATTCCCGACTTCCAGGGATGGGACGACGCGCTCAAAGTCGTGGTCGACGCGCGACCCGATGTGCTCAACCACAACACCGAGACTGTGCCTCGGCTGTACCGCGTAGTCCGATCTGGCGCCCGCTACGAGCGGACTCTCAAGCTGCTGGAAAATGCCAAGAAGTTTTCCCCAGGCATGGTGACCAAGTCCGGCGTGATGGCCGGCCTGGGAGAAGAGATGGCCGAACTGGTTGAGGTTTTCCGCGATCTGGGAGCGCGCGGAGTGGACCTCCTGACCGTAGGCCAGTACTTGCGGCCCTCGCGCGATCACCTGCCCATTGCCCGCTACTACACGCCAGACGAGTTCCTGTACCTAAAGAAGGAAGCGCTGCGCTTCGGCTTCCGCCATGTGGAATCGGGACCGTTGGTGCGCTCCAGCTATCATGCTCACGAGCAGGCGGAAGCGACGAAATCAGCTCCCAGTTGCTAGCTTCTGGCTTCCGGCTCAGCGCCCATCGGCACAGGCCAGACCTTCGCGTACCCTCCCGGATCTGTTCCGCGGCTGAACACTGATTGCTGAATGCTGTGTTGTGCCTCTACAATCCTTCCGCACTCACTTCCTCTTACGAGAGCAATCATGACCGTGTGGCACGTAGTGGGGGCTTTGGCCCTGGGTGTGGCTGTCGGCGTGTTTTCCGGACTTATCGGCGTAGGTGGCGGCATTATCCTTATCCCGGCGCTGATCTATATCTTTGGCATGGACCAGCACATGGCCCAGGGCACCTCTCTGGCCATGCTGTTGCCGCCGACCGGCGTTCTCGCTTTTATGGAGTACTACAAGGCAGGCAAGGTGAACTGGCAGCTAGGTTTGCTCATTGCCGGCGGGGTTTTTGTGGGCGGCTACTTCGGAGGAGCATGGGCGCAGGAAATCTCCGGCCCCACGTTGCGGAAGATTTTCGCCATTGCCATGGTGGCGACCGCCGCCAAGATGTTTATGCAAAAGTGAGAAGGCACAAACCGCAGAGGACGCCCAAGACGTTGAGGACCAGCGCCCCAGATTAAAAAAACTTCAAGCGTATGGTGAGGTACTTCTTTGGATTCTTGCGGATGGCCGCGATCAGGTCACGGGTCTCGGTCAACAAGCGGTCGGTGTTGTTGTACATGGAGGGATCCTGCAACAGCTTGCCCACTGTCCCCTGGCCGGAGTTGAGCTGCGTAGCCAGGGCATTGAGCTTGTTGACGGTGTCGTTCACCTTGGCGGCGAAGGCCTGGTCCTTGGTCACGAGCCCGAGGGTGCCCTTACCGGCGTTGACATCGGCCATGAGCTGGTTGGCTTGGGAGATGGTGGCATTGGCGTTGTTGTAGAGCGATGGATCCTTGATGAATTTGCCTACCGTGCCCTGACCGGAATTGATCTGGTCGAGGATGGCATTGAGTTTGTCCACACTCGCGTTTGCGCGGTTATAAAGATCGTCGTTCACAATCAGCTTTCCCAGGCTGCCCTGGCCCTCGGTAACGGCGGCGGCCACCTTCTGGAATTCCGCCAACGTGGTATTCAGGCGGTTGTAGAGGGCTTCGTCGTAAATCAGCTTGCCCACTGAGCCCTGGCCGCTTTGCACAAAGGAGACGATGCTGTCCACGCGCTGCAGCAATGCCTGAATGTTCTGCAGAGTGCTTTGGCTGGCGCGCACCATGTCGGTGAGGTCCGGGCGTTCATGGATGGGCAGCACGGCGCCACCCTGTGCCGGGGGCCCGTGCGCGGCGCGGCTGTCAATATCCACGAAAGTTTCACCCAGCACACCCTGAGTGCTGAGTTCGGCGGTGGAATCGGTGCGCACCGCGTCCGTGAACTTAGTGCTCACCGTCATCGCCACCTGTACGGGGGTCAGCCCATGCCCAGGGACGACTCGGATGGCCTTCACGTTGCCGATGTCCACCCCCTCCAGGCGCACGGGCGCGCCCACGCGCAGTCCGGAAGCATTATCGAAGTAGGAGAAGAGGGTGATCTTGTGGGTGAACAGCCCGCTTGAGCCGGTCATGAGGAAGATCAGAATGATGAGCACGATGCTGGCGAAGACCACCGTCAGCCCGACCCGCAGTTCCGACCATCTCAATTGCCTCTGGCTAGCCACTTTTCCCCTGAAAATCAGTAGCTATTCTGACGCTTCGGCGCCGGCATCGGAATTGTCAATCTAGGGGCCTCAGTTATGACCTGCGGGCCGCCGATGCAAGGCCTTAGGGCTGATATCACTCCTGCCATGACTCAAATTTAAGGCGATGATAACAGACGGCCAGAGCTAGGCTCCACGGGAGAGCGGCGTGCGCCGGAAGGTACCCGTGAGCAACAAGGCCAGGAGATAGGCGAGGGCGCCGCAGCTAAGCGTGAGGTTCAGGCCCACATGGATGGCAATCACGATGGCCAGCACCGAGCCCAGCACGCTGGAGGCCGCGTTCATGGCCCAGGCCCACTCAACCACCTGGGCCGGAGCGCCGTCCGCGGGTGCGATGGTGGCATCCTCCGCTTCTACCTTGTCTCCCGCCAGCCAGCGCAGTCCGGTGGGAAAGGGCATGCCCATGGCAAAGCCCAGAGGAATAAGCACGGCCGCGCTGATCACCAGCTTCAGGAAAAAGGGCAAGCCAACCAGCGAGCCCAGCAGGTGGTGCAGGACACCGACGTAAACCAGCAGCGCCGCTACGATCGCCACCAGCGGGATCTTCACCTGGCTGGGCTGAGACAACCAGCGGCGTGACACCATGCTCCCCGCACCGCTGGAAAGCATCAGCAGGAAGATGACGACCGTCAGCGCGTAGGTGGGATTGCCCAAAAACAGAACAAAACGCTGGATAAACGTGATCTCCACCAGGATATAGCCCAGGCCGACGGCAACGAAGTAGAGCAATTGCAGCGTTTGTCCGCCGCCTCCGCCGTGCAGGGCTAACGGCAGCACCAAGAAGAAAAGCACCGCGGCAATGGAAATGAGCAGCACCATCGCCAGCACTACCACCCCGAGGTTCACTTTCCAGTCAATTCCGCGGGCCAGCAGTTGCTTGTTCAGAATCTGCCGGGTCTTGAGGGTGAAAAAGAAGAACGGGGCATTGTCGGTGACTGGGGTTACGTTGAATTTGTAGTTCTGCGCGAAACCATACGGGTCATTGCTGGCGATGAGCTGGCCGAAGGCATTGTCCTGGGGCTGCGATGGCATGTATTGCGCCACCAGCCTGGTTTCAGCCAGGTGCGCCTGTACCGCGGCTTCCTCCTCCGCCGTGAAAGGAGTCTTCTTGGCCAGCACCACCACGGGGCGGCCGTCCACATTTAACGCCCCTTCGGAGACCACAATAAAGTTGCGGGCCGGGTTGGCCACGCCGATTTCATGCAGCGCCTGAATGGCGACCGCAAGCACGCGCAGGGCCTCGCGCGGCTCTTTGAATTCCCAGCGGGTTATGGCAATCATGCCATCTGGGTTCAGGTGTTGGAAATACTCTTTAAAAGCTTCCACCGTGTACAGGTTGTTTTCGCTAAGGGCGAAGGCCCCGGCGGCGGTGGAGGCCCAGGTATCCACCAGGGTCATCTGGATCACGTCGTAGCGCTGGCGGGAGTTGCGCACCCAGGAGCGGCCGTCGGCAATGTGAATGTGGACCTGGGGCAGGTCGTACAGGTGATGCGAGTAGTCGGCATAGCGGCCGCGCATCACGTTGTTGATGATGATGGGATTGATCTCAATGCCAGTGATGTTGCTGCTGCCGTTGGCCAGCGCGCGCATCACGTCCGGCCCGCCTCCAGGGCCGATAATGGCGTAGCTGCCGTGAGGTCGCAGCACATTGGTCACCGAGGGCGCCGTGGACATCATGGCCCTGTGCAGCGGCGTCTGCTCCCAGACTCTGGGATCGAAATTCATGATGGCGCTGTTGGCGTCGGCATCAATCACCACCCACTTGGAGCCGTCCTTCTTACGGTCCACTTCGATCCGCGAGATGGCGTTCCAGCGCACATATTCCACGGTGAAGTAATCGGAAATGCGGACACCTTTGGCGTAGATCACGTCCATCAGGCGGCCGGAGTAGTTGGCCGCGATCAGGGCAGCGAAAACCAGTGCGAGAACGACGCCAGCGCGACGCCCCCGCCTGGAAGGGGCCCAGGTCAGGGCGCCCACCGCCATAGCCAAGTCGGCAAAAACCACGGTATTCGGTCCGCCGATCCAGTTCAGCAGCGGAACCACGGCCAGGCAGGCCAGCGAACCGCCAACCAGGTCGGCGCCGTACAGCTGCGGAATACGCCGAGTCTCCCGCGCAAAGGCCACAGAGAACAGCAAGCCGGTAAAGAAAAACGGTATCGCCGAGAACAGGTAGATCGCGGTGAGGCGTTTGAAGTTGTAGCTGCTCAACTGCAGAGCCAC
>Ga0134128_10010416_pt1 | contig 11138 bp, 13 predicted proteins | sample KB31754_FD_96462 | JGI IMG/M metagenome (GOLD analysis project Ga0134128, IMG submission 96462) | Terrestrial soil microbial communities with excess Nitrogen fertilizer from Kellogg Biological Station, Michigan, USA - KB3-175-4 | ecosystem: Environmental > Terrestrial > Soil > Unclassified ...
CCGAAGCTTTCGCTGACCGAGCCGGGAAGGCCGACGATGACGATCACCGCCGATGCAGGAGTAATCGCCGGCGACCGCGAGCATGGCGAGTTCAAGGGTCACGTGCTCGTCCACCGCGATGCGGACGACGCGCCGACGCCGCCGGGCGCGACGCCGAGCGGACCGGTCACGCTGACGACGAGCCTTCTGCACGTCGACACGAAGGAGCAGCGCGTGACGACCGACCAGCCGGTGACGATCGAGGAGCCGCGTGGAATAATCCGCGGCCGAGGTCTCCAGTTCGACAACAAGGCGAAGCGCGTGCAGATCCAGTCGCACGTCAGCGGATCGCTTGCGCCGCAACACCCGGCACCGAAATGACGCAGTCCGGAACGTTCCGAAGCAAAGCGATCGCGGCGCTCGCCTGCGCGATCGCGCTCGTCGCGATGCCCGCTCACGCGGAAAAGGCCGATCGCGAGAAAAACATCAATTTCTCGGCCGATCAGCCGGTGGAGGTCGATTTCGACAAGCGTACAGGCACGCTGCGCGGCAACGTCGTCATCACGCAGGGCACGCTCACGATTCATGCCGATCGGATCAACTTCAAGCAGAACCCCGACGATTCGCTGTCCGCAACGGCATGGGGCAATCCAATCCGCTTCCGCGAAAAGAAGGACAACTCGGACGAGTATTACGAAGGCTATGCGCAACACGCGATCTACAACGGCCAGACGCACACGCTCGAGCTCTTCGACAACGCGCTGCTCAAGGAGGGCAACAACGAGTTCCGCGGCAATTACATCTCGTACAACAGCGAAACGAATTTCATGAAGGCCGAAGGCCGGCCGAACGCGCCCGGCGGCGAAGGACCGGGACCGCGCGTGCAGGGGGTGTTCGAGCCGCGCGCCGACAGTCCGCTCGGCGGCAAGAGCGCACCGAAGGGTGACGCGAAAGGCACGGGCGACGGCAAGGGTGGCGCCGGGAAATCGGATGCCAAGGGCGACGCGGCGAAGAGCGCGCCGAAGTCGGACGGCAAGACGTCGGACGGCGCCAAGGGGGCGCGCGCAAACGCGACCGCGAAGGCCGATCCGCCGCTCGCGCTGACGCCCGATGCGACGCTCTCCGCGAAGTGAACGCGCGCGCGGCCGTCGACACGACCATCGCGGGGGCCTTCGAGCAGCGCGCACCCCAGCCGCAACACGAGGATGCGAGCACGCTCGCGGCGGCGCACCTGCGCAAGCGCTACAAGGCGCGCACCGTCGTGCACGATGTCTCGCTCGAGGTGGCGAGCGGCGAGGTGGTCGGACTGCTGGGTCCGAACGGCGCCGGCAAGACGACGTGCTTCTACATGATCGTGGGCCTGATCGCCGCCGACGGCGGCGAGATCTCGCTCGACGGCGAGGATCTGTCGCGGCTGCCGATCCATCGCCGCGCGCGGCGCGGGCTTTCGTATCTGCCGCAGGAAGCGTCGATCTTTCGCAAGATGACGGTCGCGCAGAACGTGCGCGCGATCCTCGAGTTGCAGGACCTCGATCCCGACACGCTGTCGAATCGGCTCGACGCGCTGCTCGAGGATCTCACGATCTCGCACCTCGCCGACGCGCCGGCCGTGTCGCTGTCGGGCGGCGAGCGGCGGCGCGTCGAGATCGCGCGCGCGCTCGCGACGCGGCCGCGCTTCATCCTGCTCGACGAGCCGTTCGCCGGCGTCGATCCGATCGCGGTCCTCGACATCCAGAAGATCATCGGCTTCCTCAAGGAGCGGGGGATCGGCGTCCTGATCACCGACCACAACGTGCGCGAGACGCTCGGCATCTGCGACCGCGCGTACATCATCAACGAAGGGCGGGTGCTCGCATCGGGCGCGCCGGGCGAGATTGTCTATAATGAGGACGTCCGGAAAGTCTATCTCGGGGAGCACTTCCGGCTCTGATTCGCGCTCCCCTGCAAGAAAGCGCGTTCGTCGGTGAAACAGACGCTCCAGCTCAAGCTATCGCAGCACCTCACGCTGACGCCGCAGCTGCAGCAGTCGATACGGCTGCTGCAATTGTCGACGATCGAGCTCAATGCCGAGGTGGAGCGCATGCTGCAGGAAAATCCGCTGCTCGAACGCGCCGAGGTCGAGGAGGATCGCATCGCGGCCGAGGTGCCGCTGTCGGGCCCCGGACGCCTCAGTGACGGCGCCGAGCGCAGCCACGAGGTCGCCGCCAGCGACACCGCGTCCGAAATCCGGGCGACGCGCGACGACGCGCCGGAAGTGGCCGACTTCGCCGACTATGGCAGCGGCGGCGGTGGCGACAGCGACTGGGGTGGCGGCAACGCGAACGACGACGACGATTTCCTGCCGCAGCAGATCGCGACGTCGACGCTGCGCGATCATCTGAACGGGCAGCTCGCGCTGCTCAACCTGCCGCTTCGCGACCGGCATATCGTCACCGCACTGATCGATGCGCTCGACGACGACGGCTATCTCGCGACGCCGCTCGAGGAGATCGCCGAGCTTTTTCCATCGGAGCTCGAGATCGAGGCCGACGAGCTCAACATCGCGCTCAAGTACGTGCAAAGCTTCGAGCCGTCGGGTGTCGGCGCTCGCGATTGCGCCGAGTGCCTCGCGCTGCAGCTGCGTGCGTTGCCGGCGGGCACGCCGTTCCTCGCCGATGCATTGAAGGTCGTCGACGGCAACCTCGCGCTGCTCGCCAACCGCGATTTCACGAAGCTCAAACGGCTGCTGCATACCGACGACGCCGGCGTGCGCGGCGTGCGCGACCTGATTCGCAGCCTCAATCCGCGGCCGGGCGCCGCGTTCGCCAAGGCCGAGGCGAACTACGTCATTCCCGACGTGGTCGTACGCAAGGTCAGGAATCAGTGGGTCGCCTCGCTGAACGAGGCGGCGATGCCGAAGCTGCGGTTGAACCGCATCTATGCCGACATCCTCACCCGCAATCGCGAAAGCTCGAACCAGCAGCTTGCCGCGCAGTTGCAGGAAGCCAAGTGGCTGATCCGCAACGTGCAGCAGCGCTTCGACACGATCCTGCGCGTCGCCAAGGCAATCGTCGAGCGCCAGCGCCGCTTCTTCGAGCACGGCGAAGTCGCGATGCGTCCGATGGTGCTGCGCGAGATCGCCGACATGCTGTCGCTGCACGAATCGACGATCTCCCGCGTCACGACCCAGAAATACATGCTGACGCCGCGCGGCACGTTCGAGCTCAAGTATTTCTTCGGCAGCCACGTCGCGACCGACACCGGCGGCGCGGCCTCGGCGACGGCGATTCGCGCGCTGATCAAGCAATTGATCGCGGCCGAGGATGCGAAGACGCCGCTCACCGACAGCAAGATCGCCGACATGCTCGGCGAGCAGGGCATTCTCGTCGCGCGCCGCACGATCGCGAAATACCGCGAGGCGCTGCAGATTCCGCCTGTGAACATGCGGAAAGCGCTCTGAATGATCGCCCCACGCTTGTCGCTTCGCGACTGCGCTGCCCTCCGCGCGGGCGCGAGCGCCTTGGGGCGCCCCGGCGGCGCTCGTTAGCCGGAGGTCGAAGACGACTCGTTCGTCGACCCTTGCCGCGCCGATCGCGCACGACGGAGCCGCCAGTCGGCCCCGATCCCAGCCGCCTTTCGCTTCGCTCCATCCGATTTTCACGAGTCGATTGCCTGCCGTGCCCAGGGGCGCGAGCGGCGCGTCCGGTTGCGCCGCGCCGCGAATGCTCTTGTGCGCGTTCCCGGCGCGATCCGCCGTCATCGCAGCAACGAAGGAGAGCACGATGAATCTGCACATCACCGGACATCATCTCGACATCACGCCCGCGATCCGCGACTACGTCAACGCGAAGCTCAACCGGATCAACCGGCATTTCGATCATGTCATCGATGTGAGTGTCGTGCTCACCGTGGACAAGCTGCAGCACAAGGTGGAGGCCACCGCGCACGTCCGCGGCAAGGACCTGCACGTCCAATGCATCGATGCCGACATGTACGCGGCGATCGACGGGCTCGCCGACAAGCTCGATCGCCAGGTGCTCAAGTACAAGGAGCAGATCAGGGATCATCGCGCCGACGCCGAGGCGATCAAGCACCAGTCCGTCGGCAGCGATACCGAAGGCTCGCACTGAAGCTTCGGCAGCGCCGGGCGGGATTTTCGGCGCGTTCTACGTATAATCGGCGGGTTTGCATGGAGCGGCTCGACGCATACCCGGTTTCGTGAATCAGATCGCGGCACTGCTGCCGGCCTCGAACATCATCGTCGACCTCGACGTCGCGTCGAAGGCAGCGCTGTTCGGCGCGATGGGCGAGGTGTTCGAGCGAAGCGCGAACCTGCCGCGTGCAAGCGTCGCCGCCAGCCTTTCGGCGCGCGAGAAGCTGGGCTCGACGGGACTCGGCCAGGGCATCGCGATTCCACACGGACGGATCGCGCGCCTGCCCGCGGCGATCGGCGCCTTCGCGCGACTGCGCGCGCCGATCGCGTTCGACGCGCCCGACGGCAAGCCGGTCGATCAGGTCTTCGTGCTGCTCGTGCCCGAGCAGGCGACGGACCAGCACCTGCAACTCCTGTCGGAGCTCGCGCAGATGTTTTCGGAGCGCGCCTTTCGCGATCGCTTGAGCGCGGCGAACGACGAGGCTGCGCTCGCCGCGGTCTTCGGCGACTGGCAGCCACGCTGAACGATGAAACGTCCCGCCACGCTCGCTTCGCCCCAGGGGCCGGATCAGTCGGTCGGGGCGGCCCTTCCCGACTGAGGTCGCACGTGCGCCAGGTCAGCGTCGAACGTTTCCTCGAGGACAACCGCGAGAAGCTCGGCCTCGTGTGGCTCGCGGGCCGCGACGGCGGCGACCGGATGCTCGTCGGCGAAAGCGCGCTGCGGCCGAGGATCGGACAGATCGGGCACATGAACCTGATCCATCCGTTCCGCGTGCAGATCCTCGGCGCCGCGGAGCTCGCGTACCTGCGCGCACTGCCTGAGGACGAGCTCAACCGCTCGATCAACCGGATGTTCACGACGGAGCTCGCCGCGATCGTCGTCGGCAACGGCGAGCAGGTGCCGCGACACCTGCTCGACATGTGCAACCAGCACCGGATCGCGCTCGTCACGTCGCAGCAGCCGTCGCCGCACATCGTCGACGTGTTCCGCATCTACCTGTCGCGCGTGCTTGCCGAATCGACGACGCTGCACGGCGTGTTCCTCGACGTGCTCGAGCTCGGCGTGCTGATCACCGGGGCATCGGCGATCGGCAAGAGCGAGCTCGCGCTCGAGCTGATCTCGCGCGGCAACGGGCTGATCGCCGACGACATCGTCGAGCTCTACCGGATCTCGCCCGATACCATCGAGGGTCGCTGCCCGGCGGTGCTGCGCGATTTCCTCGAGGTGCGCGGCATCGGCATCCTGAACATCCGCACGATCTTCGGCGAAACGGCCGTGCGTCCGCACAAGCTGCTGCGGCTCATCGTGCACCTCGAGGATCACGGCAACGAGGCGTTCTCCGATCTCGACCGGCTGCAGGTGAACGCGACGTTCCAGGAAGTGCTGTCGGTGCCGATCCGCAAGGTGACGATTCCCGTCGCCGCCGGCCGCAACCTCGCCGTGCTCGTCGAGGCCGCCGTGCGCAACTTCGTGCTCAATCAGCGCGGCATCGACAGCACGAAGGAGTTCATCGAGCGCCAGCAGAAGTTGATGGATGAAGGGGATTAGGGGCGATGTTCCCTCGCTCCCCGCTCCTCGATCCTCGATCCTAGCCGCCCATGGACCTCATGCTCATCGGCGGCGTCTCCGGCTCGGGCAAGAACGTCGCGCTCGCCGCGTTCGAGGATGCCGGGTACTACGCGGTCAACAACCTGCCCGTTCCGCTGCTCGAGCAGACGGCGACGTATCTGGAGCGCGCGGGACAGCAGCGCGTCGCCGTCGCGCTCGACGTCAAGACCGGGCCGGGCCTGCCCGGGCTCGCCGACGCGATGGCCGCGCTGTCGCAACGCGGCTGGCAGGTGCGTCTGCTCTACCTCGATGCGACGGTCGAGACGCTCGTCAAGCGCTTCTCGGAGACGCGCCGGCGCCATCCGTTCTCGAGCGGCGATCGCACGCTGACCGAAGCGATCGAATACGAGCGCGACCTCCTCGCTCATGCGCGCCAACTCGGCATCACGTTCGACACGTCGGAGTTGCCCGCCGCGAGCCTGCGCGGATGGATCAAGGATTTCGTCTCCGTCGATCCATCGCAGATCACGCTGCAGGTCGAGTCGTTCGGCTTCAAGCACGGCGTGCCGCTCGATGCCGACCTCGTCTTCGACGCACGCTGCCTGCCCAATCCGCACTACGAGCCCGCGCTTTCGCCGCTGACCGGCAAGCACGCCGACGTCGTCGCATTTCTCGAGGCGATTCCCGAAGTCGAGCGGATGTACGGCGACATCTATCACTTCGTCGCGAGCTGGCTCCCCGATTACGCGCGCGACAATCGCAATTACCTGACGGTCGCGATCGGCTGCACCGGCGGCCAGCATCGCTCCGTGTATCTGGTCGAACGGCTCGCGCAGGCGTTCTCGCCGCGCTACCAGGTGCTCGTACGCCACCGCGAGCTCGCGCCCGGCGACGTGACGGCCGCGCGTGCGCCGACGAAGCCGACTGCGACGTGACGAAGCTCGAATCGCTGCCGCTCTTCCCGCTTCGTACCGTGCTCTTTCCGGGCGGTGTGCTGCCGCTCAAGGTGTTCGAGCAGCGCTACATCGAGATGACGAAGGCGTGCCTGCGCGACGAGCGGCCGTTCGGCGTGTGCCTGATCATCGAAGGCGACGAGGTCGCGCGCGGCGACGGCACGATGCTGCAGATCGCAAGCGTCGGCACGCTCGCGCGCATCACGAACGTCGACATGCCGCAGACAGGCATCCTGCACGTCGCAACCGTCGGCGGAGCGCGCTTCGAGGTGCGCGGCCGCACGCCCGACACGCTCGGCCTGCTCGTCGGCGACGTCGCGATGATCGACGACGAGCCGCCGCATTCGCTCGCCGAAGCGTACGCGCCGCTCGCGCGCCTGCTCGAGCTCATCGCGACGCGCGTCGGTCCGCAGAATTTTCCCGCCGAGACGCATTACGACGACGCGACGTGGGTTGGGTGTCGTTTGGCCGAGCTTCTGCCGTTGCCGCTCGCGATCAAGCAGAGCATGCTCGAAGTGAGCGACGCGAACGTGCGCCTCGCGGCGCTCGCGCAGTTTCTCGAGCGCCAAGGCGTGTTGCAGGCCGTATAATTTCGCGCATGGCCGGCCACAGCAAATGGGCGAACATAAAGCACAAGAAGGCCGCCGCCGATGCAAAGCGCGGCAAGGCTTTCACGCGCCTCATCAAGGAGATCACGGTTGCCGCGCGCCTGGGCGGCGGTGATCCGTCGGCCAATCCGCGGCTGCGCCTCGCGATGGACAAGGCGACCGACCACAACATGCCGAAGGACACGATCGAGCGCGCGATCAAGCGCGGCGCGGGTGGCCTCGAAGGTGTGAACTACGAGGAAATCCGCTACGAAGGCTACGGCATCAATGGCGCCGCGGTGATCGTCGACTGCATGACGGACAACCGCACGCGCACCGTCGCCGACGTGCGGCATGCATTCTCGAAACATGGCGGCAACCTCGGCACCGATGGCTCCGTCGCATTCCTGTTCCGACACGTCGGGCAGATCGTCTTCGCACCCGGCAATGCGGAAGACAAGGTGATGGAAGCCGCGATCGATGCTGGCGCCGACGACGTCGTCACGCACGGGGACGGCAGCATCGAGGTGCTCGCGGCGCCGAACGACTTCATCGCCGTCAAGGACGCTCTCGTCAGGGCAGGCCTCAAGCCCGAATTCGCCGAAGTCGTGATGAAGCCGATCACCGAGGTCGACATGCGCGGCGAGGACGCGCAGCGGATGCAGAAGCTCTTGGACGCGCTCGAATCGCTCGACGACGTGCAGGACGTCTACACGTCGGCCGCGATCGAGGACGCGTAGCGGGCCGAAAGCGGCGGGGCGCGCCATCGGCGTACGGCGCATCCTCGGCATCGATCCCGGGCTTCGCGTCACGGGCTTCGGCATTCTCGAAGCCGAAGGCAACGTGCTCGTCTACGTAAAGAGCGGCTGCATTCGTGCGGCGGGCAGCAGCCTCCCCGTCCGGCTCGGCGTCATCGTCCGCGACCTCGCGCACGTGATCGCCGAGGAGCGCCCCACGGAGGTCGCTGTCGAGAAGGTGTTCGTCAACATCAATCCGAATTCGACGCTCCTGCTCGGGCAGGCGCGCGGCGCCGCGATCGCGGCCGCCGTGCTCGCCGGCTTGCCGGTGACCGAATACACGGCGGGGCAGGTCAAGCAGGCGGTCGTCGGTGTCGGCCGTGCGCGCAAGCCGCAGGTGCAGGAGATGGTGCGCCGACTGCTCGCGCTGCCCGGCACGCCCACCGCCGACGCGGCGGATGCGCTCGCCGCCGCGATTTGTCATGCGCATGCATCGACCGGCGTCGGCACGCTGGCGCGACGCGGCTATCGCGTGCGCAGCGGCCGACTGCTCGTGACTTAAACGAAAGCAGGGGTCGAAGATGACTTTCGCGAAACATCGGCAAATCCCCGCAGCTCCGGGAGAAAGTCGTCTCTGACCCTGCTTTCGCGCGGTAGAATGCGGGCCCATGATCGGCCGCCTTTCCGGCATCCTCCTCGAGAAGAATCCCCCGCAGCTTGTGCTCGACGTCCAGGGCGTCGCCTACGAAGTCGACGTGCCGATGAGCACGTTCTACCACCTGCCCGGCAACGGCGAGCGCGTGACGCTGTTCACGCACTTCGTCGTGCGCGAGGACGCGCATCTTCTGTATGGATTCGGCAGCGAAAGCGAGCGCCGCGCATTCCGCCAGTTGCTGAAGGTGAACGGCATCGGCGCGAAGATCGCGTTGTCGGTGCTGTCCGGATTGTCGGTCGCGGAGCTAGCGCAAGCGATCACGCTGCAGGAAACGGGACGGCTGATGCGCGTGCCGGGCATCGGCAAGAAGACCGCCGAGCGCCTGATGCTCGAGCTCAAGGACAAGCTCGGCGCCGACGTCACGCAAACGGTCGGTGTGAATCGCGCGCCGCCTGCGACGTCGGATATCATGCACGCGCTCGTCGCGCTCGGTTACAGCGAGCGCGAAGCGACGGCGGCGATCAGGCAATTGCCCGAAGGCGTGGCGGTCGCCGACGGTATCCGGCAGGCGCTCAAGCTGCTTGCGAAACCGTGAAACGCAACCAGCGCGCGCGCCTGCGGGCAGCGCCTCAATCCGACCTTCGATGGCGATCGAGCACGACGAACTGACGCGAATCGTTGCGACGAACAGCGCGGGCACGCAGGAAGAAGCGCTCGAGCGTGCGCTGCGGCCGCGCCGGCTCGACGAGTACATCGGCCAGCAGAAGATCCGTGAGCAGTTCGGCATCTTCATCGAGGCGGCACGAAGGCGCTCTGACGCGCTCGACCACGTGCTGCTGTTCGGCCCGCCCGGCCTCGGCAAGACGACGCTGTCGCACATCGTCGCGCACGAACTCGGCGTGAATCTTCGCCAGACGTCGGGACCGGTGCTCGAGCGTCCCGGCGATCTCGCGGCGCTCCTCACGAACCTCGAGCCGCGCGACGTGCTCTTCATCGACGAAATCCATCGGCTCTCGCCGGTCGTCGAGGAGATCCTCTATCCGGCGCTCGAAGACTTCCAGATCGACATCATGATCGGCGAAGGACCGGCGGCGCGCAGCGTGAAGATCGACCTGCCGCCGTTCACGCTCGTCGGCGCGACGACGCGCGCGGGGATGCTCACCAATCCGCTGCGCGACCGCTTCGGGATCGTCGCGCGGCTCGAGTTCTATTCGCCGGAGGAACTGACGCAGATCGTGACGCGCTCGGCGCGCCTCCTGTCGATGAAGGTCGACCCCGAGGGCGCACTGGAGATCGCGCGGCGCTCGCGCGGCACGCCGCGGATTGCGAACCGATTGCTGCGTCGCGTGCGCGACTACGCCGAAGTGCGCTCGACGGGCGACGTCACGCGCAGTGTTGCCGATGCGGCGCTGTCGATGCTCGACGTCGATGCGTCGGGCCTCGACGCGATGGATCGCAAGCTCCTGTCGACGGTGCTCGACAAGTTCGGCGGCGGGCCCGTCGGCGTCGACAATCTCGCCGCCGCGATCGGCGAGGAGCGCGACACGATCGAGGACGTGCTCGAGCCCTACCTGATTCAGCAGGGGCTCCTGCAGCGGACGTCGCGCGGACGCGTCGCGACGGCGCTCGCCTATCGTCATTTCGGATTGGCCGCGCCTGCCAGCGGCGGCGATCTGTTTCCCGGATCGTGAAGCCTTCGCGTTTTGCTTTCCCGATCCGCGTCTACTACGAGGACACCGATGCCGCCGGCGTCGTCTACTACGCGAACTACCTGCGCTACATGGAGCGGGCGCGCAGCGAATGGCTCGAAGCGCTCGGCTTTCCGCTCGCCGCGTTCGAGCGCGAGCATGCCGTCGCGTTCGCCGTGCACCGCGCAACGATCGATTTCCTGCGGCCGGCGCGATTGGACGATCGACTTGCGGTCTCCGTCACGGCGCGCGACCACGGCGCATGCCGCCTCGTCGTCGCCCAGCGCGTCGAACGCGACGACGAAGTGCTCGTGAAGGCCGAGATCACGCTGGCGTGCGTCGATCCGGCGCGCTTTCGTCCCGCACGCATCCCCGCGGCGCTTGCGCGCGTGCTGCAAGTCCATCGCCCGACATCAGGAAAATGCCACTAGCGTGAACGTGCACACCGACCTTTCCTTCCTGACGCTGATCGTCCATGCATCGGTCATCGTCCAGGGCATCATCGCGCTGCTCGCGCTGCTGTCGCTTTGGTCGTGGTGGCAGATCTTTCTCAAGATCTTCCAGCTTCGCCGCATCGCGCGCGACACCGACGCCTTCGAGGACGAGTTCTGGCAGGGCGGAAGCCTCGAGACGCTTTACCGGCAGGCGGGCGCGGCGCAGGTCGGCGGCGGGCTCGAGCAGATCTTCACCGCGGGCTTCCGCGAGTTCTCGAAGCATCGCCGGCAGGGAAGCGCGGCCGACGTGACGCTCGATGCCGCGCGACGCGCGATGCGGGCGACCTACCAGCGCGAGATCGACGCGATCGAGGCGCACCTGGCCGGCCTCGCGACCGTCGGTTCGGTGTCGCCGTACATCGGC
>Ga0134128_10010417_pt1 | contig 11137 bp, 10 predicted proteins | sample KB31754_FD_96462 | JGI IMG/M metagenome (GOLD analysis project Ga0134128, IMG submission 96462) | Terrestrial soil microbial communities with excess Nitrogen fertilizer from Kellogg Biological Station, Michigan, USA - KB3-175-4 | ecosystem: Environmental > Terrestrial > Soil > Unclassified ...
ACGGGCCAGGGTGGTGCGCAACATGGCGGCGACCCAGCTGGGCATTCCCGCCCAGGTGTTCGACCTCGTCGATCTGGCTCCCACCTTCGTCAGCGAGAAGACCCGAAACGCGTTGCAGGGCACTGGAATACAGATTCCGGAGTTCTCCTTCTACGCCCCCCGGCTCTGGCGGTACTGGGCGGAGCACCTCGATCCGGATCGCGCCCGCCGCGACGATCCGCAAGGACCGTTGCAGGGTCGGCACGTCATCATCACCGGCGCATCCAGCGGCATCGGCCGAGCATCGGCCATCGCGATCGCCGAGCGCGGCGCCACCGTGTTCGCACTGGCCCGCAACGGCGCGGCGCTGGACCAGCTGGTCGCCGAGATCCGTGCCAATGGTGGTGTCGCCCATGCCTTTACCTGCGATGTCACCGATTCCGCGTCGGTGGAGCACACCGTCAAAGACATCCTGGGACGCTTCGAGCATGTCGATTACCTGGTGAACAACGCCGGCCGTTCCATCCGCCGTTCGGTCGTCAACTCCACCGACCGGCTGCACGATTACGAACGGGTGATGGCGGTCAACTACTTCGGCGCGGTGCGGATGGTGCTGGCGCTGCTACCCCATTGGCGCGAGCGGCGATTCGGTCACGTCGTCAACGTGTCGAGCGCCGGCGTGCAGGCACGCAACCCCAAATACAGCTCCTACCTACCGACCAAGGCGGCGCTGGACGCGTTCTCCGACGTGGTCGGCTCCGAGGTGCTGTCCGACCACATCACCTTCACCAACATCCACATGCCGCTGGTGCGCACCCCGATGATCGTGCCGTCGCACCGGCTCAACCCGGTGCCGGCGATCAGCCCCGAGCGCGCGGCGGCGATGGTGGTGCGCGGGCTGGTGGAAAAGCCGGCGCGCATCGACACCCCGCTGGGCACGCTCGCCGAAGCCGGAAATTACTTCGCCCCCAGGACTTCTCGACGAATCCTGCACCAGCTCTATCTCGGCTATCCCGACTCGGCCGCGGCGCGCGGCCAGGCCGCGGGTCCTGCGCCGGCGCAACGGGCCGCACGCCGCAAGCCCAACCGGCCCGTCCGCGCCGTCACCGGCGGCATCCGCGCGCCCCGGGGAGTCAAGCGGCTGGTCCGCCTGGTGCCCGGCGTGCACTGGTAGTCATTTCTGCAGCGTGAACTGATTGACGTCGATGTATCCGACGCGGAACATCTCAGCGCAGCCGGTCAGGTATTTCATGTACCGCTCGTAGACTTCCTCGGACTGCACCGCGACGGCCTCGTCCTTGTGGGCCTGCAGCGCGGCGGCCCAGATGTCGAGCGTCTTCGCGTAGTGCGGCTGCAGCGACTGCACGCGGCTCACGGTGAAACCGTTCGCGGTCGCGCGCTCCTGCACCATCGGTATCGACGGCAGCCGCCCGCCCGGGAAGATCTCGGTCACAATGAATTTGACGAATCGGGCGAAGAGAAACGATAAGGGCATGCCGCGCTCGGCCATCTCCGTCGGGTGCAGCCCGGTGATGGTGTGCAGCAGCATGATCCCGTCGTCGGGCAGCAGGTCGTGCGCCAGGGTGAAGAACGCGTCGTAGCGCTCGTGCCCGAAGTGCTCGAAGGCGCCGATGCTGACGATCCGGTCGACGGGCTCGTCGAACTGCTCCCAGCCCTCCAGCAGGACCCGCGCGGAACGGGGGCTCCCCGACCGTGCGATCAACCGCTCGACGTGGTCGGCCTGGTTGCGGCTCAGGGTCAGGCCGACGACATTGACGTCGTAGCGTTCCACCGCGCGCATCATGGGGGCGCCCCACCCACAGCCGACGTCGAGCAACGTCATGCCCGGTTGCAGCCCAAGTTTGCCGAGGGCGAGATCGATCTTGGCGATCTGGGCTTCTTCCAGCGTCATGTCGTCACGCTCGAAGTAGGCGCAGCTGTACGTCTGGGTCGGGTCGAGGAATAGCCGGAAGAAGTCGTCCGACAAATCGTAGTGGGCCTGCACGTCGTCGAAGTGCGGCGCTAGCTCCGACCCCTCGGGGGGCTCCGACGTCGTGGGCATGATGCCAGCCTAACCACCGATTTGGCTATCGTGTACACGGTGAACGCTCCCGTTTTCGTCGACGTCGATACCGGCGTGGACGACGCGCTGGCGCTGATGTACCTGTTCGCCAGCCCGGACGCCGAGGTGGTCGGCATCGCCTCGACCGGGGGGAACGTCTGCGTGGAGCAGGTTTGCGAAAACAATCTGGGCCTGCTGCGGCTGTGCGATGTCGACGGCATACCGGTTTCCAAGGGTTCTGATCAGACCCTGACCGGGCCGATGCGTCTGCCCTCCAAAGTCCACGGCCCCAGGGGATTGGGCTACGCCGACCTGCCGCCGGGTTCCCACCGGCTCACCGACTACGACTCGGCCGGCGCCTGGGTGCGCGCGGCGCGCGCCCACCCCAGTGAGCTCATCGGCGTGGTGACGGGCCCGCTGACCAATCTGGCGCTGGCGCTGCGCGCCGAGCCCACGCTGCCGACGCTGCTGCGCCGGCTGGTGATCATGGGGGGTTCCTACGACCACCGGGGCAACACCACCGCGGTGGCGGAATGGAACATCAGCGTGGACCCCGAGGCCGCGGCCGAGGTGCTGGCGGCGTGGGGTCGTGAAGCCATTGAGCAGCAGCGGCTTCCGATCCTGTGCGGCCTGGACTTGACGCGCAGGGTCGCGATGACGCCGGAGCACCTGGCGCGGCTGGCGGGCGCCGCGGAGTCGACGACGACGCGGCTGAGCGAGCACGACGAACGCGGAACCCGGTCGAACGCGTCCAATCCGCTGATCCGGGTGATCGAGGACGCGACGCGGTTCTACCTGGAGTCCTATCACGAACTCGGCCACGGGTATCAGGCACATATGCACGATCCGTTGGCCGCCGCCGTCGCGCTGGATCCGGAGCTCGTGACGACCCGTCCGGCGACGGTGGACATCGAGCTGACCGGGACCCTGACCCGCGCCATGACGGTGACCGACTGGTCGGGTCGTCGAGAGCCCAACGCCCTGATCGGGATTGACCTCAAAGATGGGAACGCGGCGGCGTTCTTCGATCGGTTCATCGAACGGGTGGGCCCCTTTGCGCGCCGATTAGCCGGTACGCCATGAAGATTCGTGCCATCGAGCTGATCCGCGCGGGATGGGGCGGCGTGCTGCTGGCCGCCCCCGCCGAGGTGCTGGGCCACATTCATGGGGTGCGGGTGGATCGCAGGGCGGTCATCGTCACCCGGATCCTGAGCGCACGCCATCTGGTCCAGGCGCTGTTGTCGGGGGTCGACCCCGGTCCGGAGGTGCTGGCGGCCGGGGTCTGGGTCGACACGGTGCACTCGGCGACCGCGCTCGGCCTGGCCGTCGTCGACCGGCGCCGGGCCCGCGGCGGGGTGACCGACGCCCTGGTCGCGGCGTCGTGGGCGGCCCTGGGCTGGCGCCACCTGCGCACCGGGAAAGCCAGGACCGACGGTGTGCGTGGCCGCGACCGGCTGGCGCGCGCCGTGGTGGGCGCCCTGCCCGGCGGTCGCGGGCTGATGGCACGAGCTCAAGCGGTGCGCGCCCAATAACGGCAGAGACCATGAGAGGTTGTGTGTTCATAATTTGGTGTGGCGCTCGACGTCAGCGTTGACGGCTCAAGTGAAAGGTTTCGTGAGTCATGGCGGAGCTGATTACCGGTAAGACGCTGCCGAATGTGGTCGTCACTGGCTTCGCTATGACGACCGCGTTGGCAACGGACGCCGAGACCACCTGGAAGCTGTTGCTGGACAGCCAAAGTGGTATCCGCACGCTCGAGGACCCGTTCGTCGAGGAGTTCGACCTGCCGGTGCGCATCGGCGGACATCTGCTGGAGGACTTCGACAGCCAGTTGACCCGCGTGGAGCTGCGTCGAACCGCTCACCTGCAGCGGATGTCCACCATTCTGGGCCGGCGGGTCTGGGAGAACGTCGGGCGTCCCGAGGTCGACTGCGACCGCTTGTTGGTGTCCATCGGCACCGGTCTGGGTCCGTCGGAAGAGTTGGTCTTCAGCTATGACGACATGCGCGCTCGCGGCCTGAAGGCCGTCTACCCGCTCGGGATCCAGAGATTTATGCCCAACGGAGCTGCCGCGGCGGTGGGGCTGGAGCGGCACGCCAGAGCCGGTGCGATCACCCCGGCGTCGGCGTGCGCGTCGGGCTCCGAGGGCATCGCGCAGGCCTGGCGCAACATCGTGCTCGGCGAGGCCGACATCGCCATCTGCGGTGGCGTCGAGGCCAAGATCGAGGCGGTGCCGATCGCGGCGTTCGCCCAGATGCGCACCCTGATGTCGACCGAGAACGACGACCCGGTCGGCGCCTGCCGCCCGTTCGACCGTGACCGCACCGGCTTGGTGTTCGGCGAGGCAGGCGCGCTGATGGTCATCGAGACCGAGGAACACGCCAAGGCCCGCGGCGCCAACATTTTGGCCCGCATCATGGGCGCCGGAATCACCTCCGACGGCTACCAGATGATGGCCCCGGAGCCTAGCGGCGAACGCGCCGGGCACGCGATGTCCCGCGCGATTCAGGTCGCCGGGCTGACACCGGGCGATATCGGCCACGTGAACGCCCACGCGACCGGGACCGCGGTCGGCGATCTCGCCGAGGCCAGGGCCATCAACAACGCGCTGGGCAGCAACAAGCCGGCGGTTTACGCGCCCAAGGCTGCGCTGGGTCACTCGGTGGGTGCGGTCGGTGCGGTGGAATCCATCCTGACCGTGCTCGCGCTGCGCGATCAGGTGGTGCCGCCGACGCTGAACCTGGAAAACCTCGACCCCGAGATCGACCTGGACGTGGTGGCGGGCAAGCCGCGGCCGGGCAACTACGAGTACGCGATCAACAACTCGTTCGGGTTCGGCGGACACAACGTGTGCATCGCTTTTGGGCGATACTGACAGCGGCTCAGACCGCAGGCGCCGGATTCCGGGCCCTCGTTTGGCGGGGGAAGCACGGGGTAAAGCAGCGATTATGGCTTTCGCCGATTATCAAAACGAGCTGTACGACCAGTCGCTGCACGGCAATCCGCCGCAGTACCCGATCAGGTTCGACGAGCTGGAGGAAAAGGCGTCGGCGGCGATGACGCCGAAGGTGCGGCAGTACGTGGCCGGCGGCGCCGGTGACGAGCACACCCAGCGCGCCAACTGCGCGGCCTTCAGGCGGTGGGGCCTGTATCCGCGGATGGGGATCGCCCCCGAGCAGCGCGACATGTCCGTCGAGCTGTTCGGCATGCGGTTTCCGTCTCCGATTTTCATGGCGCCCATCGGCGTCATCGGGGTGTGCGACCCGGACGGCCACGGGGACATACTCTGCGCACGGGCCTCGGTCCGCACCGGCGTCCCGTTCTTCGTGGGAACGCTCACGTCCGACCCGATGGAAGATGTCGCCGCCGAACTGGGCGATACCCCGGCGTTTTTCCAGCTGTACACGCCGCCGGATCGCAAGATGGCCGCCAGCCTGGTGCACCGCGCCGAGGCCGCCGGCTTCAAAGGCATCGCCGTCACGCTGGACACCTGGGTCACCGGCTGGCGGCCCCGTGACCTGAGCGGCGGGAACTACCCCCAGGTGCCCAGCGGATGCCTGGCCAACTACACCAGCGATCCGGTTTTTCGCGCCAACCTGAGCCGGGGCGAAGACGCCACCGAGGCGGCGGTGCGCAAGCTGCCGATTTTCGGCGGCCCCTTCCGGTGGGAGGACCTGGAGTGGTTGCGGGCGGAGACCGACCTGCCGCTGATGGTCAAGGGCATCTGCCACCCCGAGGACGTTCGTCGCGCCAAAGACATTGGCGTGGATGGTATTTACTGCTCCAATCACGGCGGGCGGCAAGCCAACGGCGGGCTGCCCTGCCTGGATTGCCTGCCCGATGTGGTCGAGGCCGCCGATCCGATGCCGGTGCTGTTCGACTCGGGTGTGCGCGGCGGGGCCGACATCATCAAGGCGCTCGCGCTGGGGGCGACCGCCGTCGGGATCGGTCGCCCCTACGCCTATGGGCTGGCGCTCGGTGGCGTCGACGGCATCGTGCACGTGCTGCGCTCGCTGCTGGCCGAAGCGGACCTGATCATGGCCGTCGACGGATACCCCTCGCTCAAGGACCTGACCCCCGAGGCGCTGCGGCCGGTAGGACATGTTGGGGCGGATCATTTTTCGCATGAGCGGTAGTGCCGAGTGACCGTGGCGCGACAAACTAGGCCAGCGCGTTGTGCACTCGAAGTCGTCGAGACTCTCTGTTTCCGAACCAGACGCGCGTAGGGTAAGGGTATCGGCGGTATTTTGTGCGCGAACCGGACCGGGTCGTGTCGTCACCGATTTCGACAATTGGCCGGTTGGTGGCCAAGAGGGATCGTCGCAATGACGCTGGAACATACCCACAGGCGCTTCAGACAGCACGACACATCGCGCGTCCGCACGCGATTGCAATTGAAGCCCCAAGCGCCTCGCATCGGGCATGTGGATGGAGCATGGTGGCCGCGCAGCGATGACCTCCCCGCGGAGCTGCCAGATCTGATCAAGGTGTTGTCGTCTCGACTCGGCGAAATCGACTGCGTGACATACAACTTCAACGAATGGACGGAGACGCCCGCCCACTTCACCGCCGGTGAGCGAACGGTCCAACTCGACGGCCGCCACCGCCAGCCGTCCAACACGCTCGAAGTTCGGGGCGCCGATCGCAGCAAAATCGTCTTGCTGGTCGTCCCGTGGTACACCGCCCCTGACCATGCACACGCGATCGTGATGTCCGCCGCAGAACCAAACGACACGTCAAGTCTCGACTCCCTGCTAATGATCAGCGAGCGGGACCGGGAAAGGACCACAAGAGCGGCCGCCGCACAGGGGCGCTGGGAATCGCAAGGCCGATCCAAACGATCAACGAGTCGGAATCGACAACGCCTTCAAGCGATTTCCCGCGACGGCCCGGTCTAGCAGCTCGTTCACTGCACCGCATCACACGTTAGGGACAAAGATCAATGCCAAGTGACGAACCAACGTTTAAAGCCTTCAGCAATTTTGGTTTCGACGACCTGCCTCTCGAAGCAGTCATCTCGCAGCGGATGCTTAGGCGACTCAAGGACATCGACAATGCTACGTCCGCCGGCCCGACCGGCCCGGCTGCGCGCGCAGCCCTGGCATCCAGCGTCGTCGCACATGCGGTGGTCGAACTCGAGACTCGACTGATCGAGCTGCAAAGACAACTGACCTTGAAAGAAGGCTGAAACCTACGGTCATCGAGAACGATTGTCCGACGGTCCACCCACTCGTGCCGAGCAAGACCGGGTCGCAGCGGGGATATGTCGGTCGCGATCTGGGAATCCTGTATTCGGAGTACGTCCGGCAGCGCCTTCCGATGCCGTCTCGGGTGTGTTATCGGAGGTGGCGGCGAGGAATCGGTCCGGTAGGGCCAACTTACAGATGGTGCGCAAGGTGAGTAGGTACTGGCGGGCCACTGGGCCCGTTGTATACGGCAGGCCATAGCTGGCGCACACTGCCCGCACCTGCTGCGCGATGTCCGCGTACCGGTTACTGGGCAAATCAGGGAAAAGATGGTGTTCGATTTGGTAACAGAGATTTCCACTCAGGAATGCCAGCACCGGCCCGGCGCGAAAGTTCGCGGTACCCAACATTTGTCGCAGATACCACTCGGGTTTCGTCTCGCTTTCCAGCACAGCCGGAGTGAACTTCTCTGCGCCCTCGGCGAAGTGCCCGCAGCAGATCACCACGTACGCCCACACATTGCGCAGCAGGTTGGCGACCAGGTTTGCCGTGAGGGTGCGGCGCCACCGTCCCAGGCTGAGTGCGGGGATGAATAGATAGTCCTTGCCGGCCTGGCGTGCAGCCTTGCGAATCAGTGCTTGGATGCGGGCGGATTCCTGACCGTTGATCGGCCGGCGTTTCTTGTCCGCGTGCACACCCTGCAGTGCGATTCCCCATTCGAAGGCGATCGCCAACAACAGGTTCCGCAACGGCTGCAGCAGACTACTCACCCGCCAGTTCTGGTCGCGGGTGACCCGCATGACACCATAACCGAGGTCGTCGTCCATGCCGATGACATTGGTGAACACGTGGTGGCGGTAGTTGTGAGAGTACTGCCACTGCGACGAGACTGCCGCCATGTCCCATTCCCAGGTGCTGGAGTGGATTTCGGTGTCGTTCATCCAATCCCATTGGCCATGGCTGATGTTATGGCCGAGTTCCATGTTCTCGATGCTCTTGGCCACGGCCAGCGCTGTGGTGCCGAGCGTCCAGCCGACTTTGTTGCGGCTCCCGGCAATCACCACTCGCGCGGCGGCGTCGAGGCAACGCTGAAACACGATGGCCCGCCGGATGTATGCCCTGTCTTTTTCGCCGCGCAAATTTTCGATCTCGCGGCGGATCCCGTCCAATGCGACCGCGAGCGCTTCCAGGTCCGCGTCGTTCAAATGTGCATATTCGGCGATGTTTGTTATTGCCATCGGCGTCTCATGAACATCTAGCCGAGCTCGGCCGCAGCCCTTCTGGCTGGTCGACGGACATGGCGGGGAGATTCCAGTGCGGCAAGTTCATCATCATGTCCCTTCTTGGGGGTGTGTTAGGACTGCCCTGGATGAGCCGCCCGAGCGGGAACGCCGTCGTCGCGGAAGCCAAGCTGGGCGGCCAACCCACTGAGCAGGATGTCGAGTCCGCGGTCGAGTTCGGCAAGACCGTCATAGGAGGCCCAGGTTGGGGCGAGGTTTCGTAAGTGGGGGAATTCGTCGACCGGAAGCCGGTACAACCCGAGCCGTAACACGTGATCGGTTTCCTCAGGGCGTTCGACGATCTCCTGAAGTTCGGTCAGGACATGGCCGTACAGGAAGGCGAACAACGCCCGATGCACGTGCAGCGCGTCACTGCCAGCGAAACCCGCCCGAGTCAGCAGCGCAAGGACGTCTTCGAGGTGCCGCAGGATCCCTTGCGGCCGCATCCCGAGTGGCGTTGCGAGCGGTCGGGTAACCAGCAGCGGCACCACGTTTGGGTGCGCGCGCGCCAAGTCGCGGAAGTCGTGGGCGAGAGTCCGCAGAGCCGCAACCCAGTTCGGGCTTGAAATATTTACCGAGAGCTGCTCGAAGACCATCTCGACGACCCCATCGAGCACGGCGGACTTGTTGGGCACATGCCGGTAGAGCACCATGGGATCGCGGCCGAGCGCTGCACCGAGGCGTCGCATCGACAGCTTGTCGACGCCATCACGGTCGATGATCTCGAGCGCACACGCCAGGACGGCTGTGCGGGTAATCGGACTGCTCTCTTCGCCCTCCTCGCCGGAGGCTGGCGTCTTGGCGGTTTGCCCCGACCCTGTTCGTCTCTTCGGAGGCTGGGTCATCGTTGAACACCTAATCTGTTGGGCCATTTCGTCGCATCGTCACTGCCGACCTACGGCGTTAACAGCACCTGGGTTGGCGCCACCGTCACCGGCAAGACTTAAGATCTGCCGGGCCTGATCGGGCCACTATCTAGGCTACACCGTAGGTCAACGCTATCGACCTACGTTGTTGACAGCATTCCGATATCGGCGTGTACTGGAGGCTTAGCCCCAGGATTTAGAGGTATCGACATGCTCGTCATCGTTGGATTGGTTGTTGTACTCGTCGCCGTGATCATCGGCGTCACCGGCGTATTGAACAATGCGGGTGCCGCCCACCCGTTGACCGAGAACTTCGCCGTGTTCGGTTATCACGTCACTGGATCGACCGGCACTTTGTTCCTCTTTGGGATCGTGATTGGCGCGCTGGCGATGCTAGGCCTGAGCGTGTTGCTGGCCGGGGCTCGGCGCACCGCAGTGCGCGGGCGAGAGGCCCGACGGGAACTGAACAGGTCCCAGCGCGAAGCGGCGTTTGTCAACCGCGATGCAGGGCTCGGACATCCGCAGGCAGGCGAAACCACCGGCGCAGCGGTGACGCCGACGACCGCCACGGCCCACCGGAATAAGGGTTCCCTGTTGGGCCGCTGGGGGCGTGGTCGACAACCAGCACGCACTGCGCACACCGCTGGACATCGGTAAGCGTCGGCCCCCGGGGCCGAAAAGGGCGGTCCGCGGGTAAGGGGCCCTGGCGGTCTTGAGTTACTCGTAACTTCCCTCCAGATACCAGCGCCGCTGGCGATAGCACAACAGCAACGCACACTCGCTCTCCAGCAGGACCTGGGCGCGGGCGGTGCGACTCCCTCCTGGTCCGGCCCCTTGACCGCCCACGGGCCGGTCATCCCACCACCGCTCGTCGACCGGCCAGGGCCCGGCCCACCAGCACAGCCGCTCGTCTCGGCCATGGGTGATCATGCGGGCGGGGTCGGCGGAGAACAGCCCCCGGTTGGTCACCCGTATCGGGTTCCCTTGGGCGTCAAGCAATTCCACCGGGTCGTCCAGTAACACCGCCGGTGACGGCTCGGGGAGCCGGCCGGGCCACGGCAGATCGGGATCGGTCCGCGGCACCGGCTCGTCACCCAGCGGGATCAACGTGATGCGCTCGCCCGGCCCGCGACCACCGGACAGCACAGGCACGCGCACCGCCTCCGGGCCGAGCAGGCCCTGCACCCGCACCAGCGCCCGGCGGGCCCGCAGCCTGTCCTCCTCCCCCAGTCCGCCCCAGAGCGGCAACTGCAGCGCCTCGGCGGATACCACCTCCACCGCCTGCAGCCGCAGCAGCGTCACCGCGTCGGTGGGACGGGGATCGCGCGCGGTGCGGTTGCTCAGCCATCCGTCGAGTTGCCAGCGCACCCGGTCGGCGGTGGCGTCCTCGGTCAACGGTTCGGCGCACCGCCACACCCGAAGGCGCTCTTCGCCGTTGGCGGTGACGGCATGAATTGCCAGTCGGGTGCATCCCACGCCGGCGGCCATCAGCGCCTGATGCAGCGCGCCGGCCAGCGAGCGCCCGGCGAACGCCGCGGCATCAACCCGGTCGATCGGTGGATCGCAGTCCAGCACGGCCTCCAGCTCGGCCGGGGGTTCTCGCCCGGAGGGCGGCCGTTCGGGCTCGCCGCGGGCCAACCGGTGCGCGGCCACCCCGTCGGCGCCGAACCTGGAAGCCACGTCGCTGCGCGACAGCGCGGCAAACTGCCCGATGGTGCGAATCCCCATCCGCCACAACAGGTCCGCCAGCTCTTCTCGGCCGGG